>JGI12316J15310_10000052_pt76 | contig 62069 bp, 56 predicted proteins | sample MarCyaLeptolynsp_FD_15310 | JGI IMG/M metagenome (IMG submission 15310) | reverse complement strand
GAAGATGCCCACACAGAAAGGACGGGCGACTCGCCACAGGATTCTGTCTGGCGCGGATCTGATCGCGACCCTCGGATAACGCGATTGGAATGCGCCGCGAGACCGTTTTCGATCCACGCGCGGGTCGTCTCGTCCCGATCGCGGCCGCGCACGACCGAATCGAGATCCCTACGAGAGTAGGGTTGCGGTACGCGCACCATAGGCCTCGAGTCGGCGGAAGTCGCGAATGAGCGCAGCCGAACGAGCGTTGTCTCCGGCCGAGGAACGGAAGGCGGCGCTTCGACGGCTCGCGCGTCTGCTCAGTGGCGACGTGGAGCTCCCGCGGCTGGACCCGGGCATTGCGTCGCTGCACCAGTTTCTGCAGACCGACGACTTTCACATGCAGGAGGTCGCCGATGTGGTCGGCGGTGATCCCTCCGTTGCGGCTGGCGTCGTTCGCGTGGCCAACACCGCGCACTACAGCCGCGGAAGCACGGTCGGATCCCTTCGCGATGCCGTCGTGCGCATTGGCCCGAAGCAAGTCGTGGCGGTGGCGCTGGAGGTCGGTGTCGCGGAGCAGTTCGCGTGCGACGCGGAGCCGTTCGCCGGACTCATCCGAAAGATGTGGCGCAACGCAATCGTGACCTCGCGGATCGCTGCCGAGCTCGCGCGCGCGCTCGAACGCAAAGACCCGGAGCGGATTCAGGTTGCGGCGCTCTTTCACAACATCGGTGAAATGGTGGTCGTGCAGCTGTTGGCCGACGCGCCGGGAGAGCGCTCGCCGGGGGAGAAGATGATTTCCGCGCTGGTTCGGATCAATCATCAGCGCTTGGGACGGCAACTGACCCGCAAGTGGATGCTCCCGCATCCGGTCCGCAGGCTCGCAGGGGCGCACCACGATGTGCGGCCCGGGTCGGAGTCCAAAGAGGAGAAACGCGTCCGGCAAATTGTGCTGGCAGCGTGGGCTCTGGCGGTTACGTCTGGCTACCGTTATCTACCCGGGCACGAGCGCGTCGACCCCTACAGCCCGCTTGAAGCCCTGGGGCTGGGGTCGGATGTGGCCGACCGTATCGCCGAGCTCATCGAGGCCTGGGAAGTGTGAGGGACCTGGTCTCCCGGCCAGCTACCCACGCCGATCCGACTCGCGATAGATGATTCGTAGTGCCCATTGGGCGCGCTCGAATGTCGGAAGAACACCGATCCGCATTGGTCGTTGATGACGATCCGGTGTTTCGCCTCTGGGCTCAGCGCGTCCTCGAGCACGATGGCTTCGAGGTGCAGGCCGCCCAGGACCTCGAGAGCGCGCTCGCGAAGGTGCAGAGCCGCCAGCCCGGCATCGTCATCGTCGACATCACGCTCGGGCGTGAGGACGGTTTTGCGGTGGCTCGGAAGATCCGCGACGCCGTTCCGGGGCTGCCGCTCGTCATCGTGTCGGCCCTCGTCGAGATCAAGCACGCGAGCCGCGTGTACATGGGCCTGCCTCGGCCAATCCTGCTCGGCAAGCCCATGGCCGCCGGTGCGTTGATACGGGCCGTGAACAAGGCGATCGCTTCGGTCACCTGAACGAGACTTCGCAAGCCGTAAGCGTCAGGCGCTGGGCCACTCGGGGCCGAGCGGACCGGAGATCCGAATGATGGCGGATTGCTCCGAGGTCAACGTGATGCGAAATCTGGGGGCGTTCGGGCGAGCCGCGTCGGCCGCCGAGTTGGGAATGCGCGCAGCGACCCAAAGGCGAGCCGGCGTCTGTGCCTCGAGGTGTCCATCGAAGTCGCTCGTACTCGACCGGGCAAAGTCGGTGTCCGAAGGTCCGGCGGAGCGAAGCTCCACATCGAGACCGTCGGGCAATGGCTTGCCCGTCGGGTCGAAGAACGACACCGAGGTCAGTTCGAGCCCGGTGTGGTCGGTCGCAGCCTCGACCTCGAGCAGCCACACCGCCGTGACTCGTGGTCCGTCCACGGGAACGGGGCCCGCGGCACCCCATGCGCTGGCCCGGACTCGAACCTCGATCGCGGCCGCGTCAGCGGGGCCGGACACGCTGGTGAGCACCTGCGGCGGCGCTGGATTCGGCGACGCGGAGTCCTGCTGCTCGGGAGCGGGAGAGGATGTGCATCCAACGACGGTCAGCGCGATCCAGAGCCATCCACGCAGCGGCATGGAGTCGGGAAACGCTCAGGACCATGCGACGGGTCTACGCAGATGGACCGACCCCGGGCGTTGGCGGTATCATGCTCGTGACGCGAGCACCGCCTCGTTCCTCTGCCGCCGCCACGAGCCGAGCACCGCCTCGCCCTGGAGTCCGACGGCCCGAACCACCGGAAGGTGCGCGTGAAGACGACAATTCCATTCTTCGAGTCTGCGATCCTCTTGCCCGCGGAGCTCGCACGATGACCGCCCAGGCATTTGGGCGCGCTGCCCCAACCATCGCAGTGACAGACTTCGATCGCGCCCTCGCGTTCTACGTCGGTGCCCTCGGCTTCGAGAAGACCTTCGAGAACGGCAACCCGGTAGGGTTCGCGATTCTCGAGCGCGATGCCGCCGAGCTTCACCTGACGAAGAACCTGCGGCACGAGCCGGCCGTCCACAACGTGATGCATCTGCTCGTTGCCGACGCCGAGGCGCTGTACCGGGCCCTCGAAGCTCACGGCGCCCGAATCATCAAGGGGATCCGCGACGCCGACTATGGGATCCGGGGCTTCGTGTTCGCCGATCCCGACGGCAATCGAATCGACGTCGGCCAGGTCCTCGACGACACTTGAGGCGACGTATGCTCGCTTCAGGATCGACGTCGAGCCGCTTGTAGCAGGATGCGCTCCACGAACTCTCGCTTGCCGTCGGTGTACGCGTTCACATCGTCGGGGTGCACCTGGGCGAGCGCGTACTTGAGCTCCGCATACTCGCGAGCGTCCGCGTCGTGGTCCCGTAGCCAGTCGCGAAAGGCCAGATGGCGGAGGTGCTCCGGGTTATCCCGTGCGCAGACGTACAAGTGATGTCGTGGCCACCGGCGCGGTTCTTCCGTCTCGGGGCAGCTGCCATCACCGGGGCCGAAGGCTTCTCGTCCACGGACGCCGAGATCGCCTTCGTGGTGGTAGCCGAGCGTGGCGAGTCCCTCGATGACGTCGGGCAGCACGGCCGGGCTCTCGATCACGGTGTTGATGTCGAGGATGGGCTTGGCTGCGAGGCCGGGTACCGAGGTGCTCCCGACGTGCTCGACGCCAACGGCAAGCTCGCGAAGGCTCGGCATGATGGCGTCCCGCAGCTCGGCGAACTGCTGCGGCCACGCCGGATCGTACTCGACGACGATGACCCGGCGACCCATCGAAAGCGTGTGTAGCACATGGGGTCTGTATGCTCGTCCGCGTGCGAGTATTCGAGAGCGAGGAAGGGGCGGCGCGTGCTCGGGCGGCGCTTCCCGACGGCGGGGGCTATCAGGCGCTGGGGCGAGCGGACATCAGCCTCTCCGAGCTCGGGGCCGCGATGGCGGACCTCGGAGATGACTACGGCCTGGCGATCGCGTTGCTTCGAGCGTGCTCGCAGGGATTCGGGGCGCGGCATGACGAGGTTTTCGAGGGAGACCTTCACGTGGAGTTGGGGAGCGCCAGGCTCGTCGTGGGTGACTTGAGCGTCTCCAAGCGTCTGACAATCGAAGGGCCGCTCCTCGTCACCGGAAACGTTCACGCGACGACGATCGTCGACAACTACTCGCACGGTTATCTCGCGGTGCTCGGGAACGTCAGCGCGCGTGGTGTCTGCACAGACGGGCCGTTCTACGTGGGGCAGACCCTGAGCTGCCGGGACCTGCTGGTCATCCAGCGGAGCGGCTACTTTGTCGGGGCCAACGTGGTGCGGACCCCGTGCATCTACATGCCAGACCCGAATCGCCCTGTGACGGGCGACGTGACGGAGGTTGCTCGCTGGATTGGAAGAGAGTCCGGATCTCTCGCGATGCAGACCGCAGACCTCTTTGCGACCGGGCTCTACTCGGAAGCAGGCGAGGTCGATCCGAACCAGATGCTCGCGTGGATCGACTCCGGCCGAGATATCTTCGCCGCGCCTGGGCAGCCGCCGACACCAGTTCCCCTCGACGCGATTGCGAGCTGGCTGCGAACAGACCGTGAGTCGTCACAGCGCGAGAAGCTGAAGACGCTGCGGGATCGTTGGGTGCCTCGACTCGCCTCCTACGACGCGGCCGACGTGCAGCGGGTTCTCGAAGCGACCTTCACGTCGAAGAAGCGCCGAGCCGACCTGCAGGAGATCCTGGCCGAGATCGAGAGCCTGCGCGAAGGCTGAGCTCAACCGCCCTCTCGCACAAAGGCGACTTCGGCCACGCGTGCGGTCGGAGCCAGGTAGTGCTGAGGAAGAAAGTCGACCTCAATCTCGCTGCAGGCGCGGGCCTCGTCGAGGCCGTCGGCGGTGAAGGTGAACAGAGCGGACTTGTCCTGGAATGTTCTCGCGGAAATCCAGATCTGACCGCCTTCGACGGCTGCCGAATATCCTTCCAGGAACTCGGGCGTCGGGCCTTGCGTCGGGGCCTCGAAGGCCGGAGGGTCCAGCGTCACGGGACGACGCGCGGCCTTGCTGTCGTAGGTGGCAGACTCGCCCTCTGCGGGCTCGGCGGGGCGTGCCGCGCCTCGGTTGTCCACGCTGATCCAGTTCAGCACGTTGAACGTCGGTGAAAAGCCGAGGAGCGTCCGGCCATCTTCCGTCAGGGCCGCCTCCTGGATTCTGGTGTGGTCGTAGAACTTCCCAATCTCTCGAAGCTCGGTCGATGAGGGAACGAGCTCGCTGAGCACCGCTTGTCCGTCGACGCTATGGGTTACGAAGACGCGGCCCTCGGTCGTCATCATCGTGCTTCGTACGCGCTCGATCCTGTGCTCGACAACCATCTCGAGCGAGGAGGAAATCCGGATGAAGCGAGCCGTTCCAGCGCTCTGAAGGCCGAGCAACGCCGCGGTCTTTCCCCACGAGACCATGCCGAGCACCTTGCCCGGTTCGTCGACCGCGCCGCACGTGACCCGGTCGCTCTCCACGCACGCACGACACTCGCTCGTGTCGAGCACGCAGTTTCGGCATCCGAGCGCACCGCCGCCGAAGCCCATCGACTCGCAGGTCATCCCTCGGAGATCCTCCCCGTCGCAGGCTTCGACGGCATGCGTGCAGCATCGGTTGGGCCCCGAGGTTCCGTGAGAGCTGTCGATATACTCATCGAAGCAAGCAAGGGTGTGTTGGCCCGCGACTCCATCCCCGCACCGAGGGGCGTCGTCGGGCAGCACGACCGGGTCCAAGCGGCGTTGACGTGGCTCGAGCCGGGGAGGGTGTGGATCGACCGTGGGTTGCCGCCACCGGCACCCCGTCGAAAAGAAGAGGCTCAGCGCGATGGTGCCGATCCACGCTGCGAACCGCGGGCTCACAGTGGCTCCGCCTCATCCGGAGGGACAAAGGTCTGATGGAACCCGCAGGTCTCGAGCTCGTCGCCGCATCCCACCGTGCAGTAGAAATCGCCTCTGGCCGCTCCGGGGTTGGGCTGCTCGACACAGTAGTCCACGACGGAGCCCGGCGATTGAAGTGGATGATCCTCGAGCACGACGGCGCGGCCTTTCGTGCCGCACCCCATCCACTGTTCGACGGTACTGAGCGAGAGCTCGGCAGGGGCCAAGCCTGGGACGGGGGGCAGGAACCGACCGCTCACCGCCACGTCGACGATGTGGCGGACCGAGCGGAGTTGCCCGTTGTTCCGATACACGAGGTCGCTGATGGTCATCTGCACCGTCAGTCGCTCGGGCAGTGGGGGAAGGAAGCAGGCCCAGAGCTCGCGGGCTTCGGCGGTGCTCGGCTGGTCACCAGCGGCCAGCACCGCGTCGCCGCAGGACTCATCGGAGCTGTTCCTTCCGAGCAGAGATCCCATGCCTCCAGCCACGCCGAAGTACAGCCGTCGCCCGACTTCGGCGGCGGCCGTTGCAACGCAGAGATCCCGGCAGCCGGCCTCGACGTGCTCGCAAGCTGCCTCGAGCTCCCGGACCCCAGCCGAGGTGTCGAGCGGCACAGGAGCGTCAGGCCAAAAGTAGAGGGTCTCATCCAGCCCACAGCTCTCCGTCGAGACGTGGTCCAAGCTCTGCGCAATGAAGTCGGGGTCGGCCAGGGGGCTCGCGTCGAGGGGATCGCACTGCCCAGGACGCGTGGACTCGACGGGGTCCGGTGCGCTGCACCCGAACAAACACAGCCCAAGGAGGCCACAAACGCGAGCGTGTCCCATCATCATCAGCCCAAAGCCGTGGGTGGACGGCAACCGCCGCGCGGCATTCAAACACGTGAGGCCCGGATCACAGTTTCGCCCCGACCCCACGACGATCCCAGCTCCGAGGAGGACTCGGGCTCTGCGACTTGCCCCATGGAAACTCCGAGGCGTGCCATGGCATCGTGCTGCTATGCATCGGGGTACGTTGGGAATCGTCCTGGCGATGGTGGTCCACGGCGGTGGGTGTGCGAGATCCTCGGCGCGCCCCGTTGCGCCGACCCGCCCCACACCCGTCGCCTTGGATATCAGCTACCCGATGGGCACCACGTTGTTGACCCGGTCGAATGTACGCTGGCTGGAGATCGAGCTCGAGGCGAGGAACCCGGGCTGGTCCATCCACGTCGACAACCTAGGGCAGCTCCGCTCCATGAGCAGCACATTTCCGGCGCCGTTGTCGGAGCAACCACTGCGCACCGGCGGTGACGTGCCCGATTGGTACCGCAAAGGCGAGCTGCCACCCAAAGCCATCGCCCACGTGAGAGGCGTGATTGCTCGCAACCGCCGGTGGCTCACCGCCTACGCTCCCTTGGAGGAGCTGCATGTCGTCGTTCAGCTCAAGCGCGGCGGCGCGGAACTTCCGAAGTGGCGCTTTGAGTTCTACCCGGGAGCGCCGCCGCTGACCGGTGACGACGCGTCACCCGAGCGATTGTTGCCGACGCTGATTAGCGGTGTGGCCGTGCACGTGGAGTACGAAATCTGCACTCCATGCCAACCGGGCCACGACTGCTCCTGCACAACCGTCAGCGTCCTCGAGCGGCCGGCGTCATCCGAGCTCGTCACGACACACGTCGGCTCGCTAGGCTTCGTTGACTCGGACCTGCTCGAGTTCCGTCGCGTGGCGGTCCTCGTTCCCAACGAGGACGCCATCTTCGCCTTGCTCCCCGACGGCGGCCGACCGCACTACGAGATCCGCCTGCAGCACTCTCCTGGGGCGACGCGACGGGTCGATTCGGTGACGGTCGAGCCCGTGCCATCTGCGGCGGAGGTGGACGAGGAAGGGCTCGGCCATTGGTTTCGCTTCGAACGAACACAGCCTCCCGGCATCTGGGTTCAGTGCCCAGGTTGCGGGCCCCTCGACCTCCGCGACGCCGGCCCCGTGCAATAGGAGCAGCGCGTACCGAAGAAACGCTTGCGCTCTTCGCCGTGCTCACGGCCGGCGCATGTCGTGCGGTTCGACCTAGACTAGACGGGTGCCGTGTCACTATTTACCCGTGACGTCAGGGCGCGAGTCGATCGGAATCTTCGGGTCGCGCAGGTCCGTGCCCTGATAGGTGAGTTGACGCTAAACCGCCACGGGGCATAGCTTCACGCGATGGCGAGACCGCTACCGTCAGGGTTCAAGTGCCCCCTGCTCCGGGTGATGCTTCTGTTGTGCTCCACTGCGTGTGCAGGGAGCCCAAGCCAACGTGCCCAGCCACGAAACATCGCGCAAGCTACAGCTCCGGCTGGAATGGCCAAGCCGGTCCAGGAATGGAACAAGGGGCCCCTTGTCGGTCGTTTTGTGGTCATCGCCGAAGGCGCTCATCTCTATCGTCAGCGCGGAGATACAGCGCCTGTGAACGCGTCGGAGCACCACGCGGGAGCCCCCAGCTCTGACAACGCGCCTCCGCGAGGCGTGACCGCACGCGTTGAAGAGGAAGAGGGGGACTGGCTCCGCGTGGTTACAGTCAATCGGCGGAAACGCACGCCTCCGCCATTCATGCGCCAGGCTCTTCACTGCAACGGTGACTTCCTTATCCCTCCGAGGGCATACAACGTCTCTCTCTGGGTGCGGCGCGAGAACTTACTCCCGGTCTTGGACACGCGGCTCCAACGCTCCTTCGACGACGGGACGTGGGTCCACTTGCTCCCCGGCACTCTAGTGGGTGCCGGCTACGCGTTCGCGGACGGGCTCCAACTTCCAGTCGAGATCGCCAAGTCGTCGTGGAGCCCGTCGTACGCACCCGAGGAGGAGCAACTCGAGGGGCTCGATGGTCCCGGCTCCTGGGGCAGCGTGGCCCCTCCGCAGTTCTTCCTCAATCGTCAACCTGTAGAAAGCCATCGACGCGCCAATCGCAGCTCGCTACGAGGGAAGATTCGCGAGGAGGGGTATTCTACTTTCGACTCCGCATGCGGTCAGTATCACTTGAAAATCGGAACGGAAGCAACACGTCAGAACCTCGGCGGGGGCGGCACCTTGACGAGCCCCGTTGTGAAGGGCGCAGTGTTTCCGAAAGGGGCAGCCCTAGAGTGGGAGGACGGACAGCCCGCCGGAGTCATGAGGTTCTCCGACGTTGTTGCGGGTGAGGTTTTCGCTGAGGCGGATCGGGTTTGTGTCTCATTGCCGCTCTCATTGAGTGACTCGCGGATCGTAGTCTGTGCGCAGGCGAGTGACGTTCGTCTGGATTCGGGCGAAGCTCACGGCGGAGCGAAGCTGGTGAACGAACCTAGCGAGTGAAGAGGCGGGGCCGCAGTCACCCCAGGGGTCTGTGGTCGCATTTGTGGGCCACCCAGGGTTGGGACAGCCGAGCCGCCCAAGCGTCCGAGAGGGCAAGCGGTGGCCTTCCAGGATGCTGCTGATCCTCGAGTCCGTGTACGAGGTCGAGAGGACCGAGTTCTAGGCTTCCGCCGGATGGTTCGAGAGCTCCTTCGCCAGCGCTACCACGCAGATCCGCCTTGCGAACTCCACCGACGACCCAACCCAAAAAAGACCCTCGCCAGCGAGGCTCTTGATGGGGGCGGACGGGACTCGAACTCGAGGGGGCCGAAAGGTCACGCATCGCGAGCTTTACACGCGATGCCGATCAGCCGAATGTGACGATAGATAATTGGGCTCGAATGGGGGCACATTACAGAAGGCCTCCGAAAGGACCTTGGATAGGACGGGACGGGTCTTCTGGCTGCGGAACGGCCCGTTTGCACTCCCGCCCGGTGGTACACTCGAATCGTTGACGTTGGATCCTCGTCAGCTGGGCCGCGTCTCAGGCATGCTCGAAGTACTGGCGCTGATGTCCACCGAGGCGGCGGGCACTCTTGCCTTTGAGTTCACCGTCCATCCGCTCCTTGGCGCGTCGCTCGAAACCGCATACGGGGCGTATGTCTCTACTGGACCGTGCTCGCGCGGCAAGCCGTGGGAAACCCAGCCGCTTGAATGGTGGACCTCGAGCTGGGCAGCCCTTCGCTGGACGCTGAGTGAGTGGAGTCGGGGAGAGACGCCCTCACTACCTATCGCGCGCCCCCGCACGTCGTTGGGCTCGCTCGAGGAGGCGACCGAGCTGCGCGGCTCGTTGGGCGCCTGCGCTGACGATGCCGCCGAAACGACCTGCGATGCACTGGCCGAGCTCGTCGGCCCCCCGTTGCTGAAGGACGCAGACCTGCGGCCACGTCGCCCGGCCTGGGTGTCCCCGCGGCCGGTGCGCCTCCGCGCCCTCGGAAACGCAGAAGGGGTATCGTGCGATTCGGCCACTACGGTGTGCGGCTCGACCTGGCGAGGTCCCGGCTCGCCGTATCAAAGCGAGCGAGGCTTCCGCGATGAGGCACCTGATGACCGCGCGAATCGAGCAAGACACTCGGTCTCGTAAGCCGCAGAGCCGAAACCGGCGCGAGTCCGCCGGAGGAGCGGACGCACCGGTGAGCAGGTTGCTACCGACGCGCCGGGCCCACAAGACTCGATTGCAGTTGCGGGCGCCCGAACGTGAAGCCGGTAGCGTCTACAAGATCTCGCTCCTGTCCGCCGGTCCTCATCGCCAACCACTCGTGGCAACCTCCCCGTTCTTTCTTCGTTTGGTGCACACTGTACCGACGGGGCTCGTGTACAGTACGAGAGCGTTGTTCGCTTTTGCGGGGAGAGGGTTTCCGTGTCACAAGTGCAGATCCTTCACATCTCTGATCTCCACTTTGGCGCGGTCGACGACGTCGGGGATGACGGCGAGAAGGTGTCCCGGTCGACGCACTTCTTTGTCTCGGACGATGGTAGCGCGGACCCTACGCAGTTGCTCAACCTGCTGAACGGCGAGAGCGTCAGCCAGGGCGAACCTGATCTAGTCGTCGCATCTGGCGACATCGGCTGGAGCGGGCAAGTGGATGACTACAAACCGGCGGCAGCCTTTTTCCAGGGGATGCGCGAGGCGTGGCCCAACACGCAATTCGTGATCACGCCGGGCAACCACGACGTCGACCAGTCGCTCCCAGACGCGGACGGCGCGTCGCGACAGGACGCGTTTGTCGGCTTCCTGCGCAACTTCTACGGGCCGGAGTTCGGGACGGTCTATCCGCTATTCACCGACGCGAGCGAACGCGACGCTCTTGTCGGCGTTCATCCTCTCAACAGCGTTGGATCCGCGGCCGGCGAGAATCCTCAGGGCGTGGTGATCTCAGTGAACTCGGCGGCGGGCCTCCACAAAAAGGGCACTCCCGTACGCGTTGATCCCGGGATCCTGAAACGACTCGACGGTCATTTGCTTGGTCTCGAACTTCCATCAGACGGCCTCCGTGTCTTCGTACTCCACCACCATCTTCTTCCCTTCGCAGAACCATCGTGGAAACCGACGGGGAACACCACGCGGGCCTCGGAAAGTGGGGCCGATCCAGATCTCCTCGCCAACTCCGCGAAGATTCAAGGCTGGCTGGCTCAGCGACGCTTCCATCTCGTTCTCCATGGCCACAAGCACACCTCGCACGGGCGGGAGGACCTCCTGTGGCGAAAGAACGACATGGCGGGGCGTCGGCTCTTGGTCGTTGGGGCCGGCAGTGCTGGCGTCGAACACGGCCACCGCGCCCACGGTGAGGCTCTAACGTTCAACTGGATCACTGCCACTCGGTTCTCCAAGCGGCGGTGGCAGGTTCGAGTAGATGTCCGGCAAATCTGCAACGACCTCGCGGTCGCTGAAGTTCGCCCGTCCTACTCGTACACTTCCATCGCCGGTGCACAACGCGAGGACGAGCAGGAACAACCGTGCTATCGTGCGGAACGCATGGACGATTGCCACCGCGCGATCGCCAGCCGAATGAGCAAAGGCGGGGTCGTACGCAACTTCGTTTCCATTGTCGAGGATGCGACCTATCGGCATCCTGGGACAGCTGAACTTCGTGGGAGGCGTGCGACCGAAAGCGAAGTGGAACTCTGTTTCCACAAGTTGCATCCGGAATACAAGCCGACGGATCGATGGCAGAACTTCACCGACATCGATCGCCACCTTCGTAGTGCGCAACTGCTGTATCAGTTCGAGCACGGGAGTCGGCTGTTCCAGAGCCCTGATCGCCGCATCCGGCGATCAGAGGACGAGGTCGTACGCACGAGTCCGCTCTTGCGGATCGTTGACGACCTGAAGAAGAACCCGAACACGAGCCGCGCCTACGTGAGTCTGTATCGCTCAGAGCGGGACGTCCTCTCGTCCGGAGACCAGCCGCTCCCGGGTCTTATGGGGATTCATTTTGTTCCTCGCGGTGGGAAGCTCGATGTCTCGGCCACGTTCCGCAAGATCGAGTTGTCCTTCTGGTGGTGCGTCAACACCTACGAGCTGGGAGAGTTGCTGCGGTGGATGTGTGGGAGGACCGGCATGACGGTCGGGACGATGAGCTTCTACGCGAGTCTCGCTGAGTGGAAGTGGGACCCGGAGGCTCCAATAGAAGCGCGGCTCGACAAGATGAGGATCGCTGAGCTCATTCCGCTTGTTCTCGCGCTTGACAAGGACTCATTGGCTGGCCTCCTCGACGAGAAGCGACGGCTGGCAAATGAGAACAACCTCGACCCGGTCGGGCTGGAGCATCTAGGCGAGGTCCTTGATGGCGCTCTTTCGAGCGATGTCCCCGAGGCGTCGAATCTCCTTCAGGAGCTCCGAGCACTCGTGTCGGACGCACATCAGGCGATCACCCAGGCCGTTACCGCGGCCAGCTATGCTCGCGACCGGCACGTCCGCGAAGGCACCGGTTCTTTGGAGGCGGCGGTGGCTCTGCTGAGAAGCACGCCCGCTACGACCTGACGTGTGGCGCCACTTCTGGCCGGGAGTGGCTAGACCCCACTTGACGATGGCCACTCGACTGGCGTAAGATTTTCTTACTATGCGTAAGGCTCTCACGACAGCCGTCGTGAAAGAGGCGCTGAGAGCCGTACTCACCGAGGTGCAGGAAGCAAGTGGGAACGCGGTACCGGAGCTGACGGACGACCTTCGGCCAATCGGGGAGGCCGCAGGGTTCGACAGCCTGATGGGCGTCGAGGCGGCGGTGATGTTGGAAGAGCGCCTTGGCGTGGAGCTTCGAGTTGAGGATGTCTTTGCCTCGACCGAGGATCTTCGAGCACGGTCGATTGCCGAGATTGCGGACCGCATCGTAGGCGACGTCAGCGAGGGAGCTAAACCTTGAGCGAAGCTAGGGAAGGGATCGGGCGTCGCCTCCGGCTGGCACGGGAAAACGCCGGTCTATCGCAGGCACAGGTGGCCAAACTGGTGGGCGTCCATCGGCCCACCGTTTCCGAGATGGAGGCTGGACGTCGGCGCGTTGCGGCAGACGAGCTTGCTGTCCTGGCCGACATCTACGAGGTCTCGGTAGAGTGGCTCTCCATCGGCGCTGGGAGCAACGACCCCGCCGATGACCGGCTGCATCTCGCTGCGCGCGAACTATTGAAGCTCAAGACCGAGGACCTCGATCGCGTTGTTCACCTGATCGCCTCGCTACGTAGGCCAGACAAGCAGACGAGGAAGGTCTAGGCTCTGTGCGCCGATCGACCGCAGCTGGCGTGGTCGCGGAGGCACTGCGCGTCCGCACTCGACTCGGCTTTGGGCTAGACGTCCCCGTTTGCCCTTTCGACGTCGCATCGCGAGTCGGTTTGCAGATCCGCTACATGTCCGTTCCTAGCTTGGAAGGCATGTACTCGCCGGGTCCGCCGGCTCTCATCATCATCGGGACGGAGCGGCCGCCGGGGCGTCGGAACTTCACCGCGGCCCATGAGATCGGCCACCACGTCTTTGGCCACGGCGATCGAATAGACGAAGAGAACGATGACCCTGACGGGCGAGCGGAGGAAGAGGTTGTCGCCGACAGGTTTGCCGGGGCTCTTCTGATGCCCAAGCTATGCGTGAACCGGTCGTTCGGTGTCCGCCAAGTTCGTCCAGCGTCCGCTAGCGCGGCGCAGGTCTATCTAGTCTCGAAAGAGCTGGGGGTTGGCTACACGACGCTGATCGGCCAGTTGCAGACGGTACTGCGTCTGATCCCAGGAAGTCGAGCGACAGCCCTGAGCCGGGTTCGGCCCGCAACCATTCGTGAGGAGCTTGCTGGTCGCGTCGTCCGAGGCGACCTGGTCATCGTGGACCGGTGGTGGCGCAGGGCGACCGTCGATCTCGAAGTGGGTGACACGGTGATGCTCCCCGACGGTGGCACGGCTTCCGGCGTCTGCCTGTCGCTTCAAGGCTCTTCACTCGAAGCTGTTCGCGCTGGCGAAGGCAGCCTTGTCGTTCCCGGCTCGCCGACGCCAGTGGGGGTCAGAGTCGCAAGAAGGCGTTTCGAGGGGCTTCACCGCTGGAGGTTCCTGGAGGATCCTGATGACGTCTAGCCCGCACTACATCGAGGAGTCGTGCCTCTCGGTGGCCTGGGGCCGGGCTCTCCGCCTAGCTATCAAGCATGGTGGGGAGCTTGTCCCTCTGGTTGTTACCTTTACAGAGTTCGAGGCCGGGAAGCCTGTCGAGACGCGGAGCACGAGGATGGCGCTCGACTCGTTGCTGGCGGAGCGGCGTACGAAGAGCGTATCGACCGTGGCCGGTACGCTCTTCCCAGATAGCATGTGGAACCCCCGTCGAGGAGCTACGGCCCTCTACAGCCGCTACAGCCGAATCTACCCGCGGCTCCGGGAAATCCAGGCGAACAAGAACGGCACCTACTTCGGCCGCATGACCGCGGCCGAGCGCCGGCCTGCTAACCAACTCGATACGGCGATTCGCTCCTATAAGAGTAAGGGCAACCGAAGAAGCAAGCTTCAGGTCTCGATCTTCGACCCGGGGACGGATCACCGGGACGCGCCCTACCTCGGCTTCCCCTGCCTCCAACACGTCTCGTTTGCTCCCTGCGGGACCGACGAACTGCGCGTGAACGCCTTCTACACGATGCAGTACCTGGTCCAGAAAGCCTACGGGAACTACCTCGGGCTCGCCGCCCTGGGGCGGTTCGTCGCACACGAGTTGGGGCGTCGGCTAACGCGAGTAACGTGCGTGGCCGGGATAGCTCAGGTGGAGACCAAGATTCGAGGCAAGGGGCTGACACGCGCGGAGCTTCAACCCCTCCTTGACACGATCCATGGAACGGGGGAAACCCCGAAGGAAACGTCAACGTGAGAATCTCCGACTACCAACGGGCTGCGCAGGAGACCGACCGGAATCCGGGAACAACTGAGCACGCGCGCGTCATCGCCTTCTTGGGCCTGGTAGGCGAGGCTGGCTCCCTGCTGTCAGAGTACAAGAAGCTCCTTCGCGACGGGGGGGCACACGTTCGGTTCCGGGCCCAAGTCGAGGAGGAGCTTGGGGATCTCCTTTGGTACGTTGCAAATATTGCGACGAAGTTCGATCTCGAACTGTCCAAGATCGCGATTCGGAACCTCGTGAAGACCAAAGCGCGTTGGGCAGTGCCTGAGAAGGCGCCGGCCACCCTCGACGACGACGATCCAACGCAGCAGCAGCTGCCGCGAGAGTTCGAGTTCACGCTCGTGCCAAAGGTGGTTGACGGGCGCGAGAAGGTTGTGGCGATCGATGCCCGGGGAATCCAGGTCGGCGACCCCCTCACGGACAACGCCTACGCGGATGACGGGTACCGGTTCCACGACGTGATCCACTTCGCCTTCGCTGCCAAGCTAGGTTGGTCACCGGTGCTTCGGAAACTCCTCCGGTGCAAGCGCAAGCACGACCAGCGCAAAGATGAAGTGGAGGACGGTGCCCGGGCTGCCGCGATTGAAGAGGCGCTTGCGACCGCTATTGCCGAATACGCACTCAGGCACGGTCACCTGGAGGGCGCGGCGCACGTCGACTGGGACTTGCTGCGCTTGGCCAAGCGGATGACAGCGACGCTGGAGGTATCGGTCCGCACGGAGGCCGAATGGGAGGACGCTATCGTCACCGCCATCAAGCTCTGGAAAGAGCTGCACGACGCGGGGGGGGGCACGATCCGGGGCAACCTCAAGACGCGCGAGATCGTCATGGTCAAGACGTCGCCAGGACAGGCTCAGCCACGAAGAGCTGAGCCTGCACTCCGGGTGCGACCGCTTGATTCAGAACGGGCGCCGTGATCCCCCACTTTGGAGGGTACCACTGGGGGACCGGCCTAGGTTCAGGCGCAAAGCGCTGCTTGATCTTGGTTCGGGCGGACACACCGACGAACTCGGGGTGAGCTACGCGTGCGTATTTGTCCACCTCGCAGAAGAGGTTTTGGCAGTCGATCAGCTGGAGTGGGCGGCCCCACAGGTCTCTGAACGGAAGCCCAAGACGTGCAAACTCGTCCTCGGCGAGTTCGGCGACAGCTCGGATTACTTCCGCGTCCGAAAGCCCGTCCGTGCAGGCGAAGCACTTTCGGATTCCGCTGCGTGCTCCCGGCCCGGCGACCACGAAGTCCATCTCCGATGAGTTCATGAGCGGGCCGTAGTTCAAATCGATGGCCAGCTGGAACGCGAGAAACGGTCCGATCGACGGGTAGCCTCTCAGGGTTTCATACACGTCGGCGAGCCCGGCGCCTGCAACCCGGTCAGCCAGGCTCTCAGCCATCATCCGTTCGACAAGGCGGAGGTGGTTCGCGTGCTTCCGCCGTGCTCCCAGACTCGGTGAGGGCATGATGTACGCTGCGGAGTAGACGCTTGCCCCCTGCCGCATCCGCCGATCAAGGGCTGCCTCAAACTGTCGCCTGTCGTATGCACGCCACGAAACCGAACCAAGATCTCCAACGAGCGCTTCCCAAGTGTCGACCTTGTTGAAGAGCTTGAACACCAGGGTACGAAAAACTACTTCCTCCGGTGATTCGTCGCCGTCGTAGATGACGTTCCTGATCAAGTACTGGCTTACTCGATCCGATGCTCGGTAGCAGTTCGTGAATCGGTGGGAGGAGAGGATGGTGTCCATCGTCCATGGCGGGGAGTCGCCGCGGACGCGCTTGTGGAAGATCTCCTGGCGTTCGTAGGCGAAGCGCCAATAGGTGTCGAACACCGATGTCGCTTTCAGGCGTCGCCGCGTACCGTTCAGCCGGATCGTCCGAACCCGCGGATCTCGCGTGCTCCGCTTTCTCTTCGATCGCGGGGTTCCCCGTGGAGCTTCGCCGTGGGCCATGGGTATTATTGATCACAAGCCGCCCCGCTTGTCGATCCCATCGCAGAATCGGTCTTCGATCCTGCCCCTGCGGATCCCCCTCGAAGGACGGTCAGTTGGTCCGTCCAGGCTCCGCTGGCGCTCCCCCACGTCGAGAAGCGGGTTGCGCATGAGGGACGGCGCCCATGACCGCGAACGAAAAGAAGAAGCCCGAGAAGCGAGCCGCCAAGAAAACCCCGAAGTGGAAGCTCATCGAGACGGTCGTGACCGCGATCGAGGGGGCCGAGCCGGGGGCCGCCGTGGCACCAAGCGCCAAGATCCCGAGCCGGACCACGTCCGGGGAAACGCGTCAGATCGACGTGCACGTGGCGACAAAGGCCGGGCGTCGGTTGATCACGATGGGCATCGAGGTGAAGAACGAGAAGGCGCCGCTGGACATCGAGATCGTCGAGCAAGTTGCAGCAAGCTCGCGGATGTCGCCGTCGATCTACGCTGGCTGATCTCGACCTCCGGGTTCACCGCGGGTCCGGAGCAAAACGAAAAGAACGGGTCTTCGACTCTCGACGATGGAGGAGGTGCGCGACGGTTTCGGGATCCCGAGCATGCCCATCTTCGACGGCAGCGCTGAACCCGTCCACGTCCGGAACAACTTCAAGAGTGGGCCCCCCGCCGGCGCCGCGGAGCGGCTCGCGGAAGCGGAGCTCGACTACGTCTTCCTTCTAAACCAGGCCTGCGGGCGGATCTCAGTGCCAAAGCTCGCGATTACCTTCGGACTCTAGTCAATCAAGCAGTTCACTGAGGACCCCGAGGACCAGCAGCTGTTTTGACCCGCATCAATACTCCGGAGGAGGCCTGGCCGGGATTGGAGATCGGGCCCTACCGGTTTCCGGTACCGGACCACCTGCTTGTCATCTACCGCTTCCACCGGAAGGTGAAGTTTGTCGAAACGCGAAGCTTCAAGCTCGACGAGCTACTGCTCCACATCACGACCGAGCCGGTTGATGCCCTCGGACAGCTACGACATCTGGGCATCCTGGCGCAGCCTTCGGCCTCCGGCTGAAGATGACGTTCACGACCCCTTCGCCGCCTCCGACCAAGGTGCCCCAGAGTGGCGACGAGTAGGTTGGTGAACGCATGACGAGCCCGCGAATGCGATGCGCGTCCGACGAGTGCGGATCGGTGTCGCCTGAGGTGTATGCCGGTATGCGCCGTTCCGTACTCAGTTCGTCGCCACCGGGCCGGAAGCCGAAAGTCAGCAGGCCGCAACGGCGGCTCAGTCTGCTTCTCGCGTGATCGATGTAGGCCCCGTTGCGGATCGATGGCCCCCGCCCGTAGCGTTGGGACGATGCCGACAAGGACTGTTAGCTCCACCGCTTCCGCTCTTCTTCTCGCGCTGTTCTGCTGTCTCGTCCCGCGCTCTGCCGATGCCGCGGGCGACTGCAGTCATTGCGCTGACATGCTGGAAAAAGGTCTGAAGGAGATCCTTGAGATCAAGGAGGGGGAGAGCGTCATGAAGAGGACGGAGGAGTGGTTGTGCTCCGAGAACTTCGAGACGTGGGCAAAGAGCGCCGATTCGGGGTTCTCTTTGTCTATCCCGCTTCTTGAGGATGTGTTGCCCTTCGACTTCGACTCTTCGTCAGAAGAGAGCTGGAAGAAACTCCGTACGCTCTGCAAGGAGAAGAAGCTCGACTTCCGACGCAGCACGATGAAGCACATCTACAGCGTCCGCCTTGGCGAAGGAGCAACGCAGATCATGAACCAGTGCTTCAGGGCGCCTCCATGCGGCTACACGCACGGCAGCATCGTCGATGGCGACGCGACGTCGAAGAAAACTCAGCTCCTCGTGGACCTGCGGTGGATCGGGACCGAGGATGAGGTGGGGAAGATCGAGCGCGTGAGCTGGAGCGGGGATATCAAGCGCTGCGCGATCGACGGCCTTCTGGGACAACCTCTCCGACGGACCGGTGTCGTGCTCTCGTGCACATGGGCGACCGAAGCGGCCGGGTCAGGCGCGTTGATCGTCGGAACCAGCAAGGGTGATTGGGGCGAGGTCGTCGCGCAACCGGGTTTGGAGCGCGTCGGGACTCTGTCGGTCTCCTACAACGAACCAGACACGGAGGTCGTTGGTGCCGGAAATCGGTGCGGCGTGGTCACAACTCCAAAACTCGACCACGTGAAGTGCAGGAAGAAGGGAGGGAAGATCCTCCACGGAGGCCTTCCCGTTGACGTCCCCATCCGCGCACCCGCGGGGATGACCCCCGTGTGCACGCACATTAAGAAGAGGGACTTCGGGTGGCTCGAACTCGACATCACCGCCAGTCTTGCGGCAGACCCAGGTCATTGGTTCACGGGGACTGGGAAGCTGTCCTGCATCAAGGGAGGAGGAGCCTGCGCGTTCACACGACCGCTGAGCAAGAACAACGAGCGAACGAACGGGGAACCTGCCAAGCTGAACCGGAAGCTCCGTTGCGGATCGCATTCGCAAGTATGGGAGTTCTGCGCTCCCCAAAGTACAAGGAAGGGGGTGCTCACTCCCGTCAGCAAGACTCTCGAACTGTATCCTGGCGGCGAGGTGGTGTTTCGCGCCTCGTCGACGGCCAATCTCGTCGCGAAGGTCGACGGTTCGCACATTGAGTTCCCCGCGGGCATGGACGTTCCGGGCGTGCTCGCGCAGGTGGGGAGCCCGGTGGCGGTCTCCGGATCCCCAACCGACTTCTACTACAAGTACCGTGTCGTCCACGGCACGAAGATGGAACGCGAGTGTCCGGAGCCCGCGACCGCGACACAGGCATCCACCCCAGTGAACCCGCCGGAGACGAAGTCCCCGCCCGGCTGTAGCATCGGGTACACCCGCCGCGGAGGTTCGAGCGTTTTCCTACTCGCACTGCTGGCATTAGGCTTGGGGCGTCGACTCAGGCGCATGTCTTAGTGAACACGACGGCTCGCACCAACGCCCGCCCGGTTTCGACGCCGAGGCAGTCCCAGTGCCGCTGCAGGGCCGGGGGCCTCTACCCGCGGTTCGGGGTCCAAGGAGGATGCTCGATCTTCGAGAGTTGGATCACATCCTCGTGCCTCCGTCGGTCTGCGCTCTCCAAGACTGCCCGCGAGATCGCCGCCTGCCCGTCTCGAGGCACACTCGAGATCGCGACGCGGCGACGGGCGACGGACTGGGCTGGCTCAATCAGCCCGACGCTCTTGATGACGCCCCCATGCGTCCGTGGTGCGTCCCCGCTCGGAACCCAACCAACAAAAAACCCTCGCAAGCGAGGGTTTTTATGCGGGGCGGACGGGACTCGAACCCGCGACCTCCGGCGTGACAGGCCGGCGTTATAACCGACTTAACTACCGCCCCAGATGTCTGTTGGGCTGGGGAAGATGCTTGCGAAGGGCCGGCATGTCAAGGGACTTTCGCCCTTGATCGAACAAGCGCGTATCGCGCGGCCTGCAAGAGGGCGAGATCAGTGCAACGCGTTGAAAGCGTTGCTGTGCGCTCGCTTGAGAGCAGCGGGCCGTGGGGCGCTCATCGGGATGTCCGACTGCCCCAGCTCAGCCTTCTTTTTCGGCGCCCGGTCGCGGTTGTTGGGCCGCTTCGCCGGGGTCAGCTTCGGCGGGGCCAGGTCGGCCAGCGTGGGGGCCAACGCGGCCAGCTCGTCCGCCAGGTCGGCCAGCGCCTCGTCGTCCGTCTGCTTCACGAGCGCCCGCGCACGTTTCTCCGCCTTTGCCAGGTCCGCCTTGGCCCCGGCGACGTCGCCGGAGCGCGCTCGCGCCACGATCTGCAGGGTCATCGCGGCGGTCACCGCTCGCGCCACCACGAGCTCCGTCTCGAGGTCCAGGCCCGACTGCTGCTCGGACTCGTCGGCCGTGGCCTCGACCGCCAAGAACGCGCTGCGCTCCTGTCGACCCGCGCTGACCACCGCGTCCGCGTAGGCGAGCTGAGCGTCGAGCAGCTCGACCGTCGCCCCGTCGCGGTGCTCACCCACGAGCAGCTTCACGACGATGTCCTTGTCTTCCTGCTCCGCGAGGTCTCCGATCGGAACCGTTGCCTGCCGGGATCCTGCGGGCATGACCTGATGCCCGACGACCTCCTTGATCGTCACGCCCGGTCCGGCGTTGAGCACGACGGCCGAGCTGAGCGCGACGAGGCGATCGATGTGCAGAATTTCCTGCTCGAACATCTGCGCGACCTCGTCGGGGTTCTCCACGAAGTGAAAGCGACCGCCCGATCGCGTCGCGAGATCGGCCAGCAGCGTCTCCTGATACTCGAGTCCGAGACCGAGAGCCGCGATGCTGATGTTTTGCGCGGCGGCCTGGTTGGCGAGATTGGGCATAGGCCCCTCGTCATTGGGCACACCATCGCTGAGCAGCACGACCCGGCTGACGACGTCCGCACGAACCTGCGGCTGGAGCTGACGCAGCCCCTCGGCGAGCCCGCCGGCAAGATCGGTCGTGCCCGTCGCATCCATGCCTTCGATGGCCGTGCGGATCGAGGGCAGGGTGTCTTCCCCGATCATGGTGCTCGGTACGAGAACATCGGTGCGCGAGTGAAACGTCACCACCGAGAGCTGATCGCCGGGTTTGAGCGCGTCGACGACCGACAGCGCAGCGGCCCGTGCCTGCTCGATCGCATCCCCGCTCATCGACGCCGACGTATCGACGACGAGCGCAATGTTGGCCTGGGGACGCTGCTGGTCCGGCTGCGCATCCGTGGAAATGTGAATGCGCGCCAGGACTTCTTCGGGCTGTCCGGCGGTGATGAAGCGATTGGCGGCCTTGACGTCGAGGTCGACGAGGTCGGGCGCTTCGGGGGCAGGGACGGCGGTCTGGGTGTCGTTGGGGGAGACCGGCGCAAACTTGGCCTTGGGCTGGCAGCCGACGATGGCTGCGCCCATGGCGAGGGCGAGGAGGAATCGATGCATGACAATCTCGACGGGGGTCAGTAGCGGCAACCCGAACGCCGGCGTTTGCCGTTTGCTTACGGCCCAACGCTCGAGGCTCGTCGTCCAACGCACCAGTGCTCCCGTCGGTTTGCTGCGCACCTGGCGCCCGCGCAACCCCGTGATCGTCTCGTGCTCGGCCAGCACTACCGGTCTCGATGTGGTCCGCCCTCGCCCTGGTCTTGCTGACGAACATCACCGCAGGAGAGCTCGAACCGCGTCCGGAGGATCGGTTCGAGGTCGAGCCGGCTCGGTTCGACTTCCGCCGCGGCTCCATCGCGTTTGGTGGACGAGGCTTCACGAACTTCTCCCCTTGCCGCCTCGGCGGGCGCCTGCCGGATGGCTGCGGCGTCTCGCCGATGCTCGCCGTGACCGGCCACGTCGGATGGCGCCGGCTCTCCTTCATCGGAGAGCTCAGCACCTCTCCCGTGCCCCGCATCGACTTCGACTACATCGTCTTGGACATCGCGCGCGTGGGCCTCGGCGTTTCCGTGGGCAACGCGGCCGTGCGCGGCAGCCTGGTCGGCTTCGGCGGCTACATCTCCGGCGGCGCCGAGGCTCGCCTCACCGTCGTCCCCTGGGTCGACCGCCGCGCTCGCCGTCACGGCTTCGAGCTGTCCGCCGGATGGAGCATGTTCTTCGGCGAGGTCACCATCGCCTACCGCTTCATCCCCGCCCGCTGGGGGCGGTCTTCTCGCTAGCCCCGCCGGGACGCCTTGCGCTTTTCGTAGATCAGGATGTCGATGACCATCGGGTACCAAAGCGACTGCATGCCGGCGTAGAGGATGCCGGGGATGCCGTCGCGCCAGCCGGACTGCCAGACGATGGTGCGGCCGAAGTGGACCCACGGGCGGACGAACAGCGGGAGCTTGTTGTAGGCCCAGCGGGCGCCGATGGTGCGGCCGGCCTTGGTGCGCAGGTTGAAGCCCTCCAACCCGTCATCGTTGGCCTTGTCCTCGAGGTAGTGGGCGGCCTCGCGTTCGGCGTAGCGCACGTGCTTGCGAAACCACGCGGACAGCGGCTTGGCGTCGTCGTGCTTGAGCTTGCTCGGCAGCAGGGTGACCCGCATCTGACTGTCGTCGACGCGCTCGTTGGTGCCGCGGGTGAAGCGGGCATCTTGCGTGCGCATCAGCCTCAGGATCGCCGCACGACCGAAGGCGCCGTGCTTGAGCTCGCGACCCAGCACGTGAAACGTCAGGCCCACGTAGGCACCGTCGACCTCGTCGCGCTCGATCGTCGCCTCGATGTCGAACCACAGCTCGGGCGTGATCTCCTCGTCTGCATCGAGGAAGAACGTCCACTCGAAGCGGTCGCGTACCTGCTCGAGCGCAAAGTTGCGCTGGTGCGCGTAGTCGACGAATGGGTTCTCGTACAGCTCGACCTCGTGCGCCCGGGCGATCTCGAGGGTGCGGTCGGTCGAGCCCGAGTCCACCACCACCACCGGCGCCCGATCACCGATCGACGCAAGTGCCTTGGCGAGGTTGGCTTCCTCGTCCTTGGTCAGGATGATGACGACCAGGTTCTTCACCGGATCTCGCCTGCAACGACCTCGAGCGAGTCTTCTTCGTACTCGTCGTCTTCGTCGTCGTACTCCACGGGCTCATTGTGCCGCATGCCCCACGTCGTCAGCCAGGAGACGCCGGACCCCACGATCACGCCGAGCATCCACACGAGGTAGTAGGTTTTGTACGCCGCACACGTGACCAGGTACGCGGTCACGGCGATCGCCCCTCCGATGGCGTACGACCGCGCCACGACCGGTGCACGTCGGAGCTGGCGTCCCACGAGCAGCAGCGGTGCGATCAGCATCGCCGTACCGACCAGTCCGAACTTCCACAGGTGATACGCCGCCATGTTGTGGACGAAGGCCTTGTAGAACCCGTCCACCTCGAACATCGCGCCGAGGCCGGCCCCGAACAGCGGATACTCCACGAAGGTGTTCCACGCGGTCTCGATCTCCCGGAAGCGCCCCTCGACGGTGGAGGCCGCTTCGAAGCGAAGATAACGCGAGCCGAGATCGGCAAAGGTCGAGGAGTACACGACGGCCACGCTCGCGACGATGAGGATCCCGAGCACGACCTGCGACGGCTTGCGCACGTAGGCCGCGATCGCCAGTCCGCATACCCACCCGAGCATCATGCCGCGGCTGACCGACATCACCATGCCGATGAACAACACGACCACCATCGCGGCTTCGATCGGTCGCGAGAGCAGCAGCGGCGAGCGCCCCTTCGGATCGGTATGCCGAAGCACCGGCGCGAGAAACAGCCCAACCAGAGGCAAGCCCGCGGTGATCTTGAAGTAGTTGTACGTCGACCGCATGCCGACGCCGAAGCTGGGCATCATGTACAGCGACACGATGCTGTCGATCACGCACACCCACAGCGCAACGACCAGCACCATTCGTGGGGCCCGGGCGCCGCGCCCCGCGAGCAACCCGATCAAGAACAGCATGTAGGGCAGCGTGTCCTCGAGCGCCTGCCGCGACTCTCCATTGCGCAGGCTGCCGATGAGCAGGCCCGAGACGATCGCGATGGTCCACGGCGGCGCCACCACCATCAGCTCCCGCCGTGAAGCGCGGGACAGCAGCCCAAAGGCGCCGGCGAGCCCCGCCAGCCCCAGGAAAAGGGCGATGAGCGGCGTGATCCCCTCCGGGTAGATCGGGAGCACCAGCGTCAGCAGCAACCCGATCACGGCCGCCGCAGTCGTGATCATCCGCCCCTAGCATGGCCACCCCGGCGAAAATCCGCCAGTTTTCGCGGTAGGCTGCCCGCGTTGGACCGCATCGAGGACGTCTATGCCCGCGCACCGCTGTGGGCACAGAACGCGATGTGCACCCTGGAGGGCCTTCGCATCCGAGTGAGGCGCTTTCCGCCGAGCTTCGGCCCGTTGCTGACGAACGTCGAGGGGCGCATGGCTTGGACACGCGCGCAGACGACGGCGTCTCGCCTCGCGCGGCTGCGGTCCATGTTGGTCCATGCCGGTCGCCGCGTCCCGTATTGGCGCGAGCTGTTCGCCGACCTGCAGTTTCGCCCGGAGCGTCTGCAGCACGAGGACGAGCTGCTTGCGCTGCCGGTGCTGACCAAAGACATCGTCGTGGCGGAGGGCGACCGCATGCGTGCCGAAGAAGTCCCGCCGGGGGCAGGTGCGGCGATCCAGAGCAAGACCAGCGGCACGACCGGAGCGGGGCTGGTGTTCGCGCTGTCCGAGTCGGCGGTGCGCCACCAGTGGGCGGTCTGCTGGCGGTTCCGACACTGGCACGGGCTGTCCCGCGATACGTGGTGCGCTCAGCTGGGCGGGCGCGTGGTCGTGCCGCTGTCGCAGCGCGGTCCGCCGTTTCACCGGGTCAACGTGGCCGGGCGTCAGGTGCTGCTGTCGGGTTATCACCTCTCGGCTTCGACGGCCGAGGTCTACCTCGCCGAGATCGAGCGTCGTCGCATCCCTTGGGTTCACGGCTATCCGTCGCTCGTCGTGCTCTTGGCCGACGCCGCGCGGGGGCGCGAGTGGCCGTGGCTTCGTTGGATCACGCTGGCGTCGGAGACCGTGACCGAGACGCAACGGCAGCGCATCGAGGAAGGCTTCGGCATTCGCCCCGTCGAGCACTACGCCCAGACCGAAGCGGTCGCCAACGCGAGCGAGCGACCCGACGGGCATCTGTACATCGACGATGACTTCTCCGTGGTGGAGCTGCTCCGCGACGACGCCTTCTCGGGAGACTCCGCGGTTCGTCGCGTCGTCGGCACGAGCCTCGACAACTGGCACATGCCGTTCATCCGCTACGACACGGGCGATCTGGCCACCGTCGCGGAGGACGGCGCCTACGTTTCGCCCGGGCGACCCTTGCTCGCGATCGATGGGCGGCGCGAGGACTACGTCGAGCTCGACGACGGGACGCTCGTCGGCCGCACCGATCACATCTTCAAGACGCTCACGTTCGTGCGCGAGGCTCAGATCCGGCAGCGCCGGCGGGGCGCGATCGCGATTCACGTCGTGCCGCGTGGCCCGTGGACGGACGATGCGGATGCGCGGCTGCGGCGCGAGGTCGCCGCTCGCCTCGGCAGCGGCACCGACGTCGACATCGTGCTCGAGCAGCGTCTTCCCAGAACCGTGAGCGGCAAGCTGCGGTTGGTCGTACGCGAAGGAGACGACTGACCGATGTGCGGCATCACTGGGATCGTCGGTCGCGTCGACGCCGACGTCTTGCAGCAGATGACGGACACGCTGCGGCATCGGGGCCCGGACGCCCAGGGGACGCACGTCGGCGATCGGTGGGGGCTCGGGCACCGCCGTCTGTCGATCATCGACCTCGATGGCGGCGTGCAACCGATGGCGACCGAGGACGGCCGCTACTTCGTCTCCTACAACGGCGAGATCTACAACTTCGCCGACCTGCGCACGGAGCTCGCCGAGGCGGGATTCGTGTTTCAGACGCGCTCGGACACCGAGGTCCTGCTCGCTGCCTATGCCCAGTGGGGCGACGCGATGCTCGATCGCCTCAACGGTATGTTCGCGTTCGCGATCTGGGACGACCAGGAGCGGCGCCTGCTGCTGGCGCGCGATCGGGTCGGCATCAAGCCGCTGTACTACGCCGAGCTCGCGGATGCACTTGCGTTTGGCTCCGAGCCGAAGGCGCTGCTGCCTCTGCCGGGGGTCTCGCGCGAGCTCGACTTGGTCGCAGTGGATGCGTACCTCGACCTGCTCTACGTGCCGCCGCCGCTGTCGATGTTTGCCGGCGTTCGGCAGCTTGCGCCCGGCTGCAAGCTCGTCTGGCAAGACGGTGAGACCACGGTGTCACGCTGGTGGGATGCCCGTCCGGCGATCAACGAGCGATGGTCGGCCGAGCAATGGGCCGAGGCGGTCGCGCCGGTGCTCGAGGATGCGATCGCCATGCGAACGATCGCGGACGTGCCGGTTGGCGCTTTCCTCTCTGGTGGGCTCGATTCCTCGACGATCGTGGCCGTGCTCGCCGAGCGCGGCCACACCCAGCTCGACACCTTCTGCGTGGGCTACGGAGAGGAGGGCCGCACGTACGACGAGCGCAGCGTCGCGCGCAAAGTCGCCGAGCACTTCGGGACACGGCACCACGAGCTCGAGCTCGACATCGATCTGCTGTCGGGGCTCGAGGCGATGGTACGCAGCTTCGACGAGCCGTTCGGCTCGTTCACCGCACTGCTGTCCTCGGCGCTGTCTCGCTTTACCCGGGGCTTTGTGACGGTGTCACTCGCGGGCGACGGTGGAGACGAGTTGTTCGGCGGCTATCCGCGCTACCGCGGAATGATGCTCTCGGAATGGACGGCACGTCTGCCCGAGGCGGTGCTACGTGCGGCCGAGGTAGCCGTGCAGGGACGCGAGTCCTCGGTGGCGCGGAGCTATCGTCGCTGGGCGCGACTGTTCATCTCGGGGGCTCGGCTGGCACCGGGTGAGCGCTACGCATCGTGGGTCGCCTACTCGCGCCCCGAGGAGCGAGACCAGCTTCTGGCCAACGACACACTCGCGCGGATCGAGGCGGCCGGCCGTCGCGATCCGGTGCCGGAGCACTTCCTGCGCGCCGGCGGCAGCAACGTCGTCGAGCGCTCTTCCTACGCCGATCTGCACGGATTTCTGCCCGAGAACGTGCTGCGCTGCTCGGACCGGATGAGCATGGCACACGGGCTCGAGCTTCGTGTGCCGCTGTGCGACCACCGACTGGTCGAGCTCGCGATGCAGATTCCGTCGCGCCATCGAATCGGCCTGCTTGCGACGAAGCGGATCCTTCGGCGGATCATGAAGGGCCGGCTGCCGGACTACGTACTGCGCCGCAAGAAGCTCGGCTTCAATGCGCCACTGGGGGTGTGGGTGCAGCAGGACCTCGAGCGCCTCGTGACGGAGTGGCTGCACCCGGATCGGATCGCGGCGCGCGGGCTGCTGCGGCCGGAGGTCGTGCAGCGTTTGGTCTCGGAACACCGCGCCGGTCAACGTGACCACGGTCTGCGGCTATGGTCGCTGATCGTGCTCGAGCAGTGGTGCCGGCAGTACCTCGGCGACGATCGGGTGGCGTGAATGCGGCGACCCTGGCTCGCAATGGCGCTTGCGCTGGCGTGCAAGCAGCAACCAGATGCCAAGGCGGAACCGACGCCGACACCAGAGCCGGCCCCCGTCGTAGAGCCTGAGCCGCAGGTGAAACGAGCGGGACCAGTGGTGCTGCCCGATGCGGTGCCCGCATTGGCGGTGGGCGTTGCCGTCGTGCGCGGCGAGCCCGGCTTGGCGCGGGCGTTCCAGGCACTCGATCCGGTGTCTGGTTCGAGTGCCGAGTACGCGCCGCTCGTCGACGCCGTCGCTGCCTACGTCAAAGACCGCTTTGGCGTGAACCTCGAGGGCGTCCAGCAAGCGACGGCCTTTGTGCTTCCCGGCGACGCCGGTGCGGCGGTGGTCTTGCAAGGAGCCGCGGAAGAGCCGAAGGGGACCGTGTCCCTCGCCGGAGACGAGCTCGTCGTCGCGAGCCGCGGGCGCGTGGTGATCGCGGGGCGCCGCGCTGCTGTCGAGGCTGCCGTCGACGCTCACGAGGGCAAGACGCCCCGGCTTCGCGAGGTCGGCTCCCCGCTCACCGAGCTGTTCGCCAGTCACGGCACCGATGCGCACTATCTCGCCGCTGTCTCCGTCGAGGCGCTTGCTGGCGAGGTTCACAAGGCCCTGCTCGCTCGTGGTGTGGAGCACGTCGCGGTCGGCATCGGTCCCGAGCTCTACATCGTTGTGCGTGCCACCCCGGACAAACTCGAGGGGCTTGCCGGTGAGGTCGAGGTCCTCTTCGCCGGAGCACGTGCTGCTCTGACGCGGGCCCAGCGAGAGGCCGAGGCCATCCCTGACTCCGTACGCGTGTTGGCGCTGATCACCGCGCGCCACTGGCTCGAACGCCTGGAACGCAAGCTGGGGGCCGCGGTCGTGGACGACACCCTCGTCCTTCGGGCTCCGCTCGACGCCGAGCTCGGGGAACTGTCGCCGCTTGCCGTCGCATTGCTGACCGCGGCCATGGACACCGTCGCGACCGACCGACGCCGCGAGCGGACCAACGAGGCCAAGATTCAGCTGGCTAGGATGTTCGATGCCGCAAGCCAGTATTTCGAGGAGGAGCACATCTTCGTCGAAGTCCAGCCGGATGGAACGAGCCGCGCGATCAAGCGCCACCTGTGCCCCAACGATGGTCGCGAGCGCGGAACCGCCGGCCTGACGCCGCCGACCTCCGTGGACTGCAACGGTGGCCCGGACGCGAAGTGCGTGCCCGCGGTCGCCGACACCCCGGGCCACTACGATGCCGAGGAGTGGCAGGACAACAAGGTCTGGAAGGCGATGGGCTTCGAGCAGAAGCGCCCCCACGCATTTCACTACGACTTCAAGTACGAGAACTTTCCCGGCGAGCTCGGGGGCTGCCAGTTCACCGCGCAGGCGTTCGGAGATCTCGATGCGGACGGCGTGTTCTCGACCTACGAGCGCGTCGGCATCGCCGACGAAGGGCGCGTGGAAGAGCCCGGCAAGTTGCTCGTCGACCGGCCGCTCGAGTGACGTCATGGCCGGTGCGCCGTAGCCCGGGTAAAATCGGATTCGGTTGTTCGCACGAGCGCATATTCGCGCGGTGGTTCTTCTCTCCGTCGGCATCGCTGCGTGTCGTGAGGACGCGTCGCCGGTCGTCTCGGACGGTACGAGCGACGGTGAAGCGTCATGTGAGGCGGACGTCGTAGAGCCTTGCGAGTGCGATGGCGTTGCGGAAGGAACACGGACCTGCGTCGAGGGGGTGTTCGGTGAGTGCGAGTGCCCCGAGACGAGTGCCTGCATCGACGGCGTGCTGGCCCCGGGCGAAGACTGCGACGACAACAACACAACCCCCGGAGACGGTTGCACTGCGGAATGCACGTTCGAGTCGGGTACGGTCCTCTACGAAGTCGATCTGGGCGAGTACCCCAATGACGTCGAGGTCCTGAGCAGCGGACGCGTCGCGGTCGCGCTCGACGACTTTCGCGTTCAGGTCATCTCCGAGACCGGAGCGGTCGCTGCCAAGCTCGAGTTTCCCCCGCCTGTCGGCTACGGACACCAAGGCTCGGGATGGGTGACGGGTCTCGCGAATGGGGACTTCGTCGTTGCGTTCTCCGCGGAGACTGGGGGAATGGCCGCGGACTACTGGATCCGCATCGATGGCGAAGGCGAGGTCGTCTGGGCCGATGTGCACTACGGGGAGGGAGAGCCGCGCTTTGGGCTCGAGGGCCTGGGCAGCCACGGCGACGCTCTGTACGCGGCGGGGTTCGTGGGGCCCGAGGCCGACGGCCAGCGCGTGGTTCGTCGCTACGACGGCGCGGGACAGGTCGTGTGGGAGACAGAGACTCCCGGCCAGGCTCGCTCGCGGGTGGTGGTCGCTGCGACCGAGGACGAGGTGCAGTTCGACTTCATTCCGTTCACGGGCTCGGAGACGTTCACGCGTGGCTTGTTCGATCCGGACACCGGGGCTCTTCGTAGCGCGGTGTCCATGCCGATCGGCTGGCGGGACATCGGCGACGAGGGGGCAGGCCTGCTGACCGGGATGACCGGAGGCGAGCCGGGATCGATCTCGTTGGTCATGATGACGGGCCCGAGCGCCGACGAGCTGTGGCGCGTCACGCTGCCGCTCTATTCGTGGGTCACCCCCGGCTCCCATCCCAACGGAGTGTCTTACGTCGGTGGCATCGTCGTCGTCGAGGAGGGGCAACCGGGCGGCGACAGCCTGTTTGGCATCGATGGCGCCGGCACCGTCATCAACCGTCACGCGCTGGGCGACGTCGTGGGAGTGCACGTAGGACCCGACGGCCTGCTGTACCTCGAAGGCGACCGCAAGCTCATCAAGTTCGCGCCGTAGAGTGGTCGGGACTTTTTTCGTGATCCGTTGCGCCGATCGAAACTCTATCGGCAGCGATGTCCGAGACGAACGCTTCTGCTCGCACCCGCCGGGGTATCTCTGCTCTCTTGCTCACCGCCACGACGATGCTGGCGTCCCTCGCTGGTGCCCTGGCGCCCGCCGCATGCATCCCCGGCGGTGACGAACCGGACATCGGTGGCATGTTCGACTGCGACGAGTCCGACCCGTGCTGCGTCGGCGGCGTTTGTACGGACATGACGTGCGATCCGGGGGGCGGCCGTGAGGGCAAGTGCACCTTCAATGGCGCCATTCTCGCTGGGCCTTCGTGTGGCTGCGCAGTCGTTGGCGGTGGGGTCGGCGGTCCTGGGGGCGGTGGTGGCCCGGGAGAGATCGAGACCATGTCCGACAGCGCGGCGGAGGACCCCATGCGCCAGTTTCTCGAGGGCCTCGATGCGGCTGATTTCCCGCCCGGCGGGACCGAGGCCGAGGCCGAGTTCTTTCAGGGTGGCTGCGACGATGGGCTTGCCCAAGCCTGCGTCGGGTTGGCCATCCTGCACGCGGTCAAGGCGGACTCGGACCTCGAGGCGGCCGCGTTGGCGGCCCAGCAGGGTTGCGAGTTGGGGGGCGCGGAGGCCTGCTACCTGCTCGGCGGCGCCTATGCGACCGGGTCGGGCGTGCCGATGGACGAGGGGACAGCCGAGATGCTCTTCGGTCAGTCCTGCGACCTGGGCCTGGAGCTTGGCTGCGAGGGCGCGAGCTCGATGGCCGAGGGCATGGCGCGCATCGAAGCCCGGCTGCAGTAGCCCCCCTCAAACGAGCAACGGCCCCTCGGAAACCCGAGAGGCCGTCGTTTCGGTCGAGCCCGGTGTGGCTCAGAAGTTGGGGCACTCGCCGGGCGTCGGGTCGCCGTGGGTCCACACGCCATTGTCGAGGCGGTAGGAGTCGCCCGAGCGAGCCCTGGTCGTGTTGTGGGGCATGCGAGCGTCGCCGTTTTGGTCGACGAGGCCGTTGCCGTTGTCGGCGCCACCGTAGATGACCGCGTCCAAGGGGATCGAGCTGCTGCCGATGTCCGAGGCCGCCGAGGCGAACAGGGCGACGGCGTCGGCGTCGTCACCACCGTTTTGCAGGCCGGGCGAGAACTCCGTCTCCACGTCGACGCTCGGGTTGCCGTTGCCGTCGTCGCTGGTCGGCGCGCCGATGATCATGCAGCTCTTGGCCTCGAGTGCGTCGATGGCCGACATGTCGAAGCTCCGGCTGCCGCCGTACGCCGTGCCACCCCAGCCGAGGCTCACGCCGTCGAACGAGGTCGCATCGTCGCAGCTGTTGTAGATCTTGATCCACTCGCGGCCACCGTCGGTGCCATCCGGGTTGGGCAGGAACTCGACGATGCGCAGGCCACAGTCGGCGCTGCCACCACCGGGTGCCGGCTCGTCGGGCTCGGTGACGTGCACGAGCTCGCGCGGCATGTCTTCGATCGCGGTGGCCATCGGCGCGACGCTGTGTCCCTCGGGAAGCGGGCCTTCGCCGTCCCACATCAGCGCGAACTGGGCCTGGAAGGCATCCACCACCACCGGGATCGTGGTGATGTAGTTGTTCTCGAAGTTGGTGTTGAAGCCGGTGCCGGTGATGTTCGCGGCGCCCATCATGACGGCTTCTTTGGCCGGGGCGAGCGAGACCTCGGTGTTCTTGTCGCTGTCGGCCTCGATGGCCGCGTCCAGGTCATCGATGTCGTTGAAGATGATGAACTTGTTGTGATGGAACTGCCGGGTGGCGGTCTCCATGAACTTCTGCTCGAAGCGACCGCGTCGGTTGCCGTTCGAGTCCTTGTCGGCGTCCTCGAGGTCCTGAATCGCGTTGACGTCGCCGGGACCGTTGAAGCCCTCTTCCTTGAACTGAGCCGGGGCCACCGGGTTGCGCCAGAACAGGTCGTCGTCGGCGATGAGGCGAAGCTTGACGGGGTCGCTGTTGTCCTCGAGGCGCGAGGTCAGCGGGTCGATGATCGTCTTGCTGCCGATGCGGTGCACGCCCATGTCGAGCTCGGGCGAGGCAGCGATCAGCGCACGCATCAGCTTCTGCTGTCGCTTGCGGTTGGACAGCGCCGGCACGAAGTAGGCCTTCATGTCGTCCTCCTCCTCGAGGCCGAGGTCGGTCGTGATCTTGTCGGTGCAGTCGTCGATGCGATCGGCGAACTCGGACTTGCCGTCGCCACCGCTGGTGTGGTCGTGGGCGACGAGCGCGTCACGAAGGCACTTGTGCGCCTCGACGAAGTAGCTCTCGCGAGCGACCTCGAGGAAGTGCCAGTTCTCGTGGTGCAGGTAGGTGCCCGTCGACATGTTCCCGCTGCCAAAGGTCATGCGCAGGAACTCCTCGTCGTTGCCATCCGGACCGGCCTTGTCCGGGTTGATCATCATCAACTTGGCGTGGGCGAACGGGATCTTGCCGCCACCGCGCTTGAGCACGGTTGCCCCGCAGCTCTCGAGGCGGGTCGCGTGGTCGGGGTCGGTCGTCGAGTTGTTCTTCTTGTCGACGACGAACGTGATGTCCACGCCTCGGCCCGACGCATCGCACAGCGCGTCGAAGACGTCGTCGTCGGAGAACGAGAGGTACGCCATGAAGATCTCGTCACCGTCGTTGGTGTCGCTGACCCAGTCGACGATGCGAAACAGCGGGCTGGTCACGCGGCCCTCGCCGGTCTCGCCGTCGAAGTTGAGCTTGCGGTCGTGATCGTCGCGGCAGTAGACGTTCTTGGGCTTGCCGGTGACCGGGTCGCCCTCGAGATCCGTGATACCGGCGCCGTCCTCATGGCTGTACTGCCCGCACAGCGGGTTGGTGAACAGCACCTCGTACGAGGCGAACTGAAGGCAGTTGACTCCGTCGGCGCATGCGCGGGCGTTGTCGGCTTTGCCGCCCGGCCCAGCGTCGTCACCTTCCGGACCTCCGACGGAGGTGGCGGAGCAAGCGGAGAGGGCGGCAGTGGAGGCGGCGGCGAGGAGGAGCTGGCGGAGGCGCATGGCAGTGACCCAGTAGTTCGTTTCCTACAGTGTAGGTTCAGAGGATACATTCACCTCCGGGGTGTGTCCGGCAACAAGATCGTGTCAATTGGGCCTCCGAGCGGCATAATTCGACCGAATTGGAGATCTTGCCTTACGAGATCTACGGCATGCGCACTTTCCGCGAAGATCCGCCGACGCGCTCTTCGCGCCAGGACTACAGCTTCCAGCGGTCGCGATGCGGTGCGATGGCCTCGCGCAGGGCGGCCTCGCCACGCGTCGTGAACGGGCCGGAGAGGTCCGGGGCCGTCTCACCGGCCAGCACCCTCGTACAAGCGACGACGCTCGTGGCGAGCCCCTCGAGGTCGTAGCCGCCCTCGAGCAGCAACGCGAGCCGACCGTTCGCATGCTTGGTGGCGATCGACTTCACGCTGTCGCACAGATCGGCGAAGCCCTCGTCGGACAACTCCATCTCGCCGAGTGGATCGCGGCGGTGTGAATCGAAGCCGGCGGAGACCAACACGAGCTCGGGCTCGAACGACTCGGCGATGGGCTCGAGGACTTCGGTGAACGACCGTCGCAGGTCGGCATCGGTCGCGCCCGCGGAGAACGGGACGTTGACGGTGAAGCCGTTGCCCGAGGCATTGCCGACCTCTCGGGCCGCGCCGCTTCCGGGATAGAACGGAAACTGGTGCGTGCTGAAGAACAGCACGTCGTCGCGCCCGTAGAAGATATCCTGCGTGCCGTTGCCGTGGTGCACGTCCCAGTCGACGATCAGTACCCGCGACAGACCATGCACCGCGCGAGCGTGCTCGGCTGCGATCGCGACGTTGTTGTAGACGCAAAAGCCCATCGCGCGGTCGGGCAGGGCGTGGTGCCCCGGGGGACGGACCAAAGCAAAGGCGTTGTCGACCTCGCCGGCCATGATCGCGTCCACCGATCGCACGGCTGCGCCTGCCGCCAGTCTCGCGGCCCGAACGCTGCCCTCGGACAGGTGCGTGTCGGGATCGAGGGAAACACGCTGCCCCTCCGCCCCGTCGATGCGATCGACGTACGCCGCGGGATGGACCCGCTCGACCGCCTCCCGTGTGACCGTCGGTGGCGACTCGATGTGCGTTGCGTCGATGGTGGTCTCGTGAATCAGCTTCGAGATCGCGCGGAGTCGATCGGGACGCTCCGGATGCCCAGGGCCCGGAGCGTGCTCGATCATCGCGTCGTCCATCAACAGCAGCGTCGTCATTGGCTCTGACGATGGTTTCATCGCCGAGCCACCACAACAAGGGCACCTGCTACCAGCAGCGCTCGTACGTCCAGCCGCTGTCGGTGAAGGCGGTGCAGCTGTCGTGGTCGTTGCCGCCGAGCATGTCGTCGATCCAGCGAACCTTGCGCTGGATTCGGACCGCCCGCTGCTTGCCCCCGCCGATCGCACACGTTTGACCCCAGTAGTTCTCGAAGGACCCGAGCAAGCCCGCGACCACTGGGTACCCGTGCGTCGGGGTGAAGTCGCGGACTGGGCCGCCCTGGTCGCCCGAGCACACCCGGCTCGGATCGTTGGCATCCATCAGGAAGTGATACGGCCCGGACCAGTTGGGTTTGAAGTTCATATAGCGGAGCGTGCCGAAGCCGGTGCTGTTGTTCACGAACCCGCGACCGAAAGCCTTCATCCATCCGATCGTGCTCATCTTGCCGGTGTACAGGCGGTGTCGGTGCGAGTTGGGAAAGCCGAAGCTACCCGAGTAGCGCTTGATCACCGCGATGTCGTCCCCGGAATCCGCCGTGACGTGATTGCCCGTGAAGTTGGGATGAATGTTGATCCGGACGGTTCCGGTCCAGCTTCCCCCGCCGAAGTTCTTGATGGTGAAGTTGCTCTTGTCGAAGTTCTTCTCCCCGGAGGGGGCCCACTGATCGACGCACTGGGCCGCAGTCAGCAGTGCGCGCGAGTGAATGAGCACCCCGGTGCAGCCACCGGGCAACTCGAGCACGCCGTTGGTCGACAGGTTCGTGCCGTCAGCGGCGGCGATGCGAAAATCGGCGGGAAGGTCGTCGTCGCCGGCCTCGGCCTCCTCGGACGGAAAGCTCTCGATGTAGTCCGCGTACGCTTCGAAGTAGGTGCTCGCATCGTCGCAGGTCTGCACCTCGGAGATGCCGAGCTCTTCGGCCAGCTCCGGGTAGTCGGCGAGCAGGGCGTTGATCTGCACACGGTCGAAGCTGCCTTCCCCGCACGTGACCAGGTCGCCGGTGCGGCTGGCCACGAACTCCGGGATCGTGTCTTCGGATGTTTGGTCGCAGCCCGCCGTACCGAGCACGGCGACCGCGAGGAGCGCGGCAACAGAGGGAACTCGATGTGTCATCGCTCCCCTCGACGTCCACCGAGCCAGCTTGGATCACGGCGGCGTCGCGATACGGCTCAGCCCTCGCCCGTGGACGGCTCCATCGTCCACGCCCAGATGCCGAGCAGGCACGTGCCGAGTGCGTTGAGAGTGCCATGAAACTGGGCCATCTCGGGGATCGACGGCCAGGGGAGCCCCCGAAACTCGCCGGTGGCGTAGACGGTGGCCAGCGTCATCGCAAGCATCAGCGACAGGCTCGACAGCCCCATGAGCAGGCTTGCCGCAGAGAGCTTGGCGTTTCTCGCGATCGTCAGCTGTCCGATCGCGATCGCGAAGCCGCACGCCGAGAGTCCGTACGCGGCGACCACCTCGATGATCGGGGAGTACGTGATCCCGATGGCGGTGGCGGGGACGGCAGCGACCACGCCCCAGGCCGCCACGTCCGTGATCCTACGTTCGTGCGCTCGCGCGACGAGGCCCGCGAGCACCGGCAGCACGAATCCGGCGTAGTGAAAGTGAGCGCCGGTCAGCAGCACGATCGTGTCGGAGAAGCCGAGCGGTCGCATGCCGTAGCGGGACGCGACCGTCCACATCGCACCGATCGCGATGAAGACGAGGCCGGCGTCCATGCTCACGGCCCATGCGGGTTTGAGGCCGCGACGCCACAGCCGGACAAATCCGTAGACCGCGGTGAGCCCGGTGACGGCCAGCCACGGCGCCGCAAGGCCGGCGGCGAGCGTGCCTTTGTCGACGACGAAGCTCGCGACCAAGGCCGACGCCGCGGGCAGTTGCAGCCAGGTCAGGAGTCGTCGGAGCAGCACCGGATCGTCGTCGTGCGCGACGAGCTGCATCACGAGCGGGTGCAGCACGAGTGGCGACAGCACGAGCAGCCCCTCCACGGGTCCCACGTCCGACAGCGTGAGCCAGGCCAGCCACACGAGGCTCCCTGCCATCGCGAGACGCGGTCCGAGCCGCCGCGCAGACGCGTTCGCCACCGTCGGAGAGGATAGAGCGAAAACGACATGCGCACGGGAACCTCCCCCCTCGACCGGAAACGACATGGGTGCTGGCGATTGGGGCCCCACCCCCAAAAAACGCACACCAACACCAACATGACACCCGGGGCCCCGATCGTCGGCTGACTATTTAAGGCTCCGATCTCCGAGAAGTCGCGAGATCGTTCAAAAAAAGCCGTTCTGTGCGGGTTGCGCCCTCGCGGATCGTGCTTAGGTTGTTGAGGTCGGTTCGCGCCGTCGACTGAGGAGTCGAGCGCCTTCTTCCAACTTGGAAGGGCTGTTCCCTCGGTGAGGCGTGCGGACGACCAACCTGGCTCATCCGCGGCATGCGGTCGTGGAGGGCCCACAACCAAATCGAAAGGAAGCCCATGCAAGCTGCCGTTGACGCTACTCAGACCAACTCGTCCCCTCGCACGATCGTTCGCCATGAGCGACGCCCATCATGGGGACTTGCAGTGATGCTTTGGGAGCGCGACGGAAAGCGTGGGTACCACTTTGAAGACGGAAGCGAACGAACCTTCAAGTCCGAGTACTGCGGGATGTTCAAGCCGGAGATGGCTGCGCCCGAGACCAAGGCCAAGCTGATGGCCGCACTCGAAGAGCTCGCCCCCAAGACCCCGACGCGCAAGTCCGCCGTGCCCAAGAAGATGCGCGACGTTCCCAGTGTCGAAGAGCAGGTCGCGGTTTTCCGCCTGCAGTTCCCGGAGGGATTCGAGGGCGGCGCGTGGAAGAAGAAGCACCGCGGTGCCGGCGTGACTCGCCGGATCAAGCGTCACCGCGATGCCGCGATTGCCCACGCGGCCGAGGCTCTGTCGAAGGAAAACCTCGACGCACTGCTCGCCGCCGGAGACTTTGCCGAGGTCATCGAACGGGCATCGGCGGTGCTTGCCAAGACGGACCTCGTGACCAAGAAGCAGCTCGAGCCGCTCTCGGGAGCCAAGCCCTCTTCGGCGCTGGCCATGGCGCTGCGCAACTACCTGCACGAGGAGGACACCAGCGGCGCTCGCTTCGACGAGTTCGCCCGCCGACTCGGCCGCAACAGCTCGGGCCGCTGCACGTGGCCGCTGCTCACCGCGCTCCGTGCGGTGGTCAACCCGGACACCGACATCTGCATCAAGCCGAGCGTGTTCGGTCACCAGGCGCTCGCCATCGACCCCACGCTGTCGACCAAGCCGCGCCTCAACGGCGCCAACTACAACCGTTGGGTCGCGCTCGCTCGGGAGCTCCGGGCGCTGATGGCCGGTGCCGGTCTCGAGCCCACCGACATGCTCGACGTGTACGACTTCGTCTGGCTGACCCTGCGCCCGAGCGCGGCTGACCTCTACGAGGAGGCCCGTGCGGCGGCTCAGGCTGCGGAAACCGCGGCCGAGACGGGTGCCAACGAGGCGGCCCCGGGCAGCACCACCGGCGACGACGGCGACGAAGTCGAAGCCGCGTAAACAACCGCCTGCCTCCGCGCAGGCCCCAATGAAGGACGATGGACGGACGGGTATCCTCCCGCCGTGTCCATCGTCCTTCTTTTCGTGTTCATCATGGCCTCGTTCGTCGTCGTGCGGATCGGGGCCCTGCTGTTCGAAGTGACGGGGATTCCGTGGGAGCGCGCCAAGTTCCAGGCCCTCTCCGCGTTCACGAACGCCGGCTTCACGACGAGCGAGTCCGAGATCATCGTCGACCACCCGATGCGGCGAAAGATCGCCTCGTACCTGATCATCTTGGGCAACGCGGGGCTCGTGACGGTGGTGGGCTCGTTTGCCAGTGCGTTCGTGGGCACCGACCTCACCGAGGCGGCTCTCAACCTGCTCATCATCGCCGTCGGCGTCTCGTTCCTCGCCTGGCTCATGCGACGCCAGGGCATTGGCAAGCGACTCCGCTTCGAGCTGTCGCGCCTGATCATGACGCGCTTCAACGTCACGCCGACCGCCGAAGCGATGCTGCGCCTCGATCGCGGCTACATCATTTCGCGACAGCGACTCGCTCCGGACTCGCCGGTGGTCGGGCATCGTCTCGCCGATCTACGGCTGCCCGATCACCGGATCACGGTGCTGGCGATCGAGCGCGGCGAGGAGTACATCGGTGTCCCGACCGGCAGCGACGAGCTGCTCGCCCAAGATGCGCTCGTGGTCTACGGCGACGAAGACGGAATCGCGGAAGCCTTCAAGGGGACCAAGAAGACCGAGGCCCCAAAAGCCTAGGGACCCTAGTTCGGGAGCAGATCCGGATCCATCTCGGGTGTATCGGGGACGCGGGCCAGCGCCGAGGCGTGGTGGTGGACCATGCGCCAGCGGCCGTCTTCGAGGGTGAACACGTTTGTCGCCACGAGGATCGCTCCGCCCAGACGCTCGCGACACGTCACCACGGCACTGTCCCCGGCGAGCCGGCAGGACGGCGACTCGCATCGCGGCGTGGGGCCTTCGTCGTTCTCGAAGATCGAGCGCCAGCTGTGCAGCACTTCCTTGTTGCCTCGAATCGGCGGCCATCCGGGGTGCACGCACACGAGCTCGCCGGCCGACCACGCGGCCTCCATCGCCTCCAGACTTCGCGCCGCGAAAGCGCTGTAGAAGGCGGCGTTGGCCTCGAGGACGGCGGACTGTGCGTCGGTCATCGCCGGGAGTCTACGCGAGCTCGAAGTACTGCACGCTGAAGTAGTTGCGCTCGTCCACCCACGCGTTCTTGCGCGAAAAACCGGCCTTGGCGGCCAGCTCGGCGAACAGCTCCAGCGTGTACTTGTGCGAGTACTCGGTGTGGATCTCTTCGCCCTCGGCGAACTTGAAGCGGCGACCACGGATCGTGACCTCCTGCTCCGCCTGACTGACGAGCAGCATCTCGATACGGCCGTTGTCGGCGTCGTAGGGCGCCCGGTGCTCGAAATTCACAACGTCGAAGTCAGCATCGAGCTCACGGTTGGCGCGGGTGAGCAGGTTGAGGTTGAACGCTGCCGTCACGCCGCGCGCATCGTCATAGGCCGCCTCGAGCACGGCTGCGTCCTTGCGCAGGTCCACGCCGATGAGCAAACCGCCGCCCGGACCAGCCTCTTGCGCCATCGTCTGAAGCAGCGCAACCGCGTCGTGCGGTTCGAAGTTACCGATCGTCGAGCCAGGGAAGTACACAACGCGCCGGCTGGGCTTGCGCGAGGGCTCCGGCACGTCGAACGGCACCGTGAAGTCGGCGCAGACCGGAAGCACCTCGAGACCGGGGAACTTCGCGGCCAGGGCACCCGCGGAGCGCATCAGATGCTCGCGCGAGATGTCCACCGGAACATACGCGGCAGGCTCGGCGAGCGCTTCGAGCAGAAGTCGCGTCTTGATCGAGCTGCCGGAGCCGTACTCGATCACCGCCGCGCCGGGTCCGATGGCTTTCGCCATCTCTCCGACGTACTCGTCCATGATCGAGAGCTCGGTACGTGTCGGGTAGTACTCGTCGAGCTCGCAGATCTCGTCGAAGAGCTCGGAGCCGCGCTCGTCGTAGAGGTACTGCGTCGGCATCGACTTGCGCGGCTTGGACAGCCCACGCAGCACGTCGGCGAGGAAGCTGCCTTGCTCGGGCTCGAAGTCGGTGAGCTCGATGCTCTCGATGCTCTCGATGCTCTCGATGCTCTCGGGCTCGCGCACCACATCGGGGTCCGCGTCCCGGGCGAGCCGGATGCCGGAAAACTGAAAGCGAGTGTGCGGGTACCAGAAGTTTCGGTAGGTCCGGCGCACGTGCGAACGCGGCGTCACGCACGAGCCTCCGCGCAGCACCATCTGGTTGCACATGAACTTGCCGTTGTACTCGCCCAGCGAGCCGCCCAGCGGCCGGAAGCCCGGGTACGACGCGTACGGGCTGGCGGTCCACTCCCACACGTCGCCGAACATCTGCGCAAGCTCGGCGGTGCCGTCGCGCAGCGGCATCGGGTGGTAGCTGCCCGACTCCAGGAAGACACCATCGGTGTTCGCTCGCTCCGAAGCGACCTCCCACTCGGACTCGCGGGGCAGCCGAGCCCCGGCCCACGTCGCGAATGCGTCCGCCTCGTAGTACGAGACGTGGCACACCGGCGCGGCCGGATCGATCGGGCGCATGCCCCACAGCGTGAACGTGAGCCACTCGCCGTCGCGCCTTTCCCAGTACAGCGGCGCGGACCAGCCCTGCGCTTGCGCGTGGGCCCAGCCATCCGAAAGCCACAGGTCGGAGCGCTCGTAGCCGCCGTCCTCGATGAACTCGATCATCTCGCCGTTGGTCACGAGCCGCGAGGCGAGCTCGAACGGAGCCACCACGACTTCGTGCCGCGGGTACTCGTTGTCGAAGCCGAAGCCATCACCCGCGTGCCCGATCTCCGCCTTGCCGCCGGGGTACGCCGACCAGCGCATCGGGGGAGCGACGATCCGCTCGACCGGTCGACGAGAGTCGATGTACGCCGGCCGCATCGCGTTGGCCGAAAAGCCGTGCTTGAGGTCGGTGAGCAGAAGCTCCTGGTGCTGCTGCTCGTGGTGCAGCCCCACCTCGAGCACTGCGAGCTCGTCCGGCCCCAGCGCGCCACGGCGCAGCAGGTCCACCACCAGCGCATCGACGTGTCCGCGGTAGCGGAACACCTCGGCGACGGTCGGTCGCGAGAGCAGGCCTCGCTTGGGCCGCGGATGCATCCCGCCAACCGAGTTGTAGTAGCTGTTGAACAGGTAGCCGAAGTGCGGATTGAACGGCTGGTACCCGTCGCAGCTGCGCTCCAGCACGAAGGTCTCGAAGAACCACGTCGTGTGGGCGAGGTGCCACTTGGGCGGGCTGGCGTCGGGCATGGACTGAAGCCCGAAGTCTTCCGTCTCCAGCGGCGCAACCAAGCGCTCGGTGGTGCGGCGGACGTCGCGAAAGCGCTCAGCAAGCGCATCGGACGTCGCCCCGGAAAACACAGCCTCCAAGGGAGTCACGGTCTGGCGGGTCATTTGGCCTTCTTTTGGAAGGGGGACGAGCGCGCACCCTCGCGTGCAGGGCACCGGGTGTCAACAACGGCGCTGGTGCCGTTTGGGTTACGAGCGTGTGGCATCTCCCCGTGAACGAAAGACAATTCCGCAGGCGCAAGCATTGCCGCCCGAGGGTCGTCGTGTGCGTTTTTGCTCCGCGCTCAGCGCCAGCGTATCGTCGGGGCGATGCCGTCCGGGATGGGTGGACCGAACACCGGTCGGCCGAGTGGAACTGACCTCGTTGCCGAGCTGCGACACCAGCACGCTGCTCAGGTTCAGCAGGGTCAGCGGGACCAACGCAACCGTCGTCGCTCGGCGATCATCAAAACGATCATCACCGTCGTCGTCGTTGCGGCGCTTTCCGTCGCGGGTTGGATCGGTTTCAACAAGTACCGTGTTTCCTCGGCGATGAGCTCGGCGCGCGAGCACCTCGAGGGGGGCACGGTCGAACAGCTCGCGGTTGCGGCCGAGGCGATCGAAAAAGGCCTCGCGGTTGCGCCGAACGACGCCGAGTCGCAGGCGGTCCTCGCGTTGATTCGAGCGCACCAGGCCGTCCTCGGCCTCGAGGCGGAGGCGTTTGCCGCAGCGCTCGACAAGGTGTCGGACTCCGACGAGCCGGAGGCCCAGCTCGCCACCGGTATCGCCGCGGCGCTCGACGGCGACCTCGACAAGGTTCAGGGCGTGCTCGACAAGGTCGAGTCCACCGACTCCAAGCCGCTCGCCCGCTCCCGGGCCTGGCTGCGCGGCACGGTTGCTCTGGGCAAGGTGTTCGAACGCGAGCAGGTTGCCGACGCGATCACCGAGCTCGAGGGCGTCATCGAGGGCGAGGCCTGGACACCGCCTCATCGCTGGCTGGCCGCCCTGCTCAGTCGCGTGGGCCGAGTGGACGATGCGCTCGGTCGCCTCGAGGCGGCGCGGACCAACAATCCCGCCGACCTGGGAATCGCTGCCGACGAGGCGCTGATTCACGGCGTGCTCGCGGAGCACACGGGTGGCGTTCGCGAGGTCGCGGACCGGCTGCTCGCGGACGAATCACTGCAAGAGCGCGACCGCGGTCGCCTGCACCTCGCGCGCGCGCTCGTCGGCCTGCGCAAGGATGGCTTCGACAAGATCGGCACGGAGCTCGATGAGGCGTGGAAGCACCTCCCGGAGTGGGACCTCGACTCGCGTGCGATCGTGATCGAGACCGCGCTGGTTGCAGGTGACGTCGAGCGCGGTGAGAAGTGGCTCGACAAGGTCGACGCCGACGAGACCACGAAGAAGGCATACGGGGCCTGGATCGACCTGCAAAAGGGCAAGGTCGCGCAGAGTCTCAAGACGAGCGCCGATCTCGATCAGGCCCATCCCCGTGTGGCCTACGTTCAGGCGCTCGCCCTCGTCGAGCAGAAGCGATTCAAGGAGGCCGGTCCGTGGCTCGAGCGGGCGCAGGCATTCTATGGCCCGCGGGTGGAGCTTCGCGTGGCGCAGGCCCGGCACGATGCCCACACCGCCGACCCGAAGAAGGCCGCCAAGGCGCTCGACGAGATCGTCGACGACAACCACACGCGCCGGGGCCTGACGGGCCTGGGCGAAGCAGAGCTGCTGGCCGCCGGCGAGAAGGGCAAGACCAAGGCCGCGGAGAAGGCCCTGCGGCGTGCGATCGACAAAGAGGACAAGCCTGCCGAGGCAGCGTTCCTGCTCGGGACGCTGCTCGAGACGCAGTCCGCCAAGGAGCCCGAGAAGATTCCGGACGCGATCGAGATGCTGCGCAAGGCGGCGGACCTCGACGAGGACACGCTGCGCTACCGCGTGCAGCTCGGCGAGCTCATGGCCGATCACGGTGACCTCGAGGACGCGGAGAAGGTCCTCGAGACGCTCGACGGTGAGGAGCTCGTTCCGGGCAAGGCTCTGCTCACGCTGGCGAACGTCAGGCTCGAGCGCGTCGAGCTGGGCCACGAGAAGCTCGACGAAGCCAAGATCACCAAGACGCTCACGGCGGCGACGCAGAAGGGGGCCGACCCCCTGGGCGTTGCGCTGGCTCAGGCGCGCCTGCTGCTCGCGTCCGGTGATGCGAAGCTGACCACGGCGGTCAACTCGCTGTACTCGCTGCTCAGCACCAATCCCAAGAACATGACGGCGCGCCTGCTCTACGGCGAGGCGCTACGGCGCAACAAGGACTTCACCAACGCGCGTTTGGTCCTCAAGGACGGGCAGGGGGCAGGGCCTTACGACGAAGGGCGGCTTCAGATCGCTCGCGCCGGCGTCGAGCGCAGTGATGGAAGCGATCGACTCGCGGCCAGCATCGCGTGGAAGGGCTGGCTGCAGCTGACCAAGGCCGACATGCCGGGCAACGAGCGGCTTCGGCTCGCACGCGAGGCGGCGAGATACTGGGACGAGATCGACAACCGGCAGGTGCCGCGCAGCATCAGCAAGTCGGTGGTCGACGAGCTGCCGTGGCGGGCAGACGCACTGGCCTTCCGCGCGCTGACGCAGCTCGCGGACGACAAGAACGAAGAGGGCTGCGCCAACGCGAAGAAGGCGATGAAGCTCGACAAGGAGCTGGGCGAGGCCCACGCCGCCGAGGCCGAGTGCTTCATCTCCAAGCACCGCTACACGGACGCGCGCGCGTCGTACAACAAGGCGATCAAGCTGGCGCTCAGCCAAAGCGAGCTGCGCAAGTACAAGCGCCGGCTCCGCGTGCTCCGATAGCGCAGGTCGGCGTCCGCAGCGCGGCGCTCAGCTCAGCGCGAGCATGCGGTCGATCGGCAACCGAGCGGCCTCGCGAAGCGCCTCGGGCATCTGCAGCTCGGGCGTCATGTCGCGCAGACACGCGTAGAGCTTCTCGAGCGTGTTGAGCCGCATGAACGGACACTCGTTGCAGGCGCAGTTGGCTTCCGGCGGGGCCGGGATGAACGTCTTGTCCGGCGCCGCCTTCTCCATCTGCGTGATGATGCCCGGCTCGGTCGCGACGATGAGCTCCTTCGTTGCGCTGTCTCGGGCGTAGGCGAGGAGCTTCGAGGTGGAGCCGATGAAATTTGCGTGGCGAAGAACCGCTTCTTCGCACTCTGGGTGCGCGATGATCTCTGCGTCCGGGTGGCGGGTGGCGAGCGCGATGAGCTTTCGCTCCGAGAACGTCTCGTGAACGATGCAGCTACCGGGCCACAGCACCATGTCCCGGCCCGTTTCCTTGATCAGGTACTTGCCGAGGTTTCGGTCCGGCGCGAACAGAATCGTCTTGTCGGCGGGCACCGAGTCGACGATTTTCTTCGCGTTTGATGATGTACAGATGAGGTCGCTGGCCGCTTTCACCTCGGCCGAGCAGTTGATGTAGGAGATCGTGACCGAGTCGGGGTGCTTGGCTTTCCAGGCCTTGAAGCGGTCCGCGGGGCACCCCGAGGCGAGCGAGCAGCCCGCGTCGAGGTCGGGCAGCAGCACAGTGCGCTCTGGATTGAGGATCTTGGCGGTTTCGGCCATGAAGTGGACGCCGCAGAACACGATGACGTCGGCCTCTGTGTCGCGGGCGGCCATCGCGAGCTGCAGCGAATCGCCGAGGAAGTCCGCCAGCTCCTGAACCTCCGACTCCTGGTAGTAGTGCGCCAAGATGACGGCATTCCGCTCCTCTTTGAGCCGGAGGATTTCGTCCTCGAGGTCGAGCGTGGGGTCGATTTTGGGCTGCTCCATGGTCCGACGATGTGGGTTCGCGAGAGCATACACGTGGGTCACCGCCGCGCAACGCGGGCCTACCGCTCGCACCCTTTCCCACGAGGCTCAGCGCCCCCATCTGCGCTAGACTCCTCCGTGGGGAGAACGGTTGAGTCGGCGTTGGATAGCGCTGGGCGTGCTCGCATGCGCGTGCTCGTTCGGCAGTGACGGCCCTGGAGGGGCGGCGGGCCTCGGCGCGTCCGCGGGGATGGGAACCGACGCGGGCGATGACGACGCGGACGACGACGATGACGCCGCCACCGGAGGTGCCGAGTCGGACGACGACGACGACGACGATGACGACGACGACAGCGTCGACGAGGGTGGATTCGATACCGGATCACCGCCCACCAACGGAGCGATCCTCGAGCTGTCGGATGCGCCGGTCTTCGAGTTCGCGGTGACGGGACCGGGCGAACGCACGACGCACCTGTTCGAGATTCAAAACGTAGGCTCGACGCCAGCGACCGACATCGAGCCCGAGTCCATGGACCCGGCGTTCGCGTTCATCGGCGGCTTTCCGGGCGCCGAGGGAACATGTGGCTCCGAGCTCCAACCGGGTGCCGACTGCCTCATCGAGGTCGCCTTTTCACCGGTCACCTGGGGCACGAACCTCAGCGACATGGTGATCAACTACGGCAACGCGGCCGCCGATACGCAGGTGCTCACGACGCTGACGGGAACGTGCGGGGGAACGACACCCAACCTGCTCGACAATCCCGACTTCGATCTCAGTCTCCAGGGGTGGACGGCAACGCAGGGGTCGTGGTCGAGGACCTTCAGCCCGTCCCAGGGAAATCACGTCGTCGTGGCCGGTGGCAACGGAACACACGTGCTCTCTCAGACCTTGGATCTCACGCCGTGGGCGGACGCGATCGCCACGGGCAACGTCCGGATGATCATCAGCGGCGAGCACTGGTCGGAGGGTACGAACAACGACCCGCATGGCTTCGCCGTCGGGCTGCGTTCGAGCGTCGGCGACGAGACGATCGCCTACGAGTCGGGGCTGATGGCTGGCTTCGGGTGGGAATCGCACACGGGCCAGGCCATGGTGCTGGCCAACTCGACCGAGCTCGCCTACGGCCTGATTTGTCAGACCGGAGGCTCGGACTGCGATGGAGCGTTCAACGACGTGAGCCTCCAGCTGCAGTGGCCGTGAGGCTGCGTCAGCCGAGCAGCGCGTCGAATGTCTCTTCGTGGTAGCCGACCACGACGGTGTCGCCCACGCGGATGGTCGGTGCCCGCAGGTTGCCGGTGGGACCCAGCATCGCGTCGACCGCTTCGTCGGGTGCTTTGCCGCGCGCCGGTAGCTCGAACTCGGCGACCTTCTTGCCCTTGGCGACGACCAGTCGTCGGCGCCCCTCGAGCAGCGCGGCTGCATCATCGCGACCGAGCTTGCGGCTCGCGGAGACTTTCTCTTCGGCTTCGATTCCGTTTGCGTCCATGAACTTGGACGCTCGTGTGCAGCCGGTTCAACCGGAGCGGTGGTAGTGCCAGTCGATCTGCTTGCTCATCGCCCCCTGCATAGCGAACTGGGCGCCTGGTCGCAATCGAGGTCAGGGCGGTAGAGTCCCTGCTGTGAGACCGTTGCTGCTTGCCGCCGCTTGTTGGCTCCTTCCGAGCATCGCTTCTGCGGACTACATCGAGACGCTCGGTGGCGGATCTGCCGAAGCAAGCGAGCTGTCGCACGACGTCAACGTGACGATCGAGGACGGCGTGGCCACGCTCCGGGTCGACCGCACGATCCGCTACGACGGCAAGGGGCGCGCCGGTCTGGTGTTCTTCGTGGATCTGCCGATGAACGGGGTGATCACGTCCGCGAAGCTGGAGGGCAAGGGCGAGGTCGAGATCCGGGCCAATCAAACCCAGGCCCAGATGGTGTTTCGCGACGTCAAAGGGCGGAGCAAGCGGCGGGTCACCTACCGCATCGAAGTGCCGCTCGTCTCCGAGAACGACGAGGCCATCATCTGGCTTCCGCAGGCACGGGGGGATTTCGAGCGCCCCGTGGTGCGTCTCGGCGGCGAGGTCCTCATGCCCGAGGACAACCCGGCATGGGATCCCGTCAAGGTTCCCGCGCCCACGCCGTCCAAGGGGCGCGCTCGGTGGGGCAAGGCCGATCTGCCGTCGGGTGTGGTCTGGAGGCTCGAGGCCGATGCGCCGCACTCGCTCGGGGAGCCCCGCGACGACGACAACGTCGTGTTCCTGCTCGACGTCTCGCGCAGCCAGGGCAAGCAAGGGATCGAGCGCCAGCTTCGGCTGCTCCAGACCTGGGCGAGGAAGGTGCCCAAAGCGCAGTACCAAGTGGTCGCGTATCACCGCGATGCGGACACCGTCTTTCCCACCTGGCGCGCCTCCGATGGTGTTCGCGATCTCGGGATCGGTCACCCGAAGCTCGTGCCGCAAAACGGCTCCGACCTCGACGGTGCGCTGCAGCTTGCCGCGGGTCTCGTGAAGAAGGAGTCGGGGCGCACCGTGGTGCTCGTGGGGAGCGACGGCGAGACGGCGGTGGGGTCAACGCCAGCCCAGATGGCCGACCGGATGTCGGCGGCCGGAAAGGGCACGGTCGTACACCTGATCCTGACCTCGGGTCGCCACACGCGCGGCGCGATCGAGACACGAGCCGATGGTCATCGGCTTGCTCCCGTCGCGCTCGAGCACGGGGGTATTCCGATGAGCGTGTACCTTCCCGAGTCGTCGGCGACGCCGCCGGAAGAGGAGGTCATTCGCAATCTGCTTCAGCCGGTGCGAATCGACCGCTTCGATGCCGAGCTCGACGGGAAGGCCCATCTGGGCGAGGACGCTGGGATGCGTTTGTACGCGCACAAGAGTGCGGTGGTGACCGGCCGCGCTGATCGGGCGCCGAAGAAGGTGCAAGCCACCGGCCTGCAATGGGGTGGTCGCTGGTCGTTGTCCGCCGTTCGTACACCGGCGGTGGATCGGCGCGCGGCGCTCTTTGGCGTCTACGACCAGGGGCTCACGATGCCCGAGGCGCATCACCTCGCCACCAAGTACAAGTTCGTCGGGCCCGCAACGCTGATGCGGGCGACAAAGTCGGGCTTGGAGGTGGAGCGAGCGCCCGGCGAGCTCGCGCCAGCGAACGTAGCGGGACCCACCGGTTCGCGGCCGAAGGGCGAGTCCCTCGACAACGCGAGCGAGATTCCCGAGGCCCGCATGCGTGAGCTCTTTGCATCGACCTATCAGCCCTGCGTGGACTCCTACCGCGGTCCGGCGGGACTGCTCTCGGTGTCACTCGAGATGAGCTGGAACGAGATCCTCGACGTCTCGGCGACGGGGGCGGATACGGCGACCAATCTGTGCATTGAAGAAGCGGTGTGGAGCATGGACCTGCCCGACACCTTTGTGGCGCCGCATGCGTTCGGCATGGTCGACCTGGAACTGCAGGAGACCGACGACTCGGACGACGAGGAAGACGACGGACCACCAGAAACCGAAGCGAGCAAGTCCGGCGGCTGTCACGTGGCTCCTCGAGTCGACGCAGTGATGGTGCTGTCTCTATTGCTCCTCGGCGTCGCCGTGCGTCGGCGGTAGTCGAGTCGCGGGGATACCCTCGCGATTTCGTCGGAGATGCACCGATTCGGATGGCAGTGCCGACTGCTATGTTGACCCGCGAATGCGGATCATTGCTCGTGTAGGAATCGTCACCGTCGTTGCCACTGCCCCCGGATGCTCGGAGTGTTTCGATCATCGCAAACGCGAACAGGCGTTTCGGGCGGGTGAAGCGAGAGCGGAACAGGACAACCAACGCGACTATGACCGGGCCTACGAAGAGGCCCTCTCGCTCACCTTCGAAGACGGATTCGATGCCGGGCACGCTGCCGCGTACGACGTGGGCCACCTCGAGGGCTACTACTTCGGCTACCAGGAGGGCTACGGCGTGCTGTGTCCATCCACGGTCACCCCGTTTGCCGCGCCTGCCGCTTGGCTCGATCCCGAGGATGACCCCGTTCTGGAGGAAGACGACGATTTTCGTACGCTCAGGACCGACGATCACCGCGAAGGGATCGAGATGTGCGCGGCCAAGGGTTACGACGGAATGAGGAACGACGAGGCCGTGGCCGAAGGGCGGGAGGCGGGCATTTACGACAACCCCGAGTACCGGGCCGGGCACATCGCGGGAGACTGGGCCGGGTTCGATGTTGGAATGTCGAACGGTTGGGACGACGGATACACCGATGGCTACGAAGCCGCGGCTGCGTCCGCCCAGTGCGCCGCATGAGCCTCGAAGCCATCGGTCAGCGCGCGATGTGACGACCCACCAGCTCGCGGAGCTCACGGAGGTCGAACGGCTTGTGCAGCAAGGGGCGCTCGGTTTCGTCGATGAACGTGCGCGTCTCCGGGGTCAGCCCCGCTCCCGTGATGAAGACGAAGCGACTCGCGAGGTCGGGGCGCCGCTCGATTGCTTTGCGATAGAGCTCCGACCCCGACAGGCGGGGCATCATGAGATCGCAAACGATGACGTCGAAGTCAGCGCCGTCCTCGAGTGTGCGGAGAGCCTCGACGGGATCGTTGAGCTCGGTGACGTCGTGACCCGAGAGCGCACCGGCGGTCACCCGAGCGACGCGCTCATCGTCGTCGATGACGAGCACGCGGCCGTTGCGAGTCTTGGTCACCGGCGGCGCTTCGCTGGGGACGACCTCGTGGTGGGCGCTGCTGTAGGGCGGAAGCCGGATGCGAAACGTTGCCCCTCGTGGGTATGCCGCCCTCGCGGTGATGGAGCCGCCCATCGAAGCAACGATGTTGCGGCAGATCGACAAGCCGAGTCCCGTCCCTTCACCCACCGCTTTGGTGGTGACGAAAGGGTCGAAGATCGTCGCGCCCAGGTGGGCCGGGAGGCCTGGCCCCGTGTCGGTCACCTCGACGATGGCCTCGCCGTCCTCGGTGTGCGCTCGCACGCGGATCTCGTGCGGCCCCTCGCCTCCCTCGGCGATCGCCGCCGCGGCATTGGACAGTAGGTTGAGCAGGACCTGTCCAATGCGGCCTTCGTGTCCGAGCACCAGCGGGACGGCGTGAATGTCTCGGACGAGCGTGACCCGGTGAAAGAACTGCTTTTCCGCGATACGGAGGGTCGCGTCGATCACTCGAACGAGGTCGACCGTCTGACGCTTGTCGCTGCCCGGATGGGAAAAACCGCGAAGGTCTCGCACGAGTCGGTTGACTCGCTGGACGCCCTCGACGGCCTCTTCGAGAGCGGTCAGGGCTTTGGCGGTGTCTTGGCCGCCCCGGGCGATCTCCGTACGCGCGAGCTGCAGGTTGCCCAGTACGTAGGTGAGCGGGTTGTTGATCTCGTGGGCGATGCCCGCGGCCATGCTGCCGACTGACGCCATGCGGTCGCGAATTCGCAGTTGCTCCTCGATCCGAACCTGCACGGTGCGGTCGCGGATCACGAAGATGACCGAGTCGTTCCCGTAGACGCCCGACCGCGCTTCATACCAGCGGCGGCCTCCCTCGTGATCGAGGAAGTACTCCACGGTCTGACTACGCCCTTCGGTCAGGGTCGCGGTCACGGCTTGGCATAGCCTCTCGCCAACGTCACCGGGCAGAACATCTTTGGCCGTCCGTCCCAGAAACGCGCTCGGGGGTACGAGCAGGAGCTCCGGGTTGGGTGCGTGGTACTGCAAGAAGACGAAGTCGGACGACAACACGAACAGCAGATCGGGCAGCGCTTCGAGCAGGCCACGAAGCCGATCATCGGCTGTCGCCTCGAGGTCATCGGCTTGCTTGTCGTCGGCCACGCGAAACCCGGCTCAAGGTTAGCAGCGAGTGATGTTCAACCGCGCGCGCGGGCGGTGTCTTCGATGCAGATTGGCCAGGGGTTGTCCGCGAGTTGGGTACAGGTGCAATCGACCGTCTCGTCGGTGCATGGGCGGATACAGATCGAGCCGCCCGAAGGCGCGCGCATGCACAACGATCCTTCGGAGCAATCCCGTGGCTCCCGACATGTGCCGCCGGGCAGGGCGGAACCGTCCATGCCGCACCGCCAGCCCTGGTCGGAACCGTCCGCCGTGGACGCCATCGCGCGGCATGTCATGCCTTCGGGACAGTCGGCGAGCGTGGGATCACACGCACATCCGTCCCCCACCATGCAGCGGTACCAGCCGCGACGAAGGTGAAGGACGCTCCGCATCAGGAGTGCCTGCTGCCGTGAGAACACCGAGCGACACTCAGGGTAGTAGCCCATCAAATTGCGCGGATCGGGGCTTTCGCCGCCACTGCACTCGATCGAGCACGCGTCGCGCACGGTGCACGTAGAGGGGCCCGGATCGGGAGGGGTATCGCAGATACCGTCCGCTTCTAGGATGCAGCTCTCGTCGCACGCGATCGGACTGCCGTCGGCCCCTTCGACGCGCGGAACCGCGTCGACGTGGTCTCCGTGCGTGTGGCACAGCCCGAGGAAGTGGCCGACTTCGTGGACGACCGTGGTGGGCCAGCGTCGTTTGGCGATCGCGATGAGGCCCATCGGCGGATAGAACGAAGGGTCGCGTCGCTTCCCCCCGCACATGCCGTTGGGGACGGTGGACACGCCTGGGCGTGGGACGTCACCGATGAAGACCTGGTCGGTGAAGAGGATTGGTACGAAGAACTCCTCGCGGGCCGGGTAAGCCATGGTGTCGACGAGCACGTCGTACTCGCCCTCGTCCAGCTCGAGCAGCTCGGGATCGGATACCCAGATTGTGTCCGCGAGGCGGAACTCCAGGCCGTTGCCATCCTCGCGGGCAAAACCCCGGTTGATCCCCGCGATCTCGGCCTCGATGTCTTCCTCGAGGTAGCTCGTGGCCCCGCGCCCGTCGGTGATCACGAATGCCACCACGTCGACCGGGGCACAGCCATCCTCGTCGATGTGGCCGTCGCCGTCGTTGTCTCGGCCGTCGCAGACCTCCTCGTCGTCGAGCTCCTCTTCGCACCCGCACGGTCCGCAGGCTTCGGTCGAAGGCGTGGCACGGGGCTCGCGGACGCAGCGGGCGAGGCTTCCGATCGCGGCACACCGGGCATCCATCATCGCGCAGTCGATCTTTTGGAGGCGGCCTTCTCGGCACGCAACGAGCACGTTGTCTTCGCACTTGGTGGCGCCGGCTGACCAGTCGCAGTCGTCCGCGCTGCGCTCCCGGCAGACCGGGCCGTCCTCCGTCATGATGCAGCGGCGGTCGTCTGCGCCGCAGTCGATCGCCATGGGGCGCCCCGCGGCGCACATCTCCGCCACGTCACCGTCGCAACGGCCGATCGCGGGCAGGCCTCCGCAGTCTGGTTGCGGCGGCGGTTCGCACTCGCCTTCGTCGCATAGTCCAAGGCCGCAGTCGTCCGCGATCTCGTAGGGCTGGTCGCAGCTGTCGAGCCACCACGCGTCGCCACGCAGGCACACCCTGGCTGCTTCGGGTTTACACCCCGGGGCCGGCTTACGGCGGGCCCGAGGACGCCACGCAGGATCGTTGACGGCCGGGGCGTCTGGTTCGGCGAGCCGCGTCGGCTCGGGTTCCGGATCGGGCTCCTCGGTGTCGGCGAGGATCCACCAGGCGAGGGCCGCGGCCACACCAAGGACGAGCGCGAGTCTCCACGTCAGACCCCAGACGCCGGTGCCTCGCTCCGACACTGGTCGCACTTTGACACGCTCGAAGCCACGGTAGTAACACCTCGACCATGATCTCCCGGACGCTCCCGTTCGCCGCCCTGTGCCTGCTCTTCGTCGCCTGCAAGGACGAAGGCAAGACCGACGACGGAAAGGCCGATACCAAGGACGGCAAGGGCGATTCGAAGGACGACAGCAAGGACGCCAAGGCGGACAGCAAGGACGACGCCAAGGACGACAGCAAGGACGACGCCAAGGCAGACGGCGGCGCGGCAGACGGCGGCGGGACGCCCGCGAGCAACGCGGCCGGCGGCGGGGTCATCCCGGCGGATGCAATCACGGAGTGTCCGAAGTCGCTGTCGGGCCGAGACGAGGTCAGCCGCGTCATCACCAAGGAGTGCGGCACGGTCCCTGTCACCGGCAACTACAAGATGGAGGGCGGCAGCTTGATCTTGCAGCCCGGAGCGACCCTGGCGTTCGCGGACGGAGTGGGCATGCAGATCGGGTACTCCGCGTCGTCGAAGCTGCTCGTCAACGGCACCAAGGAAGAGCCGGTGACGTTCACGGCCTCGGGCGACAAGGTGGCCGGCGTGTGGAAAGGGATCGAGATCTACGGCAAGGGAGCACGCTCCTCGATCAAGCATGCCGTCATCGAGTGGGCCGGCACCAAGCAAGCGCTGCTGCTGCAGGCCGAGGACATCACGGTCGAGGGCGTCACGATCAAGGGCAGCAAGGAGCTCGCCGTCAAGGTCGACAAGCAGGCCACGCTCGCCAAGTTCGACGGCAACACCTTCGCGGAGACCGGCGACCAGGTGATCCGCATCGATCCGCAGGACGCCGGTGGCCTGGGCAAAGACAACAAGTTCCCCGAGGGCGGCGTGGTGCAGGTGGTGGCCGGGCGTGTCGAAGAGGACACCACGTGGGCGGACATTGGGGCGCCGTGGCACATTACGGGCAAGATCGATGTGCGCGGTGAGTCCGGCAATCGCTCGACGCTCTCGGTGGAGGCCGGCAACGAGCTGACCTTCGACGGCGACGCCCGGATGCAGATCGGGTACGCGGCCGAAGGGACCTTGAAGCTCACCGGCACCAAAGAGGCGCCCGTGGTGCTGCGCTCCGACGAGCGCGAAGAGGCCGGTGCATGGCCTGGTATCGAGGTCTACGGCAAGGGCGAAACCGAGATCGCCCACGCGCACTTCAAGCACGCGGGTAAGGACGACAAGAAGGGGGCGCTCTACCTCGAGAACGAGGCGCGATTGACCCTCAGCGAGTCCACGTTCGAGGACACGGCGATCGGTGTCGTGCTCAAGGGCAAGGCGGACGTGCAGAAGTTCGAGAAGACCACGTTCAAGAACACACCCAAGGCGATGGTGATCGCGGCGAAGCAGCTGGGCAAGATCGCGGGCGACAACGTGTACGAGGGGGAGCCGTCGATCGAGCTGCTGGCCGATCGCCTGGAAGAGGACGCGACGTGGGCGGTGCAGAAAGGCGCCAAGGTCGAGCTACACGGCAAGCTCGAGGTCAAGGCGCGGCTGAAGGTCGCCGAAGGCACCAAGCTGCACATCAAGGATGGGCAGGCCATCCAGGTCGGCTACGCGAAGGAAGGCGCGCTCGAAATGGTGGGCACCGAGGCTGCACCGATCGAGCTGGTGGGACTTCGCGACGACTCGGGCACGTGGGACGGAATCATCTTTTACAGCCAGGCCCACGGGAACAAGCTCGAGCACGTGAAGCTGCGCAACGCGGGCGGTAAGAAGGCCTCGGTGGAGTTTCAGGCGGAAGCCGACGGCACGGTGAAAAACCTGTCGTGCGACAAGTGCTCGGTCCCCGCACTGACGTGGAACTGTAAGAGCAAGGTCGAGCAAAGCGACGTGACCGGGGCCGACGGAACGCCCAAGCCGCTCGAAGAGCCCGTCTGCAAGTAGCCGAAGATCCTCGCGATTTTTGCTCCGCAGGAAAAGTTCGCCGACGCTCGATCGAATCGGGCCCGGCGAGCACTTCCAACCCGGCGGGACGAGTCGTACCTCCCAAGTTGGAAGGTCGCGCTGGGTTTTTGAATGGTTAGGGTCGGCAGGTACGGCTCGTCTCGCCGGCTGGACGGCCCCTTGGTATAAGGACATCCAGGGTTGGGTATGAAAACTGATTGGACTCTCGGGGTTTTCTTCTTTGGTTGTGCTCTGGCGCTCGGCTGTCCGGCGGACGACAGCGACGATGCGGCCGGATCGAGCGGCGTTGTCGGCGACGACGATGACGACGATGACGACGACGGCAACACGTCGATGAATCCGCCGACGACAGGCGTGACCGGCGACGACACGACATCCGGCCCGTCGACGGCAACCACCACGGACGGCGAGACCGAGGGCGAAACCGAAAGCGACACCGAGGGATCGGGCGCGTGCGAAATCATGCTGCCGCCGCCGCCGGACTGCATGATGCAGGCGCCGCCCGACGGCGGTTGGCGGGTGACGCGACTGAGCGGGATGTGGGCGCAGGACGGCTCCTACGACCCGGATGCGGGTCTGGACTTCGCCGAGGAGGACGACCCGCAAGCGGGTGGTGGCTTCATCGGTGGCTCGACCGACGGCGGCGGGGAGACGAGCATCGGCTTCATCCCCGATCCTACGGGCGGTCCGGTTGGCATGGAGTGCGATCCGATCGCGCAAGACTGCCCCGAGGGCGAAAAGTGCATGCCGTGGTCGAACGACGGCGGCTCGGCCTGGAACGCGACCCGTTGCTCGCCCATCGATCCGACGCCGGTCGGGATCGGTGAGAGCTGCATGGTCGAGGGCAGTGGCGTCTCGGGACTCGACAACTGCATCCTCGGAGCGATGTGCTGGGATGTCGATCCGGAGACCAACATCGGCGAATGCATCGAGATGTGCAGCTGCTCGTACGAAAATCCGATTTGTCAGGGCACCAACACGTCGTGCGTGATCAGCAACCAGCAGTCGCTGACGATTTGCCTCCCGGTGTGCAACCCACTCGACATGGGCACGTGCCCCGACGGCCAGGGCTGCTTTCCGTTCGAGGACCTGTTCCACTGTGCGAACTCGGTCGGCATGGGCACCCCTCAGGGCACACCGTGCGAGTTCATCAACGCGTGCGACCCGGGGCAGGCCTGCGTGAGCGCCGATACGCTGACCGATTGTGATACCTCGGGCTGCTGCGCCGACTTCTGCGATCTCGAGGTCGACGACTGCGGGGCAGGCACGACCTGCACGCCTTGGTATCAGGGCACTCAGGCTCCCGACGAGTGCCTGGGGCTGACGGGCATCTGTAGCTAGCGGGACGTGGCTCCAGGGGCTAGCCCGTGAGCTAGCGCGGACAAGGGCAGCGCTACGCTCGGTTGGGGCCGGCGTCAGGGGAGCATGCGTCTCGCAGCAGTGTTGTTGGTGCTCCCTGCCCTGAGCGGTTGTGTCCCGGCCGATCCCGACTTGGCGATGTCGGGCGGTGGAACCGGAGGTACCGGAGGCACCGGCGAGGACATGGGTCTGGGCACCACCGGAGCAGCCGTCGATGGCGGCGGCGGAGCTGGGAACGACGGGCTCGACGGAACGTCGGATACGGCGGATGCCACCGACGGCTTGGACGCGGACGACGATGGCGAGGGGTCCGACGCCGGTGAGGGTCCCGACGGCGGAGAGACCAGTGACGATGGTGATGGCACGGATGGTGGTGATGGCACGGACGGTGGTGAAGGCACGGACGGCGGTGAAGGCACGGACGGCAGTGAGGGCACGGACGGTGGTGAGGGCACCGACGACGGCGATACGGGTGGCGAAACCGACGGGGCCGGCGAAAGCGATGCCGGCGGCGAAACCGGTGGGGGCGATGGGGGCGACGGAGGCGATGCCGATGGCGGCCTAGAGCTCGCGGGACCACCCGCATGTGACTCCCCCGGCGCATGGATCGTCGAGACCATCACCATCAGCAGCGCCAACGATGTCGACATTGCGGTGGGAGCCAGCGGCACGCCGCAGGTCGTCTGGGTCGGCGATACGGGTGCCGGGGGCTACGCACATCGGGGGACGGATGCGACGTGGCTCGTCGACGAGTCCCTCAACATCGGCGGTGAGCTCGTTGCGCTGGCCGCAGATCCCTCGGGCGTCGGTGCATCCGCTGAGTTGCCGTTCATCATCAACTTCACCACCAACTCGCTCGCAGGGTTGTGGTCCCGCCGACTCGCGGCGGACGGTACGTGGACGCCGGCACAACTGGATATCGATGCCGTCTACTCTGTCATTGGGGGTGCGCACGGCGGCGGGCTCGACGTCGCGTTTGGCGATGACGGCACCGTGCACGCAGTGTGGTCACCGCACACCGGGCAGCTTGCGTACGGCCGACTCGATGCCGGGGACGAGGCCAGCGTCGACAGCTGGAACGAAGAGCTGATCGACGCGACGTTTTCGATCGCGGCCCGGGGCGCTTCGATCGTGGTGGAGGGCTCGACGATCCACGTGGCCTACGGGGGTGGGTCCGACCTGCGCTACGCTCGACGCGACGGTCTCGGCGCCTTCATGCTCGAGACCGTCGATGACCAACACGAGGCCGAGGAACCCGCGCTCGCGCTCGATACCCTCGGTCGACCCGCGATCAGCTACCACGACGAGAGCGCGAACACCCTGCGCTACGCACATCGTGATGGGGCCTGGGCGCACGAGCTGGTCGACGGTGGCGTTGCCACGCTGGGCGTGAGGAGCGGCTTGGGCATCGCCCAGGACGGGACCGTCGACATCGCCTACTGGGACTTCACCGGTCTCGATGTGGAGTCTGCTCGGCGCGCGGCTCCGGAGGCCGGCGCCTGGTCCTTGCAGACGGTGGACTTTCTCGACGTCGTCGGTGCGTGGCTCTCCGCTCAAATGGACACCGAAGGCGGGCTGCACGTCGTGTACGTCAAGGCGGCACCCAATCCATCCGAGATTCGCTACGCGTATCGTTGTCCGGGCTGACCCGCAGACCCGGGTCGCTCAGGTCACGGCGACCCACAGACGGACATCGAGGCTGTCCGCGTGCCGGTCGCGAAGAGAGAACAGCTCCGCGCTGGGGCGATCGGCCTTGCGGACGGAGCTCGGCGGCTTCCACGACTGAGCGAAGAACGAGATCGACTCCCGCACCGACGCAGCGGGACCGTGATGCGAGAACACGGCGTACAGACCGCTGGGAAGCGCGGCGGCCACGAGCTCTTCCGGACCGTCGGAGACCGGTTCGACCGACGCATCGACACCGAGAAAGAACCGAATCCGCCCCCCGGGAAGCATCTCGCCTCCCAGACCCACGGCCTCGGTGTCCTCGCCGAAACGAGCCGCGAGCACATCTTGCTGCCGCGTGAAGTCCTCGAGGCGCCCGAGGTCGGCCTCGCTCCAGATTCCGTGAAGAGGACGAGGCTGGTGCTGCCAGAGCATCCGCGGCGTCGCTTGCAGGTTGTCGCGGTGACACAGCTCGAGCACGGTCGCGGGTCCGACCTCCTTGAGCTCGTGTTCTGCTCCCTCCCGGTAGGCGGCGGGTGACGTGCCGAAGTACTTCTTGAACGCACGGGTAAACGCGGCTTGAGATCCGTACTGGCAGCGGAGCGCGATCCGAAGCACGGTCATGTCGGTCTCGCGAAGCATGCGGGAGGCCTCGCTGAGCCGACGAGCCCGGACGTAGCCCGCGACCGAGATCCCATAGACGTCGGTGAACAGCCGCTGCAGGTGAAACGGGGAACCGCGGACCGCGAGGGCGACTTCGTCGACCGAAAGCGGCTCGAACAGTCGGGACTCCACGTACAGCACCGCCCGGTGGACTCGATGAATGCGCGCGTCGACGGTCATGAGGCGGAGGCCGCGACCTGCAGGTCGGAGAATGCCTCGAAGAATTGTCGCACGCCTTCATCCGCCTCGAGCCACTGGTAGCGATGTACGTCGTCGGGGCTTTGCGCCCGTTGCGACTTCCAGACGGGATAGTCCTGGTAGCGCTGAAGCAGCCGGTAGTCGAACTGGGCCAGCAGCCAGGTGAGCAGCGTCGTCAGGCCGGGGATGCGCACCGCGGTTTGGGTGTAGCGCGCGAACAGCCAGGTTCGGTGCTCATCGATGGGAGTTGCGATGGCAACGAAACGGGCCAGGCCTTCGAAGTGCAGCACGCCCAGCGTGGGCGCGACGAGGTGAGTCGATGCTACGAACCGCCGCTTGCCGCCAGCGGACGCGAGCTCTCCGTGGACACGGACGTGACGGCCTTCTCGACTCGCTTCGAGGTTTTGAACGCGGGCGGGCACGGGGGCGGTGCGACGGTGGACATGAGCGACGTGGTGAAAGTCGCTCAGGTTCTCCATGATCCGGAGGTAGTTGACGTCGAAGGTGTCCTCCAGGTCGAGAAAGGGGCCTCCGTCCGCGCGCAGCTCTTTATCGACCTCGGCATCCCAAGGCCGTGGGGCCGCGGACTGACTCTCATCCCCGTTGAACACCCACACGAGCCCGTGCTCGACGACGCATGGAAACCGGCGCAGCCGCATGGGTTCGGGGATTTCCTGGTCGGGGTGCGGAGGCATCTCGACGCAGTGACCGCGCGCGTCGAACCGCAAGCCGTGGTAGGGGCATTCGAGGCATCCGTCCGTCGACCGACCACGGCTCAAGGCCGCGCCGCGGTGCGGACAGGCGTCGAAAAAGCACGAGAGCTCCCCGTCGGGTCCGCGCCAAAGAACGAGCTTGCGTCCGAACCGAGTCAGCCCAACGGGGCGCCGACCCACCTGCGACGCGCGACAGACCGCATACCACTGCTGGCGAAGAATCGAGTCCACAGATCTGGCGTAGCCGCTGGCCGTGGCGTCGGTTTGACCGATCCTGCGCGAGCTTGCCCGAACCGCGGAAACGCGCCGATCAGTTCCAGATCTCGCCGACGAAGTCGAAGTCCCCGATCGTGAGGTCGGCCTGCTCGTCGGCGGTCGCCGGCTGTTCGCAGGTGACCGAGCCGGTCACGCGCGGGCGGTCCATGACCGTCTCGACGGAGGCGATCGTCGCCGTGCACGCGCCCTCGGGGGTGCTCCAGTTGGCGTCCGGGACCTGCATGTTGGAGTAGGTCACCGTGGCCGGTCCGTCGACCGCGACGCCATCCTCGAGCGGCACCACGACAGCGAGCAGCTCCGGCTCGAGCAGTGCACCGAACGCGAACGACACCCGGTGGCCCACTGAGTTTCCGAGCCCGCAGCGCGAGTCCTCGAACGTGCCGTCGAAGACTCCGCTGAGCGGCACGGATGTGCCGCACTCGCCGGGCTGTTCTCCGGTGGGCTCATCCTCGGGGCACCAGCACATCAGCTCGGGAGCGCAGATCATCGCGCTCTGCGAGCCATCCGGATACGTGCACGGCGTCGCCTGCATGCACGCGTCGTCATCGTCGTCCGAGGGAGTCACGGCGTCCGTATCACCGCCGGAATCGGTCGCCTCGTCGTCTTCACCACAGGCCACGAGCGCGGCCAAGAGCAGGCAAGCGAGGATTGGGGTCGTCGGTTGGGTCAGCACGACCACGGCAGTTCCGCCGGGGGCGCGCGTCGATTGCTTTTTCTGACGGCCAACTTCGGGCCGTCCAACTTCCAGAAACGGTCGTTTCGAGCCGCCCAAGTCGGTAGGCGAGTCTGAAACGACCGTATTCGGACGTTCGAGGCTCCCAAGGTTTTCGCGGGTCGCATCGATTCGCCTTGCGGCTTTGCGATCTCCGGTTACGCTGCTTGGCCGTGCGTGCGGGGTTTTCCAAGGCGTTTGCTGAGCGGTTTCAGGCGGGGCTCGATGCTCGGCGTGCGGGGAACTACCTCGGGGCGCACTCGATCTACGCGGATCTGCTCGCGGCGGACGATGGGTCGGACACGAAGGTGCGCGCCATGCTTCACCGGGAGCTGGGGTACGTGTCTCTCGAGCGTGGGGAGTACTCCCTCGCGCTGTCGTTCTATGAACGCGCGGTCGAGCTCAGACCTCGGGCTCCGACTGGGTCGCTCGGGCTGTTTCACACCCTGCTGGAGCTCGGCCGAACGCGCGAGGCCCTCGAAGAGATGCTGCGGTTCGTGCGGCTGAAGGACTCTGCGGAGTACCGTGAGTTGCTGTCGGAGGGGTTCGCTGCGGACCTCCCGGTCGCCCTGCGTTGGATCGCCGACGCGGCGCGGGTGCAGCTGGGGGAGTACGTGTCGGCACCGCCGGGCCCTCACGTCATGCCCGACGCACTGACGGCAAAGGACACAGCGAAGCGCTTGTGTGACGTCGAACTGGCCGAGCTGGACGACCGGCTGTTCGTCGAGGTCTCCGGGGTCGGCTATCACGTTCAGTGGACAGCAGAGAACGTCGAGGTGCTCGAGCGGGCATGCAGGCTGCTGGAGACGGCGCCGTCGATTGCCGAGTGGGATCAGGTCGAGCTGGGCCGAGCCTTTGGGCGCGCGCGGGTCCTGCTCGTCGTGGATGAAGGCGTCGTCCGATTTCGTGTTCTCGACGAAGTGGGCCACCAAGAGTTTCCGGACCTCACCGAGGTGACGCTCCGAGATGACGATCGACTCGCGCTCCTTCATGCGCTTGCGGTCGCGCTTCAGGACCGATAGTGGGGCGCACCTCGAGCGCTGGGTCCAAGACGGCATGCCACCCCCGTTGGCCCCAGCAACGCGCCCGCCTTGCGGACAAACCATCCCTGCGCGCCTTTTCGCGCGCGCTCGTCTCGCCTAGCCTGGGTGCATGAACCTCCGATTGCTTGGCGCCGCGTCGATGCTGACGCTCGGTGTCTTTGCGGGGCTGAACCTGCCGTCCGCTTGGGCCGAGTCGACGAGCTGCGGTTCCTATCGGTTCCAGACCGTCGAGCTCACCAACCCCACCGTCGAGATCGTCGATGGTCAGACCGATGAAACGGCCGAGGCCGCGCGCTGGGACGAGGGCAACCTGACGCCGGCTCGGGTCCATGAGGCCGATGGTCCCGACATGGTGGGCGACGATCGCATCCAGCTCGAGGGCATCGCGGGATACGGCGCCGACGTTTTGGTGCTCGCGCCGATGGAGGGACAGTGATGCGACTGATGCTGCTGTGTTTGCTCGCCGGGCTCGCGATCGGGGCGTGTGCGAGTGGTTGCGACGATCGCCCGGAGGGAACGATCGACATCCCGGTCGTCGTTGGGACCTATCGGATCGAAGCGGTCGGATCACTGCAGGGCGGCACCGCCGAAGTTGCGGCCGACTCCGTCACGCTCGAGGTCACCAACCCCGACGGCGCTACCGTGCGCATTCGGT
>JGI12316J15310_10000117_pt1 | contig 62287 bp, 58 predicted proteins | sample MarCyaLeptolynsp_FD_15310 | JGI IMG/M metagenome (IMG submission 15310) | reverse complement strand
ATTCCCATTTCCGGCGGCGAGCACGAATTCTCCCTGTTCGGGTTCCGGCAATTGCTCGATCTCGGCGCCGTCAGCGTCATCCAATACGACACGAACAGGGTCGGCGGCATCACGGCGGCGCAAAAGATCAACGCCCTCGCCGAGGCCTATCAGGTTCCCGTCATTCCCCATGCCGGTCAGATGCACAATTATCATTTGACGATGGCCAGTCTGAACTGCCCGATCTCGGAATATTTTCCGGTCCACGACGTCGAGATCGGCAATGAGTTGTTCTATTATCTTTTCGCGGGCGATCCCGTTGCCCGCAACGGGTTTATCGATCTGGACGACGACAGGCCGGGCCTTGGCATCGAGGTCACGGACCGGCACTTTGAGGATTTCGACATTATTGGACAGGACCAGACGCCATGAGTGCAATGACGGGTGTTTTTCCGATCGCGCCGACCCCGTTTACGGCATCGGGCGACGTCGATCTTGAGAGCCAGAAGCGGGTTCTCGATTGCATGATCGATCAGAAAGTCGATGGCATCTGCATTCTCGCCAACTATTCCGAGCAATTCCTGTTGTCCGATGCCGAGCGGGAGACCCTGCTCACCCTTTGTCTCGATCACGTCGCCGGCCGCGTCCCGGTCATCGCGACCTGCAGCCACTTCTCCACCCGTGTCGCAGTAGACCGCGCGCGCCGCGCCGACGCCGCCGGTGCAGCCATGATCATGATGATGCCGCCGTACCACGGGACCGGACTGAGAGCGGATGAAACGGGCATCATGGAGCATTTTTCTGAAATCGGAGCGGCAATCTCAATTCCGATCATGATCCAGGACGCACCGTTGAGCGGCGTCTCCCTGTCGGTTTCCCTGCTGGCGAAGATGGCGACGGACATACCGAACGTGTCGTATTTCAAGATCGAGACACAACAGGCCGCCGCCAAGCTGCGGGCCCTGATCGCCGTAGGCGGCGCGGACGTCGAAGGGCCGTTCGACGGCGAGGAATCGATCACATTGCTCGCCGACCTCGAAGCCGGCGCAACCGGCACCATGCCGAGCGCCCTGCTGCCGGAACTGATAGGCCCCGTCGTGCGCAAATACCTTGCCGGTGATGTCGATGCGGCGGCGGCCGACTATGACCGCATCCTGCCATTGATCAACTATGAAAACCGGCAATGCGGTTTGCTGGCGACCAAGGTCGTCATGTGCGCAGGCGGCGTGATCGCCCACGATACGGTGCGACATCCGCTGAAACCGATGCACCCCGCAACTCGGAGCCGCTTGCTGGAGCTTGCAGCAAAGTACGATCTCTTGGCGCTGGGTTGGGGAAAATAGTCGGGATAACAGAAGACGGTTTTCGAACCACACGCTGTCGCAACAAGACGGGCGGCAAAGAAAAAACCCGCCCCGGAAACCGGCGCGGGTCGAATTTTGGGTCGATTGTTATTGTTGTATTCCAGTGTCTTTCGCACGCCTTGGCCGTCCAGACGATTCCGTCTGAACGGAACAGGCTCTGATGCGCCCTATTTCAGGAGCGTGCGCGACCAGCCGCCGTCTTCGCCGACGACGTTCAGGCTGAACACGGCCGTGACATCGCCGTTTTCGTCGAAGTCGTTGTTGCCGACCGCGCCTTCATAGTTGATGTCCTTGCCTTCGGCGATCAGCTTCTTCGCCTTGGCCCATTCACCCGGGCGGATGATTTCGCCCGGAGGTCCGGCGACAGCGCGCAGCGCTGCCGGGATCTTGGCACGGTCAGCCGCGCCGGCTTTTTCGATCGCAAGCGCCATCAGGAAGGTCACGTCGTAGCCGTGTGCCGCGTAGGGTGCTTCCGGATCGTTGCCGGTTGCCTTGTACGGCTCGGCAAAGGCGATATAGGACGCATCGCTTGTGTCGGAAGCGGCCTGAGTGATCTGGATCTTGCCGCGCAGATTGTCGGCGCCGATCTGCTTGATCACCGAGACATCGAACATGCCGTCAGCAGCGTAGAAATTGTCGAACAGACCGTTTTCGAGGCTGTTCTTGATGATCGTGATGCCGCTGGAGCCATAATAGGCGAACAATGCCAGGGCTTCGGGCGAGCCTTGCGCAAGCGTCGACATTTCTGCGCGGTACGAAGCCTTGTTCGGCTCATGGCCTTGATTGCCGGTCACTTCGCCGCCCATCTTGGTGTATTCGGCGACAAACACAGTGGCGATGCCGGCGTTGTAATCGTCATTGGAATAGGTAACGGCGACCTTTTTCAGGCCGGCTTCCCAGACCAGTTTGGCGATTGCGGCGCCCTGATAGGCATCCGATGCGGCAGCACGGAACACGAGGTCATTGTCATCCAGTTCCGAAATCGACGGAGCCGTCGCGGAATCGGAAAGAACCGTTACGCCAGCCGGAATCGTTACCGACGACACCATGCCGTTGGTTGCACCCGAACAGCTCGGTCCGACGATGGCAACGACCTGTTCGACATTGACCAGCTTGTTGCCGGCATCGACCGCCGCTTTCGGATCGCAGGCGGAATCCGCAACCACGAGCGTCAGCGTATCGCCGTTCAGCAGTCCGCCATTGGCATTTATATGATCGGCGGCCAGTTGGCGACCTGCGAGAATCGGCGCCACAAGTTCCGCAATCGGTCCGGTCACGCCGCCGGCGGACCCGACCTTGATTTCGCCGGCCTGCGCCGACGCGGCCATCAACGCGACAGTCGACGCCGCGAGAGCCAGTTTGGTAAGCAGTTTCATAGTCTGGTACTCCTCTCCTATGAATGCATCTGGCAACCTTAGCCGAACCCTCGGCAAAATTGCACATGCAAATTTTGGTTTCTTCTTCTCAGCAATTGCCTGTCATCAGGAGGCGCTGGGTTCCTTTCCTGCCGATGGTCTGGTTTCAGGCAATATTCCTTGCGGGAATTTCTGTAAAAAGAACTGCAGGGCCAGTCCGATCAGGAAGATCCGGACATAGGCTGTGCGCACGGCCAGTTCGGCCGGCAGCTGGCTGGTGACGATTTCGGACGCCGACCAGACCGTCCACATCAGGAATGCACCGACGATCGCACCCTTGTTGTTGGCACTGCCGCCAACCACCAGCATCACCCAGACGATGAAAGTCGCAAGCAGCGGATCGGTTGCGTTGGGATCGACGAATTTCAGGTAGTGCGCCATCATACCGCCGGCGACCGCCATGATCATGCAGCCGATCACGAAGCCTTCCATGCGGTAGTTTTCAACGTTCTTACCGGCGGCCTTTGCCGATGTCTCGTTTTCGCGGATTGCCGTCATCACCCGGCCCCAGGGCGACTTTCGCGCCACTTCCAGCAGCCAGTAAATCACGGCGACCGTCGCCAGCACCAGAAGCAGAAATCCGATATGATTCCAGGGTTCCGGCAGCGATTCAAACGGCTTTGGAATCTGCGACACGCCGCGCGGCCCGTTGGTGGCCCAGGTTTCGTTTTTCAGGATCAGACGGAAATTCTCCGCGATCCCGATCGTCGCGATCGCAAGATAATCGCTGCGCAGCCTGAGACAGACCTTGCCGACGAGATAGGCGATGATCCCCGACACTGCCATGGCCGCCGCGAAAGCCAGGACATAGGGCACCTCGAAACCGCCGATATGGCGGGCCGACGGCGCCGTGGTCAGAATGGCGGTCACATAGGCGCCAATGCCGAAAAATCCGGCAATGCCGGCATTGAACAGTCCGGCAAAGCCCCACTGGACATTCAGACCGAGGGTGAGAATGGAATAGATGCCCCCCATGGTCAGCAGCGAAATGATGTACAGCCCGTATCCGTAAAACTGATCCATCTCAGAACACCTTGCCTTTGAACAGGCCGCTCGGGCGCCACAGGAGCATGACAATCATGATGACAAACGCGACCCCCTGCTTGTAGCCCGGATCGAGCAACGGCGCGGAACCGATCCAGTGATAGGACGACAATTCCTCGGCAATGCCGATCACAAGACCGCCCACCATGGCGCCATAGGGACGTCCGACGCCGCCCAGGATCGCCGCCGCGAATACGGGCAACAGGAGCTTGAAGCCCATCATGGTCTCGACCTGCGTGTCGATTGCCAGAAGGGCACCGGCCGCACATGCAAGCGCACCGCCGACGATCCATGTCGCCATCACCACGCGTTCCGTGTTGATGCCCGTCAGGCGGGCAAGTTCGGGTGAGTCCGACATGGCCCGCATCGCTTTGCCGATCTTGGTATAGGTCAAAAGGTAATGCACCGCGATCATCAGCACGATGGCGCAGGAAATGATCATAACGTGTTTCGGGGCGATGCGCAGAAAGTCGCCGATCACCATCGGCATCTGAATGCCCGGCAGAACCGACTTCAACTGGACGCCCCAGAAGAACTGGACCACCGAACGCACCATCAGCATCAGGCCGAATGACGCGATCACCAGCATGATCACAGGCGCCTCGCGCAACGGTTTGTAGAAGGCCCGATCGATCATGAGAGAGCAAAGGACCGTCAGCACCATGGCCACCGGCAACACGGCCAGCGGATGCAGCCCGGTGAACTGGACCAGCGACCAGGTGAAATAGACGCCGAGGGTCATGATGTCGCCGTGAGCGAAATTGGCGAACCGCAGGATCCCGAATGTCAGCGTGATGCCAATGGCGCCGAGCGCATAGATGCTGCCGAGAAGGATGCCGGGTATGAGATAGAAATTGATAAACTCAGCCATTGCTGTCCCCGTTCGGCGCAGCGGCCTTGCCTCCGCCAAGGAACATTTCCGCGACTTCGCTGTCGTTCAGAAGTTCCTGTCCGGTGCCTTCATATTTGTTCTTGCCGTCGACCAGCACATAGCCCCGGCTGGCGATGCCGAGCGCCTGTTTGGCGTTCTGCTCGACCATGAGGATCGGGGTTCCGGTGCCGTTGATGGTCTTGACGATGGAAAAGATTTCGCCCCGGAACTTTGGTGACAACCCGGCCGTCGGCTCGTCGAGAAGCAGGATCTTCGGCTCCAGCATCATTGCCTTACCCATCGCCACCATCTGCCGCTGCCCACCCGACAGCGTTCCAGCCGCCTGACGCCGTTTTTCGGCCAACGGCGGAAACAGGTCGTAGATCTCGTTCATGCGCGGCTTGAAATCGTCCTCGCGAACAAACGCGCCCATTTCCAGATTTTCCTGGACCGTGAGACTGGGAAAGATATTGGATGTCTGCGGCACATAGCAGACGCCCTGGCGCACGACCTGTTCCGGCGGCGTGTTGGTGATTTCCCGGCCATCGAGCAGCACCTGGCCGCTGGAAAGCCTCAGCAATCCGAACACGGCCTTCATCGCAGTTGACTTGCCGGCTCCGTTCGGACCGATGACGACGACAATTTCACCGGGATCGACGGTCATCGACACGCCGTGCAGGATCTGCGTGTCGCCGTAGCCGCCTATCACCGAATTCAACTCAAGTACCGGCATCAGTCTTCGTCGCCCCCACCGAGATAGGCATCGAGCACTTCGGCATTGCTGCGCACCTCGGCCATGTTTCCCTCCGTCAGCACGGTTCCTTCGGCCAGCACGATCACCGGGTCGCAGAGACTGGCGATCATGTCCATGTCATGTTCGATGACGCAGAACGTGTAGCCACGGTCTTCGCGCAATTGCGCGATCATGTCCCGGATTTTCAACAGAAGGGTCGGGTTGACGCCCGCTCCCGGTTCATCGAGCAAGACAAGTTTTGCATCGGTCATCATCGTGCGACCGAGTTCAAGCAGTTTCTTCTGGCCGCCGGACAGGTTGCCCGCGCGCTCGTCACGCAGGTGCGAGATCGACAGAAACGCCAGCGCGTCCTCCGCCATTTCCCGCACCTCGTTCTCCCGCTTCCTGACCGCGGAACTTGAAAGCCAATTGTTGAAAATGTGCTCGCCCGGCTGTTTCGGCGGCACCACCATGAGATTCTCCAGCACGGTCATTTTGGCGAATTCGTGCGGAATCTGAAAAGTGCGGACGATGCCGCGATGAAACATCTGGTGCGTCGGCAGGCCGGTTATGTCTTCGCCCTGAAAGATGATCTTGCCCGATGTCGGGGCCAGTTCACCGGCAATCATGTTGAAGGTAGTGGTCTTGCCGGCGCCGTTGGGACCGATCAATCCGGTAATTGTGCCTTCGCGGATTTCAAACGTGCAATCCCGCACGGCATGAACACCGCCGAAACTCTTGTTCAACTGTTCTACTTTGAGCACTCGGCCCCCGTATTCCCCGAAGTCCGTTACCCGGACACTTTTCTGTTTTGCGACCGCTTTGCGACCTTTCGATATCTCTAGCGTGATTTTGTTTGCGTTGGCAAGCCGAACGGATGCTTTGCCGGTCAGATCGTAGCGGGCTCACCAAGACGTGCCGGTGAAGCGGGAAATATTTTTCCGAATGAACGCGAGCATTCCGGAATTCGGAAAACTGAGTTCGTTGTCGACCGGTTTTTGGAATCATCCGGTGCGCTCCATCCCCTTCGGAGGGGAAGATTTTGTGTGAAAACTTTTTCGATATCGGCCGTCGGGACGGACCCTGATGGGGAAACTTCGAACCCGTTGGGGTCGAAAGCCGACTGGCGCCGGGCGGTCAGTCCGCTCAATAAACCTTGAGTGAATTTGGCCTCCCCCAAGTCCCACCAGTCCCAAATGGGACTAGCCCGGACATCTCACACTCTGCATGGTCTGCGCGCCGTCCTGCTGACGACAGGGCAGGAAAACCGCGCAGCGCGATGTGGGACATCGGGCAAGGGGTTTGACGCACACTGTCGTCAGCAGGACGGCGCCCTGCGGGCCGCACACAATTGCCTGCTCGCCGCGTCGCGCCGCTCAACCGCAGTCCCACTGCGCTTTTCTCGCCCGCTCCTTGCGAGCAGGCAATTGTGTGCGGCGTAGACCGTGCAGAGTGTGAGATGTCCGGGCTAGCAGGCCCCTTTCCTCGATCGAATCTTTCAGAATTTCCGTTCAGCCGCTGACTCAATCTGTCAGGAGACCGGCTGGCGCACCGCCACCAGGCTTGTTTCAACTCTGACGTGGGCAGGCAGACCTTGAGTATTTGCCGTTGTCTGGTACCCTTTCGGGTAGCTGGTATGTCGGGTTAAACGGATGGCGATCTCGGTAACCACCTTGACAAGTGCAGCAGATGGGTTGCTTGAAACCGCCCTGCTCGGAAACGATTGGCGAGAGCCCCTCGCCATGTTCGCAAGCGCCGCCGAAGCCAGCGGTGCGACGCTGGTGCGCAACGATCCGAGTTCCCGGTTGCAATATCTACTTCACGACGAATTTGTTCTGGCGACGGATTCGATCGCCGATCACGTTTCCGACTATTTGACCGGACAGGCCCCACCCGATCCCCGGACCCGGCGGGTCAGTCCGAAATTCAGGCATGGATTTGTCACCGACTACGATCAGTTTTCACAGGACGAAATAAATCGCAGCGCATTCTACGAGGAGTTCCTGCGGCCGCGACACCTGCGTTGGCACGCTTGCGGGCTCATCGACAGGTCGCACATCCACGGGCGCCTCTTTTTGAGTCTGAAAAGGAGCACAAGACAGGATCATTACACACCACGGGAAATTCAGACAATCAACGAAACCTTGCCCAAGGTACAAATGGCGGCGTCCATATCCCGGGCAGTTTTGCGCGCCGAAAATGAAGGCATTGGCAAAGCGCTCGGTCAACGGGGCGAGGCCGTCATCGAACTTGACAATCGCGGTCGAATAATAAGTTTCAGCGACGCAGCCCATTCCCTGACTGGATCCGTCATCGGAACACTGGGTGGTTATCTCTCGGCTCCGCTGACCCAGGATGAGGCGCGCCTCCAGAAGGCGATCGCCGCTCCTTTACGCGAACCGCCTCGCGTCGCCTGTATTCTGTTGGGCACGGCCGTTCCCGGACGCCGCCTCGTCTTGCGTACCATGCCGGTGGTTGGCGTTGCCCACGACATCTTTGGAGCGGCAGCAGCACTCGCCGTTGTTTCGGTTTGGGAAAAGCCGACCCGACCTCCGCCAAAACTTCTCACAACGCTTTGCGAAGCGTTTGATCTAACTGCGGCGGAAGCAAGGGTTGCCGCTCTGATCGGCTTCGGCATTTCCCCTGCCGACGCCGCCGGCATGTTGACAATCAGCACCGGTACGGCACGCAATTATTTCAAGGCTGCACAATCCAAGATCGGTGTCTCCCGCCAGGCCGAGCTTGCGTCTCTCGTCGCCCTGATGCAGGCGTGATCCTCGTTCACGCGACACGCCGTAAGCCGCTACACGGCGCCATTGCGGCCTTTGCCAGGCATGCTCCGCGCGACCATGGACAAAATCAGAAGCCGGCGCAGGGGTTGAAACCCTCGCCCCCGTCGCCGCCGCCGCCGGCCAGTATCACGTGTCCGTTGTCGGTTGACGCGATCTCGTCCCGCCGATCCAATGCTTTTGCCGAGCCGACGAAGGCCGGGAAATCGATCCCAAATCCAAACGCAAAGACGCCACCCTCCTGTCCAACTGGAGCACTGGCGCAATCCGCAGCCGGGGTAGGATATTTCCTCTTCTTTTTCGGCGTACCGTCCTTTTTATATTCAAAACGATTCTTCGGTGCGGTTTCGCAACTGGCCAATGTGAACCCGATCCCCAGAAGAACTGTCGTCATCACAATGGAAAGGCCCCTGCCCGCGGCCGGCCATGATCTCTGCCGGGATCCCTGCATTTGACATCCTCCACTTTCGTTCCATACCCATCTCGGATCTCCATCGTGTCACCACCTGAAGCGGGCTTCCCCTCCCAATTGGGACTGGTTCATGCGTGCAGACCGCACGTGCGAAAATGGCATCAAAAACATCGTTGAGGAGTAAGACCAACGGGGCAAGATGCCCTTTGTCTGTTGCATCGCCCGCAGGAAAAGGTCACGTCGGGATGCGCCCGATCCCTTCCCTATGCAACCATATGACCGATAAGGTCGTTACTTTGTCAGCAGCTTTACCGCTGCGTCCCCTGAGGTCACGCCTGCCAGGCTGAGACTGCGAGAGGTTTCGGCATCGATTTTGACGGGCTCGTTCGCGTCGATCGCAATGACAACCGGTTCCTTGACGGAGTAGTTGGGCGAGACACTGTCATAGATGATCAGCAATCGCTCCGGATATCCCACTTTCCTGGTTTCAAGGACACCCCGACATTCGGTGGTATCGTAGTCCCCCGCCCCGATAGTGGGCAGGAAGTGGATGGACGCCCCCGTCCTGGTCACGACAAAGCAGGTCGACTTCAGATCGCGGCTCATACCCTTTCCCGCAAAAAGTTCCAGACTCTGTTTGCCAATGGTGACCTGGAAGCTCTGGCCGGCGAAGACGACACTGTCCGAGAGCCCAGCTGCACGTGCGGCCTGTTCAACATCTGCGGCCCCGGTTCCGTCCGGCAGAACCGATATCGTCATGGAAGATCCGCCGGCCGAAGCCGGCCAAACAAACAGGAATGCCAGGGCCACTAACAAAAGCGCGCGAGCCGCGCACATGCTCACAGCTCCGAGTTCCGGGCAAGGGCAGCCTCGTAGTGCCGCTTCATCTTGGTGTCGTACTGGTTGTCCGCGTAATTCTCACCATTGTAAACCAGGGCGAATGTGGCCCAGTCCTTTTGCCGGATCGCGCGCAGGAGCCGGTCATCGGCCTTCACGAATTTGACGAATGCCTCGAAATGATCCTGTTCGGACCTCTTCATCGCTTCCACCATAATGTAGACTGTCGCATAGCCAGCCGGTGAATGGTTGAATCCCATGATCTGGAATTTGCCCCAGGACGCGGATTTGAGAGCCGCTTCCTCGTTCAGAGCCTTTGCCCGTTCCAGCCGGTCATATTGCGAAGAGGTTGACCCGTATCCGCCGGCCACGGCGTTGCAGAGGTCAGGGTGCGTGGCCGCATGGGCACCATTTGTATATTTGTAAAACTTGTGCCGCTCAAAAAGGATCGTGGGCCGGCCCTGGCTGTCGAACGCCGCACGGTGGGTTTCCGTGATGGCAACGGCCTCGACGGCCGCGGCTTCGCAATCCAGCGCCCGCGCCGCGCTGATATAGTCGCGAATGCCACTGTCGCGCGCGATCATCGGCGGAACCGCTTCGGGAGGTTCTGGAACCGGATTGTAGCTTGCCATGAAGCTCAAATTCATCAGCGTCATGCTCCACGGTTCGACAATCCCAGAAGCCGCAGGCGATCCCAGTACATTGAACTGAAAGGCATGGATAGCGCCGCCGGTTTTCGGACCGTACCATCCGTCTTCGACCAGGCGCTTGATCGACGGCATCGATCCCAGATTCTGGTTCAGGAGCCCCTGGACCGTATAAACGTCTCCGCGCGCGTTCTTGCAATCCGGACCGACGGCATCGCTGATTTGCACCATTCTCATTCCCCCTTGGACGAAGGGTAACGTATAGTTCAAATCCGAATTATCAAGATGTCACGCTCCGAAAGTCTCGATCTACCAAAGAAATCGAGAAGGCGACCGAGCGACATTGCGTCGATGCAGGAACATTCCGACCAATCAAAGCAGCTCATCCGGGCCGATTCAGGCGATACACAACCAACTTGCTAGATCTCGGGCTGACAATTACTTGAAAATTCATGAAAATATTTACAGGTGTGAAATCGGATGAATTCGTGTAGATTTGTACCTTCACCGGCGACACCGCGCACACTGCGTCAGTCGGTCCGAAAGCGTCGAAAGAGAGCGGCCTGAACCGCATGAATTTCTCCTTCGGCACTCTCCGCGACGCCAACCTCGACAATGTCGCAGCAGGCGACATAGATTGGTTGTCCCCGGCTCTGAACCGCGCAACCTTTCGCAAGACCAGCCTCATCACTGTCTCGTTTGCTTCGAAGCCCAATGATACGATTGGCTCGGTGCGCAAAGGAAACATCTTTTCCGGGAGCGCTCCGAACTGACCAGCCTGCGAGGCGCGCAGCGAGAGTTGCAGCCGGTCAAAAGTGCGGTTTTCGCCGGATATCCAAGCGACTCGTCAGACGCGGAACTGGCACGCATTCCCGAGACGAAAAGACCCAACGGCCCGGTCACGACCCGCCGGGTTTCCTTTCCGATCGGGCGCGTCCGTACCGGCGGCGCCGTATCGAGTGTTAACAACCGGCGTCGATCACGCGCCCACGCTGCGCCGACGAAAATACATGTTGATGGACGAAGTGATCACAAGCAAGACGGATCCGCCAACCGCACCGGAAAGAATCCATGCCTGGGATTTTGGTTCGTAATACGGGAAATATTGATAGGTCGCGACGTAGTCCAAACCAAACAATCCGGCCGTTGCACCGATCGCAAAGAAGATGGAATTCCAAGCCGTTCCCGCGCTGGATTCTCGAAGGATGTGGTCGGCAATCCAGCCGAAAAGGATCGACAGCGTGACGATGCAAAGGATAAGAACGATCGTATCAGTGTCGCCGAGTCTCAAAATATACATCGCTAATCTCTCCTTTTTTTGCGTCAATCGATCTCTATCACACCTGTTAAATTTGCCATTAAAATTGTATCTTCAGTATTAATTGCCTAATAGTTTACGTTAACGAACCGTCCGTCATTGAATGGAGGAAGGACGGGCCCTTTTGCCGCGAGAAATTCCGTTCGCTAAAGACCTGCGATTTCATTGCGAACCGGCCGTAATCCTGAAATCGCCAGCATTGCCGGAAACGCAAAACACATCCGGGATCCGATCTTCGAAGTTGGAGTAATCTCGCAGGCGGGAGGCGAGATGGATTCAGTTGGAAAAATTCGATGGAACGGCTGTGGGGTGCGACCTGCACAAGCGGGTTGAGCAAGGCGTGCCTCCAAATGTGAACGCGCCAGCCAGGACGGGTTGGTCGCAATGGGTTGTTGTCCGCACGGATTTGTGATGCTCTTTGGACGCGTGTCGGACCGCAAGCCATTTGAGGAGTTCCAATGAACAGAATTTGCGCAACCGCGTTGCTCCTGGCGACAGTTTTGGGTGTCCAGTCCACCCCGGCGGCGGCATCCCCGCGATGCGAAGAGATTTTCAAATCGCTCGGGCGTACCTATGTCGCCGATGCACCGCCCCTGGCCGAGGGACCGGCGAGCGGGGAAGACATTATGGGATGCCCCGCCGATCAGGCGATGCAGTTCGTGTTCGATGTGAAGGCGCTTCGCGAAGGCGTCGAGGTGGAGTCCGCCGAGAAGCTGATCGGCACCTGGGTGTCCGACGATGTCCTGATGGTTGTTACGGGCCTGTTCATCCCGGTCTACGAAGTTCTGGAAATCTCGCGCAGCGAAACGTCTGGAGAGGTCAGGATTGTTCAGAAAGTCCTGCGGGCCTTTGATCCCGCAACCTGGTTCAATTCCGATACCAACATCATTCCCCCCATCGACGTTGTCGCGGCCGGTCGCATCGCGACGTACGGAGAGCATATTGCAGCGCTTCGGGAGCCGGGAAAACTCGAACCGAGAAAGGTTCGTTATCATGATTTTCCGCTCGAAAGCGAAAGAAACACCAGCCTGGTGATGAAGTCCAGGCTGATGTCCTTTTCCCAAACCAGGCCGATTGAGGTCGCAAGCAGCGGCGACCGCCTTGTCTTTCAGGTCGCGGACCGGTTGGCCCGGAAGGGAAACCGGGTCATGACGTTCAGAAAGCGGCGACCGGACCTTCCGGAATCGGCCCTGTTGATGGCCCTCGTCGGTGAAATCAGCCTGTCGAAGTTTCATTGTTTCCTGGAGGCGATGGAAACTCCGAACGCTGCCTTTACGAATTCTCTCGGCAATCATTCAGAAGCCGAGTTTCATGCGTCCCTGCGCACAATGATGGATCTTGTCGGCGAGCGCGAAGCACTTTTTGAGCAAGTGCAAGCGGAGGAAGACGAAAGCAAACGCGGCGCCCTGGAGAACGACATAAAGGCGTTGCTGACAAAACAGAGGCAGATGATGGAGGCCGGGCCGATCCAGGGCCTCGTTCAGGAGGCGAGCCGCGACAAGCCGTTTGGCTGCCCGAATTACAGTTAGGCGGTAACGTCGAAGGCAAGGAACCGGGGCTGACCTTGCAGCCGCAAGCAATTGGCCGCGAAGCCGCAAGTGTCGGGCGTTTGGCTGTGGCGCCAGCGACAATTCGGATTTTCGCGTGCCAGGCCGTTGTCAGGTCGCTTGTTCCGGCTCTCCAGCTGTCGCGGCGACACAGAACAGGCCGCGGGTTAAACAAAAACCCATTCGCGAATTGAACCGGGCGCTCTCCCATGTGATCTTGCGCCGGTTTTGTATGAATGAATGGACAAAATGGAAATACCAAGAGACCTGCAACTGGCATTCGAGGCGCTTTGCCGCGCTCAGAAGCGCTGCGCCGACGTAAAGGCGGCTTCCGCCACGGAGGACGAGATCATAGCCGCGATGACTGCTGGGGAACTGGCAAGGCTGAGATTCGAACAGCAGCTGGACAGACTGGGAACGCAACGGAGATGAAAACATCGGTTTTCGCCCCAAACCGCGGTTTCCCGACCGCCGACAATCGGCCATCGCACGGAGCTCCGTGGAAACATCAATCGCAAGGCAATAGTATGGGTGTTGAAGGCAACCGCGACCCGGCAAGGACCCCGTCAATGAAACAGGACTCCGCAAACATGACGCACCTGCTCCAAAGAGCGATTGAGATCGCCGTTGAAGGACACAAGGGCCAGGTCGACAAAAACGGCGAACTCTACATACTCCATCCCATGCGTGTCATGGGGGCTTTCCAGGACGACGCCCGCCGAATTGTCGGCATCCTGCATGATATTGTTGAAGACACGCACTATGAGTTGGCCGATCTCGCGGAAGCCGGATTTGGTGACGATATCCGCGATGCCGTGGATGCCATAACCAAACGGGACGGCGAACCGTACGATGTCTATCTCGGTCGAATAGTTGCCAATGACATTGCCCGCGACGTCAAGCTTGCCGACATTGGTGACAATTCCGGCCGGCTTGAGCGCGTGTCCGAGCCGGACCGTTCACGTCTGCGCAAAAAGTATGCAACGGCCCAGGATATCTTGAAACGCACCTGAACTTTGCAATTGTCACGTACGCCTTGCCATGAACTGTAACGCGCCGTTCGGCACGAGATTGTCACCCATGTCTCAGGTACAATCTGTTACCTATGTCTCCGGGTCGGACATTGAAAAAAATGGCGATCCCGGAAGGATTCGAACCCTCGACCTGATGATTAGAAGTCATCCGCTCTATCCAACTGAGCTACGGGACCATTGTCTGGTTTATTTCCGAAACCGCGCGCCAATGCAACGTCTGAGGAACCGAAAATTGGAAATTCTGAGAGGCACGCCCCTCCGTCGCGCGGTCAGTGTGTCCAGGAACCGATCCGGTCAAACCGGAAATTGTCCGAATAGGCGACCTTGCGCCGTTTTTGTTCCCTTGGTTTGAAAATCGTGTAGGACAGGCCGTTGCGCTTGGCATAGGCAACGGCTTCTTCCTTGGTTTCGAATTTCAGTTTGACCTGCTGGCGCATGTCGGCCGATGAGGTCCAGCCCATCAGCGGCTCTACCGTCTTGGCGCTCGCCTGTTCGAATTCCAGGACCCACAGATTGGTCTTCGCCTTGCCCGACTGCATCGCGGTTTTGGCGGGCTTGTAAATCCGGGCTTGCATGATCGACGCTCCTGCCGTTTGCGATCCCATCCCACGAGGTCGCTGTCGATCCCGGGAATCAGTGCACTTCGTGCGATAACCGGACCGGAGAATAATAGACTTTTCGGAAAAAACCATGCCGGAATTGAAAACCGGACGCCTCCGTTTCGGACCTCCGCAAAATCGTCGACATCGGCGTCCGACGATTCAAAATGCGCAATTGTTTCATATGGTCGGGGCAGCAGGATTCGAACATGCGACCCCTGGTTCCCAAAACCAGTGCTCTACCAGGCTGAGCTATACCCCGAAACGATATGAAACCGCGCGGTAAGCGGATACACGTTGCCGGAACCAACCGCAAGCGATCTTATCGGCAAAATGAAGTTTTTTTGGCTACCCGCCCGTGGCAGCCGAAAAACGCCGGCATCAGCGGCCGATCAAAGCGTGCAGCACCCGGTCGCCGGGCTTCAGGCCGATCCGCGCCGATGTCCCGGCAATGACCTCCAGCACGAAGCGGACGGGCTCATCGGACGGAACGATCTTGGTCGACAGCGGTTTTGTGTGTTCCGCCACCTTCGCAACAATCCCGTTCTCGCGGATGAAAATCATGTCGAGGGAAAGCGGCGTGTTCTTCATCCAGAACTGTACCGGGCCCGATACCTTGAAATCGAAAAGCATGCCCGCGTCCGCATCCATTTCCTTTCGGAACATCAGTCCCCTCGCCCTTTGCTCCGCTGTTTCCGCCACTTCAACCGTAAAGGCGTGGTTTCCGCTTTCCGTCAGCACGATTGCGGTGCTGTTTCCCGCCAGTGAAGGCGTGATAAACGCGACAAACGTCAACCACACCATCGCGAGCATGATTCCCGAACGACCCCTCAACAAATCACCTCATACAAAATGGCGCAGAAATCGCCGATGTTCCTACAGCGTGTCGCGTGAAATCGGATTCACGCAACAAGCTGCAGACCTTTTGTTGCGCAAATCGTTTTCGTTTGATCTGAGGCAGATCAAACGCGACATGCGCTAGCCCGCCACAACGCCCCGGACCACACATTTCGATGTTTCGATTTCCCGCAGATTTCATTGAGAGGTAGGAAAGGCGCCGGCCTGAGTCAATCAGGCTGGCATGATCGTTATCGTCCGCCCGACATTCGACAGCCGGACGGAAAAGCGCATCAATGTGACGACGGAATAAAATTGCCTTCACCGACCGGGCGGATTTCGGCGGCCATCAACCCCTTCGATCCGTTGCCGTAGCGTACCATGACGATCTGGCCGGGACGCAGTTCGGTGATGCCGAACCGACGCAACGTTTCCATGTGCACGAAGATATCGCTGCCCGCATTGGCGCAGGTCAGAAACCCATAGCCCTTGATCCGGTTGAACCACTTGACTTCGGCCTGCTCCAGTCCGCTTTCAGGCGTGACCTGAACATGGGTCCGTGTCGGCGGCAATTGCGAGGGGTGAACGGCCGAGGATTCGTCCATAGACAGAATTCGGAAAGCCTGAAGGCCTCGCGGACGGTCGAGCACCTCGCAGACCACGCGCGCCCCTTCATAGGCTGTCTGAAAGCCATCCCTTCTCAAGACGGTGACGTGCAGGAGCACATCCTCCCCACCATTGTCGGGGATGATGAAGCCGTAACCTTTGCCAACATCAAACCACTTAATCGTTCCGGCTATCTCAAGAACATCGACCGCCGCACTATCGGCGATGTCCTCAAGAGGCCGGATGTCGGGTGCGGACACTTTTGCCCCCATGTCCTCGGCCTCACTCTGCTTTGCCGCCAAACCTTGGGTTCCGCGGTTTTCCGCTGCGGCTCCCACTTTTCAACGACCATCCTCTGTTGATTCCTTAGTAAAGGATAGCATTCGATGCGCCAGACACCACAGTGAATTTACGGTTTGGACGAATTTTGATCCAAAATTTGTGGGAAAGGACATTTATCAACGCGTCTCAACGACGACGCGGCGCAATATTTCGCCAATTTTTGCACGCAATACCATATCGGCCAGCGAATCAAGCTCCGTCTGCTCACCATTGATCAGCACCAGGCTTGCGCCCGTTTCCGCAGCCATACGCGGAAACCCCGCAGCCGGATACACAACCAGCGACGACCCGATGGCGATGAAAAGGTCGGCATCGAGCGTTGCCCGCTCGGCCCGTTCCATCTCGGTCTCCGGCATTGCCTGCCCGAAGGAAATCACGGCAGCTTTGACCAGACCGCCGCATCGACTGCAAAGCGGTGGCTCGCCGCTGGCCTCATAGGCCGGACGCATGTCAGCATCTTCGTGACGCGCTCCACAATCCAGGCATTTTGCATAGGTTCCGTTGCCGTGCAGTTCGATTACCTGTTCATCGGGTATGCCGGAGCGTTGATGCAACCCGTCGATGTTCTGGGTGATCACCGCCTCGACGATGCCGGCACGCACCCATTGCGCAATGGCCATATGGCCGGCATTGGGTTTGGCATCGCCGAACTGATCGAGCATCATGAACCTGCGGCGCCAGTCTTCCCGCCGCGCCTCTTTCGAAGCCACAAAATCATCGAACAGAATCGGCTGCATCTTCGACCAGATGCCGCCGGGCGACCGATAGTCCGGAATACCGGATTCCGTCGAGATGCCGGCGCCGGTAAAGACAACCGCTTTTTCGCATGCTAAAAGCGCCGCTGACAAACGACTGGCCGCGTCATTGATATCCTCGATGACCGCCATTCATCCCCGCCCGCATCTTCTAGAGGAAACTGTCATGCGTTATCTCCACACCATGGTTCGCGTCGCCGACATAGACGCGTCGCTCGACTTTTATTGCAACAAAATGGGCATGAAGGAAGTCCGCCGTGTCGAGTCCGAACAGGGCCGCTTTACCCTGATCTTTCTTGCCGCTTCCGAAGATGAGGAAACCGGCCGCAACGACCGGGCGCCGCTTCTGGAACTAACCCACAACTGGGATCCGGAAGAATATGGCGAAGGCCGCAATTTCGGCCACCTCGCTTTTGAGGTCGACGACATATATGCCACTTGCCAGTCCCTGATGGACAACGGCGTCACCATCAATCGTCCGCCGCGCGACGGCCGCATGGCATTCGTTCGTTCGCCTGACAATATCTCCGTGGAATTGCTGCAAAAGGGTGAGGCCCAGGCGCCCGCGGAACCCTGGTCCTCGATGGCCAATACCGGACACTGGTAGGCCACTCCGCAGGCAGCTAAAGCGGACAGGCTTGCGGGCGTCTCGATTTCACGGCCGCAAGCCCGCCAAAACCGGAGATGGTTTAAAACAGAAATATCGGGTCGAAAAACTCCAAAAAGGGCTTGAAGCGCCACCCGGTCCGATGTATAGGACTTTTCGTCGGTAAGCGCCCTTCGTCTAGCGGTTAGGACGCCGCCCTTTCACGGCGGTAACAGGGGTTCGATTCCCCTAGGGCGTACCACCGACCTTTTCCCGATATTGTTAAGCCTGTTGGTGCAGCCGTTTCCGGCTGAGATGCGTTTCGCGCGGACCGCCATCAGGAACCGTGCGCGGCCGCGAACCAAAGTGTTCGCAAGCCCGGCCGGGCGCCGGGGGCTCAGCACGCCCTGACGGAAGCCCGAGCGCAGCAACGATAAGCCATGAGACAGATCAAAGATCAGGCCGCGCGCAGAGGCTTCATGGTTCCGTCCTTGACCGCCGCCCTCTCCTCGGCCCGTTTCGCCAGCGACCGTCCGATGACAACCCGCTGTACTTCCGTGGTTCCGTCGACGATTTTCAGCATTTGCGCCAATCGGCTCAGCCGGTCGAGCCCGGCCGGCGCCAGCAGACCGGCGCCGCCGAGAACCTGGGTGCAGGTATTGGCTGCGCGCAACGCCGCGTCGGGCACGAACAGTTTGGCGTGCGCGGCGGCAAGCGCCCCTTCCCCGGTGCCAAGCAACCCGGCGGCCTTGTTGTAGAGCAGTCTGGAGATCTCGAGCTCATTTGCAACGTCGCCCAACATCCAGCGAACACCGTCAAGGTCCAGGCTGCTGCCCCCGAACATCTGCCGTCCGTGAGCGTAATCAAGCGCCGTATCGAGCGCCGTCTGCATCAGACCGCAGCAACCCGCGGCAATCGACACCCGCGCGACATCGATCGCCGACAGGGCGCCGCTGAGACCTTCGCCCGGCGGCAGGATCACGTGATCGGCCGGCACCGTGACCTCCCGCAGGTACATTTCCGCCAGCGGCAGGAATTTGTAGGACGGCGTTTCATAGAGCGGCCCGAAACTGATCCCCGGCACGTCGGCGGGAATCGCGATCATCGCCGCGCCCTTTGCTCCCGGCGCCACAGACGTTTTTGCCACGACCAGATAGAGATCGGCCTCCGTCGCAAGCGACACCCAGGCCTTGGCGCCGGTGATCGTGTAGGAGCCGTCCTCATTGATGACGGCTTCGGTGCGCAACGCCCCGGCATCGGAACCGGACTGCGGTTCCGTCAATGAAAAGTTCGCCAGTTTGCGGCCGGAGGTCAGCGCACGAGCCCACTTTTGCTTGAATGTTTCAGAACCGAAACCGCAAACCGCGTGCGCGCAGATATTGTGCATCGACAATGCGAAGGCATACGCGCCGTCGGCCTTGCCGAGTTCTTCATAAACCGGAATGGCATCGGCGAGACCAAGCCCCTGTCCGCCCCATTCGGGCGCGCAGTACAGACCGGTCAGGCCCTCGTCGCCCGCCGTGTCGGATGCATGCCGCGGCCACTCTGCGTTGATATTCCAGCGGTCAATGTTGGGCGCAATGATCCACTGGGCATGGTGACGCGCAATGTCGAGGATGGTCCGGTCTTTTGGCATGATCATTATCCTGTTGATTTATAACGCTGATCGAAACTTGCTTGGCAGATAAAGCCGTTACTCCTGCCCCAATTTATCCGGCAAATTGGGATGAAAAAAGGTTTGAAACTCAAATGACGCACTCCTGCCGCAATCGATTGAAAAGACACCGGGGTCACGTCTGTCGCATGCACATCCTGCGGGCCGCCCAAATGCTTTCAAACACGCACCCTTTATGGTCTAAAGCGGTTTGCGTTTAATCTGACACATTTGACCGACTTCTCCCGGCTTTTGGACTTCGTTGCGATCATCTCATGGTACACATACCACTTCGTCAATCGCGCCTAGCCAAAAGCCGGGAGAAGTCGGTCAAATGTGTCAGATTAAACGCAAACCGCTTTAAGAGCCGAAATCCATCAATCAGGTGAATGCCCAGTGCCGGACTTCCCTCAACCGACCGCCATGGAAATTACGTTCTGGGAAACCCTGGCGCTGATCGCCGTCGCCTGTGTCTTTGTACCCCTGTTCAAGCGGCTGGGGCTGGGCACCGTTCTCGGCTATCTCGCCTCCGGCATGGTTATCGGTGCGTTCCTGTCGCTGAGCCTGGCCGAGCATCCGGAAGAGTTGCTGCACTTTGCCGAATTCGGCGTGGTGCTGTTTCTGTTTGTCATCGGTCTGGAGTTGAAACCCGGGCGCCTGTGGGCCATGCGGCGCGATATTTTCGGGCTTGGGACGGCACAGATGCTGGCCTGCGGGGCGATCCTTTCGGTCGCACCGATCCTGCTTGGATTTTCATGGCAGGTCGCCCTGATCATCGGCCTCGGCCTGGCGCTTTCCTCGACAGCCCTCGTCATGCAGGTCCTGGAGGAAAACGGCGAGCGCAATACCGATCACGGGCGCAAGACGTTCGCGATCCTGCTGTTCCAGGACCTGGCCATCGTACCCCTGTTGTTGCTGGTCCAGTTGCTGGCGCCGGCCGCCACCGAAATCGAGCTCGCAGAAGCCCTGTCGCAGGTCGGCATCGCAGTCGCGGCCATCGCGATCCTGATTGCCACGGGACGGTTTCTGCTCGATCCCATGTTCCGCCTGCTGGCCCAGTCAAGGCTGACCGAGATCATGACCGCAAGCGCGCTCGGCGTCGTAATCGCCGCCGCCTTGCTGATGGACCTTGCCGGCATGTCCTACGCGATGGGGGCCTTCATAGCCGGCGTCATGCTTGCCGAATCCTCCTATCGCCACGAGGTCGAGGCCAACATCGAACCGTTCCGCGGCCTTTTCCTCGGCCTGTTTTTCATGGCGGTCGGCATGTCGCTGAACCTGAGACTCGTATCCGAGAACTGGCTGATCATCCTGGCCGCCGTCGCGGTATTCATGCCCCTGAAGGGCCTCGCGATTTACGCCGTGACGCGCCTGTTCGGCAGTCCCCACAATCAGGCAACTCTGACGGCTTTCTCCCTCGCCCAGCACGGAGAATTCGGTTTCGTGCTGTTCGCCGCAGCGGCGGCCATCGGCCTGCTGGACGGTCGGACCGCATCCATTCTGGTCGCAATTGTCACCTTGTCGATGGCGCTTTCGCCGTTTGCCGGACGCCTTACTCCCCTTGTCCTGCGTCGGGCCCGGCCCGACACGATCGACGAGGATTTTTCCGATGCCAACGGACAGGTTCTGATTATCGGCTTCGGCCGTTTTGGCCAGGTGGTATCGCAACCGCTTCTCGCCCGCGACACAGCTGTCACCATTATCGACAGCGATCCGCAAAGGGTGCGGGAAGCCGGCCGGTTCGGCGCCCGGATCCACTTTGGCGACGGGTCCCGCCGCGACGTATTGCGGGCCGCGGGCGCGGCTGACGCTGCTTTGATCATCGTATGCGTGGACAAGGTCGACCAGGCCAATCAGATCGTACGCCTCGTTCAGGCGGAATTCAGCCAGGCAAAGCTTTTTGTTCGCTCCTACGACCGTCGGCACTCGATCATGCTGTGGAACGCCGAAGTCGACTATTCGGTCCGCGAAACGTTCGAATCCGGACTGCTTATGAGCTCCAAGGCGATGACGGCGCTCGGCTACGACGACGAGGCGATCGTCGAGACGATCGCCGATGTCCGCGAACGCGACGTCGACCGCCTTACACGACAGGCCGAGGAAGCCCGGGCAGAGGCCGCGGACGCGGCCGAGATCAAGCCAAAACCGTTGCGCAAGCGCCGCTGGCGCAAAATCCTGCGACGCAGCCGCGCGGTGATCACCAAAGTGTAATCGTGCAAAGCGTTTGAATCGCTTGCGAAATTCGACACTTGTGGGAACATTCGAGGTGAAAAGCGCGACGCACGTGGTCCGGATCGGAGGTTTGTTTTCCCGGCCGGTCGTGCCACCGACCAGTGAAAATGGAATCCGTCCGATGAGAATATTCTTTCGCCCCCGGTTCACCCGAACCCGCGCCAATCGATTGTGTCTGGCGCTCCTGGGCCTGGCGATCGCGTTTGGCCCTGCCCCGTCGTCAGCGAACGACGCCATACGGATCGGCCTTCTGCCAGACTCCGCCATGCATTGGGAACTCGATGTCATCCGGCACAACAAGCTCGATGCCAAACACGGCATCCGGATCAAGGTGGTGCCTCAGACCTCGATCCAAACCGCCCGCAGCGCGCTTGCCAGCGGGGCAGTCGACATCATTTCCGGCGACTGGTTCTGGGTCTCGCGCCAGCGCGCGGCGGGTCGGTATTATACGCTCGTACCTTTTCTGACAGCCGCGAGCGCCGCAATGGCGTCGCCTGACTCGACGGTTGCATCACTGTCGGCCATGAAGGCACTGGACATCAGCCATGTGGACGGAGCGTTGGCGCCGCAATGGCTCCTTCTGAAGGCGCAGCACCAGTCCATCCATAAAAGCCGCGCCGCTCCGGTCACCCTGCGAACGAGCCGCGATGCCGATGTGCATCTTGTCGACTGGCGCACGGCAATCCGAATGGAAGTTGAGGGTTACAGGCGGATCAGCGCCACCGATACGGTCGCCTCGGACCTGGGGGCCGAAGGGCGCATGCCGGAGACCGGATATGTCTTTCACGAGGAATGGCCGCGCGGGAATCGTCGGGCCGCGATCGGTTTTGTGCGCGCATCCCGCGAAGCCAAGGGGATCCTGAAATCCTCCGACGACGAATGGGCCCGTATAAGGCCGTTGATGAATGCGGCGGACGACCGGGTTTTTGCGCTTTTGAAGGCGCGGTTTCAGGGCGGGATCCCGGGACGCACGATTTCCGATGAACTTGCCGATGCGGAGGATATTCATATTCTGCTCGGGCCGCTTGCCGCGGAGCACGATGTCAACCTGGGTGCGGCGATTTCTCCTGGCACCTTCTGGCGCGGACATCCCGACAACCCTTGACGGAAATGGGCGAATCCCGGCTCCTCGGGCGACGATACCGCCAATCGTTGGTTTGACATCGGCGGGTCCGATTTGCCCTTGCACGCGGTTTGGGGACCTGACAAAGTGCGCATGGATTTACGTGTCGACACGCAAATCCCCGAAATGCCGCTACGAAATCACAGCAGAAAATTCTGTCCGGAAAATAGAATTCAAGGGAGTCAACGGGATGGACGTTCGCGCAGCAGTGGCCCGCGAGGCCGGCAAACCGCTTTCAATCGAGACGGTGCAACTGGAAGGCCCGAAACAGGGCGAAGTTCTCGTCGAGATCAAGGCCACCGGCATTTGCCACACCGATGAGTTTACCCTTTCCGGCGCCGACCCCGAAGGTATTTTCCCCGCCATTCTCGGTCATGAAGGCGCCGGTGTGGTCGCCGAAGTCGGCCCCGGCGTCACCTCCCTGAAACCCGGAGATCACGTCATTCCGCTCTACACGCCGGAATGTCGCGAATGCGAATATTGCCTCAACCCGAAAACCAATCTGTGTCAGGCGATCCGCACGACCCAGGGCCAGGGACTGATGCCCGACGGAACCTCGCGCTTTTCCATCAACGGCGAAAAGATCGTGCACTATATGGGCACGTCCACATTCGCCAATTTTACCGTCGTTCCAGAAATCGCCTTGGCAAAGGTGCGTGAGGACGCTCCGTTCGACAAGATCTGCTACATCGGTTGCGGCGTTACCACCGGCATTGGCGCGGTGATCAATACGGCGAAGGTCGAGCCCGGGTCCAATTGCGTCGTTTTCGGCCTCGGCGGCATCGGCCTCAATGTCATCCAAGGGTGCCGGCTGGCGGGCGCCAACATGATCGTCGGCGTCGACATGAACAACGACAAGAAACAATGGGGCGAGAAGTTCGGAATGACGCACTTTGTCAATCCGAACGATGCCGGCGACGATCTGGTCGGTCACATCGTCGATCTGACCGGCGGCGGCGCCGACTATTCCTTTGAGTGCATCGGCAATGTCAAGGTCATGCGCCAGGCGCTGGAATGCGCCCACAAGGGATGGGGCGAATCGATCATTATCGGCGTCGCGGGCGCCGGTCAGGAAATTGCAACGAGACCGTTCCAACTGGTCACCGGGCGTTCCTGGCGTGGAACCGCGTTTGGCGGCGCGCGTGGCCGCACCGATGTGCCGAAAATCGTCGATTGGTACATGGACGGCAAGATCCAGATCGACCCGATGATCACCCATACGCTGGCGCTGGAAGACATCAACAAGGGATTCGATCTCATGCACGCCGGCGAATCCATCCGCAGCGTGGTGGTTTATTGATGCAGACGGTCTCAACAGCGGTCTCGTTCGGCGGAACGCAAGGGGTCTATTCGCATGCCTCCACGGCATGCGGATGCGACATGGTCTTCTCCGTTTATGTTCCGCCACAGGCCGCCAACGGCCCCTGCCCGGTTCTTTGGTATCTGTCGGGCCTCACCTGCACCCATGCCAACGTGACGGAAAAGGGCGAGTTCCGGCGGGCCGCCGCCGAACATGGGATCATCATCGTTTGTCCGGACACGTCGCCGCGCGGAGACGGCGTTGCCGATGAACCGGACAATTGGCAGTTCGGCTCCGGCGCCGGCTTCTACCTCGACGCGACGGAAGCGCCGTACGCGTCGAACTACAAGATGTACTCCTATGTGACCGGCGAGTTGCCGGCGCTGATTGGGGAGCACTTTCCCGCCGACATGTCGCGCCAGGGCATATTCGGGCATTCCATGGGTGGTCACGGCGCCTTGACCATCGCCCTGAAACATCCCGGGACCTATCGGTCCTGTTCGGCATTCGCGCCGATCGTCAATCCGATGAATGCGGACTGGTCAAGCGGCGCCTTCACCAAATATCTCGGCAGTGACCAATCGACCTGGAGAGAGTACGACGCCTGCGCACTGATTGAAGACGGAAGGCGGTTTTCCGGCTTCCTCGTCGATCAGGGCAAGGCCGACGGTTTTCTCGACACCGGCCTGCGCCCCTGGTTGCTGGAAGACGCCTGTGCCAAGGCCGGCATCGACCTGACGCTGAGAATGCAGGACGGGTATGACCATTCCTATTATTTCATCTCCAGCTTCATGCACGACCACATCGCCTGGCACGCCGCGCGCCTTTGAATGCGGTCCATGAACCGGCTCCGCTGAGCCGGTCCATGCCGAATGCCGTCCTCTCCCGCAATCTCCGGGACATAGGCAAAATTATATTTGAACCTTTTTTCGTTCCATCGCGACCGATGCAAAAGGGAGGGCAGACCGCCATCCCACAAGCGCAAAGGAGACGACGATGGCATGGCAATATTCACGAAATCTCTCCCGGGCAATCCTGGCCGCGGCCCTGGCCCTGAGCCTTTCAGCGAATGTCGGCTACGCCGGTGAAGGCGGCGAAGGCGGTGGCGCCGAGGACATCAACAACTTGAATGTCGGGGCGAAAGCAGGCGCCGGACGCGGCAAAGGCAGAGCCGGCGAAAAACGGGCCCGGGTCGGCCCCAGAAAATGGGAAATGCGCGATCGCAGCGGCAAGTTGCTGTACAAAATCGAAAAGAGCCGCATTACCGGCAAGTTCTACGTCAGCAAATACGGCAAGGATCGCCGTTCCGGCCGGAACAAACCGTCAGCCACGAAATCCCTGACGGAAAAGAAAATGAAGAAGATTTCGAGCTTTGACGGACGCAACACGACCGTGCGCATCCGGCTCGATGGCAGGGTCCGGACGATCACCGTCCGCGGCAACGTAACCGGCTGACGCCCCACCGACAGGCTTTCAATACCCGTTGCCGAAATCATCGGCGGCGGGTCTGTCGTAACGGGGCACAAGTGTCGAGGCGCGTTAACTCTGATTGTTTATCATTAATCCAGCACCACATTGCGATTTTGATCAATATTCTGTAATAGAAAACACACATAACCACCAGAACCTACTATGGAAATTATCTAACGATGAATGGTTTTCTTAGTAAATCCGGTGCGTCGAGCCTGTACTGCAAAATAAAGCTTGACTATATCTTCTCGAAATTGCTGGGCGGATCGGGCGCGGTCCTGATGTTGCATCGCATCCGCGATGCCGGACAAAGCGGGTTTGCTCCCAACCGCAATCTGTCGATTTCGCCGGAATTTCTCGATGACATGCTGACGGACCTGCGTCAGCGAGGATTCGAATTCGTTTCGATGGACGAACTTGCCGCCGATCTGACCGACGGAACAGGCAGGGGCGAAACGCGGAAACTGGCGCTCACGCTCGATGACGGGTACCAGGACAATTTCGTCAACGCCGTCCCGATTTTTCGCAAGCATGGCGTTCCCTACACGATTTATGTGGTTCCCGGCTACATCGACGGAACGATTCCGCACTGGACGGACGAAATCGAAACGATTGTCGCGCAATCAGACCGCATTGAATTGTCTCGTGGCGACAAAAAGGAGTTTGTTACCAGCGCGAATGTGGCGGAGAAATATCAGGCTTATTCCCGTATCGCGGCCGAACTCCTTGCGGAAAACAACCTGGTCGTAAGGTCGCGGATGTTGCGTAACCTGGCGTTGGCACACGGGTTCAATCAGGAGGCGCATCACCGCCAACTGACCATGACCTGGGATCAGATCCGCGACCTCAGCCGCGATCCGCTCTGCACCATTGGTGCCCATTCCATGACACATCGGATGCTCTCCAAACTGGGCGCCCGCGATGCCTTGTGGGAACTCTCCGAGAGCCGGCGCGTCATCGCCGATCAGCTCGGTACGGCGCCAAGACATTTCGCCTATCCCTATGGCGAGGCCCACCAAAGGGAATTCAAACTGGCAAAACAGGCCGGATATCAAACGGCTGTCACCACAATAAATGGTGTCATCGGCAGCAAACATTGTGCGCGCCTCACCGCCCTTCCCCGCATCATGATCGACGGCCGCCATCAAACCATGGACGTCGTGAACACCCAACTGTCGGGGATTCCGGGACGTGTTCTGTCCCTGATCCGAAAGATCAGGCGCGACTTGAAGCGAGCGCAGTTCCGACCGCAGGAAGTTGTGCGATGACCGACGGATCGCAGATCATGCCGAAACCAATCCTCTTTTCGCTTATCATCGTCGCGTTTCTGATCGGTGCCGTCGAACTGTTTTCCTTCGTCGCCGTGACCCAGATCTCCTACCTGCGCGGGAACATCTATACGCCTCCGCAGGTTACCAAAGAGGAGTTCGACACCTATCTTGCCGAACGCGATCCTGATCTCGGCTGGCCGTCGAAATCCTGGCTGGCAAAGTATGCGGATGCCAATCAGGCGAGACTTTCCCCCGCCAATGCATCCATGGCACACGCGCCCCTGTGCGCAAGCGCCTACGGGGATTCCTACGCGTTCGGTGAAGATGTTGCCGACGAACATGCCTGGTCGAACGTGCTTGCCGAAACACTGGGGTGCCGCATCAACAATTACGGCGTCGGCGGATATGGAACGGACCAGGCCCTGTTGCGCCTGCAACGACATGTGGGCGAAGGCCGACCGCTTGGCGACACGCTGATCCTTGAACTGATGCCGGACAACGTGAACCGCAATGTCAATCAATGGCGTTACCTGATGACGCGGTCGGTATTCGGTTTCAAACCCGTGTTCGAGAAAACCGAGAACGGCTTCGAAGTCGCCCCGCTGTTTGACGGATCCTATGAGGATTTTACCGCACTGATCAAAGATCCTGCGGGCCATTTGCAGGCAGAGGCCTTTTTACCCGGAACAGGCAGTCTCGGCGCAACAACGCGCGGCGGCTTTCCCTATTCGCTGACGGCAATGCGCCTGTTCCTGCGCAAGGCACGGTCCGTGCAATGGTCGCGCCTTGGAAGCCGGAAAGTGTTCCTGAACTATCCCTCGCATTATGATGACAGTCAGGGGCCAAGCGAGCGGAAAACCGAGACGCTTCACCACATCATCCGGGAATTCGCGGCTCTGTGCGAGACAACAGGCAAAAAATGCATTTTCACCCTGTTTCCGGATCCCGAGACCCTCAAACAGATCGATGAAACCGGAGGCCACGATTTTGACGATCTGCCCGGCATGATTCCGGCCAATGTCGCCTATCACGATGTCAGCCACGACCTCTACGAATATTCCGGTGGTGACTTCTGTTCGCTTTACGTCGAACCGGAAGAATGTTCGGGACACTTCAATCCCAAGGGCAATGCTTTTGCCGCGCGATCCCTGGCGAGAAGCCTGGTGCCCGTTCGAAATCTCGCCAGCAAATAACACGCACGCAATACACGCAAACGAGATCTTCAATGTCTAGGAACGATCCGGATAGAAGGCGGTTTCTCGGCTGGACCCTGGGCACCGCCGCAACGCTTCCTGTAATGCACGCAACGGCGGCAAACGCCGGATTCCGATCCGACCCCTGGCCCGGATGCAATCTCGACCTGTCACGCGCCCAATTCCGTTCCGCGGCTGACTGGAACCGCGTTTACGAAAAATTCTGGGGCCCGATCGGACGCCAGTCCGATGCTCAAATGCACGCGGTCGTCCATGCCGTGGACGGCGTCTATGACGACAGTGACGGTCCCTTTGCCTGGATCGTCCATTACTGGATCCGCGCATGGGTCACGATGGCCGATCTCACCGGCGACAGCAGATACATGGATATGTGTGTCTCATTCATCGACTACATGCTCGACAACACAGATGAGCGCCGCATCGAACGCGGCGAAAAGAAAGAGGCCTATATCCGCGATCCGCTCTATCTCAGGGGCACCGGCATGGGCGGCCCGTTCTGGAGCCGGCAGGACAATGCTTCGGTCCTCGACACAGGTCAGGTCGCGCGCGGCATCATGGCGTTTGTCGACGCCGTGTTTGAAAAGCCTGATCGCTGGGCGGGATACGGACCAACGGCCTTTCGCTTCTTCGAAGCGGCAATCACGGCCGCCGATGCTTTCGAGAACGACTGGCAGACGCAGGGATCAATCGGGGCCTATCACTACCGCGACAGCGACGGCAGCGGCGCGCTGGGGACCACAAGAACCGCCTTCAACCAGTCCGCAACCATGGTCGCCACGCATCTGGCCATTCACAAATGGCGGCCCGATCCCAAACGCGTCGACAAGGTCAGAAGGCTGGCGCAATACTGGATCGACCATTATGCGGTTCGACAGCCTGACGGGGCCATCACCTGGCGCTATATCCTGATAGAAGGCGACCAGGCGCTCGAGGATGCGGGACACGCAACCACCGATTTGGAGTTTCTCGTCCCGGCCTATCTGTCCGGCCTGACCAATCTCAGCCTTGCGCATATGAACGGCCTGTCAAAAACCTTCCTGCGCCGTCTGCACGACGGCCGGCACGGCCTCAAGGAGTTCGTCGACGGCAGCGGTCGCGCCGACTATGCCGAACAATTCAACGCCGGGTTCGGCTGGTTCCAACTGGCGCGTTTTGCGCCGGAAATCGCCGAGGCCGCGCTGCGCATCTACAACAAACATTACCCGTTGGACGCTCCCGGGGGAATCCTTTGGTCGCGGCCGATGCTGGGCTGGGCCAATCTCTTGTCAGCCGGTCGTACGTGTCGGCCTTGAAGCGGACGCCTCGCACCGTTCCTGGCCCGCGTTAAATCTCTGTTCACCAAAACTCCAATTTGCGGGTGGTTTACGACAGAACAGAGCCTGATTGGCGCGGGAGTTGCTCGATTGCATCCAGGACCCGCACCTGTCCCAAACAGACCTGTCGAGATGGGACACTGCAGTGCGCGTTTTCTCCCGGGGCGGTCCCTGAAGGCGTCCGCCCAGAATTGAAAGAGCCGGAGTCGCGCCATGTTAACAGGCCTTTTCAGATCGATGACCGCAAAACGCAGGCGCCAGCTCGGTCTGGTCTTCCTGGTCATGCTGCTGGGGGCGCTGTCCGAAATCGTTACCCTTGGCGCCGTTGTCCCCTTCATTGCCGTCATGATGGATCCGAACGCCCTCAACAATTACGAAATCCTGCGGGATATTCCCGTTCTCCAAACCCTCGACACGTCCGATCTCCGGCTCTATGTCGCTTCGGCTTTTGCCGGTGCCGCCCTGTTTGCCGGACTGATACGGATTGTCCTGACCTGGTCCTCGCACGCCTTCGTCTATGGAATGGGCAACGATATCGCCACGCGGATTTATCACAACATCCTGCACCAGCCCTACGCCTACCACCTGAAGACGAACAGCAGCAAAATCATCGGTTCCTTCAACAACGTCCAACTCCTGATCGAGGATGTGATCTTCAACGCCATTCGTGCCAGCGTCTCGATCGTAATCGCAGTGTGTGTGCTGGTCACTCTGGTCGTCATCACGCCAGGCATAGCGCTCTCCGCGATAGTCGGGTTCGGCATCGTGTTCGGCGGGACGCGTTTGCTGACGCGGCGATTCCTGCATCAAAGCAGTCTCACGATCTCGCAGATGCAGTCGAAGCGGGTCCAGACCATCCTCGAAGGTATCGGCAGCATTCGCGACATCATCATCGACAGGACACAGCGCGTCTTCGTCACCAAGTTCCGGACCTATGACAAGAGGTTTCAAGGCGCCTATGCGATGAACGAGTCGGTTTCCAAGATCCCGCGGTTCGTCGTGGAATCGCTTGGAATGGCAATCATCGCCTTCATCGCCCTGTATCTGACCGGTCAGCCGGGCGGCGCGCTGGCGGCACTTCCGCTATTGGGCGCCCTGGCACTTGGCGCACAGCGTCTGTTGCCGCTGGCCCAGGACATTTACGAAGCCTGGGCACACATTGTCGGCAGCCGGGACATAACCCGCGAAGTGCTGGATCTTCTGAACCTGCCGGTCGATGAACGCGCCGGCAATCGGACAGATGAGGGCAAGACCGGTTTCAACGAGACCATTTCCTTCAACAATGTCTCATTTCAATATGGTCCGGAGCACGAGCCCGTCCTCAAGGACGTGACCCTTTCGATCCCGAAAGGCAGCATCGTCGGCCTGGTCGGCGAGACCGGCAGCGGCAAGAGCAGTCTCGCCGATCTGATCCTTGGATTGTTGCAACCGACCGGTGGCGCTATCGCACTTGACGGACAGGTGCTCGATGCCGAAAAACTCCGGCAATGGCATGGCCGGATCGCCCACGTCCCCCAGGCGATATACCTGCAGGATGCTTCCATAGAGGCAAACATCGCTTTCGGCATCGAGCCGGATGAGGTCGACGCGGACCGTGTTCGCCAGGCTGCGCAATCGGCCAAACTGGACACATTCATCGACACGTTGCCGGAAGGATATGGAACGAAGGTCGGCGACCGTGGCGCCCGCCTCTCGGGCGGGCAGATTCAGCGCATCGGTATTGCCCGCGCCTTGTATAAAAACCCGGATGTTCTGGTGCTGGACGAGGCGACAAGCGCCTTGGACTCAGAAACCGAAGCCCGCGTCATGGACGTACTGCGCGACGTGTCCAAAACAAAGACCGTCATCATCATCGCACACCGTCTTTCAACGCTCGGATTTTGCGACACGGTTCTGAAATTGGAAGATGGCCGCGTTTCGGCAACCGATACGATCATTCCCTTGCGCGAGGACCTGGCGACGGCGTCCTAGTGTCGGTCAGGCAGCCGCAACCTGATTGCGCTCCAACACTCGATCACTTCGACGCAGAGATCTTGCCTTCAATTCGCGCAGCCAGAAATTTGCCGTCAAAATCTTGTAGAACTGCTGGGAGTTCCGGTGCCCCAATTGACCGGCAAGCCGGGCGACTTGCTCACGCGCCATGTATTCCCAGATCGGCTCCGACGTGTTTGCAATCAGATCCCTGATCAGGTGATCGCAGTACCGGGCATACCAGGTGTTCATCGGCGTATTGTATCCGACCTTGTCGGGCCTGTTCGCAATGACGTCGAAATTCTCGGCTCTCAGGTAAGCCCGCACAGGCTCTTTCGTCCGCCCGTCCTTGATCAACTCAACCGGATTGCGAAACACCCACTCGACCAGCCGGTAATCCATGAACGGCAGGCGGCTTTCAATGCCATGGGCCATGGATATTGCGTCGCCGTAATGCAGCAGCGACGGCAACAGATCGACAGCGTGATCCCGGATCAGCCTTTGCCGCAGGGGATCGTGCGATACGTCCCTGTTGGTGACCCCGTCCTCAAAGGTGCCGGCGCGCCAATCGTCCACCGGATGGGACTGAAACAGGTTGAAGCGCCGATCGCGTATCCATTTGGTGTAGACGTCGGAAAACGCCGTACGGGCCATCCAGGCAGCCCCCCATTTCAGACCGTAGATCTTCCTGATGTGCCAGAGAGCACCGGCAAAATCGCTCAGCTGTCCATTTTTCAGATGGGCCAGCGCGTTCACTGCGGAATGCCAGTGATATCCCGCCAGAAATTCGTCGGCTCCCTGCCCTTCAAGCAAAACCGGAACATTGCTTGCCCTCGCCTCGGCCATGATCGACCAGAGTGGCAGTACGGCCGGCGAAAACCCCGGTGCATCCATATGATGCACGACGTCCTGCAGAATATCCCACCAGGTTTCCAGATCGGAACCCACCGGCGTCAGCGTTGCGCCGGCGCAGTCGGCCGCAGCCTGCGCCCAATTCAACTCCCCTCCCTTTTCGCCGGGATAGACGGACGTGAAACATTTCAGCGACCTCGGCTGCAAGGCGGTCGATGCGGCAAGCACGGCGGAGGAGTCCAGCCCCCCCGACAGGGTCAATCCAACTTCCACGTCGCTACGCAGCCGGACACGAACGGCATCGGAAAAAATCTCTGCAAACTCTTCGTATTCGCCGGTTTGTTCCGCTCCGGGCTCCATTTTCGGATAATCCCAATATCGGGATTGGGTCAGCGATCCGGAGCTCGCGTCGTACCGGGCACAGTGGGCCGCCGGCAAGGCCTTGATCGACCGGTATGCGGTCCGCGAACCGATGTGGATCCTGCTATTGACCACCAGTTCGACAAGCGTTGCCGGGTCCGGTTCGGTCAGCGACGCGTCCAGCCGGTGCAGCGCTTTCGGTTCTGAGGCAAACAGCATATGGTCGCCTCTGTCGACGAAATAAAACGGCTTAACGCCAAACCGGTCGCGCGAAAAGAACGCCCGCCTGGTTTTCGGATCCCATATGACGAACGACCACATGCCATTGCAGCGCTCCTGCACTCCGGGGCCCCACTCGGCATAGCCCTTCAGGAGGACCTCGGTGTCGGTCTCCGTCTTGAACGCGTGGCCCCGGCTAACGAGCGCGGAACGCAGTTCCACGTAATTGTAGATCTCGCCGTTGAAAACGATAATCAGCCCGGAAGCATCGTCGCGCATGGGTTGAACGCCTGCGTCCGAAAGATCAAGGATAGCCAGGCGCCGGTGGCCAAGCATGGCCGCTTCGCCGAACCAGGTTGCCGACGCGTCCGGCCCCCGATGCGCCAATGTGTCGAGAGCATCCTTGAAGGCGGCTTCGGAGAACCGCGCTGTGTTCCCCAAAACACCCAAAATCCCGCACATGAAGTCACCTCACCCCAACCAAATCGAGCGCGAGACTAGTATAAATCTGTTGCAATCTCGTTGAGTTCGCGAGGAAATTGGCTTTTCGGTTTACAGATCGTTCCCTTGTCGGAAAGGGCACCCGCTTTGCCGCCATCGGTCATTCAGGGACCGGCGCGTTCGTATGACAGTGTGTTCCCCCGCGCGACGTAGATCATCTCCAACCTGTTTCCGTCGATACCGACAAGACCGTAGCACAGCGGCTCGGGATCACCGGCAATCGTCACGATAAGCGACGGCGTGTTTGCAACCCCACACGTGTCCGCAAACGCATATGTGCCGCTTTCAAGCAGATCGCCATTGTAATAGCTGAAATATCTGCCGTTATCGAAGCGGATCTGGCTCTGGCCGTCATCGAGGCTGCGCCAGGCGCCCTGCAGAAGGGCGTCTTGGGACTGGGTAGGGCTCTGCGCGGCACCGGGCGTCACCGTCCTGGCAACGATATCCGCGGTGACGTCGCCATAGCCGACAATATCGCCCTCGATCGTGACGGTTCTGCCGACAGCGATCGCCTCCAGGGATTGGTAAAGGTCAGGGGGCGTGCGTTTGTCCCGCGGCACAACGTAGACCCATTCCCGCCCTTCGATCTCGCAGAATTCCGTGTCATATTGTGTTCGACAGCCCCGGAACGTTCCCGTTACAATCGCCGGCTCGCCGTAGGTTCCCGGCGCCTTCACCTTTGGGGCCGAAGGCTTGCCCGTCAATGTCAGCTTGAATGATTTGGCCGACTTGCCCGTATCGATTTTGCGGAAATTCAACCGGTCATATCCCCGCCCCTTGCAATCCTCGTCGCCTACGATCGTAAAGGGTTTCGGGTCGGTGCAGAAGAAATAGCCTGCCCCCTTGAAAGTGACCCCGCGTGCAGTGGCGCGGTAATAATAATAACGCTGCTTGAGATCCCCCTTGACGACCGTTTTGCATTCGCCCGATTTGACGATCCACCAGCCCTCCGACGTCCAGCGCTTGTTCTCGCTGTAGGCGATCGCAACGCTTCGGGTCGCGCTGGTTTCGTTGCAGAATTCAAGTCCGGCCGATGCATGCCCGGAAAACTGCATCAGGAATGCGGCCAGTCCCGCTGTCAGCCAGAATATACGCAATGTCGTCCCCCCAGATATCCCGTAGCCGGTTCAGCCCAAGACAGTCAGCCACCGATGAAGTTTGACGCCAAAAACCTGCGCTGACAAGTGCCGCCCGGCTCGGCCAAGGCATCCCACCCAATCAGCCAGGGACCAGAGCACAATTCCCGGTTCGGCCGGAAAGCCAGGGGTTGCGGCCATCCGGATTCGACTTAAATCAGGCGCTAAGCTATTGCTGGGTGGGATTTGAAGTGAGGCGAGGATAAATGGCACGGGAACTGAAGTCCGGAATCTCGTCACTGTCCACCACGACGTCCGCGTCGCTTGGCATTCTGGCGCTCGCCTCCGGCATCTACACCTATATCGGCGTCAAGGGCCTGCTCGACGGATCCAACACATTCACGGTTGCCGCAGCCGTCGCCTACTCCGTCGCGGTCTCGGTGGGCATCTATGTCTTCTGGACCTACATTCTGCGTTTCTTCCCGCTGTTGCGAGGCCTGGACGCAAAATTCCAGATGATCGGTGCGATGTTGCTGGGCTCCGCCGCGATCATCGCCATGTCGTCCTGGCTCAACGCTGCGGCCCTGGCCGGATCGGCTGCAGTCGAACAGCATCTGGCGCGGATCGTCGAGGATTATCAAAAAGCCGTCGAACAGGGACACGAAAACGCCCTCGCCGCCCAGGCCCTGTTGCCCGATATCCGCATCGCAACCGGAAACTTCGAAAACAAGGCCGTGCAGGAACGCGACGAAGGATCCCTCACCGGAACCAGCGGCTCGGGAACCGTCGTCCAGCTACTGACGCAGATGGCCAGTCAGTTGCGAGAACTGGAGGCCCAGATCGTCAGTTCGCGCGGCGAGGTCTCCAGCCTGTTTGAGCAGAGCACCCAGCATCTGAAGAAAATGCGCGAACTGGTTTCCTCGCAAGGTGCGGTCGCCGATCGTTCGATATCATTTGCCGAAGAAGCCGCCCAGGTCGCCGCGATCCTTGCGGAAATGAAGCAGACATCGGTTGCTCCGGCGGTGAAGCGGGCCGCGGAAAACCTTGATCGCAGTTTCATCGCTCCCGCGGCGAACGGCGCCTCTGCCGACCTGCGCACCCGTCAGGAACAGGTTGTGGAATCGGTCCGCGACACGGTTCGCGAACAGTCCAGGCTGTTGTCCGCCGCAGCCGACAATGTCTTGAAGTCCCCAAACGTCGAGCCGCCGCGTTTTACCCCCATATCCACCGCCGAAGCGGTCTTGCTTTATTGGCGGGATTTCGTGCCGTCCTGGGCCGGCGCCATCGCCATCGATCTTTTGCCGGCCGTTATCGTCTTCATTCAGTCGATCGTATTCGGTGCCATTCGCCGGCATGAGGATCCCCTGCCGATTGAAGAAACCATGACCCTGAAGGAAATGGAAACCGCGCTCGCTGCCCTGAAACGGATCGACCGGTATCGGCAACCCGAAGAAGAGGCAGGACCGGAGCAAACCCGCGCCCCACCGCCCACCGCTCCGGACAGAGACGATGCCGCACAGGCGGGCGAAACCAAAATCGCCGTCGTTCCATCCTCCCCGGACAAGCCGGACTATGGCCATGGCTACGACAAATCGGTTCGGTGAACACAGGTCCCTGACCTTGCGCGCCTGGCATTGGTGGGGACAATTGCCGGAAGGATGGCTGATTCAGCGGATTTTTGCGCTGATGGCGTCCGGGTGCGTCATCGGAATGGTACTGGATGCGACGGGATACACGCGCACTGGCCTCTTTGAGACACCGGCGGAACCGCAAAAGCTGGAGCCGGTCGATATTGACCGTCCGGAACCGGGAGATAATCTGCGGCCCTACCAGCCGGGCATGGTGCCGCGTCCGACACCGTTCCGGCCGGCGCAACCCAGCCTGCCGGACGGCACGCCGCTTTCAACGGAAATTTCCGGACGGATGCAATTTGCGTTCAAGGAAAATCATGCCGGCGTGCCGTTCATTGTGGCAACGGGCAATCTGGACACAGGCACTGCGGAAGAGTTCAGCCGGTTCGATGAAACCCACGACAAACGCGCCCGCTACCTGTTTCTCGTCTCCCACGGCGGCCTGGTGCTGGAGGCGTTGCGCATGGGCCAGTATGTCCGCGACCGCGAGATGAAGACGATTGTCCCGCGCGAGGGATTTTGTTTCTCCGCCTGCCCGCTTGTTCTTGCTGGCGGTATCGAACGCGTCGCCTACCCCGATTCCTGGGTCGGACTGCATCAGATCTACCTGTCCGAAGGTCAGAAGCCGTCCGCCGACGAGGCTTTCGAAACCGGCCAGAGGTCGGTTTCCGATATTATGGGTTATCTTGAAAAGCTCGACGTCGATCCCCTGGTATGGCGGCTTGCCATAGAAACCCCGCCGGATCAGATCCACATGCTTTCAAAACAGGATCTCATGGAGACGAAACTGGCTACGAATGTCAGTCCCCAGATCGAGCTGAAATAAACGCCGCAATCACCGGCAAGGATCCGATTGCGCTTGCTCCTCCGGCATCCTTCCCGACGGCAAGCCGGCCAGAGTCGGCCGGCGACCCTGGCCAGACATTTTGGCAGGTTCAAGCCTGCAACTCTTCCAACAGCTCTGCAAGCACCTTCATGCCGGCGCCCCAGCCCTTGTCCAGCCCTTCCAGCGCAGCGGCAAAACAGGCGATTTCGCCTTCGCTCGCCTCGTGTGGAATCCAGGTCAGGCGCAACCGGGTCTGATCGCCGTCGGCTTCAAACGTCACCGTTGTCAACAGCACGCGCGGCCAGTCGGCCATCATCGGATTTGCAACCACATTCCAGTCGGCGTCCGCCATCGAATGCAGCCAGACCAGCCGTTCCGGCGGCGTTACCTCGGTATATTCGACCCGCTGATAGTTTGAATTGCCGCTCCACCGCATTTCTCCAAGCCATAGGCCGCCGGGTTTGACGTCCAGCTTGTGGATGATGGTTTCCACGCCCGGTCCGTACCAGCGCGCCAGCAATTCGGGTTCGGTCCACGTTCTCCATACGAGCTCACGCGGCGCATCAAAGACCCGCTCCAGCACATAGGTCGGTAAATCACTCATTCTCGGCGCCTTTCATTTCTGCCTTTTTCAACTCTTCCAGCAGGTCGTCGAGTTGATCGAAACTCGAGGACCAGAACCGTTTGAACTCTTCCAGCCATTGAACGGCGGCTGCCATCGGCTCCGCGTTCAGCCGCGCGGGCCGGCGTTGCTTGTCGATATCGCGTTCGATCAGCCCCGCCCGTTCCAGCACCTTCAAATGTTTCGACACGGCCGGCTGGCTCATCTGAAACGGCGCGGCAATCTCGTTCACAGACGCCTCGCCGGACGCCAATCGCGACAGGATCGCCCGGCGCGTCGGATCGGCCAAAGCCGCGAATACCGCGTCGAGGGTCTCAGGTTGATGTCTATAACCAATTTGTTCCATAACTAAATAGTTATATTATAGAATTGATCCGGTCAAGCCGAACGGCTCGGGAAGGTCCGGATGTCCACATGATCTGCGCGCTACGGATTGAAAACCGTCGCCAGTGGCATTTTGCACATTGACAAGGAGGGACCTAAATGGTTGATGGCGCGTGCGTTCGGCCTGATGGCGGAGTGGTTACGCAGCGGCCTGCAAAGCCGTGTACGCCGGTTCGATTCCGGCTCAGGCCTCCAACGCCCTCCCACGATTTCCGAAAATGAAATTGAAACGTGATGCGATCGGTACGTGTTGCGGGTTTGGTACTTCTCCTGTTCAGGCGGGATCGTCGGAAAAGGTGCAGAAAACCAGAACCTTGAGTGTTTCATTGTTCGTGTGTGAAACGCCCCGGGAAATCTACCGCAATCCGGTTCTCCCAAAACAAAAACCCGCGCCGAGGCGCGGGTCTGAATTCCTAGTATGTGACCGGGATTATCCGGCCGCAGCAACCGCCCGCTTGGCCATCACCTTGACAAGGTTGGCACGATAGTCGGCGGACCCGTGAATGTCGCCGAGCAGGTTTGAGGCATCGACAGTGACGCCGTCAACGGCACCCGCCGACCAGTTGGCGGCAAGCGCAGACTCCATGCCGGAATGGCGGAAGACCCCATCGGCGCCGGCACCGGTTACAGCAACGCGGACAGATCCGTCTTTCATCTTGGCCACGAACACGCCGGCCATGGCATAACGCGACGCCGGGTTGGGAAATTTGGCGTAGGCTGCCTTGTCCGCACCCGGGAACGTGATTGCCGTGATGATTTCGCTGTCATCAAGCGCGGTTTCGAACAGGCCGGTGAAAAAGTCATCGGCGGCAATGTCGCGTTTGTTCGTGTGCACGGTAGCGCCAAGCCCAAGAACCGCCGCCGGATAATCGGCAGCCGGATCATTGTTGGCAACCGATCCGCCGAGCGTTCCCATATGACGCACGTGTGCGTCACCGATATGGCTTGCTAGCCCCGAAAGCGCCGACCCGACGGCCGATGAGCCCGCGACCTCGGCATGGGTGGTGCCGGCGCCGATCTTGACGCCGTCTCCGGCCGCGGCAATGCCCTTCATTTCACTGACGCCACCAAGATCGATCACATCGCTTGGCGCTGCCAGACGCTGTTTCATGGTCGGGATAAGCGTCTGTCCGCCGGCCAGATATTTTCCGTCTTCCGCGCCGGCAAGCTTTGCCGCCGCATCCGCCACGCTCGTGGCCTTGTGGTAGTTGGTGTTGTACATGACCTTCTTCCTTAATCTCTGCCGTCCGTCCGAACCGGGCTCCCGGCATCCGCCTTCGAGCCTGCCGCGACGCGGCGTGAATGAGAACGGAACGCCGCGCGGTCGGGCCGCCGGCGTTCCTCTTGCTTTATTCCGCTGCCTGTGCGGGGGCGTTGGCCTGGATTGCCGCCCAGACCCGCGCCGGCGTCGCCGGCATCGCAAGATCGTTTGTGCCGATTGCATCGGTGATCGCGTTGATCACGGCCGGCGGCGAACCGATCGCACCGGCTTCGCCGCACCCCTTGATGCCGAGCGGGTTGCCCGGGCATGCCGTCACCGTGTTCGAGACCTTGAAGGATGGCAGGTTGTCGGCACGCGGCATGGTGTAATCCATATAGGAGGCCGACAACAACTGGCCGCTGTCGTTATCGAATACGATACCCTCGAGCAGCGCCTGACCGATACCCTGTGCGATACCGCCATGGACCTGGCCTTCGACGATCATCGGATTGATGATGTTGCCGAAATCGTCCGCAGCGACAAACTGGATAATGTCGGTGACACCCGTATCCGGATCGACTTCGACCTCGCAGATGTAGGTTCCGGCCGGGAACGTGAAGTTGGAGGGGTCGTAGAATGCACCTTCCTTCAGGCCGGGCTCCATGCCTTCCGGCATGTTGTGGGCCGTATAGGCGCCGAGGCAGAGTTCGTGCCAGAGCAATTGTTTGTCCGTACCGGCAACCTTGACCACGCCGTCCTCGATGACGATGTCGCCTTCGGCCGCTTCAAGCAGATGCGCGGCAAGGGCTTTGGCCTTGGCTTCCACCTTGTCCAGCGCCTTGTAGATTGCCGACAGGCCGACGGCTCCGGAGCGGGAGCCGTAAGTTCCCATGCCGAATTGCACCTTGTCGGTGTCGCCGTGCACGATCTGCACATTGTCGGTGGGAACCCCGAACCGTTCCGCCACGACCTGGGCAAAGCTGGTTTCGTGACCCTGGCCATGCGAATGCGCCCCGGTGAGAACCTCGATCGTACCGACCGGGTTGACCCGCACTTCAGCGGACTCCCAGAGACCGACACCGGCTCCCAGCGAACCGACCGCCGCCGACGGCGCAATGCCGCAGGCTTCGATATAGCAGGCCGTGCCCATGCCGCGCAGCTTGCCGCGTGAAGCGGCTTCGGCCTTGCGGGCAGCGAACCCGTCATAATCCGCTGCCGCCTTCGCAGCGTCGAGCGAAGCATTATAGTCGCCGGCGTCGTAGCACATGATCACCGGCGTCTGATGCGGGAACTCGGTGATGAAGTTCTTGCGCCGCAGTTCGGTCGCGTCGACGCCGAGTTCACGCGCCGCCGTCTCCATGGTGCGCTCCACCAGGAAAGTCGCCTCCGGACGGCCGGCGCCGCGATAGGCGTCAACCGGAACCGTGTTGGTGTAGACAGCTTTCACGTTGCAATGGATCGACGGGATATTGTATTGCCCCGACAACAGGGTTGCATAGAGATAGGTCGGAACCGAAGACGAGAACAGCGACATATAGGCGCCGAGATTCGCGGTCGTGTCGACCTTGAAGCCGGTGATTTTGTTGTCGGCGTCAAACGCCATTTCCGCCGTCGTGACATGGTCGCGGCCATGGGCGTCGGTCAGGAAGGCTTCGGTTCGGTCGGAGGTCCATTTGACCGGCCGTCCGCCGATTTTCTTGGAGGCCCACAGGCAGACGATTTCCTCGGGATAGATATAGATCTTCGACCCGAAACCGCCGCCGACGTCCGGCGCGATCACCCGCAGCTTGTGTTCCGGCGCGACCTGATAAAAGGCTGACAGCACGAGACGCGCCACGTGCGGATTCTGCGACGTGGTGTAGAGCGTGAAATGGTCTTCGGCCATGTCGTAGCTGGCATTGGCCGAGCGCGGTTCCATCGGATTCGGTGCCAGCCGGTTGTTGGTGATCTCAAGCCGGGTGACGTGGGCCGCGCTGGCAATAGCGGCATCGGCCGCAGCCTGATCGCCGATTTCCCAATCGTAGATCAGATTGTTTTCGGCTTCGGGATGCAGTTGCGGCGTGCCGGCGGCCGTCGCCTTGGCCGGATCGACATTGGCATCGAGCTCATCGTAATCCACAACGACCGCGTCGGCCGCTTCGCGGGCGGCAGCCTCGCTTTCCGCAACGACCACGGCAACCGCCTGACCGACGAACCGCACCGTTTCCGGCGCCATGGCCGGCCATGCGCCCATCTTCATCGGCGAACCGTCCTTGGAATGGATCATCCAGCCGCAGATAAGGTTGCCGATGCCGTCTTCGACCAGTTGCGAACCGACCAACACATCGATCACGCCGGACATTGCCTTGGCCGCCGACGCATCAATCGACTTTACCGTCGCATGTGCGTGTGGCGAACGCACGAAAGCCGCGTAGGTCTGGTGCATCAGCGTCACGTCGTCGGTATATTTGCCGCGCCCGGTGATGAATCTCTTGTCTTCCTTGCGGACCACCCGGGCCCCAATGCCGTCCTCGGCCATGTTATTCTCCCTAAAATCGCTTTTCACAATCCGGCTCACAATCCGACCCTGGGGCCGTGAGACGGTCAGATCCGATAATGTGCGCCATCCGGCGGATCGCCCGCGTCGCGCAACGGATCGGATTTCCGGCTCCGATTATTCTGCGGCACCGGCCATCTGGTTCGAGGCGGCTTCGATCGATTTGACGATGTTGTGGTAGCCCGTGCAGCGGCAGATATTGCCTTCGAGCTCATTTCGGATCGTGGTCTCGTCGAGATTGCCCGCACCGTGACGGTTGATCATATCGAGTGCAGCCATGATCATGCCCGGCGTGCAGAAACCACACTGAAGGCCATGGTTTTCGCGAAACGCAGCCTGTACGGGATGCAGGTCGGCGCCCGACGCCACGCCTTCGATCGTCACGACGTCAGCCCCGTCCGCCTGGGCTGCCAACATGGTGCAGGATTTGACCGCCTTGCCATCGACATGCACCACACAGGCGCCGCACTGAGACGTGTCGCAACCCACATGCGTGCCGGTCAATCCGAGATTTTCGCGAATGAACTGAACGAGCAGAGTCCGTCCTTCCACTTCGCCGGAAACGCTCTTTCCGTTCACTGTCATAGACACCGATGACATGATGTCCTGTCCTCCCTTACTGGTTTAAGTCTAGATAATTCCGGTTTCGAACCAACGTATGCCGGCGCGATCAGTACGCGACGGCCAAAATCAGGATCAGCGCAGCCGCACCGACCAGCAGCCACAACATCGGGCCACTGAAACTCAGGCCGGCGCCTTCCGGCTCGGCGTTCGGTTGCGTCGCGGGCGGTTTGGCCGGGGCCGGTTTGCTTGCAGCCGGGGCGGCCGCCGCAGGCGTGCTGGGTGCAGGGGCCGCAGCCGGTTCAGGTGAAGCCTCGCTGGCAGCCGGCTCCACGACCGCATCGGCCGCCTTTGCCTCTTCCGCCGCCGGTGCTTCCGGCTCCGCTGCCGCCTCTGGGGCCGCTTCGGCGGCGGCGCCACCGCCAACGCGTTCGGAGAATGCGCCGAAAAAGTCATCCGCCATCTTCTTGGCGGTGGAATCAATCAGGCGCGAACCGAGCTGCGCCAGCTTGCCGCCGACCTGTGCCTTCGCTTCGTAGGCCAGCACCGTCCCGTCGCCATCCTCGGTCAACTTGACGTCAGCGCCGCCTTTGGCGAAACCGGCGACGCCACCCTTGCCTTCGCCGACAATGGAATAGCTTTCCGGCGGGTTGAGGTTTTCCAGCCGAACCTCCCCCTTGAACGTCGCCTTCACCGGTCCGATCTTTGAAACGACCGTCGCGGCAAGCTCGCCGTTTTCACCTTTTTCCAGGGATTTGCAGCCGGGAATACAGTCTTTCAGGATTTCGGGATCGTTGAGAGCATCCCACACCGCCTCGCGCGACGCCGGAATACGATATTCGCCAGCAAGGTCCATGACGTAATCTCCCGCATGTCATTCCAGCCCCGGGGCAAACGGACCCGACGGCGTCTTTCATTGTTTTTCCGAGAATTGTACGTTCGAACGCCGATTGCAACAGCTAATATGCTTCACGAGTCCGTACGATGGTCCCATTGACGGGGTCAGGACCGCCGGTGTTTTCTTGTGTCCGGCGACACTATTGCAGTGGGCGTCCTCCGCATGGATTAAAGCACCGCCCAGCGGCGTTTGCGATACCTTTTGCACCGTGGCAGTGTCATTTTCGATCGGAACGCATTTGCTCCGCGTGCCCCGACGCATAGAAATAGGTCCGGTCGCCGGTCAGGATCAGCGCCATTTCATCGATCTCCGCGACGACTGCATCCGCTCCCCTGTAAAGACCGGACTTCTTGCGCATGCCGCGCTGCGCGGAAATCAGCGCCGTGCGGCACGCACCGAGTGTGTCGAGCAGTTCCGACGGTTCAAACCCCAATGGATGTTTCACGGCCACGCGCCTTCAGTTTGTTCTTTTTTTGTTCTTATTGAATGTCTAAGCACCATTCAAGCCAAAATCCCCCCTCTCCCAAGAATAACCATTTGAAGAGAACGGGTTTTATGGCATATCGCCAACCGACATCTATCGCCTGTCGAATTAATCGTGCGGTGATTGAGGTCACTCTTAATTGCAACGAGCGGCGTGGCGTTTTCAGACCCCGCTGAACGACTCGATACCGGATCAATTCGCCCCATGAACGCCTTTCTGGTTGCCCTCAGCCTGATTGCCGACGCAATTATCGGCGACCCTCCTGAATTCTGGCGGCGTATTCCGCATCCGATTGTGGTTATCGGCAAGGCAATCGGCTGGCTTGACGTGACGTTTAACCGGGAGGATCGGAGTGAAGACTATCGCCGGCTCGCGGGAACGTTATGTCTTCTGGTCTTGCTGGCAGCAGGCTTTGTGGCGGCGTCCATGCTGCAATCCGCCTTCCTGTTCCTGCCTTTCGGCTGGATCGTTCTTGCACTTCTGGCGTCGATCTTCATCGCCCAGAAGAGCCTCTACGTGCATGTCAAGGCCGTCCAGGACGGGCTGACAGAGGGCGGCCTCGACGGCGGCCGCAAGGCGGTTGCACAAATCGTCGGCCGCGATCCGGAACGGTTGGATGAAGCCGGCATAAGCCGCGCGGCGATCGAATCCTGCGCGGAAAACTTTTCCGATGGCATTGTCGCGCCGGCCTTCTGGTTTGCCGTGCTCGGGTTCCCGGGTCTTGTTGCTTACAAGATCGTCAACACCGCCGATTCCATGATCGGCCATCGCACGCCGCGACACGCTGCGTTCGGTTGGGCATCTGCAAGATTCGACGACCTTGTCAATTGGCCTGCGGCCAGACTTTCCGCCGTGCTTGTGGCAATCGCCGCCCGCCTGTTCGACAACAAGACAAGCAATTGTCTGCAAGTCTGCCTGCGCGACGCGGCAACGCATCGCTCGCCAAATGCAGGGTGGCCGGAGGCGGCGTTCGCTTCAAGTCTCGGCATCGCCTTGGCCGGACCGCGTATTTACGACGGCAAACCGACAGATGATCCCTACATCAACGCGGAAGGGCGCCGCGACATAGATGCCGGGGACATTGGCAAGGCGTTGCATTTGTTGCGCGCCGCCTGCGGGGTTCAAATTGGCCTCTATCTGATTTTGGCGGCGCTTTTCCGAAGCTTTTCATAGCTTTACGGATTTGGTGAAATATTGAGGTTTCCGGTGTTCGCCATCACCTCCCGCGCGCAATCGCAAGGATCCGATCCAGATCGGCGTGCGCGGCAAGGTGAGCACCCAGACCTTCAAGGGCTGTGTCGACGCGCAGTGTGTAAGCAAGCGACGACCGCGCGGAATAGGCCCGCAGAAACGCCGACCGATAACCGTCCTCGGAAAACACCCCGTGAATATAGGTGCCTGTCACCAGACCGTCGGCCGAGGTTGCGCCATCGGTCCCTTCGTCGAGATAGAACATCGGCCGCTGGCGGTCCGGGCCTTCCGTTTCGCCGATATGGATTTCGTAACCGGAGACAGAAAGACCGGTCTTGGCATGCGTTCCCTGAATTTCAGTGGTGGTTTTTTCCGGCGTCAGGATCGTTTCGACATCGAGCAGGCCGAGCCCGTCGACCGCCGTCGGCTTGCCTTCGATCCCCTCGGGATCCGAAATCGTCCGGCCCAGCATCTGATAACCGCCGCAGACGCCGATCACCCGGCCGCCACGCCGCACATGCGAAATGATGTCGATATCCCAGCCTTCCCGGCGCAGCCCCTCGAGATCGGAAATGGTCGCCTTGGATCCCGGCAACAAGATGAGATCGGTATCGCCGGGAATCGCATTGCCCGGTTCGACGATGCAAAGATCCACATCCGGCTCGAGGCGCAACGGATCGAGATCGTCGAAGTTCGCGATCCGGTTGATGCGCGGCACCGAAATTTTGAAGGGAGCACCCGGTTTGCGCCCGCCGGTCAGACCGAGAATATCTTCCGCCGGCAAGGCTTCAGCCTGATCGAACCAGGGCAGCACGCCCAGCGAAGGCCAGCCCGTGCGTCGTTCTATTTCGACCAGACCGTCGGAAAACAGACTGACATCGCCCCGAAACCGGTTGATCAGAAAACCTTTGATCCGATCCCGTTCATCCGGTTCCAGGACCGCATGGGTGCCGACAATATTGGCAATGACGCCGCCACGATTGATATCTCCGACAAGCGCGACCGGGATATCAGCCGCAGCGGCAAACCCCATATTTGCAATATCGCCGCGGCGCAGGTTGATTTCCGCAGGGCTGCCCGCCCCTTCGACGATGATCAGATCTGCGTCCCGGCCAAGCTCTTTAAAACTGGAAAGAACGGCCTGCAGCAAATCGGCCTTGTGTTCCCCGTATTCGCGCGCACTGTACGTTGCCATACGTTTGCCCTGCACAACGACCTGCGCCCCGGTATCGGTCTCCGGCTTGAGAAGAACCGGGTTCATGTGGATCGTCGGCTTCACACCGCACGCACGCGCCTGCAATGCCTGCGCCCGGCCAATTTCGCCGCCGTCGATCGTTACCGCGGCATTGTTCGACATATTCTGCGGCTTGAACGGCCTCACCGTGAGGCCGCGGTCGCGGAACGCCCGGCACAGCCCGGCAACAACAAGGCTTTTGCCAACGTCGGATCCGGTGCCTTGTATCATAATTGCATGCACGTGTCGGATCTCCGGGTATCAAAGAACTGGCGACGCAATTCGGCGTCGGTCAATCCGCGGGACAAACTTTACGTTACATCTCCAACGCAAACCACAACCAATTGAGAGAAAAGGAAAAATCAAAAAGCACGACAAAATGGCATGACCTCAATTTCGCGACAGACGGGCCCTGCGTGATCTCGCATTCCACACGCCGGGCGGATCATCAATGTATAGAATTCAAGGCGCTCCGAATTGTGGCGCGCCCAATCCGCGCCGGGTTGCACAACCATAGAAGCCACACGCTCGCATCGAGCGCAAACAGAACCTGTCAGCGTGGTTTCAACCCCTTAAAGGGACAGGCGAAATCTCAACGGTCAGAGATAACGGTCCGTTGGTCCTGTCAAGCAATCAGATCGGATCGATATTCAGGATAGGGTGGCGGCCAACCCGTCTTCACGACGAAGATCTCAAGACGCTCCACAGCGTGTCGCGTGAAATCGGATTGACACAACAATCTGCTGACCTTTTGTTGTGCATATCGTTTTCGTTTGACCAGGGTCAGATCAAACGCGACATGCGTTAGAATTCGATTCCCGTCTGGGCTTTGACGCCTGAACGGAACGGATGTTTGATCATCGTCATTTCAGTAACCAGATCGGCAATCTCAATCAGTTCGTCCTTGGCATTGCGCCCTGTAATGATGACGTGTTTCATTTCCGGCTTTTGCGTCTTGAGGAACTCCACGACTTCCTCGAGCGGCAGATAATCGTAGCGAAGCACGATGTTGAGTTCATCCAGCAACACGATGTCGTGGCTGTCATCGACTATCAGTGCCTTGGCCTTTTCCCACGCCGAACGCGCCGCGGCGATATCGCGCTGCCGGTCCTGGGTTTCCCAGGTAAACCCCTCGCCCATCGTATTGATGGTAATCTGATCGCTGAATTTCTCCAGCGACGCACGTTCGCCGGTTTCCCAGCGTCCCTTGACGAACTGAACGATGCCGACCCGCTTGCCGTGACCGAGTGCGCGGAACACCAGGCCGAACGCCGCCGTCGACTTGCCCTTGCCCTTGCCGGTATGGATCATCAAAAGACCCTTTTCGATGGTCTTGGTGGCAATGATCTTGTCGCGCGCGGCCTTTTTCTTCTTCATCTTCTCCGCGTGCCGGGCATCCATTTCCGCTTCGGTCATGTCCTTGGCCATCATGGGTCCTTTCAATGTTTCATTGCCTTCGGCCGAAGCATCAGACGACGTTGGCCGCTTCCTGGGTCAGTTCGCGCAGATGCCCGTAGGCGCTGTTCGATTTCGGCACCCACAGACCGCGGTCGATGGCTTCCAGAAACCGTTCCGCCATTTCCTTCAGCGCAGGCGCATTGTTGTCGGCTATAAAGTCACGAACGGTTTCGTCCTGCAAATAGGCCGTGAACAATTGATCGAAATGATGATCGCCGACGGCATGTGTGGTTGCCGCAAAGGCGAACAGATAATCGACCGTGGCCGCCATCTCGAACGCGCCCTTGTAGCCGTGACGCATCACCCCGGCGATCCATTTCGGATTGGCAGCGCGCCCGCGAACGACACGTGCGATTTCCTCGTTCAGCGACCGGATAACCGGTCGCTCGGGACGGGAATGATCGTTGTGATACACCCTTGGCGCAGCGCCTTTCAAGGTTTCGACAGTCGCGGCAAGCCCGCCTTCAAACTGGTAATAATCATCGGAGTCCAGAAGATCGTGTTCACGATTGTCCTGATTCTGCACCACGGCATCCACGGACCCAAGCCGTGTTTCCAACCCTTCGCGCGCGCTTTCGCCATCGGCGCCCTTGCCATAGGCAAATCCGCCCCATTGCAAAAAGGCCTCGGCGAAATCGGCCTTCGTTGTCCAGATCTTCTCGTCGATCAGGGCCTGCAGACCCGCGCCGTAAGCGCCGGGCATTGAGCCGTAAACCCGAAATCCCGCGCGCCGCCGGGCCCGCTCCGCAGTCCATCCGTCGCGGCAATGCGCTTCCGCTTCCCGGCGCACCGACGCGGCAATCGGATTGGCATCCTCCGGTTCGTCGCGCTCCGCAACCGCACGCACGGCACTATCGAACAGGTCGATCTGATGTCCGAACGCATCGCGGAAAAACCCGGATATGCGCAGGGTCACGTCAACACGCGGACGCTTGAGGTCCGAAAGGGGCAGGATCTCGAATCCGGTTACCCGGCCGCTGCCCTTTTCCCAAACCGGCTTCGCGCCGATCAGTGCCAGTGCCTGGGCGATATCGTCGCCACCGGTGCGCATGTTCGATGTACCCCAGCAAGTCAGAACCAGGGATCGCGGCCATTCCCCCTCCTCTTCGAAATACCGGTCCACCAGCCTGTCGGCAGAAGTCTGGCCAAGGTTCCAGGCCGCCTCCGACGGAACCGCCCGGACATCGACGGAATAGAAATTCCGGCCGGTCGGCAAGACGTCGGGCCGGCCGCGGCTCGGTGCGCCGGACGGTCCCGGTTCGACAAATTGCCCGGCAAGCGCTGCAAGCGCTGCCGTGCGTTCCGCATCGCCGGACCGGTCCAGTCTGGGAAACAATTCGTTTCGCAATCCGTCGAGCACGGCCCTGGTCGCGTGCCAGTCCGCCGAGGGTTCAACCTCACCGGCAATCAAACGGGCAGCCAACAATTCGAGCCGTTCGACAACATCGCCGGCGGTTCGCCAGGGATCGTTGCTCTGACTAGAAAGGATCTCCGGACGTGCGCCGTCCCAGTGCACTTCGTAGGCACAGTCAAGCGGATCGAATTCGCCGAGGCCAAGGTCGGCCGCCAGCGCCCGATGCAGGGACGCGTCCTCCGCACGGCCACCGCGCGGTATTCTGGCAAGCGCTGTCAACAGGTCGGTCCTTTGCACGCCGGCCGGTGCGGTTCCCAGAATGTGCAGCCCGTCCCGGATCTGCAGTTCCTTGAGATCGCACAGGTGGGCATCGAGCGCCTGCAGGGCATTTTCATCGCCCGCATCCAGCGTCAGGCCGAGATCCTTGTCGATGCCGTTGGTAGCGGCCAGTTGCAGGATTTCGGTTTCGAGAAATTTGGCCCGGCGCGGATCCGTCGACGCCGCCAGATAGAATTCGTCGACCAGGATTTCCAGATCGCGGATCGGCCCGTAACTTTCCGCCCGCGTCATCGGCGGCGTCAAGTGGTCGATGATCACAGCCGAAGTCCGGCGTTTCGCCTGGCTGCCCTCGCCCGGATCGTTGACGATGAAAGGATAGATGTTCGGCGTCGGTCCGAGCGCCGCCTCCGGCAGGCAATCGGCCGACAGGGACAGGGCCTTGCCCGGCAGCCATTCCAGATTGCCGTGTTTGCCCACATGGACAACCGCATCGACCCCATAGACTTCGCGCAGCCACACATAGAAGGCGCAATAGCCGTGCGGCGGCACCAGTGCCGGATCATGGTAGGTATCCTTGGGATCGATATTGTAGCCGCGGGCCGGCTGAATACCGACCGCAACGTTGCCGAACAGTCTGATCGGCAGCTCGAAACCGCTGCCGTTCCAGAAGGGGTCCTCCTCCATATCCGGCCATCTGTTGCTGATTCGATCTCTCAACTCTTTGGACCAGCCCTTTGAAAGACGGCGGTAATCGTCTGTCGCCAGCTTCGGATTGTCCGATCCTGACGACGTCCGGTCGTTGGTTTTGCCTTCCATCAACATCCACATCAGGGATTTGACGTCATCCGGCGCGCCATCTACCCGGTATCCGGCATCGGACATGGCGTTTAGCAGGGCGAGCGCCGATGCGGGCGTGTCGAGACCGACCCCGTTTGCAATCCGGCCGTCACGGTTCGGGTAGTTGGCAAGGATCAATGCGACGCGGCGCTCACTGGCGGGTTTCTGCGCCAGACGCGCCCAATTCGTGGCGAGCGCCGCAACAAACCCCACACGTTCCAGGTCCGGCTCCGGCCGCTGGATCCGGAACTCTGTGACCGGATCGCGCCCCTGGTCGGCCTTGAACGAAATCGCCCGCGTCAGGAGGCGACCGTCCAGTTCCGGCAGGACGACGTTCATGGTCAGATCGCGCAGGGAAAGGCCCCGTTCGCTTTCAGCCCATGCGTCACGCGAAGTCCCGGCAAGGACGACCTGCAACACCGGCACGCCCGGCCGATCGAGCGGGGTGGATTGATGTCGGGTGCCCCCTTTTGAGATTGCGAACGCGGTCGCGTTCAAAATGACGGCCGGCTCGATCTCCTCGAACAGACGGTCGGCAAAACCGGCACAAACCGGATCCTTCAGACTGGAGACAAACACGGCGCAAGGCGCGAGCCCTTGCGCCTTGAGTGCGTCGGCCATGGCCGTTATGGCGGCAGTCTGCGCCGACTGAATCAGCGCCCGGTAAAAGACGATCGCAGCTCTCGGCCGTGTTCGGTCGATGCCGGCCGCAATTTCGGCATCCTCCGTGACCAGCACGCCACCGCGCAACACGCCGAAGGCAGGCACCGGGCGTGCTGCCGGCGGTATTTCTCCCGCATCCAGCAAGGCGCGGCAATGACAAAGGAAGTGCCCGTAATTTTCCGCACCGCCCTCAATCAGATAGCGCCAGAGCGCGTCGCATTCTTCCGCTGATTCAGACGATGATGCTGTGAGATCGAGGTCCGGTTTGGCGTCACCGGGCAGAACGACCAGTTTGATTGCGCCGGCTGCACAGATCTCCGCCAGCCGGTCGAGCCCGTAACTCCAGTAGCCGCGCCCGCCAAGCACCCGCACGACAATCAATCGGGCCCGCGACAACGTCTTTTCGACATAGAGATCGATCGAATAGGGATGCGCGAGGCTCATGAGGTTGGCAAGCCGCAGGCTCACCCGCCCTTCAAGCAAAGATGCCGCATCGGCCAGGCCGGCCAGTTCCGTATCCGCCGCCGAAAGGACGACGATGTCACCCGGAGACTGTTCCATATCGACGGCTTCGTTGCCATCGTCGATCCGGCCCGGTTGCGCGGCAAGAATATGCATCTGGCCGTCAGCCCCTCAATTGCGCGGAGACCGCTTCCTGATCGAGATCATGGTCGCCGATCACGACCAGCCCAGGTTTGCGGCCGTCAGCAGGTGTAAACCGCACTTCGACCCTTGGTCCGACGGCCTGGACAAGGCCGAGCGCATCCTTGCCGTCGATGGGCGCAAGTCCCTTCACCCGATAGACGTCGGGATTGTCCATCACGGCCTCGACCCGTTGTTTCAAATCCGCAAGCGATGCCGCGGCGACACCATCTGTGACCCAGGACACGAATTCGTCGTGATCGTGTTCCTCGTGGCCTTCCATGTCGTGGTGGCTGCGGCGGTCGTGCATGTCGTCCTCGGCGCCGGCATCAAGACCGAAAATTGCGGAGATCGGAGCGTCGCCATTGGCGATCGCAATCGACTTGGCATTCTTGCGCATGTCCGGACGAATCCGGGCCTCGACCGTTTCCAGGCCACCGTCGGCGATCAGATCCATCTTGTTGATCAGGACAATGTCGGCGCATTTCAACTGATCCTCGAACAATTCCTCAATGGCGCTTTCGTGATCAAGGGATTCGTCCTGTTTGCGCTGAGCGTCGACCGCCTCCTCGTCATGGGCAACGCGCCCGGAAGAAACCGCGTCGGCGTCGACCACCGTCACGACGCCGTCGACGGTGACCCGGTTGCGAATGGCCGGCCATTGGAAGGCCTGCACCAGCGGTTGCGGCAGCGCCAGACCGGATGTTTCAATCACGATATGCTCCGGCGCCGGCTCGCGGGCGAGAAGGGTCTCGATGGTCGGCAGAAAATCGTCGGCGACCGTGCAGCAGATACAGCCATTGGTCAGTTCGATCACCTCGTCCGGCTTGCACGAAGGATCGGCACAATGGGCCAGCTCATCGCCGTCGAACCCGAGGTCTCCGAACTCGTTGACGATGAGGGCAATGCGTTTGCCACTGGCTTTTTCAAGCAATGTGCGAATGATCGTGGTCTTGCCGGATCCGAGAAAGCCGGTGACGACGGTGGCCGGGATCTTTCCCGGGGCGGGCGAACGTGTGGTCATAAGGTCAGGGATCCGTTCTGATTTGGTTTCATAACGAGCGGCAGGCCTGCGGCGACGAAAATCACCCGTTCGCAGGCTGCGGCAATGGCTTGGTTAAGACGCCCCTGGGCGTCGCGAAAGTCGCGCGAGAGTCTGGTATCGGGCACAATGCCGAATCCGACTTCGTTGGAGACGAAAACCGCGGGGCCTTTTAGCCCCGCAATTGCCGCGGTAAGGTGTCCGGTTTCGGCCTCCAGATCGTGGTCGGCAAAAAAATGGTTCGACAGCCACAGCGTCAGGCAATCGACAAGCAGCACCCTGCCCGGCCGGTTTTCACGCATAAGCGTTTCCGCCAGATCCATCGGTTCTTCCAGATTGGTCCATTCGGCACCGCGCCGGCTGCGATGGGTGACGATACGCGCCGTCATTTCGCCGTCGCGGGCCTCGGCCGTGGCGACATAGACCGGCGCCAGCCCGCTTTCCAGCACCAGCCGTTCGGCAAATCCGCTCTTGCCGGATCGTGCACCGCCGAAGATCAGGGTCGATAGGCAGGGTGAGGACATCGGAAGATTCCGCGAAACGGGCCGAACCCGGGGTCAGGTCAAACCTCGGGCCACCGCACAGCGCGAGCTCGATCGATAAAGCGTGCGCTCAGACGCGCTCGGCGATCGCTGATGCAACAGGCACAGGCCCGTCTTTGAGGGAAATCGTCCGTTCATTCCGGCCTCCTGCCATCCACCCGACGGCTGTTGCGGTTCAGTTTGAAACCGGCCGGTCTCCTGGCTTGCGGGTCGACATCCGGTTTTCCGCCTTCCCGGGCGCCAAACATGTTGGCATGTGCCCAGTGGCCTCTCAAAAACCGCACTCGCCGCTCACAGTTGCGGGGGCAGCTGCGGATTTGCAACGGATTGACCCGGATGCGCACCGCATTCCCGTTTCATCCCTCGTGACAGGCAAAATCTCGCCCTGTCCCTCCGGGACACCGGTTTCCATCAAACATCGCGGGGAACGGTGTCTGACGTAATCAGTCATAGTAGCAAGTGCGGGTCGCGGCAAGCTGTTCCGGAAGCGACCAAAAGCAACACAATTTTTTGCATGTTCGGATGCATTTCGCCATTGCAAGAAAATCCGGTCTTTGTTATAGCCACGCCACGCTGATACGCGATGGTCCTCGATAGCTCAGTTGGTAGAGCAAGCGGCTGTTAACCGCTAGGTCGTTGGTTCGAGTCCAACTCGGGGAGCCAAATTCCGCACAGCGGCTGATTTCCTCCGATATCATTGTTTTTTGGGCTCGTGTCAGGTGGACACAGCGCATCGTGGCCATGCGCTCATTCCGGTTGACCAGGGCTTTTCCGGTTCGGGTAACAGGCATGCGGGGTCTCAAAACCGTGCACTGTGGACAGCGGTCACGCACCTGGCCCATCACGCGCGATCCGCGCAAGTTCCGTCAACGCGAATCTCCATGTTTTGATGTCCAGAGCTGAAAAAGCGATCCGCACACCCGATGGAGCATTTCCGGGCCGCACGGCAAAAGCCTGACCGGGAGCAACAGCAATCCCGAGTTCCGCACTGGTGGCGGCGAACGCCTCTCCCCGCCAGTCTCCCGGGAGCGCCAGCCACCCGTGCAGTGCGTCCGGGGCCCCGCGGAAATCCAATCCAGCCAGCGCTTCGGAGGCAACGCCAAACATCTGTTCCGCATCCCGCTGTTTCGAGGCCTCCACCGAGGCGACAACACCATCCTCGATCCAGTGCCGTCCCAACGCAACGGCAAGCGATGGGGCCATCCATCCGCCGGACCGCAGCGACCGGGCCAGTCCTTGATGGAAGCGTGACGGAGCCGCGATCATGCCAAGGGCGAGCCCCGGCATGAGCCGTTTCGACAGGCTATCGATCTGGATAACATGGTCTGGGGCGTAGGATGCGACCGGTTGTGTCGGTCTCAGGAACCCATAAACACGATCCTCAATCAGGGCGAGATCATGACGGATCAGGACTTCGGCGACTTTCCTGCGCCGGTCCGTTGACATCGTCAGAACGAGCGGGCTTTGCAGGGTGGGCTGCAGATAGACGCCGTTGAGCCCATTCGCCGCTTCGCTGTCCAGCATGTCCGGATCAATCCCCTCTCCGTCCAGACCAAGGGGAACGAGCTCAATCCCGAGCATTCGCGCCGCAGCGATTGCAAACGGATAGGTCAGTGATTCCACGGCGATGCGGCCGCCGCGCGGGGCAAGCGCGGCAAAGCTTGCGGCAATTGCCTGCTTTCCGCTTCCGGCGAGCAAAAGCGCATCTGGTCCGGGGCGAAAATCGCCAACGCTCATCAATCCCGACAGAGCCACCAGGGCACCGGCATTTCCCCTTACGGAGGGAGGCGCAACCGCATCTTCGGTCAGCCCCGCCTTGAAGAATCGGGACGTGGAGGCGGATATTTCCTTCCTTGCGCCCTCCCCGAGGCGGAACACGATCTCAAGATCAATACCGCTGCCTGTCGGCTCCTGCAGTGACGGGTCAAGCGGCGCGAAACGACTGGCGACGTACGTGCCCCGCCCGACTTCCCCCACGATCAGGCCGCGGCGCCTGAGTTCGGCATAGACCCGGCTTGCGGTCGAGACCGCAATGCCCTGGTCGTAGGCGAAGATGCGTTGGGGCGGCAGCCGCGCGCCAATCGAAAGATCTCCGGTTGCTATGCGTTCAGCGATCCGGTCGGCAATGCGAACGTAGGATTTTGCCATGAAATTGCTCCGAGAGCATTATTCTTCTTGTTCGGATCAATTTAGGCGTGCCAGATCGGTTCGATCAAGGAGATTTTCAATGCCCGAACACTCGAACGTCCATCGGATGACGGCCTATATGGCCTGGGCCGACACCGTGATGCTCCAGAACGCGGAGCAGCTCCCCGTTGCCGAACTGCACGCCCCCAAAGACACGCTCTTCAAGACCATTGCCGGAACCTTCGACCACACCCTCGTGGTCGGTGAAATTTTCCAGGCGCATCTGGAAAACCGCACGCATCCCCACAAGGCACGGTACCGCGACGAGATGCTGCCATTCGCCGAGGTGGCGCGACGCCTGCGAGAAATGAACGACTATTTCGTCGGCCGCGCGCGGCTTTGGACAGAGACCGAACTTGAGGAAACGATTGATTTCGAATTTGTCGGCGGCGGCAAAGGCGCCATAACCAGACAGGACATTCTCCTGCATCTGGTCAATCACTCGACCTATCACCGCGGCTTCGTCAGCGCCCTGCTTTTTCCCTATAAGATTCCTTTCGCGCCAAATGATCTGACCGTCTTTCTAAGGGATGTCTGGCCCACAACGACTGAGCCACACGGACAAATCCCAGAGGAATAAAACCACGTCTCAAGGTTCGCAGAGCAACAGGGTGCCCGGCACGGATCTCCGCGCGGACCGACAATGACTTCACGACCTTTGCCGACCTTCAATCTCCCATAATTGTTCGGCCGGGTCCCGTTGATACGGAACAGCTCCACGATACCCGGCAATTCGGACGAAACCGCACCTGCTCATGAAAACGGCACCCCGTGGCCGACAGACCAGTTTTCTTTCGGCGCATCGTAGAGGTTTACAAACAGGTCTTCCGGCCGGATGCCCGGATTTTCCCCAAGCAGGGAGGCTATGCTCTGGAACAGGGCCGCCTTCTGTTCCGGCGTCCTCGTATTGAAAACCGTGATCTGAATGTAAACGAGCCGATCGCTGCGCGCGACACCAAAGGCTGCACCGTATCGGAAATTGACTGCATCGTGTTCCGTAATGGTCATGAACTGGTCGTCTTCAGGGACGTCCAGCGCTTCACGCAGAGCCCGGTAGAGGCCGTCGAGAACCGCACTGCGGTAGGCCTCCGGTTTTCCGGCGCGCATTTGGATGTGACAGATCGGCATTTCGGATCCTTTCCTGGTGGCTGGACTTTACACCTACCAACCATCAGCTATTTTGAGAAACGATGGAAACCTATATCAGCTATAAGAAATTGAAATGATAAACCGCCCCCTGGATCTTGATGCCGTTCGCGCCTTCATTCACATCGCCGAATTCCACAGTTTCACCCGCGCGGCAGAAGCCACGCAGACAACGCAGGCGGCCGTCAGTCTGAAGCTGAAACGTCTGGAACAGCGGTTGAACTGCCGGCTCGTGGACAGGACGCCACGCCATGTTCAGCTCTCGGCAGAGGGCGCGGTTTTCCTGGAACAGGCCCGCGAACTCCTGAAAGCGCATGATCGCGCGTGCGCGGTTTTCAGCGAACGCAAGGAACGCATGACCATCGGCATCAGCGATCATGTGGCCGGGCCGGACCTACCCGACCTGATCGCGCGCATGAACGACCAGGATCCGCAACTGCTGATCGAAATTCGCATCGGGTCCTCGGACGATTTGCTACAGAGTTTTGATCGCAGGGAACTGGATTCCGTTCTTGTCCGCTTTGGTTCCGGCCGGAGCGGCGGAGACATTCTGGCGGAGGAGAAATTCGGTTGGTATGCGTCTCCAGACTGGCGGCATCGGGCCGGCGATCCGGTGCCGATCGCCACAATGCCGGAACCCTGTGGCGTTCGCTCGATCGCCGAGAAATATCTGGATGAGGCGGGGGTGCCCTGGACAGAGGTTTTTGTCGGAGGCGGTGTTGCAACCGTCGCCGCGGCAGTCATGGCAAATCTTGGAATTGCCGCACTGGCGCGACGCATGTTGCCGCTGGGCGCCGTCGATGTCGGCACTGCGCTGGGTCTTCCGGAGCTGCCCAACCTGCCGATCGTTCTGCATACGAGGATAAAGAGCGGCCGATCGCAAAACGCCCTGATGGCCCTTGCGGCGGCGTTCCGGAATGCCGTGCAAAGCTAGAGAGATAGTCCCGTGTGCATCACTCAATAGGGTTCGCTCAGTTTTTCCCCGCAATGCGGACAGAATTTCCGCGTCGCATTGGTCCGTTTTTTCCGGATATCCTCGCGAATATCTTGCGCCAGTCGTTTGCTCAGCCCAAGGGTCCGGCGCAATTCCTCGACTTTTGCTTCTTCATCCGCATCGATCATGCCGTCAGCCATGACCTTGCGGAACTTGGCCTCCATGATCTGACGCTTGCGGCGCAACTGATCGGCCAGGCCGCTTGCCAGGATCCCCGCAGGCAGCGCCGCCATGCCGATCCCGATGACCGTCACCATTGCGCCAAACAGTTTCCCCCATCCGGTGATGGGCGTGACATCACCATAACCGACCGTCGTCAGGGTCGCCATCGCCCACCACATTGCATGCGGAATCGAGCCGAACTTTTCCGGTTGCGCTTCGTGTTCGACAAGGTAGGCACCGCTGGCGACGACAATAAGCAGGACGCCGAGAATGAAAAAACCGGCAAAAAAAGCGTTCGACTCTTCGCGGAATACATCGAACAGCATGGTCATGGCCGACGAATAGCGCGCAAGCTTGAAAATTCTGAGCAATCGCATCACCCGCAGGAATCTCAAATCTATTACAAAGAAGAACGACAGATAAAACGGCAGGATCGCCGCAAGGTCGATTATGGCCAGCGGCGTGCATGCGTGAGCAAGTCTGGGAGATCGGGTGCCCTGCAACTCTTCCTTCTCGACACTGCACCAGAGACGCAACAGATACTCAACGGAGAAAATAAAAATGGACACGACCTCGATAAACCGAAAGTACGGCCGGTAAAGGGCAAGCACCCAATCCACCGTCGCCAGCACCACCGCCACGACATTGATCGCAATAAGCGCAATCAGTGCTACATCGACCATATTGCTGACAGAACCGGTTCTGTCGGACGTTTCCAGGAGTTCGTGTATTTTCCGGCGTAAGGTGTGCTGAGTCATGATTTGTTTCTGTAAGTCATTTGCTCGAAAACGGGGCGTTGTTGTTCTCTGAAGTCTTTGTCAGCAAAGTGTTATCACACCTCTGCGCGATTGAACGGTCCGGATTGCGATCTGCTTAGTCACCCCTCCCCGGCAAGGCCAGCGGCCAAATGCACCGCCAAGGCGTCACGGATCGTGAGGCGTCAACGATCGTTGAGCGTCGTATCCTCACCCGCGGGGGCCGCAACATCGACGCCGTCGTCCCGGTCGACGGCGGACGGTTTGAGATAGAGCCACACCAACAGCGCGATGAAAGCGAACACTTCAATATTCAAGAGCGTGTCGACGAGTTCGTTCATGCACTTGCCCCTTTTTCCGCCCTCAGCGCCTTCAGCAGACAGACAATCAGGACAAGCACGACAAACACAAACGGCAGCGCGCCAAGCGCAATGATCGATTTGACGGCATCAATGCTGCCCGACAGGATCATGACAAGGCCAAGTGCGCCGAGAACGACATCCCAGCTCAACTTGATCCGGACACTCGGATTGAGATCACCGCCCGTGGAAAACATGCCCAGCACGAAGGCGGCGCTGACCACACTGGTGATCAGAAACAGGAAAGCCGCCGCCACGACCGCGGCAATGGTCAATTGCGACAGCGGAAAGCTCTTCAGGACGAAGAAGGTCACGGCACTCGCATTGTCACGGACAATGTCGAGAATCGGCAGTTCGGTGCGCAGGGCATCGAAAAATCCGACGCCGCCGAAAATTCCAAACCAAAGGATTGAAAACAGTGTCGGCAAAAGCACCACACCAAACAGAAACTGGCGAATTGTACGCCCCCGGGAAATCCGGGCGATGAACACCCCGACAAAAGGCGCCCAGGCAAGCCACCACACCATGTAGTTCAGGGTCCAGGACTGAAACCAGTTGCCAATCGTTTCGTCCATGAACGTGAACGTGCGGAATCCGTGCACCAGCACACCGCCGAAATATTCCCCGAGCGCCTGCACAACCCCGCCCATGATGAAGTGGGTCGGACCGGCAAGCAGGATGAAGATCATCAAACCACCGGCGATAGCCATCGCGGCACTGGAAAGAACCGCCATGCCACGGCCGAGATCCACCATCAGCGGCGGCAGATAGGCAACCACCAGAACCGAGAATATGGCCAGCGCGAGCCAGAGGCCGGTGCCCTCCAGTCCGAACAGGGCATCGACGCCTTCCTTGATCTGAAAGACACCCATGGCGACGGATCCGCCGAGACCGATGGCCACGGCAACGATCGCCAGAAAATCGCTGAGCCAGCCCACCGTGCGCGTGACCCGATTGCTGCCGAAGACATGCAGGATCGGTGCGCTGACCAGACTTGGGCACCCCAGCCGAAAGCCGAAATAGGCGATGACCAGGCCGGTCAGGCCGTATATGGCCCAGGCATGCAGGCCCCAATGAAAACTGGTCAGAAACAGGGCCGAACTTGCCGCGGTCTTCGGATCGCCCTCGTCCACCAGCAGGAGATAGTGCGTCAGAGGTTCGGCAGTGCCCCAGTAAAGCAATCCCACGCCCATGCCCGCGGAAAACAGCATCGAAAGCCACGACAAGGTCGAAAATTCGGGTTCTTCGTCATCCGCACCGAGTTTGATCGACCCTGTCGGAGAAATTGCCAGAACGATGCTGACGACAAGAATGAAGCTCACCGCCAGCATGATGAACCATGCGCGACTGGTGAATTGCAAAGTGACCGCCGCGCGGGCGAAACCGGCAAGGCCTTGTGTGTCGACGATCCCCCACGCCGCAATGGCGCCGGTCGCTGCGAGAGCCGCGATGAGAAGCGGATTTCCTGTCAACACGTCATCAATCCACGAATTTCGGCCATCACAGTCGAAGCCTGTCCGTCACGGGCTTCGACAATTGCAGGACGCAACACAAGGCCGCCAAAGTCCTGCACAGGGATAGCAGATTCGAAGGATCGACGTCCTTGTTCGTTTCCGTCGGGTCACACTGACGCTGAATCTGATCCTTGCGCCCGATCAGCGAAAGGTGAAAACGCGTTGATGACGGACGAACTGTCCACAGGCTCTAATCGGGCGTCGTTCCGGCGTTGAGGATGGCTATCTGGTTTCCAAGCCGCACCTGGATTGCCGGCGAGGCAATGCCCTTGGAAAACAGCAGGATATTCAGCGAACCTCCGTAATAGAAATTGCCGAGTTCGGAATAACCGCGTTTGACGGCGGCGCCGACTGCGGTTGTCTTCGGGTTCAGAACGACCGATCCGATCGTGTCGAGACCGACCGGAATCGAGGCGACATACCCATCGAGAAGTTCACCCGGTTTGGCTCCCGTATACTGGATCTTGATGATCACGACTCCGCGTTGGAACACTTCGAACTGGCTGAAATCCGTGCCAAGCCGACCGACGATGCCGTCCCGAGGCACCCAGTTGGGAAAATCGTAATAGCCATAGGTCCCGGTCCGCACGATCTCCGAGTGTACGATTGTTCCCGATACCGGCGTGTGAAAATGATGGTATGTGTTGGGCATCAACACACAGGCAATGCCCGTTCCACCGACAAAGGCCGCCTTCAGATCAGCTGGCGCGCTCCCAAGCAACCGGTCAACGGAAATCGGGAAATCCTTGACGTCGATGACGGTGTTGAGTTCAAGCGGATTGTCGATCAGGGCCCGGACCATGCCGGCGGGCGTGTTGGTCTGGATCTGCTGGACCAGCGGATTCATGATGCAGTCGGTCGGTGCGCTGACCACATAGGATCGGTCGGGCATCGTGGTCGGGCGCGACGGGATGGTCTGCGTCTGCGTATCGACAATAATCTTGCGGGCAAAAAAAGCGTTCCAACTGGCGAAGTCGGACGGCCGCTGCTTTTGATAGTCGACAATTTCGATGCGCGGGTCGGCAATCCACTGCGCCACGTAGCGGGTACTGGCCGGGCTGTCCATAAACGTGCCACGTGCCCTGGTGAAGGTTTGCAGGAATGTCGCCATAAGCGGATCCGGCTTGCCCGTGAACGGATCAAGACCCTGGCTGAACATCTGTCCCGCCGGATTCTGGTAGTAGAACCAGGCAAAGCCGAGAATGAATTTCAGTCCGTTGTCCTGATCTCCGTCGATTTGCGGCAGGAACACGCACCAGTCGGTGAAGTAACTCACGATCTTGTTCGTTAAAGCCGCCCAGGGATAGCTGGTGCCGCCAACCCGCCAGGGATTGACCATGTTGTATCCGGGAGGCGGGTCAACAAATTCGCTGTTGATCCGGTCAAGAATCGGCCCGTATTTCAGCGGGTTGGCAAAAACCGCCGCGGTGAATGCCGAGATCGGCTCGGCACAGGGTGACGCCGCCGCGGCAGTCGCAAGGTCGGCTCGCAACCCATTGTCAATGGCGGGTGCCATGGTTTTCAGGGCGTTCGCGAACATCGTTTCAGATACAAGGTCACGCAAATGACCAGGCACGGCGTCACTATATGTCTGAGCCCTGGCCGCGCCAATGCCCATCGGCATTGAAAGCAGCCCCAGAATCGTTACCGCAGATAGAAAATGTCTCACCGGCTCACCTCCTGTGTTGGAGGCTTAGCCTGGCATAATTCATCTCAAAATGCATCAATTAGTTGCATATATGAAAATATTCTACAAAAATAACATTCAACTACCGGAAAATACAATGTTTCAAATCGGTTATGCATGCCAGCTCGGTCGGCGGCGCACGGCATCGGCCCATGCATGGACGAACCGGCACTCTTCGGGGATCGGAACCCCCATGGCGTCGGCAATCATCAACACGGTCATGCCTTCCACGTCAGCGAAACTGAATCCGTCTCCAGCGATGAATTCGCGTCCATCGGACATCTCCGAATCGAGCCAGCGCCACTTGTCTGGGATCGCTTCGCGCTGGGTTCGTGCGAATTCAGGCACCTGATCGACAATCTCCGCAAAAATCGGCAGAGTGTGGCGCACCATCAAACCGTAGGTCATGAAAATCTGACCGTGAATGCGCAACTGCCACATGGCTATATTGCCCAGCTCATAGGCGTTTTTTCCCATCAGCGGATTGGCCGGAAACGCCGCCTCCAGATATCGGCAGATCGCAACGCTCTCTGTGATGATCTCTCCATCGTCGAGCTCAAGCAAAGGCAGTTCGCCCAACGAATTCAGCTTGCGAAAGGCGTCGGTTCTCGTATCTTTGATCAGTTCCAGTTCAACCCGCGGAACGTCGATTGCTTTTTCGGCAATAAAAATACGCACGCGCTTGGTGTTTCCGGATGGAGCATTGTAGAGCCGCATGGTCTCGCCTTTCGCTTTTGATCCCGGTTCTTGGATTCGTGACGGTGGGGCTATTTCAGGTGTCGGCTCCATGCAGGTAATTCGCCAGTTGATCAATCGTTCCCTCCCAG
>JGI12316J15310_10000050_pt10 | contig 62718 bp, 69 predicted proteins | sample MarCyaLeptolynsp_FD_15310 | JGI IMG/M metagenome (IMG submission 15310) | reverse complement strand
GTCGGTCTTCTCGCCCGCGATGCCGAAATGCTGCGGTCGGTAGCCCGCGTCTTGCTCGAAGGTCCCGGCGCCGGTTCGCCTATCGAGCAGCTTATCCTTGCTGACGATGCCGTCGCCTATACCGAGGCCAGCGTCGCGCAGCTCTTTCGGCAGACCCTCGACACGCTTGGCGGCGCGATCCCGGAGCCGGTTCCGATGCAGATCGCCGGGGAAGCCATCGAGGCCTGGCGCAAGGCCTTCGTCACCATTCAAGGCTTCGAGCTCCAATCGACCCTGCTGCCCTTCATCCAATCGCATAACGCCGAACTCGGGCCCGGCATCAAGGAGCGGTTTCTGGCGGCCAGCACCGTGACTTTCGAAGAGGCGGAAGCGGCCCGTGGCGTCCGGGCGCACGTGACCGCCCGATTGCGGGCCATCGCCCGGCCGGGGACGGCCATCGTGCTGCCCACCACGCCCACCTTGACGCCGAAGCGCGGTATCCCCGATGGCGCCGCCGCAACGGCCACGTTCCGCACCTTGACGTTGCAGTCCACCTGTTTGGCTGGCCATGCCGGTCTGCCCCAGATCTCCATTCCAATAGGGGAGGTCTCCGGAGCCCCCCAGGGCCTCTCCGTCATCGGCTGGCACGGCGGCGATGAGGCCCTTCTCGATCTGGCGGTACGGATCTCCCGACACTTGACTTGAGGGCGCCCAAGGCCGACAGTCCGGCCGGAATTCAAGGCAGCTCTTAACCGGAGCCGCCGCCCTGGCGGGGTCCCATTTGCCGCGCTCAAGTAGCGCGAAGCGCGGTAGCGCATCAAAGGAGACTAGCCAGGGGGGTCAACACCCGTCAGCGCGATGCGCCCACGGGTGCGTTTGTGCTTTGCGTAGCCCTAAGTGGGAGGCGAAAGACATGGTTGGAACTTGCATCTCGCGCACAGCCGGCATCCTTGCCGTGCTGGCGGTCGCCTACCTGCCTTTGGGTACCACGGCGCAGCAAGCCAATATCCCGGTCATCGCGGGACAGACCGGCCCGGAGTTCGACGCTTGCGGCACACAAGGGATCGTCCGGGGTCTCGACCCCCAAGGCGACGGTTTCCTCGCCGTGCGTGCCGGACCGAGCTCCCAATACGCGATGCTCGACAAGGTCTATAACGGCTATGTTCTCAATCTTTGCGACCAGAGCGGCAACTGGCTGGGCGTGGTCTACGCCCATGATCGGAGAGATTGCGGCGTCAGTAGCCCGTGGCCGCGCGCCGCCGCCTATACCGGCCCCTGCCTGTCCGGCTGGGTCTACCGCAAATATGTCGCGGATTATGCCGGCTGATGTTTGAGACGCTTTCAGACCGCCTCTCCGGCATCTTCGACAAGCTCACGCGCCGTGGCGCGCTGAGCGATGCCGACGTCTCCGATGCCATGCGTGAGGTGCGCCGCGCGCTGATCGAGGCGGACGTGGCGCTGGACGTGGTGCGCTCCTTCACCGACAGGGTGAAACAGAAGGCCGTCGGCCAAGAGGTGGTGCGTTCCGTCACGCCGGGCCAGATGGTCATCAAGATCGTCAACGACGAGCTGGTACGCATGTTGGGCTCAGACGCCCAAGGTATCGACCTGGCCGCCACGCCGCCCGTGGTGATGATGCTGGTCGGCCTGCAAGGCTCCGGTAAGACCACCACGACGGCGAAGCTCGCCCATCGGCTGACCGTCCGCGACAAGCAGAAGGTCATGATGGCCTCGCTCGATACGCGCCGCCCAGCGGCGCAGGAGCAGCTTCGCGTGCTCGGCGAGCAGGCCGATATCGCCACGCTGCCGATCGTCGAAGGTCAAGGCCCGACGGAGATCGCCGAGCGCGCGATCAAGGCCGCCAAGCTCGGCGGCTTCGACGTGCTCTTGCTCGACACCGCCGGCCGCACCCATATCGACGAGGAGCTGATGGCCGAGACCGCGGCCATCGAGACGATCGCCCAGCCTCACGAGACGCTGCTCGTCGCCGACGCACTGACCGGACAGGACGCGGTCAACCTCGCCAAGAACTTCGGCGAACGGGTCGACCTCACCGGCATCGTGCTGACCCGCGTGGACGGCGATGCGCGCGGCGGCGCGGCCCTGTCGATGCGCGCCGTCTCCGGCAAACCGATCAAGCTCATCGGCGTCGGCGAGAAGCTCGATGCCCTGGAGGAATTCCATCCAGACCGCATCGCCGGACGCATTCTCGGCATGGGCGACGTGGTCGGTCTCGTCGAGAAAGCCATCGAGACCGTCGAGCTCGACAAGGCCGAGGCGATCGCCAAGAAGGTCAAGAAGGGCGCGTTCGACCTCAACGACCTCGCCGAGCAACTCAAGCAAATGCAGAAGCTCGGCGGTATGGGCGGCGTGCTGTCCATGCTGCCCGGCATCGGCAAGGTGAAGAAGCAGCTCGACGCGGCAAATCTCGACGAGAGCATTTTCAAGCGGCAGCAAGCGATCATCAGCTCGATGACGCGCGCCGAACGCAAGAATCCCAAGCTGCTCAACGCCTCGCGCAAGAAGCGTGTGGCGGCAGGCTCCGGCACGAGCGTGCAGGACATCAACAAGCTGGTGAAGATGCACCGCCAGATGGCCGACATGATGAAGGCCATGGGCAAGAAGCGCGGCGCGCTCGCAAACCTCTTCGGCGGTGGCGGCATGCCGGAAATGCCTGCCGATCTGCCCCAAGGCGGAGAGCTTCCGGCGAACTTTCCGGGCCTGCCGCCCGGTGGACTGCCGGGAGGCGCTCTGCCCGGAGGCTTGCCTGGGCTGCCCGGCAATTTGCCGCCCGGCCTTCCCGGCATGCCGAAGAAGAAGAAACGCTGATGGCCGAGCGATCCCGTCATAGCCCGGCATGACGAACCATTGATGAGAACCTAGGAGAAAGACGAATGTCCCTGAAGATCAGACTGTCGCGGGCCGGCGCCAAGAAGCGCCCCTTTTACCGCATTGTCGTCGCCGATTCCCGCAGTCCCCGCGACGGCCGCTACATCGAGAAGATCGGTACCTACAATCCGCTTCTGCCGCGGGATTCGGAGGACCGCATCAAGATCGACACCGATCGCGTGAAGCACTGGCTGTCTAATGGCGCGCTGCCCACCGACCGCGTGCATCGCTTCTTGGATGCCGAGGGCCTCATGAAGCGCGCTCCGCGCAACAACCCGCAGAAGGCCAAGCCCGGCCAGAAGCGCCTCGATCGCGAGGAGGAGAAGGCCAAGGCAGCAGAGGCCGCGAAAGCCGCCGAGGAGGAGAAGGCCGAGGCCAAGAAGGCCGCCGCTGAGACAGCGGACGCCGCCGCCGCCGCCGAAGAAGAAGCATCCGTCGAGGCCGTCGACGAGACGGCCGCGGAGGAGGCCGCTGAGGCTGAGGCCCCGGCCGAAGGCGAAGCTGAGAAGGCCGAATAGCCAACGAGGCGACCGTGGGCGACGAGGCGGACCGGGTTCTGCTTGGGGAGATCGGCGCGGCGCAAGGGCTGAAGGGTGAGGTTCGCCTGCGCTCCTACACCGGAACGCCCAGCGACATCGCCACGTACGGCCCGCTCCAAGACGAGACGGGCACGAAGACGGTCGAGATCGAGCGGGTCCGCGCCACCGCCAAGGCGCTCGTCGCACGCCTCAAGGGCGTCGGCACGCGGGAGGCTGCCGAGGCGCTGACCGGCACCAAGCTCTATGTGCCGCGCGCGGCGCTGCCCGACCACGGCGATGAGGAATGGTATGTCGCCGACCTGATCGGCCTGGCGGTCGTGACCCCGGACGGCACGCCGCTCGGCACCGTGGTGGCGGTGCATAATTTCGGCGCCAGCGACATTGTTGAAGTCGCACCCGCCGAAGGATCGAACCTCCTCGTTGCGTTCACCGACGAGACCGTGCCCGAAGTCGATATGGAGACGAGGCGGCTCGTGCTGGTGCCGCCTGAGGATTTCGAAGAATGAGGTCGCGACGAACCCCTTGGCGCGCCACGGTGCTCACACTCTACCCGGAGATGTTCCCGGGGGCGTTGGGGCTGAGCCTTGCGGGCAAAGCGCTTCAGGCCGGCACCTGGTCTCTTGAGACGATCGACATTCGCGACTTCGCCACTGACAAGCACCGCTCCGTGGACGACACACCGGCGGGAGGCGGCGCAGGGATGGTGATGCGGGCCGATATCGCCGCCGCCGCGATCGACGCCGCACGGGCCGATGCAGAACGCGGCACACCCACCATCTATCTCTCGCCAAGGGGCGCGCCGCTGACGCAACCCCGCGCTCACGACCTCGCCCAAGGGCCGGGCGCAATCCTGCTCTGCGGGCGCTTCGAGGGCGTGGATCAGCGGGTCTTGGAGGCGCGGGACGTGGAGGAGCTCTCCATCGGCGATTACGTGCTCTCCGGTGGAGAACTCGCCGCTCAAGTCCTCATCGATGCGGTGGTACGGCTTCTGCCGGGCGTGGCCGGCAATGACGGCTCCCTCAGCGAGGAGAGCTTTGCCGCTGGCCTCCTGGAATATCCCCACTATACGCGCCCCCGCGAGTGGGAAGGCCGGCCCATCCCCGACGTCCTGCTCTCCGGCGACCATGAGAGGATCGCCAAATGGCGCCGGGAACAGGCGGAGGCCCTCACCAAGGCCCGCCGCCCGGATCTCTTAGAGAAGTTGCGAAAAACCTAGAGACCGACAAAAACGCTCATACCGTTGGAAGCTGATTGCCCAAATTCCTGCTTCAACCCCTACGGTTACATGAACGTAAGATAAACATTTCATTAACAGGGAGTCGTCTAAGACTTTGATTCCGCTGCACTTTTCTCTTGAAGAACTGCGTACAAATCACTAAGTTTAGAGAGTCAAAAGAAAGGTGCGCCCAGGAGAGGATTCGAACCTCTGACCTAATCCGTAGCAAGGACCCGCTCTATCCGCTGAGCTACCTGGGCGGTTGAGTGGAGGGCACGACAGCATCGCGCTCGCCGCGCCCTCGAATTTGGTTCTTATCTTGTCCGGGCGAGTTGCCACATCGCGCACCCTCCTTTCAGTTGTCAGACGTTTTCGGACCCCGGCGTTGCAGCGCCGGGGTTCTCCGTTTCCGCCTCTTCGGGCGGGACGAAGAACCACGTTTGACCCTCGCGGCGAACAAGCCCTTGCTTGCTCAGTCGGTAGAGCGTCATTCCCACAGTCTTTTCATGAACTTTGTCGTCGTACACGCGCTCAATGTAGCGGCGTATGGGGGCTGACTTTGAGCCCTCCTTCCCTGCTTCACGGAGTCTATCCAATACGATGTTCTTGATCGGGGGCCTTTTCCGAGGCGCATCCGTTTGGGCTTGCGCCTCTGAGGGAAGAGTTGGCGGAGTGATGGCCCTGGTGTGGCGTAGGATGTCGCTGTAGACGATGTTGCGCCAGCGAGAGCCGGAGGTTTCCTCCGGCTCCTTGGGCCAGTCCAAGCGCACCTGGAACAGACGCGCGGCAGCACGAAGGTCGGCCATCTCGCGGTCAATATGCATCTCTCGTGCATCCAGCGTCTCCCGGTCACGCTGCAAGCGCGCACGACGCTCGACCAAATCGGAGAGCTTCGAGGCCAAAACGGATCGAATCGATGGATCATAGGAGCCCGACATAACCCCTATATAAGTGTGGAAATCTCGAAAGGCAATCTGTTACGTAGTCTTTTTCTGACTCTCTTGTGAGCCTCGGTAGGTCCTAGCGGCGGGAATTGCCACCTCCGGAGCGGGCCTAGCCCTTGAAACGCCCCTTTCTGGCCGGAACTATTGGGGAAGCGCGAAAACCCTGATCTTGATCGAAGTCAGAGCCTCCGGCCCGTGGCTGACTTAAGCCAGCCAAAACACAAGGAGACGCTGGGCATGAAGAATACGATTGCGACGGCTGCCGCCGTCACCCTGGTCTTGGCCGCCGCTGCCACGGTCCAAGATGCCAAGGCCCAAGACGCCGATATCGCCAAAGGCCAGGCTTACGCGGAGGAGGTCTGCGCCCAATGCCACGCGGTGCGCGCCGGTGAGTTGGCCTCACCCCTGATGGAGGCCACGCCCTTCCAGGAGGTCGCCGATACGCCCGGCATGACGGAGATGGCCCTGACCGTCTTCCTGCAAACCCCCCACGTCACCATGCCCAATCTGGTGCTGGAGCAGGACGATATGCGGAACGTCGTCGCCTATATCCGCAGCCTGAAGGGCAAGGGGTAGGACCCGGGCCTAGGGCCCAAAATCCATCGACAAAAGGGGCATCCTGCGCTAGGACACCCCCGCCGGTTGTGGGGCCGTCCGCCCATGCACCCGGCCTTTTTCGATCAATCAAAAAGAATGGCGGTCGCGGAAGGGCGAAAAGCCCTCAGCAGTCGCCCGTGAAAGGTACCGATATGGATATTATCGCTGAGCTCGAGAAAGAGCAGGTCGCCGACCGTCTGAAGAAGCGCTCCGTGCCGGAATTCGGTCCCGGCGACACCGTTCGCGTCAACGTGAAAGTGGTGGAAGGCGAGCGCTCCCGCATCCAGGCCTATGAGGGCGTGTGCATCGGCCGGGCCGGCGGCGGCATCCACGAGAACTTCACCGTCCGCAAGATTTCCTACGGCGAAGGCGTGGAGCGCGTGTTCCCGATCCACTCGCCGCTGATCGATTCCATCGACGTGGTACGCCGCGGCCGGGTCCGCCGCGCCAAGCTCTATTACCTACGTGGCCGCCGCGGTAAGGCCGCCCGTATCCCCGAGCGCCAGGACGTGCGCACCAAGAAGAAGAAGGGCGAGGCCTTCAAAGGCTTCACCAAGCCCAAGGGCGCTGCCGACGATCTGAAGCTGATCGAGGGCATCACCGAGGATCTCGAAAAGAAGCTCAACAAGCTCGGTCTCATCAAGTTCGAGCAGATCGCCAACTTGACCGACAATGAGATCGCGCAAGTGGACGATGCGCTGTCCCTCGGCAATCAGATCGAGAAGGACGACTGGACCGGCAAGGCCGTGGCGCTCATGGCCGAGACGACGGCCGAGGAGGTCCCCGCCGCCGACGAGGGCGAGGCTGAGAGAGCCGAGGCCCCTGCGGAAGCAGAAGCGGACACCGGCGAGAAGCCCGAAAAGTAGGGTCTGCGGTCCCCTCCCGTCTGCAGGCTCGGCGCCGCAAATATAGGGAACGGTGTTGGCAACACGACGCCCAATGACTACCTGACGTTTCGAAACGTCTGAGACGATTTGGAAAGCCATGGCGAAGCCCCGTACCCTCTACGACAAGATCTGGGACGAGCATCTCGTCCACGAGGCCCCCGACGGGACCTGTCTGATCTATATCGACCGGCATCTCGTGCATGAGGTCACAAGCCCGCAGGCCTTCGAGGGCCTGCGCATGGCCGGGCGCGGCGTGCGGGCACCGGAGAAGACCCTGGCCGTCGTCGATCACAACGTGCCGACCACGGACCGCTCTGGCGGCATCGACGATCCGGAATCCGCGCTTCAAGTCGAGACCCTGGCCGCCAACGCCAAGGACTTCGACATCGAGTACTACCACGAGCTGGACGAGCGTCAGGGCATCGTTCACGTGGTCGGCCCCGAGCAGGGTTTCACCCTCCCAGGCACCACCATCGTCTGCGGCGATAGTCACACGTCGACCCACGGTGCCTTCGGCGCCCTGGCGCACGGCATTGGCACGAGCGAAGTAGAGCACGTGCTCGCCACTCAGACGCTGATCCAGCAGAAGGCCAAGAACATGCTGGTGCGCGTAGACGGCCAGCTTCCCGAGGGCGTCACCGCGAAGGACATCATCCTCGCCATCATCGGCGAGATCGGCACCGCCGGCGGCACCGGCCATGTGATCGAGTATGCCGGCGAGGCGATCCGCGCCCTCTCCATGGAAGGGCGCATGACCGTCTGCAACATGTCGATCGAGGGCGGCGCCCGTGCCGGGCTCATCGCGCCCGACGAGAAGACCTTCGAGTACATCAAGGGCCGCCCGCGCGCGCCCAAGGGCGGCGCCTACGAGCTCGCCAAGGCTCATTGGGAGACGCTCCGCTCCGATGAGGGCGCAGTGTTCGACAGCGAGGTCGTGCTTGATGCAGCCAACCTGCCGCCCATCGTCTCGTGGGGCACGAGCCCGGAACAGGTCGTCTCGGTGGCAGGCCATGTGCCTGTCCCGTCGAAGATCACCGACGAGACGAAACGCAAGGCTGCGGAGCGCGCGCTGGACTATATGGGCTTGCAGGGCGGTGAGAAGATCACCGACATCGCGCTCGACCGCATCTTTATCGGCTCGTGCACCAATGGCCGCATCGAGGATTTGCGCGCCGTGGCACAAGTCGTCGAAGGCAAGCACGTCAATGAGAACCTGAACGCCATGATCGTGCCGGGCTCAGGCCTGGTGAAGCTGCAAGCCGAAGCCGAAGGTCTCGACAAGATCTTCAAGGACGCAGGCTTTGAATGGCGCGAGCCCGGCTGCTCCATGTGCCTAGCCATGAACCCCGACAAGCTGGAGCCTGGCGAGCGTTGCGCGTCCACCTCCAACCGCAACTTCGAAGGCCGTCAGGGCCGCTTGGGCCGCACGCACCTGGTGTCGCCGCAAATGGCCGCCGCCGCCGCCATCGCCGGCCGCTTCGTCGACATCCGCGAGTTTCACTAGCCAAACGACACCGGGGAGGAGACATGACGTCCCTGGTCCAGAAGAAGTTCGGTGAGGCCGCGGCTGATTACGCCGCGTCCCCCGTGCATGCTGCTGGCCCTTCGCTTGCGAGGCTCGCCAAGCTGATCGCGCCGGAGCCCACCTGGCGGCATCTGGATATCGGCACGGGTGCGGGCCACACGGCGTTTCTCTTCGCTGATCGTGTGGCGAAGGTCACCGCCAGCGACATCACGCCGGAGATGCTGGCCGAAGTGCGCAAGGCCGCGAAGGCGCGCGGACTTGGCAATGTCATCACCCGGGAGGCCGCGGCGGAAGACCTCCCCTTCCCGGACACGAGCTTTCATCTCGTCACGTCCCGGCTCGCCGCCCATCACTTCCGCGATCCGGCGGCATTCGTGACCGAGGCCGCACGCGTGCTCATACCCGGTGGCACTTTCGCGCTGATCGACAACATCGCGCCAAGCGATGCCGCGGTGGCCGTGGCCTACAACGCTTTTGAGAAGCTTCGCGATCCCAGTCACAGCCGCTGCCTCGGCCTGGCGGAGTGGAGCGCACTCATCGCCAATGCCGGGCTCGACCTCGTATCCGCGGAGGTGATGGATCAGGACATCCCCTTCGACCCTTGGGTGGCGCGCATGCGTTGCACGCCTGCGACGGTCGCGCGGCTGCGAGAGATGCTGACCGCGGAGCCGCTAGAGACACTCTTGCGCCCCCACGAAACGTCTGACGGCCTCACCTTCACCTTGCGCGAGGCGATCATGATCGCCCAGAAGCCGGCTTAGAGCCGTCGGTTCGTCAGCGGTCTGCCCTTGCCATGAGGTCGTGGCGCGCCACATAACGAGGTCATGACCGATTGGCACAAACACCGCGCACCGAGCCTGCCTGAGTTCGAGGCCATCGCCAACGAAGCCTTCCAACGTCTGCCGGCACGCTTCCGCGACATGACGAAGGATGTCCTCATCCGCATCGAGGACTTCCCGACGGACGATGTCTTGGATTCGCTTGGGATCGACTCGCCCTTCGGGCTGCTCGGTCTCTACCACGGCGTCGATTTGACCCGGCAGAGCGTCCTCGACGTGCAACCCATGCCGGAGATGATCTTCCTCTATCGCCGGCCCATCCTGGAGTATTGGGTGACCCACGAGGACAAGCTCGGCGACATCATCACCCATGTCTTGGTGCATGAGATCGGGCACCATTTCGGTTTGTCGGACGACGACATGGAGCGCATCGAATCCGAAGCCGCGACTTGAGCAAACCGGAGCCCAAAGTCTGCCGGATTCGACCGGCACAGTCCTGAAGCGCGCGGTAATTGCGTGGATACGCTTACCAGCTTAGATTGAGAGCACCATGCTGCCTAGACGGGTGACCTTCCGCTTTTCGGCTGTTCTCGGCCTTACGCTTGCCGTCCTAACGGGCGGAGGCGGCACGGCCCACGCCCAGGAGTTCGTCTATCGCGGCAACTCCGCCAAAGCGCCGACGGTCGAACAGTATCTGAAGCAGATCGGGCCCGGCGGCCGCGAAATCCCCCACGGCCAGCTCAAGATCGACGGCAAGTCAGTGAATTGCGGCAAGCGGCCAACAGTGGAGAACCCCAATTTCGACTCTTGGGGCGGCGCCTTTCCGGGCTTCGTCATCCTCAACCCGAAGAAGACCCAAGGGCTCTCGACCCAGGTGAAGCTCTACATCTACTCCCATGAGTGCGGCCACCAGTTCATCGGCGCCGACGAGACCAGAGCCGATTTGTTCGCCATTCGCCGCGGTGTCAAATGGGGGTGGCTCGATGCCCAAGGCATGGAGGAGATCTGCATCTTCATCTCCAAGCTGAAGGGCAGCGCCGTGCATCCGCCGGGGCCTCAGCGCTGCGAGACGATGCGTGCCTATTACCGGCAACTGGTCACCGGTGAGGCCAAGAAACAGGCGGGACCCGTCTCCGATTGGCGCCCCCAGGCGCTCGGACCGTCCAACTAGCGCGCTCTTTGGATCGCCCGGCTGTCTAGAAGATCCAGGCGATCATCAGCCAGAACACCACGAAGAAGATCAGAAAGCCGATGATGGTGAAGGGCAGCTCGCCGAGCAGCGCATCGCCGCCCGATGCAATCGTCATCACCAGGATCGCAGCAAAGGACACGCCAAAAGAGATAAGCGCTGCGTTCTTGAGACCGAGGCCTTGGGAGAACGGATCGGCCTCGCCCATGGCCTCGGTGAAGTAGTAGAGGCCGGCAACGCCCATGCCGACCAGCAGGATCAGGGCCAGCGCCGCGGCCACGAAGAGCCGTGTCGCGGCTCTTTGGTCTTTCCGGTCTCCGTCCCCTGGCATCTCGCCTCCGTTCAGTCGTCCGCGCGCATGGCCTGCGCCCGGCTGATCGCCTCGCGAATCTCATGGGGGTTAGGCAGGTCCGTCACCGTGAACTCCGGTTGGTCGCCCGCGGTTTTGATCTCGATCTCGCCCACGCCAAGAATGCGGTTGATAAAGCTCTGATTGACCTGCACCGACCGGACATGCCGGAGCGAAACCGCCAGCCGCTCCTTGCTCAAGATTCCCTTCTCGTAGAGAAGCTCGTGCTCCGTCACCGTAAGCGCCGTGGCGCGGGTCTTGATGTACCAGTAGAGCAAGAGGAGAAGCCCAAGCCCGAAAGCCGCAATCAGGAGCACGCAGAAGAGGTACCAGAAGGGATGCGCCCGGAACATCGCCGGATGCGCCTCATAAATCACCGTGCCCGCCATGCGTCGCCTCTCCCCCTTAGGCCCCGGACCTTAAGGGCCAACATGCCTTCAGAAAAGTGCGGATATGTGACGGGTGGAAACGCGGGGCCTGAGCCGCTATATGCCTGCGAAAGAAGAGGACCCGAGATGGAGAAGTTCACCACACTGACGGGCATCGCCGCCCATCTGCCGATGATCAATGTCGACACCGACATGATCATCCCGAAGCAGTACCTGAAGACCATCAAGCGCACCGGCCTGGGAGACGGCCTCTTTGCCGAGCTGCGCTATGACGAAAACGGCGACCCGTTGCCGGAGTTCGTGCTGCACCAAGCGCCTTACACCGACGCGAAGATCCTCATCGCGGGCGAGAATTTCGGCTGCGGTTCCTCCCGCGAGCATGCACCATGGGCGCTGCTCGATTTCGGCTTCCGCTGCATCATCGCCCCGTCCTTCGCCGACATCTTCTACAACAACTGCTTCAAGAACGGCATCTTGCCGATCACCCTGCCCCGCGAGGAGATCGACAAGCTGATCGACGATGCGGCCCGCGGCGACAACGCCCGGCTCACCGTCGACTTGGAGGCTCAAGAGATCAGCGGACCCGACGGCGGCGTCATCAAATTTGAGATCGATCCGCACCGGAAGCGCTGCCTGATCGAAGGCCTCGACGATATCGGTCTCACCATGGAGAAGGCCGAACATATCGACGCCTTCGAGGAGCGCTCCGCCGTCGGCCGCCCTTGGGCTTGACGGTCAACGCAGGCTCTAACCTCAATCGAAGGGAACGCCGTCAGTCTCCTGCTCGGCGACAGTGTCGCCGTCGCGCGTGATCTTGACGTGCGCGGTGTATTTGCCTTTCGGCCAACCGCCGGCAGGCACGCCGCCTTTGCCGGCCTGGACCAGGACACCGGCTTCGTCTTCACCGACTTCGCGCTCATTGTTCATGAGCGAGTCGCCGTCGAGCTTCAGATGGACCTCGATCTTGTCGCCCTTCTTAGGGTGCGCGACCAGCACATAGGCAACACCCGCGGTGTTGAACTTCGGCGTCGCCGGCTTGGCGCCTTTTTCGAGCTCGCCCTCCTCGAGCGGCCGGTCCGAAAGACCGAGCGCCACCACGGTGGTGTCCTGCGCGAGGCCAGGCCCCGCGAGGCTCAGGACGAAGAAGACGGCAAACAGCACTCTTGTCAGCATGTCCTACTCCCGTTACCCAAAACGCCGCCGGTCGGATCCGGCGCGTGGACGTGATGCTTTAGCACAGGGCGGACTTCAATTCATGGCTTCATACAAACTCTTACTACTTCCCGGCGATGGCATTGGGCCGGAGGTCATGGGCGAGGTGGAACGCCTGATCGATTGGGTGAACGCGTCCGGCGCTGCAACCATCGAGACCGAGACCGACCTTGTCGGCGGCTCCGCCTATGACGCCCATGGAGAGGCGATCTCCGAGGCCGCCATGAAGACGGCGCTCGACGCCGATGCCGTGATGCTCGGCGCCGTGGGCGGCCCCAAATGGGACGGCGTGCCTTATGACAAGCGGCCGGAGGCCGGGCTGTTGCGCCTGCGGAAGGACCTCGACCTGTTCGCCAACCTGCGGCCCGCGATCTGCTACCCCGCCTTGGCCGACGCCTCCTCGCTCAAGCGCGAACTGGTGGACGGCCTCGACATCATGATCGTGCGGGAGCTGACCGGCGGCGTCTATTTCGGTGAGCCCAAGGAGATCACCGAGCTTGGGAACGGCCAGAAGCGCGCGGTCGATACCCAGGTCTACGAGACCTACGAGATCGAGCGCATCGCCGCGGTCGCCTTCGACCTAGCCCGCAAGCGCGGCAATCTCGTCCACTCCGCCGAGAAGCGCAACGTCATGAAGACCGGCGTGCTGTGGAACGAGGTGGTCAGCCAAGTTCACAAGGACAGCTACTCAGATGTCAGGCTCGAGCACATCCTCGCCGATAACTGTGCGATGCAGCTGGTGCGCGCGCCGAAGCAGTTCGACGTCATCGTGACCGACAATCTCTTCGGCGATGTCTTGTCTGACGAAGCCGCCATGGCGACAGGCTCGCTCGGCATGCTGCCGTCGGCTTCGCTCGGCGCCGAAGATGCCCAGGGGCGGCGGCGCGCGCTTTACGAGCCGGTGCATGGGTCTGCTCCTGACATCGCCGGGCAAGGCGCCGCCAACCCGATCGCCACCATCGCCAGCTTCGCCATGTGCTTGCGCTACTCTTTCGATCTCGGCCGGCAAGCCGACCAAATCGAGAAGGCCATCGCAGACGTGCTGGACGCGGGGCTCCGCACGGGCGACATCGCCCAAGACGGCTGCAAGACCGTCGGCACGATTGAAATGGGCGATGCCATCATCGCGTCGCTAAAGGATGCGAGCTAGAGCCCCATGAGCACACGATTCGCCCTTTTCGTCGTTGCTTTGCTGCTGGGGAGCGGTCCGGCCCTCGCCGAAGAATCGATCACCGGCACGCCGCTCGGCGGCAAGACGCCGGAGGAGCGGGCGGAAGAACAAGCCGAAGAAGCGGCCCGGAAGGCCTGCAAGATCGAGATCTGCGACATCATCGAGACCCGAGAGGCTCGAGGACCCGGGATCGCGTGCGATATCGCCTGGACCTGGCGCGAGGGAGAGATCGTCGATGCGCTCGGAGGCCGTCTCGATTGGCCGTGGGGCAAGTTGGTGTGTCAGTCCGAAATCAGGCTCGGGCGTGCGGCACTTGCCGAGGCCATGAGCAAGCCGCGCTACACGGCCGTGACCGAAACGCAGACGGTTCGCTGCACGCTCCACCACAGGGATGGCGAGCCTTATGTGGTTGAGCTGGCGCTCGCGCCCGAGGTGAAATTCAAGAACGGCAAGGCGACCGACGCCACGGTGAACTGGGGCCAGGTGACGGCGCCCGCGGCGATCTATGCCCTGCTCTACGCGGGAACCAGCTTGGACAACTCCACCAACATCTTGGGTTCCGAGGTCGTGCGCCAGGTCAACAAGTTCGTCCGTGAGGACTGCGACGACGTCAGCGGCGAACTGCCCGGCCGGCGCGTCAACTAGGCGACCTATCCCAATCTTTGCATCGCGCGCACTTCGCCTTTAGACCCTAGGTGCGTCGACGAAGGGCGCAGTCGATCCGTCTCGTCCGCAAGAGCCAGAGCGCCCGCCTATGTCCCTCTCAAAAGTCTCGCTGGCCTTGGTCGTCCTCGTGGATGTCATGGGGCAAGGGCTATTCTTGCCGATCCTGGCGACGCTGCTGCTGGATCCACAACACGCGTTCCTTCCGCAGGGCACGCCGCAATCCGACCGGCACATCTATTTCGGCCTCGTGACCGCGGCTTTCTTCTTCGCCTGGTTTCTGGGCGCCGCCTACATCTCCAAGCTCTCCGATATGATCGGACGCAAGACCGGCATCCAGATTTGCCTTGCCGGCGCGCTGCTTGGCTATGCGCTGATCATCGTGTCGCTCTATGTGAACTCATTCTGGCTGCTGGTCATCGGCCGTATGGTGACGGGCTTCACCGCGGGCAACCAACCCATCGCCCAGGCCGCGATGGTCGATCTGAGCCGGACCCCGCAGGAGCGGACCCGCAATTTGGGACTGATCGTGGCCGCCGCGAGTATCGGGTTGGTCGCCGGCCCCATTTTTGGGGGCGTGTTTTCCAGCAGTGCTCTGTTGGGGTCTTACGCAACGCTCAAGCTTCCGTTCTTCGTCGCCGCAGGCCTGATCGCGGCGACGATGGCGTTGGTCGCCGTGTCGTTTCACGACATCAGACAAGACCTGCGCCCGTTTCAGTTCAAGCCCTGGGAGATCTTCCTGGTGCTTTGGCGCGCTCTACAGAGGCCCACGATCTTGCGCATCTCCGGGGTCTACTTCTGCTTCATGTTCGTGCTGAACACGTTGTTCGTCTTCATGAACGCGTATTTGGCCACGCGGTTTGGTTTTGGCACGCTGATGAATGCCGTGGCCATGATGGTCTTTGGCGTCTGCGTCGGGATCGCCAGCGCCCTGCTCCCATCCTTCGTCGACAGGCACACCACAAAGCGCCGGACCATCGTCACCGCACTCGCCATTTACATCGGCGCTCTACTCGGCTTCGTCTTGGCCCCTTCGGGGCTCGTGGCCTTGCTGCCCGTCGCGGTATTCGCGCTGGCCTTTGCCGTTGGCTATCCGACGTTGTTGTCGATCTATTCGCTCAGCGTCGACGAGACCGAACAGGGCTGGGTCATGGGCATCACCACGGCTCTCTTCACGCTGGCGGCCGGACTGACGTCCCTTATCGGCGGGCCGGCCATGGCGATGGCTGTCCAGCTGCCCTTTCTCTATGGGGTCGCGGTGGCAGGTTTGGCCATTCTCCTCGTCTTCGCCACCTGGGGCTATCCCGCCGTGCGGAAGATCGTCGACGCGAGGTACCGCGCCCCCGCCGGGCCCCCAAGGGCCTGAGGGGCGCCAGCGCTTTACTTTGGCCCGGCCTTCCCATACATCCGCCGCGTGGGCGGACATTCCGCCAGTAGGAGTTGATGCATGGGTTACAAAGTCGCCGTCATCGGCGCGACCGGCAATGTCGGGCGCGAGATGCTCAACATCATGGCGGAACGGGAGTTCCCCGCCGACGAGGTCATCCCGCTCGCCTCGCGCCGCTCCATCGGCGTGGAAGTGTCCTTCGGTGACGCGCGGCTGAAATGCCGCGACCTGGAGAGCTTCGACTTCGCCGGCTGCGACTTCGCGCTGATGTCGGCGGGCTCCGCCATTTCGAAGGACTGGTCGCCGAGGATCGGCGCGCAAGGGTGCGTCGTCATCGACAACTCGTCGTGCTGGCGCTACGACCCGGACGTCCCGCTGATCGTGCCGGAGGTGAACGCCGACGCGATCGCGGGCTTCGCCAAGAAGAACATCATCGCCAATCCGAATTGCTCCACCGCCCAGCTCGTCGTGGTGCTGAAGCCGCTCCATGATGCCGCCAAGATCAAGCGCGTGGTCTGCTCGACGTATCAGTCCGTGTCCGGTGCCGGCAAGGACGCCATGGACGAACTGTGGAAGCAGACCAAGGGCATCTTCGTGACCGAGCCGCCCGAGCCGGAGAAGTTCACCAAGCAGATCGCCTTCAACGTCATCCCCCATATCGACGTCTTCCTCGACGATGGGTCCACCAAGGAAGAGTGGAAGATGGTCGCCGAGACCAAGAAGATCCTCGACCCCAAGATCAAGCTGACCGCGACCTGCGTCCGCGTCCCCGTCTTTGTCGGCCACGCCGAGGCGGTGAATATCGAGTTCGAGAACCCGATCTCGACCGAGGAGGCACGCGAGGTCTTGCGCGAGGCGCCAGGTGTGCTCGTGGTCGACAAGCGCGAGCCGGGCGGCTACGTGACGCCTGTCGAATGCGTCGGCGACTACGCCACATTCGTGTCGCGCGTTCGCGGCGATCAGACCTGCGACAACGGGCTGTCGCTTTGGTGTGTTTCGGACAATCTGCGAAAAGGCGCGGCGCTCAACACCATCCAGATCGCCGAGACCATGATCGAACGCGACCTTCTCAAGAAGGCCGCGTGAGCTAGCGGGGCTTCCGCACCATTGGGTGATGGACGGCGAATTGCCGACTTGGAGGCAAGGCCGAGGGTGGGCCCATTCGCACCCGCTTCACCCTGCTTGACGGCATCTTGCGCATCAGGCCGGTATGTAGGAGAGACGATCGGCATGATGGCTGATCATCTTCCACACGCCATCTTCCTTCCTGAAGATGTTCGTTGCCCGGATTTCGACCGAACGGCGACGGCCGTCTGCATGTGTGTTTTCGCCAATCTCACGATTCTGCACCACGGCGAGTGCGCCACCGACGAATATCTCCATGTCGGCGGGCTTGACCTCACCGCCAAGCTTCATTGCGGCCTGCTCTTCCCAACTGTCGCGGACGGACGTCCACCCGATCCGAAAATCTCCACCAGGCCCCATGTAGGTGACATCGTCGCGATGCGACCAGACACTTTCCATAGGCCCGAGGTCGCCAGTGAAAAGAGCGTTCAAGGCCGTATAGAAATCGTCAGCGGCTTGGCGAACGGCGATTGTTTCGTCGGCGCTCATTTTTGGTCCTTCCTGAATTCAAGAACTGCGACGGCGTGGTTCTAGCGACCTTCTCCGGCAAGGGCGCAAAGCGGTCGGTCTGCCCGTCGAGCCAGGATCGTACCGTTGCCGTCACCGCATGCGAGAGTCCTTTCAATAGAAAAGCTCGATCATGCGTTCTGGACTAGGCCCTTGATCAGTAGGACCTGACCGCGCGTAATGCCTCTCGCCGGCGCCTCCAGAAGCTAAGGGTCGAACCCGCCACCGCCGGTCCTGAGGAAACGCGATTGAGGCTAGGACGCGCAACTGGGTGCGACGCCTCGATCCCCTAGCTCGCGACATGCGCTGCACGTCGTCGATCTCCGCTGCTGCGCTGGCGGGGACAGCCGTCGGCGTGCGTGGGTTCTGTCGCCTTGAAAGGAGTGCCAAGATGGCCAAGGTTGTTTGTGTTCTTTATGACGATCCCGTGGGCGGCTTCCCGCCGCAATATGCGCGGGACGACATTCCCAAGATCGACGCCTATCCCGATGGTCAGACCGCGCCAACCCCAAGCGCGATCGATTTCCAGCCGGGCGAACTGCTCGGCAGCGTCTCCGGCGCGCTTGGACTTCGCAAGTTTCTCGACCAAGGCGGCCATGACTTGGTGGTGACCGCCGACAAGGATGGTGCCGGCTCCGTGTTCGAGAAGGAACTCGTCGATGCGGATATCGTCATATCCCAGCCCTTCTGGCCCGCCTATCTGACTGAGGAGCGCATCGCCAAGGCCAAGAACCTGAAACTGGCCGTGACGGCGGGTATCGGGTCCGACCATGTCGATCTCCAAGCGGCCATGGACAAGGGCGTTACCGTCGCCGAAGTCACGTTTTGCAATTCAATCAGCGTCGCCGAGCACGTGGTGATGCAGATTCTGTCCCTCGTGCGCAACTACATCCCATCTTATCAGTGGGTGGTGGAAGGCGGTTGGAACATCGCCGATTGCGTTGAGCGGTCCTATGACCTGGAAGGCATGAATGTTGGGACGGTGGCTTCGGGCCGCATCGGCTTGGCGGTGCTCCGCCGTTTGGCGCCCTTCGACGTCAAGCTGCATTACTACGACAAGCACCGCCTGCCTGAAGAGGTAGAGAAGGAACTCAACCTGACCTACCACCCGGACGTTGAGTCCATGGTCAAGGTTTGTGACGTGGTGACGATCAACTGCCCGCTGCATCCGGAGACCGAGCATCTCTTCGATGACGCCATGATCGGCAAGATGAAGCGCGGCAGCTACATCGTGAACACGGCCCGCGGCAAGATTTGCGATCGCGACGCGATCGTGCGCGCGCTTCAGAGCGGGCAATTGGCCGGTTATGCGGGCGACGTTTGGTTCCCCCAGCCGGCGCCTCGCGATCACCCCTGGCGCACCATGCCTCATCACGGCATGACCCCGCATATCTCCGGCACGTCGCTCTCGGCGCAAACGCGCTACGCAGCGGGCGTCCGCGAGATCCTGGAGTGCTTCTTCGCTGGCAGGCCAATCCGCGATGAGTATCTCATCGTCGAAGGCGGCAAGCTCGCCGGCACCGGCGCCCACTCCTACACGGCCGGCAACGCCACCGGAGGCTCCGAGGAAGCGGAGAAGTACAAGAAAGCCAGCTGAGGCTGGTCACCCCCGCGCGCCGGCTGTTCAGGCTCCTCTGGCACCGGGCGCGCGGGGGTATTGGCCGCCGCCCTCCGCGATGCAGCCGTCATAAGGCTGTCGCAATCGGAGGTCGCGCCCCGTCGCAGCATCCCGCACGACGCAAGAGCCCTTGCGATACGTGCCGCGCCCGGCCAGACTACCGCCCAATTAAACGCGACAAGCGATTTTCTAGGGGGGTTGGGCGCATGGCGACCGCAGCACAAGCGGACTCTGGGGGTATATTCAGCTGGCTAGACCGGTCGCACACCGTGGCCAAGCCAGGCTTCAGCCGCTGGCTCGTGCCACCGGCGGCGCTTTGTGTGCACCTTTGCATCGGCCAGGTTTACGCCTTCAGCGTGTTCAATCTGCCGATGACCAAGATTCTCGGCGTTACCGAGTCCACGCCTGAGGATTGGAAGCTCACCGAGCTCGGCTGGATCTTCTCCATTGCCATCGTGTTTCTCGGTCTCGCCGCCGCCTTCACGGGAACCTGGCTTGACCGCGTCGGCCCGCGCAAGGCGATGTTCACCTCGGCGCTGTGCTTCGGCGGCGGGTTTCTCGTCTCCGCCCTCGGCGTCCACCTGCATCAACTGTGGATCGTCTATCTCGGCTATGGCGTCCTTGGCGGCATCGGTCTTGGCCTCGGCTACATCTCGCCGGTGAAGACGCTCATTACCTGGTTCCCAGACCGGCCCGGCATGGCAACCGGCATGGCCATCATGGGCTTCGGCGGCGGCGCCATGATTGCATCGCCCCTGTCGGTCTTGCTGATGGAGCATTTTTCGAGCGCGACCAGCGTCGGTGTTGCGGGTACCTTTCTCACACTCGGCATTGTCTACATGATCTTCATGCTGGTGGGCGCCACCATCGTCCGCGTGCCGCCGCAAGGCTGGATGCCCGAGGGCTATACGCCCCCCGCCCAGCCCAAGAAGATGGTGACCATGAATCATGTCCATGTGGACGAGGCGCTGAAGACCCCACAGTTCTATCTCTTGTGGGGCGTACTCTGCCTAAACGTGAGCGCCGGCATCGGCGTGCTTGGTCAAGCGTCAGCCATGAGCCAAGAGATGTTTCCGGGCGTGATCACCGCCGCGGCGGCTGCAGGATTCGTTGGCCTCTTGAGCTTGTTCAATATGGTCGGTCGGATCATTTGGGCCTCGACGTCCGACTATATCGGCCGGCGCAACACCTACATGATCTTCTTCGCTCTCGGCATGGTGCTCTATGCCGCCGTCCCCTGGACCGGCCATATAGGCTCCGTCGTGCTGTTCGTGACCTTCTACTGCGTGATCATGACCATGTACGGCGGCGGCTTCGCCACCATCCCCGCCTATCTCAGAGACATCTTCGGCGTCCGCTATGTGGGCGCCATTCACGGGCGCCTGCTGACCGCCTGGTCGGTGGCGGGCGTGCTGGGCCCCGTGCTCGTGAACTATATCCGTGAGTATCAGATCAACGCGGGCGTGCCGAAGGCCGACGCCTACTCCATCACCATGTACATCATGGCCGGGCTGCTTCTGATCGGCTTCATTCTCAACTGGTTCATGCGCCCGGTGAATAAGAAGCACTATATGACCGAGGCGGAGCTGAAAGCCTCGATGGAGGAATGATGACCGAAACCACAGAGCACCAGAACGTCTCCGCCGGGAACAAGATCAAGCTTGTGCTGGCTTGGACGTTCGTCAGCGTCCCCCTCGCCTGGGGCGTCTACAACACCCTGGCTAGGTCCACACTGCTCTTCCAATAGCCACAAGGCCGGGTGAAAACTGTCGGATTTGGGGCGCTCTGGCGGCCGCCATAAAGGCGGCTAAACCAGTCAAGATTATGATTTGGAAGGATTTTCCTTGTCAGAATTCGTTAATCTAGCTGTCAGGTTCCGTTCATGGACGCTTCATGCGGCTCTCATCCCCAATCCCCATTCTTAGGACCTGAAGTTCACCGAAGGAGACGACCATGAAAGAGTGGCTGAAGCCTGAGATCACCGAGTCCGAAGCTGGCATGGAGGTTACCTCCTACCTTCCGGCTGAGCTCGACCGCGCTTAATTCGCGCTGATCTAGCAAGTTTTCGAAAGTGGCGGTCCTAGCGATAGCGGGGCCGCCATTTTCTTTGCGCGCTCCACTCTGTCTGCTTCGTGTTTTGTGCGCCTCAGCGGCGCTGCCCGGATCATCGTGTTGGATGATCCTTGTCAGATTCCCATCATCCGGCTGTCAGACTGTTTTCATGACGCTTTCATGCGGCTCTCATGGCCTTGGCCCGATCATGATGGTCCAACCTAGAAATGGAGACGCATCATGAAAGAGTGGCAAAAGCCTGAGATTTCTGAGTCCGACGCTGGCATGGAGGTCACCTCCTATCTTCCGGCTGAACTCGACCGCGCCTAATTCTAGAGGCGTAGCCTAGCTTTTCGTTTCGCTTGAGAATGGCGGCCCTTGCAAACTGCGGGGGTCGCCATTTCTTTGTTTGCGGCTGCTGGCGCGCACTGCCACCCGCGCGGATGGGGTGACAGAAGCCGCTCCCGAACCTATGGTCCGCCTCGCTAGGCGCCGCCTTTCACGGCCCGCGCCGCTCCCCGCCAGCACGATGGAGCAACGTCAAGAGGTGATCCCATGGCATGGGCCTATCTGCTGTTCGCCGGACTGTTCGAGATCGGCTTCGCCTCCACGTTGAAACTGACGGAGGGCTTCACGAAGCTCTGGCCGACCCTGATCTTCTTGGTCTGCATCGTCTTGAGCTTCGTGCTGCTCAACAAGGCGCTGAAGGACATTCCCATCGGCACGGCATATGCGGTGTGGACCGGCATCGGCGCCGCAGGCACTGCCATTGTCGGCATGCTCGTCTATAAGGAACCGGCCACGGCGTTGCGCCTGTTCTTCATCGTCACGCTCATTGCCTCCATCATCGGACTGAAGCTCGCGACAAAATGACAAACACAGAAAAGACTGACCGCACCATCACTGGGAACTATTTCGAGGACTTCACGCTCGGCCAAGAGATCGTCCACGCGACCCCGCGCACGGTCACCGTGGGCGATGTCAGCGTCTACACCGCGCTCTATGGCGGCCGCTTCGCCGTGCAATCGTCGGACGCCTTCGCCCAGAGCATCGGCTATCCCCGTTCGCCGATCGACGACATGCTCGTTTTCCACTTCGTCATCGGCAAGACTGTCCCCGACATCTCGCGCAACGCTATCGCCAATCTCGGCTATGCCGAGTTCCGCTTCGAAACGCCCGTCTATCCGGGAGACACCATCGCCTCGGTATCCGAGGTGATCGGCGTCAAACAGAACTCCAGCGGCAAGAACGGCACCGTCTATGTGCGCACCACGGGCCGCAACCAAAACGGCGACGTGGTGCTCGGCTTCAAGCGTTGGGTCATGGTCACCAAGCGTGACTTGGGTGCGCCGGCGCCTGAGACCGTCATTCCCGAGCTCGACAAAAGCGTGGAGCCAGACACTCTCGGCAAGGCGCTGCCGCCTCTCAAGCTCACGGTCTATGACTACGCGCTTGCCGGCTCGCCCCGCCGCTGGGAGGACTACGCGAAAGGCGACAAGATCGATCACGTCGACGGCCAGACCATCGAAGAGGCCGAGCACCAGATGGCAACGCGTCTCTACCAGAACACCGCCCGCGTGCACTTCAACCAGCATCGCGAGGCGCAAGAACGCTTCGGCCGCCGCCTCGTCTATGGCGGGCACATCATCTCCATCGCCCGGTCGCTGAGCTTCAATGGCCTGGCCAATGCGTTCCACGTGCTCGGGCTGAACGGGGCGCGTCACGTGGCGCCAAGTTTTGCCGGCGACACCATCTACGCCTGGAGCGAGGTGCTCGACAAAGCCGAGTTGCCGGGGCGTTCCGACATCGGCACGCTTCGCTTGCGCACCTTCGCCGTGAAGGACCGCAATTGCGCTGACTTCCCCGCTCTCAAGGACGACGGCAAGCACGAGGACGGCGTGGTGCTCGACATGGATTACTGGGTTGCGCTGCCGCGCTAGAGCACCACTGTGTCGCGCTCCCGCCCCCAATCGATTGCGTTAGACTGACCGGGTCTGGGAAGGCAACCGCATCAGCCCTCGGGAGACCCACCGATGATCAGCAAGACCCTCATGTCCGCTAGTGTCCTTGTCGCGGCAATCACGTTCGCGCTGCCGACATTTGCGGCGAACACCGCCACCGCCGTCTTGAAGGACCCGGACGGTCGGGAGGTCGGCACCGTGACGCTCAAGTCGGTCCCGACCGGCGTCTTGCTCGATACGAACATAACCGCCCTGCCGCCAGGCGATCACGCCTTTCATATCCACGGCATCGGCAAATGCGTGCCGCCGGACTTCAAGTCCGCGGGCGGGCACTTCAATCCGGAAGGGGACAAGCACGGTCTGGAAGCCGAGGCCGGGCCCCATGCCGGCGATATGCCCAACATCCATGTGCCGGAGAACGGCAAGCTCCGGATCGAAGTGCTGAACCAAATGGTGAACCTCGATGGGCTCTTCGAAGGCGAAGGCACGTCGATCGTCATTCATGAGGGCCCGGACGACTACAAGACCGATCCGGCAGGCAATGCCGGCCCCCGCATCGCCTGCGGCGTCATCGAGAAATAGCCGCAAGCCCTCGGAGCCACTTTGAATAAACCTTATGTCAAAGCTTTCCGCCCCATCCTGAGCCGTCCGATTCGCGACTTTGGGGGAGTTGCCAATGGCTTGGGAAGGACCGTTCGAGGGCCCGCTGGGCGGCGTCGCCTATATCGTGGGCTCGCATATCTGGGAGTCCATCGACGGCGGCCAGACCTGGATCCTCTCCAAGTTCGTGGATGACGCCAACGCCTGCTTCGAGATCGCAAGGCCTGCATAAGACCGGCCCGACTGCCGCGCCGGCCCCTGCGCCGGACTAAAGGAGGCAGTTCGCCCGATTGCCCCTGCCCGTTGACTGGGCTATTCAGAGGGTTCGACTGGGCAAATAAAACGCGAATAACCAATGAAAACGAGGCTAGAGGCGGGTCGTCCGCTCTCCCCGCACCTTCAAGTCTACCGGCTGACGCTGACCATGCTGATGTCGATCGCGCACCGCATCACCGGCGCATCGCTCGCGGTCGGCTTCGCGCTCCTGACCTGGTGGCTGGTGGCCATCGCCACCGGACCTGAGGCCTACGCCACGGTCGACGGCTTCTTCGGCAGCATCGTCGGCCGCATCCTCCTGTTCCTGTTCACCTGGGCGCTGATCCACCACATGCTGGGCGGCATCCGCCACCTCATCTGGGACACCGGCGCCGCGCTGGACAAGACCAGTATCGAGGTCGCCGCCTGGCTCACCATCATCTCGTCCGTCGTGCTCACGATCCTCATTTGGGTCGCGGGCTTTGGGCTGATGGGAGGGCAGTAGCCATGGCCACACCACTCAAGCGCGTCCGCGGCCTCGGCGCCGCCCGGCACGGAACCGAGACGTTCTGGCGTCAGCGGGTCACGGCGGTCGCCAACATCCCGCTGGTGATCTTTCTGGTTCTATCGATCGTCAGCCATATCGGCGCGAGCTATGCGCAAGTGAAGGCTTACCTGGCGCAGCCTGTGGTCGCCGTCCTCATGCTGGCGCTGATCGTGTCGGCCGCGATCCACATGCGCATCGGTTTGCGCGAGATCATCGAGGACTACATCCACCACGAAGGCTTCAAGGTGGTCTCGGTCATTCTTGTAACGTTTTTCGCCGCGCTGGTCGGCATTGCCTGCACACTCGCAATATTGAAAATCACACTCGGAAGTTGACGCGTAATGCCTCAAGACGCCACGCCACCCGATACGCCGCATAACGCCGTCAACGTGAACGGCCGCGCCTACGAAATCACCGACCACGCCTATGACGTCATCGTCGTCGGCGCCGGAGGTTCGGGACTTCGCGCCGTGGTGGGCGCGAGCGAGGCGGGCCTGCGCACCGCCTGCATCACCAAAGTGTTTCCGACGCGCTCTCACACCGTGGCGGCGCAAGGCGGCATCGCCGCGGCGCTGGGCAATATGGGTCCCGACGATTGGCGCTGGCACATGTACGACACCGTGAAGGGATCGGATTGGCTGGGCGACCAAGACGCCATCGAATATCTGTGCCGCAACGCGCCCGAAGCCGTCTACGAGCTGGAGCACTGGGGCGTGCCATTCTCACGCACTGAAGACGGCAAGATCCTACAGCGCGCCTTCGGTGGCATGACCATGGATTACGGCAAGGGGCCGGCGAAGCGCACCTGCGCCGCCGCCGACCGCACCGGCCACGCTTTGCTGCACACCATGTACGGCCAGGCGCTGCGCCATTCAGCGGAGTTCTTCATCGAGTATTTTGCCATCGACCTGATCATGGACGACGAAGGCCGCTGCCGCGGTGTTGTCGCCATCGACATGTCTGACGGCTCGATCCACCGCTTCCGCGGACACCAAACGATCCTGGCCACGGGCGGCTATGGCCGCGCCTATTTCTCCTGCACCTCGGCGCATATCTGCACCGGGGACGGCAACGCCATGGTGTTGCGCGCCGGCCTGCCGCTGCAGGACATGGAATTCGTGCAGTTCCATCCGACCGGCGTCTACGGCGCCGGCGTGCTGATCTCCGAAGGCGCGCGCGGCGAAGGCGGCTTCCTGCGCAACGCCGAAGGCGAGAAGTTCATGGAGCGCTATGCGCCCTCCGCCAAGGACCTCGCCTCGCGTGACGTCGTATCCCGCGCCATCACCCTCGAGATTCGCGAAGGCCGCGGCCACGGTCCGGACAAGGACTACATGCACCTGCACCTCGATCATCTCGACGAGGACATGCTGGCCGAGCGCCTGCCCGGCATCACTGACCTCGCCCGCATCTTCGGCGGCGTCGATGTGCGCAATGAGCCGATCCCGATCATCCCGACCTGCCACTACAACATGGGCGGCATTCCCACCAATATGCATGGCGAGGCGATCGCACCCCGCGGCGACGACAAGGATGCCGTCGTGCCCGGCCTCATGGCTCTTGGCGAAGCGGCGTGCGTCTCGGTGCATGGCGCCAATCGTCTGGGCTCCAATTCGCTGATCGATCTTGTCGTGTTCGGCCGCGCCGCCGCCTTGCGCTGTGCAGAGGTCGTCGAGAAGGACAAGGCAATCCCGGACCTGCCGAAGGGCGCGGGCGAGGAGGCCGTCGCGCGCCTCGACCGCTTCCGCTACGCCGATGGCGGCACGCCAACCGCGGAACTGCGTCTCGCGATGCAGAAGACCATGCAGCGCGATTGCTCCGTCTTCCGGACCAAAGATGTGCTGCAGGAGGGCGTCAAGAACATCAAGAAAGTGTGGGACGACGCGGGCGACATCCACGTCACCGACCGTTCGCTCATCTGGAACACCGATCTCATCGAGACTCTGGAGTTCGACAACCTCATCAGCCAAGCCGCCGTCACCGTGCAGGGCGCGCTCGCGCGCGAAGAGTCCCGCGGCGCGCATGCGCGCGAGGATTTCCCCAAGCGCGATGACAAAGACTGGATGAAGCACACCCTGTCCTACGCCGACTATGGCACCCACACGGTCAAGCTCGACTTCCGGCCCGTGCACACCTACACGCTGTCCAACGAGGTCGCCTATATCGAGCCCAAGGAGCGCGTGTACTAGGCGGCAATGGCCAGATCCTGGCGCAACATCCTCTTCTTCGTGGCCCTCGTCGCGCTGGGTCTCGTCGGCGTTTACGTCACCAGCAACGTCTCCACCACGCTCACCGAAGAGGACAGGACCTACGCGGACCGCATCTTGCGTGAGACGGGCCATGGCGGCCTCGTGGGTAAGGCAGCGCCCCGCGATTTCGACGATCAGGTCAAGACGATCCTTGCCGTGCAAGACGCGGTGCTGACGACCGCGCCGGAGAACACGGCCATCCCCTTCGACCGTCCCCGCGAGCTGGCGGACCTTTACAAGGCGCGCTCAGGCCAGTGCTTCGACCGCAGCCGGGCCATGGAGCGCATCCTCAACCATCTCGGTCTCACCACCCGCTACGCCGCCGTCTATTCGACCAAGGACACCGGCAGCCGGGTCACATCCCTGCTTACCAAGGGGACGCCGTCCCACGCGGTGATCGAGGCGAAGACCGAACGGGGTTGGATCGTCGTCGATTCCAACCGGCGCTGGATCGGACTCACAAGCGATGGCGACCCGATCGACCTGAAGAAACTTCAATCCATGGACGCGGCCGCGGAAACCTGGGACCCCCGCGCCGAAAAGCAGGCGGCGCGCATTCTCCGCGAGCCGTTCACCTATGTCATCGGTCTCTATTCGCGCCACGGGCGCTTCTATCCACCCTACTGGCCCGTGCCCGACATCGGCTGGCGGCAGGTCCCGGCGAACTTCAGCGGATGAGACGGCCGGGGCAAATCGTCTAGCGGGCTTGCCCGCGCCGTCTTCGCTGGCTACGTCTATATAGAGTTCTGGGCGTAAGACCCGGGCTGGGCAAAGGAAGGTTGAAATGGTCCAATTCACACTTCCCAAGAATTCAAAGATCAAGAAGGGCAAGGAGTGGAACCGGCCAGCCAACGGCGACGCCGAACGCTGGCGCGAATACCGCGTCTACCGCTTCGATCCGGAGACCGGCGAGAACCCGCGCGTCGATACCTATTGGGTCGATATGGATGACTGCGGGCCGATGGTTCTGGATGCGCTCATCTGGATCAAGAACAAGGTCGACCCGACGCTGACGTTCCGCCGCTCCTGCCGTGAAGGGGTGTGCGGCTCCTGCTCCATGAACATCGCGGGCACCAATACGCTCGCCTGCACCATGCACGCGGACGAAGCGAAGGGCGCCGCCATCGCCATCTATCCCCTGCCCCACATGCCGGTGGTCAAGGACCTGGTGCCGGACATGACTCAGTTCTATGCCCAGCACCGCGCCATCGAACCGTGGCTCAAGACCGACAGCCCGACGCCGCAGAAGGAATGGCGCCAGAGCCACGAGGACCGTGAGAAACTCGACGGGCTCTATGAGTGCATCCTTTGCGCCTGTTGCTCCACCGCCTGTCCGTCCTATTGGTGGAACAGCGACCGCTATCTCGGCCCCGCCATCCTGCTGCAAGCCAATCGCTGGGTGGAGGATAGCCGCGATGAACGCACCGGCGAGCGTCTCGACGATCTTGAGGACCCGTTCCGGCTTTACCGCTGCCACACGATTCTGAACTGCACCAAGGCTTGCCCGAAAGGGCTGAACCCGGCGGCGGCCATCGCCAACCTGAAGCGCAAGATGGTGGAGCGCACTTAGCGCTCAAGTAGCGCGAAGCGCGGTAGCGCAAAACAAAAAGCGCTCAGCGCACGCCCTCAAGTAGGCCGAAGGCCGGCAGGGCAAAGAAGAAGCGCGGCAGCGCAACGAAACCAAGGATCAGCGCGGGCAGCGCGGCAGCGAGAAGGAGCAGGTGGGCACCGGCTGTCGGCGCAGCTCCTCGGCCTTCTCAGGGTTGTTCTCGCTCTGCCACTGATAGGGGCTACGCACGTCCTTATGTGCGTAGCTCACCCGGGCGAGGACGTTCCGGTCGAAGGTGAGGCTCGCCGAGCACTCCGCGTTCTTTGTATCCGCGCCGGGCACGGGGCCGGCCCCGCTGTAATGGTAGATCAGCGTCTCGGCGGTCTGGCCGGCTGGGATGCGCGAGCGGGGCTGGCCGGCACAACGCAGCACCTCCTCCTTGCTCATGCCGATATAGGGCTTGCCCATGTCCACATAGCTGAGCTGCTTGATGGCGTCCTCGGGGCCGGAGCCTCCGCCGCACGCCCCGAGCAGAAGCCCTGCGCCGACCGCGCCTACCACGCCGAAGATCTTCGCCACGCCCAACACTTAAGGTCCCTCAAGCGGCTTGCACCGCAAGTTTCGCGCTTTTTCGTAAGGTGGGAAAGGCCTTAGCGCGAGATTGCGAGGGTTTCTAGGCAGCGCCCCGTCCCGTAGGGCGGCAAAGGCTCAAGCTCGGAAGCACCGCTCCGGCTTTGCGCCGGACCCGCGACAATTGACGGTCCCCCTTCTTCAGCCGCCACGCTAGAGTGGCCGCCATGATCTCGATACCCGCGAAACGGCTTGCCGCCGCGCTCTTTGCCGCAGCGCTTATCGGGCTTGGCACGGCGGGGCACCTGTCCGCGCGGGAGGACGCAACGCCGCCCAAGGACACTGTCCCGCCAAAAGTTGCGGCCCAGCACATCCTGACCAAGCCGCTCGCCGGCGAGCCGGACAAGGAGATCGACATTCAGATTTACACCTTCCCGCCGGGAAGCGCCGTGCCCTGGCACATCCACCAGGGCGCGCACGAGATCGCGCACGTGCTGGAAGGGACACTGATGTTCGAAGTAGAAGGCAAAGCGCCCTATCCGGTGAAGGCGGGCGAAAGCAATTATCTCGCGCCGGACGTGGTGCATCGGGGCTGGAATGCGAGCAAGACCGAGCCTGCCACGATCTACGCAGTGCGCATCAAACCGAAGGACCTGCCATTGACCGAGCTGATCTGGCCGCGGACCGTGGGACAGGACACCGATGTACCCGAGGCGGGCGACTACCCGGACCCGTGAAGCCCTAGGTCTCGGTCTTACGCAAGAGCCCGCTAAGCCCTGCGGTCCAGGCGAACAGCACCACGACCCAAAAGAAGACCTTGGCTGGCATCCCAAGTTCCATCCCGAGCGCAGACCCTGCGAAAGTGCCGAACCCGGCCACCACGGTGTAGAACGCGGCAAAGGCGAGGACGAAGGCGGTAGCGAAGCGCGGCCGGAAGAAACCGATGATTGTGCCAGCCAGCCCCCAAAGGAAATTCACCCCCGCTTGGAGTGGATTGAGCCGGAACCCCGGCGGAAAGCTCTGCGGGTCCGTGCCAAACCCATAGACCAGATAGCTGACCAGCATGATGCCGCCGAGCGCCAGGAAATAGGCGCTACAGCGCGCCGCCCAAACCACGAGCGGCAGCGGTGGCGTGCTGTCCAACTCCGCGTCTGTCGGCGTGGGCCGCTCGGCGCGCTTGCGCTTCTGGGCTGACGCAGACTGGGTAGGCTTGGACAGCGGCTCCTCAGCCATACGGGACCTCGAATCTCACGGGTGTCCTCGGAGCCTAACCGATCGCACCGACATCGGTCCACGCCGGGCCGCCTTTCCGGTGCGGCAACTGGGCACCCCTTCAAAACCGCGAACTTGCACCAAGGGCGGATTGCATTTAACCAACCACCGAGTTACGGCGGGCCCGAAGTGGCTTACAGAGCGGCCCTATTCAGTCAGCCTTGGTCCTAAGGGGGTTTTCATGGCGCGGAGTAAGATTGCTTTGATCGGCGCCGGCCAAATCGGCGGCACGCTCGCCCACCTTGCCGGTATCCGCGAACTTGGCGAGGTCGTCTTGTTCGACGTTGTGGACGGCGTCCCGCAAGGCAAGGCGCTCGATCTGTGTCAGTCGGCGCCGGTAGAGGGCTTCACACCCAAGCTCAGAGGCGCCAACGAATATGCCGAGATCAAGGACGCCGATGTGGTGATCGTCACCGCCGGCGTGCCACGCAAACCCGGCATGAGCCGCGACGATCTCCTGGAAATCAACCTCAAAGTCATGGAGCAGGTCGGTGCAGGCTTGCGCAAATACGCGCCCGAGGCCTTCGTCATCTGCGTGACCAACCCCCTGGACGCCATGGTCTGGGCGCTGCAGAAGACGTCGGGTTTGCCCCGCAACAAGGTGGTGGGCATGGCCGGCGTTCTGGACAGCGCGCGCTTCCGCTTCTTCCTCTCCGAGGAATTCGACGTGAGCCCCCAGGACATCCACACCATGGTGCTCGGCGGCCACGGCGACACGATGGTGCCCCTCATCCGTTATTCGTCGGTGGCCGGCATTCCCCTGGCGGATCTCGTCAAGATGCGGTGGATCACCCAGAAGCGGCTCGATGAGATCGTGCAGCGGACACGGGACGGCGGCGCGGAGATCGTCGGCCTACTCAAGACAGGCTCGGCCTATTACGCCCCGGCCGCGGCCGCGCTCGACATGGCGGAGTCCTATCTCCACGACAAGAAGCGTGTGCTGCCCGCCGCCGCCTATCTCAATGGCGAGTACGGCGTGAAAGGCATCTATGCCGGCGTTCCCGTCATCGTCAGCGCCAAGGGCGTGGAGCGCGTAATCGAGCTGGACCTCTCATCGGCGGAGAAGGACGCGCTCATGCACTCCGTGGAATCGGTCAAGGCGTTGGTCGAGCTTTGTCAGAGGATCGCTCCTAACCTCGCGTCCGCTTAAACGCGCGCCAGCCCTCACGTCCGGAGAGTTCATGAACATTCACGAGTATCAGGCCAAGGACCTGCTGAAGGCCTATGGCGCCCCCGTGGCCAAAGGCGTCGTCGCCAAGACGGCCGAGGAGGCCGCCGCGCTCGCCAAGGAGCTGAGCGGCGAGGTCTTTGTCGTCAAGGCGCAGATCCATGCGGGTGGCCGCGGCAAAGGCGGCGGCATCAAGATCGTGAAGACCATCGAGGAGCTCCACGCCGAGTCCGACCGGATGCTCGGCAAGGCTCTGGTCACACCGCAGACCGGTCCCAAAGGGCGCATCGTCCGCAGCGTCTACGTGGTCGAGGACACGACCATTGCCCGTGAGCTTTATCTCTCGCTTCTGGTAGACCGCAGCACCGACCGCATCGCCTTCGTGGCGTCCACCGAAGGCGGCGTCAACATCGAGGAGGTCGCGGCGGACACGCCCGAGTTGATCACGACCATCGACGTGGATCCGGCCTCGGGCCTCAGTGGTTTCCATGGCCGCGTCATCGCCGACGCATTGAAGCTCAAAGGCGACCTGGCCAAGCAGTGCGGGAAGCTGATCGAGACGCTCTACACGCTGTTCGTGGAGAAAGACGCGAGCCTCATCGAGATCAACCCGCTGGTGGTCACCAAGGAAGACACGCTCGTTTGTCTCGACGCCAAGATCGGCTTCGAAGACAACGCGCTCTTCCGTCATCCCGACATCGAGGCGCTGCGCGACATTCACGAAGAGGACCCTGCGGAGGTCGAGGCCTCCAAACACGAGCTCTCCTACGTCAAGCTCGACGGCAATATCGGTTGCATGGTCAACGGCGCCGGTCTCGCCATGGCTACGATGGACATCATCAAGCTCTACGGGGGCGAGCCCGCGAACTTTCTGGACGTGGGCGGCGGCGCCTCCAAGGAGCGCGTCACCGAAGCCTTCAAGATCATTCTCTCCGATCCCAATGTGAAGGCCGTGCTGGTCAACATCTTCGGCGGCATCATGCGCTGCGACACAATCGCCGAAGGCGTTATCGCCGCCGCGCGGGAGACGAATCTCACCGTGCCGCTCATCGTGCGGCTGGAAGGCACCAATGTAGAGCGCGGCAAGGAGCTGCTTGCGAACTCCGGGCTCGCCATCACGCCCGCCGACGATCTTGACGACGCGGCCAAGAAGGCCGTCGCCGCCATCGGAGGCGCCTGATCGGCCTGCTCACTGCATTACGTCACAGACCCTTTTCATCAACCGGCTCAGCTTTGCACCATGTCAGTCCTCGTCGATAAGAACACGCGCGTCATTTGTCAGGGCTTTACGGGCTCTCAAGGGACGTTTCACACCGAACAAGCCATCGCCTACGGCACCAAGATGGTCGGCGGCGTCACGCCCGGCAAAGGCGGCGCCACGCATCTGGACCTCCCGGTCTTCGACACGGTTCGCGAGGCGGTCGAGGCGACCGACGCGGACGCCTCCGCCATCTACGTGCCGCCGCGCTTCGCGGCCGACGCCATTCTGGAGGCGATCGATGCCGGCATACGCCTCATCGTGTGCATCACCGAAGGTGTCCCCGTGCTGGACATGGTTAAGGTCAAGCGGGCCCTGTGCGGCACGGGTGCGCGTCTCATCGGCCCCAACTGCCCGGGTATCATCACCCCGGGCGAATGCAAGATCGGCATCATGCCCGGGCACATTCATACTCCTGGCAAGGTCGGCATCGTGTCCCGCTCCGGCACCCTCACCTATGAGGCCGTGGCTCAGACCACGGCGGCGGGCCTCGGCCAGAGCACCTGTATCGGCATCGGCGGCGATCCCGTGAACGGGACGAACTTCGTCGATGCGCTGTCTCTCTTCTTGGAGGACGACGCCACCGAAGCGATCATCATGATTGGCGAGATCGGCGGCAGCGCGGAGGAAGAGGGCGCCGAATTCTTGATCAAGGCTGGGAACGAGAAGCCCGTCGTGGGCTTCGTCGCGGGCGCGACCGCCCCGCCCGGGCGCCGCATGGGCCATGCCGGTGCCGTCATTTCCGGCGGCAAGGGCGACGCAAAGAGCAAAATTGAGGCAATGGAGGAGGCGGGCATCGTCGTCTCGCCATCGCCCGCGGCCCTTGGAACGACCCTTGCACGTGTATTAGACGAAAGATAGGTCCGGGCGTCTAAAGCTCGCCTTGATTGCCCGGCAGGCCAGTGGTCCAGTAGCGACCTGGCAGGTTTGGTGCAATGACACGACACGAATTGAACGAGGTGTTTGCCCGCACGTCGTTCTTGGATGGCGCGAACGCCACCTATTTGGCTGGGCTCTACGCGCGATACGAGACGGATCCCGCCTCACTCGACGAGGAGTGGCGCCGTTTCTTCGACAGTCTTGGCGATGATGCTGCCGCGGTGTTGGCCGACGCGTCCGGCCCCTCCTGGGCAACCCGCCAGGCCGCAGCACCTGCGTCGACACTGCCGCAGGTGGTGCCCGACGGCGCGCTGACACAACAGCAAGCCATCAATGCAGCCCGCGACACGCTGGGCGCTCGCATGCTGATCCGGGCCTACCGCACCCGCGGCCATCTCATCGCTCAGCTCGATCCCTTGCGCCTCACCAGCCGTGGCGAGCACCCCGAACTCAAACCCGCGACCTACGGATTCACGCGGGCCGACGAGGCAAGGCCGATCTATATCGGCGGCGCGCTCGGCTTTGAGTTCGCCAATCTGCGCCAAGTGCTCGATGTCCTGGACAAGACCTATGCCGGCCCGATCGGATTCGAATACATGCACATCTCCGATCCGGAGCAGCGCGCCTGGATTCAGGAGCGTATCGAGGGCCAAGAGGTCCGCTTCACCGAGCAGGGCAAGCGGGCCATCCTGACCAAGCTCATCGAGGCCGAAGGCGCCGAACGGTTTCTCAACGTCAAATACACGGGCACCAAGCGCTTCGGGCTGGATGGCGGCGAGTCCACGGTTCCGGCACTCGAGCAGGTGATCAAGCGCGGCGGTCAGCTGGGCGTCCGCGAGATCGTCATCGGCATGCCCCATCGCGGCCGGCTCAACGTGCTGGCCAACGTCATGGCCAAGCCTTGGCGCGCGATCTTCAACGAGTTCCGGGGCGGCTCCGCGCATCCCGACGACGTGGAGGGCTCCGGCGACGTCAAGTACCACCTGGGTGCCTCCTCCGACCGCGAGTTCGACGACAATCGCGTCCACCTGTCGCTCACCGCCAACCCCTCGCACCTGGAGATCGTCGATCCCGTGGTCTTGGGCAAGGTGCGCGCCAAGCAGGATCAGCGGGGCGACACGGAGCGCAAAGAAGTGCTGCCACTCCTGCTGCACGGCGATGCCGCCTTCGCCGGGCAAGGCGTCGTGGCGGAGTGCTTGGGGCTGTCGGGCCTGCGCGGCCACCGCACAGGCGGCTCGATCCACTTCATCGTGAACAACCAGATCGGGTTCACCACGGCTCCGCGCTTCTCCCGGTCCTCACCCTACCCGTCCGACGTCGCCAAGATGATTGACGCGCCGATCTTCCACGTGAACGGCGACGACCCGGAAGCCGTTGTGCATGTAACCAAGATCGCCACGGAGTTCCGCCAGCGGTTCGGCAAGCCCGTGGTCATCGACATGTTCTGCTATCGGCGGCATGGGCACAACGAGGCCGACGAGCCGGCGTTCACCCAGCCTTTGATGTATCAGCGGATTGCCGAGCATCCGCGCGTCGTGGACATCTATACCGACCGCCTCATCAAGGAAGGCCTCTTCACCGCCGAGCAGGTTGAGCGTCTTCAAGCGCAGTTCAGGTCTTACCTGGATGAAGAGTTCGCCGCCGGCGAGACCTACCGCCCCAACCGCGCCGACTGGCTGGATGGCCGCTGGTCCGGCATCGGTTTCGCTGAAGAGGGCGCCCGGCGCGGCACGACGGGCGTGGATCTCGACGTGCTGCGCGAGATCGGCCGCAAGCTCACCAAGATTCCCGAAGGCTTCACGCCCCACAAGACCATCGCCCGGATCATGGCAAACCGCCGCAAGATGATCGACGAAGGCAGGGGGATCGATTGGGCCACGGCAGAGTCGCTGGCCTACGGCACGCTCCTCGCCGAGGGATACCGGGTCAGGCTCTCAGGCCAGGATACAGAGCGCGGCACCTTCTCCCAGCGCCATTCCGTGCTGATGGACCAGGCGAACGAGAACAAGTACACGCCGCTCAAACACGTTGCTAAGGACCAGGGCGACTTCGAGGTCATCAACTCCATGCTCTCCGAGGAGGCCGTGCTCGGGTTCGAGTACGGCTATAGCCTGGCAGAGCCGAACGCGCTGGTGCTGTGGGAAGCGCAGTTCGGCGACTTCGCCAACGGCGCGCAAGTCATCATCGATCAGTTCATCTCTTCCGGCGAGCGGAAATGGCTGCGCATGTCGGGTCTGGTGCTCTTGCTGCCGCACGGCTACGAAGGCCAAGGGCCGGAGCACTCCTCGGCGCGGCTGGAGCGCTACTTGCAGCTCTGTGCTGAGGACAATTGGCAAGTGGTCAATTGCACGACGCCGGCGAATTACTTTCACGTAATCCGCCGCCAGCTCCACCGCCAGTTCCGCAAACCCTTGGTGCTGATGACGCCGAAGTCGTTGCTGCGTCACAAAAGGGTCGTGTCGAACATCGACGATTTCGGTCCGGAGTCGAGCTTTCATCGCCTCCTATGGGACCATGCCGAGACCCACCCGGACCAGCAGATCACGCTGGCGCCCGACGATCAGATCAAGCGCGTCGTCATCTGCTCCGGCAAGGTCTACTACGATCTTTACGAGGAGCGCGAAAAGCGTGGCGTCAACGATATCTATCTTCAGCGCATCGAGCAGCTCTATCCGTTCCCGGCGCGCGCGCTCATTCAAGAGCTCAGCCGCTTCAAGGACGCGGAGATCGTGTGGTGCCAGGAAGAGCCGAAGAATATGGGCGCCTGGAGCTTCATCGAGCCGAACCTATCTTGGGTGCTGGATCACATCGGTGCCAAGCATCGGCGCCCGCGCTATGCTGGCCGTCCGAGTTCGGCGGCCACGGCGACAGGTTTGATGAGTAAACACGTGCGCGAGTTGAAAGCGTTCCTCGACGAGGCGCTCAACTAGGTCAGAAGGACGGACAGCCAGGTCATGGCGACAGAGATCAGGGTTCCGGCATTGGGCGAGTCCGTTGTCGAGGCGACGGTCGGCCAGTGGTTCAAGCAGGCGGGCGAAGCCGTGGCGGCGGACGAGCCGCTGGTGGAGCTTGAGACCGACAAGGTGACGGTCGAGGTCCCCGCACCGGCCTCGGGCGTCCTGTCCGATATCGTCGTCAATCCCGGCGATACGGTGGAGGTTGGGGCCATTCTCGGCGCCATCGCCGACGGCGACGGCAAGGCGGCACCCGCCAAAAAGACTAGAGCCCGCAAGCCCGCACCCGCCAAGCCAGAGCCCAAAGCGCCCGAGACCCAACAGCCGGCGCCCTTGCCGGAGGTCGAACTCAAGGCGCTCGTCCGCGAGCCTCATATTCGCGAGGAGATCGATCCCGACGCGATGTCGCCGTCGCCCGCCGCCCGCAAGCTCTTGGCGGAGACGGGCCTGACGCCGGGCGAGGTGACCGGCTCAGGCCGGCGTGGGCAGATCTTGAAGGGCGATGTGATCGCGCAAGCGGCGCAAGTCCTGCGCACCCGCGAAAAAGCGCCGAAGCCGGCCCCCGCACCCCGCGCGCCCGTGTCCCCTGCCGACGAGAAGCGCGAGGAACGGGTTCCCATGACGCGCTTGCGCCAGACCATCGCCAAGCGTCTGAAGGAGGCCCAAGACACCGCCGCCATGCTCACCACGTTCAACGACGTGGACATGGGCGCGATTCTGCAACTGCGCAAAGACTACGGAGAGGCGTTTCTGAAACGCCATGGCGCGAAGCTCGGCTTCATGGGCATCTTCGTGAAAGCCTGTGTCAATGCCTTGAAGGACATTCCGGCGGTGAATGCCGAGATCGACGGCACCGACATCGTCTACAAGAACTACTATCACATCGGCGTCGCCGTCGGCACCGACCGTGGCCTCGTCGTGCCCGTTCTGCGCAACGCAGACACGCTTGAACTCGCCGAGATCGAGCAGCAGATCGCCGATTTCGGCGTCCGCGCCCGCGACGGCAAGCTCGGTCTTGAGGAGATGCAAGGCGGCACCTTCACCATCTCCAATGGCGGCATCTACGGCTCGCTGCTTTCCACACCGATCCTCAATGCGCCGCAGTCCGGTATTCTCGGCATGCATCGCATCGAGGAGCGCCCCGTGGTGCGCGACGGACAGATCGTCGCCCGTCCCATGATGTACCTCGCGCTCTCCTACGACCACCGCATGGTGGACGGCAAAGACGCTGTCACCTTCCTGGTGAATATCAAGGAGTCGCTGGAAAACCCCGCCCGCCTCGTCCTGGATCTCTAAGGCTGTATTTATGAGCAAATACGATCTCGTCGTCATCGGCACGGGCCCGGGGGGCTATGTGTGCGCCATCCGTGCCGCGCAGCTCGGTCTGAAAGTGGCCGTGGTGGAGAAACGGGCTACCCATGGCGGCACCTGCCTCAACGTGGGCTGCATCCCGTCCAAGGCCCTACTCCATGCGAGCGAGGCTTACGCGGAAGCCGCCCACGGCTTCGCCGGCATGGGCATCAAGGTCAAGCCGGAGCTGGACCTTGCCGCCATGCTGGCCTTCAAGGACGCCGGGGTGAAGGGCAGTGTGGACGGTGTCGAATATCTTCTGAAGAAGAACAAGATCGACGCCTATCAAGGCCTGGGCCGCATCGTGGCGCCCCATCGCGTCGAGGTCACGCCCGACAAGGGCGATCCGCAAATCCTGGAAACCAAGGCCATCGTCATCGCCACCGGCTCCGAGGTCGCCCATGTCCCGGGCATCGAGATCGACGAGAAGCGTATCGTCTCCTCCACCGGCGCGCTCGCCTTGCCGAGAGTGCCGAAGCGCATGGTGGTGATCGGCGGCGGCTACATTGGGCTCGAGCTTGGGTCCGTGTGGTCACGGCTCGGCTCGGAGGTCACGGTCGTGGAGATGCTGCACACGATCACGCCGGGGCTTGACGGCGAGGTCGCCAAGCAGCTGCAGCGGATACTGCGAAAGCAGGGTCTCACTTTCAAGCTCGGCGCCAAGGTCACCAAGGTGGACGCCAAGGGCAAGACCGTGACGCTCACCATCGAGCCGGTCGATGGCGGCAAGGCCGAGACGCTGGATTGCGACGTCGTATTGGTGTCCGTGGGCCGCGTCCCCAACACCGAGGGCTTGGGGCTGGCGGATGTCGGCGTTGAGACCCACGCCCGCGGCCGCATTGTCGTGGATCACAACTTCCAGACCAATATCGCCGGCATCTATGCCATCGGCGATGTGATTGCCGGGCCCATGCTTGCCCACAAGGCGGAAGAAGAAGGCGTCGCGGTCGCCGAGATCCTGGGCGGCCAAGCCGGCCACGTGAACTACGACGTGATCCCCTCCGTCATCTATACCGCGCCGGAAGTGGCGAGCGTCGGCAAGACCGAGGAGCAGCTCAAAGAAGAAGGCGCCCACTACAAAGTCGGCAAGTTCCCCTTCACCGCCAACGGCCGCGCCAAGGTGAACCGCACCACGGACGGCTTCGTGAAGATTCTGTCCGACGCCACCACCGATCGCGTGCTTGGAGTTCATATCATCGGGGCAGACGCAGGCACGATGATCGCCGAAGCCGCGGTGCTCATGGAGTTCGGCGGCTCGGCGGAGGACTTGGCGCGCACCTGCCACGCGCACCCCACGCTCAACGAAGCGGTGAAAGAGGCCGCGCTCGCCGTCGACGGCCGCCCCATCCATATGTAGGTGGCTTCACGCGCGCGGATGCGCGCTGTCATACGCCTTCAGGAGATGCGCCCGGTCGACCTCGGTATAGCCTTGGGTGGTCGAGAGACTCGCATGGCCTAAGAGCTCTTGGATCGCGCGCAAGTTGGCGCCGGCGCCCAAGAGATGCGTGGCGAAAGAGTGCCGCAGCGCGTGCGGCGTCGCCGTCTCCGGCAAGCCAAGTGCGGCGCGCGCCTTCGCCACGCGCAGCTGGATGATGCGCGGCGAGAGCTGCTTCCCCCGCGCGCCGATAAAGAGAGGATCGTCCGGTGCGAGCTTCGCCGGGCAAAGCGCGAGATAGCGCTCAATGGCCTCGCGCGTGATGGGCAGCACCGGCACCACGCGCGTCTTGCCGCCCTTGCCCGTCACCCGCAGCATATCGCGGCCTTTGACCGGCGCATCCTTCAGACGCAGCGACAAGGCCTCGGAGATGCGCAAGCCCGACCCGTAGAGCAGCGTCAAGACGGCGGTGTCGCGCGCCAGCGTCCACTCGGCTGCATCCGGCACGGCGATGTCGGCCCCATCCATGAGTGCCGTCGCCTTGGGCTCGGTCAGCGGCTTCGGAACGGCATGCGGCAGCTTGGGCAGCGACACGGCGCGGATCGCATCGTTCTTGCCAAGCCCCCGGCGCTCCAGGAACCGGTAGAACATCCGCAAAGCGCTCAAGCTGCGCGACAGGCTGCGGCTGCCCACGCCTCGGGCCCGGCGCATCGCCAGGAACGCGCGCACGTCCCGGGCGGAGACCGACAATAGTGCCGTCAGGTCGGGCCGACCTCCAAGATGGCCGCTCAAGAAGCTCAAGAACTGCGCCAGGTCGCGCCGATAGGCTTCGACGGTCAAAGCCGCGAGCTGGCGCTCGGTCATGAGGTAGACGAACCAGGCGTTGACCGCACGCTGCAGGTCTGGGCTTCCGCCCAGTCCGGCCACCTTCTTCGCCTTTGGCTTGGTCGCCATCCCGCCCCTCGATCGTGCTGCCACACGCTACTATGGGTGGGTGAGTCGTTAACCCATACCTAACCTCAAAGACACCGCCCTGGCCAAGCCCTCACCGACGTCAAAGCGCGCCGTTTCCGCGCCCAAGACCGTGCTAAAGACCGCACCTAATACGGTGCCCGTCCTGGTGCCGTTGGCGCTTCCTGCGCCGTACGACTATCTGGTGCCACCAGGCGACCACGTGGAGCCCGGCGAATTCGTCGTCGTGCCGCTGGGACCCGTAGAGTATGTCGCCGCGGTCTGGCGGCGCGCCGCAGGCGAGGAGCCGCCGAAGGTCGCGCGGAAGAAGCTGCGCGAGATCTTGGAGATCTTCGATGACATCCCGAAGCTCCCCAAGGTCTCCATGGACTTTGCGGAGTGGGTGGCGGCCTACACGCTGACACCGCTTGGCATGGTGCTGCGCATGATGATGAGCGCGCGTGCCGCTTTCGACCCGCCCGCCCCGCGCTATGGGGTGCGGCTCGACGGCCCACCGCCGGAGCGCATGACGCCTGCCCGCGCCCGCGTGTTGGAGGCGGCGGGCAACGGGCTCATCTGGGTGAAGTCAACGCTTGCCCAAACCGCCGGCGTCAGCCCGGGCGTCATCGACGGGCTGGTCGATGCGGGCACCTTGATCGCAGAGCCCTTGCCGGATTGGAACGCCAGACCGCTCGATCCATCTCGGGACCGAGCTCAGCTCACCGAGTTGCAAAGAGTGGCCGCGGAAGCGCTGCTTGAGCACACCCGAGGCGGGTTTGCCGTGACCCTGCTCGACGGCGTGACCGGCTCCGGCAAGACGGAGGTCTATTTCGAGGCCATCGCCAAGACGCTTCAAGCGGGCAAGCAGGCGCTGGCGCTCATGCCGGAGATCGCGCTCACCGGGGCCTTCCTCGCCCGCTGCGAGGAGCGCTTCGGCGCCCGGCCCGCCGAGTGGCACTCCGGGGTGACCCCGTCCACGCGGGGCCGGGTGTGGCGCGCGGTCGCCGAGAACAAGGCCAAGCTCGTGGTCGGGGCGCGCTCCGCCCTGTTCCTGCCCTTCCCCGATCTCGGCCTCATCGTCGTCGATGAGGAGCACGACCAGGCTTACAAGCAGGAGGATCGGGTCGCCTATCAGGCCCGCGACATGGCCGTGGCGCGGGCGCATCTGGGAGACTGCCCTGTCGTTCTGAGCTCGGCCACGCCATCCATCGAGAGCCTGGTGAACGCCGCCCAAGGCCGCTACCGGCATATCCGCCTGGAGGCCCGCTACAAGGCGGCCGGGCTGCCGGCGTTGCAAGCCATCGATATGCGCAAAGACCCGCCCGAGCGAGGGGCCTGGCTGTCGCCGCCGCTGGTCGAGGCCATCGGCGAGACGCTCGCGCGCGGCGAGCAGGTCCTGCTGTTCCTCAACCGCCGCGGTTATGCCCCGGTGACCCTGTGCCGGAAATGCGGGTTCCGCTTCGAATGCCCCAACTGCGCCGCCTGGCTGGTGGAGCACCGCTTCCGCAATCGCCTGGAATGCCACCATTGCGGCAAGGTCGTTCCCATCCCCCATGAGTGTCCAAGCTGCGGCGCGGAAGACTCTCTCGTCGCTTGCGGGCCGGGCGTCGAGCGCATCGCCGAGGAGGTTGCCGAGCGCTTTCCGGACGCCCGCCGGACGCTCCTGTCCAGCGACCTGACGCCGTCGATCACTGAGCTGCGGGAGACCTTGCGCGAGATCGAGGAGCGCGAGGTGGACATCGTGATCGGCACCCAACTCGTGGCCAAGGGTCATCACTTTCCGGGTCTGGCACTGGTAGGCGTGATCGACGCCGATCTCGGCCTCGCCCAGGGCGACCCGCGCGCGGCGGAGCGCACCTTCCAGCTCCTCAGCCAAGTGACAGGCCGGGCCGGGCGCGGCGCCATCAAGGGCCATGGGCTCCTCCAGACCTACATGCCGGAGCACCCGGTGGTCTCAGCCCTCGTCGCCGGCGACCGCGAGGCTTTCTACGCCCAAGAGATCGCCGCCCGGCAAGAGGCCGGCATGCCGCCCTTCGGGCGGCTCGCCGCGATCCTGGTCACCGGCGGCACCCGCACCGCCGTAGAAGACTATGCGAGGGCCGTGGCGCGGGCGGCACCGCCCGCCGACAAGATCCAAGTCTTGGGGCCGGCGGAGGCGCCGCTCGCCGTGATCCGGGGCCGCTATCGCTATCGGCTTCTGGTGAAGGGCGCCCGCGAGGCCGATCTCCAGGCCTATCTGCGCTTGTGGCTGAGTGCCGTACCGAAGGCCAAGGGCGACATTCGCCTCACCGTCGACATCGATCCATACAGCTTCTTGTGACGCTCTGAGGTCCAACGCGCGGGATGTGACTTCCGGCTTATTGCACCGCATTCACCCCTGTGTTACAGGCTCCGCGGGGTTTCCGAAGGGACCATTTTCGGGGGGTTTCTTCCGGCAATGCGGAAGCTCTAATCCCAGCATTTCCGGGGGTCTAAGGGTGGGACGGCTCACCGCTGCTGCCCGCCCCTGAGCAAGAGGCGTAATCGACGTGGCAGGCGAGGACCAAAGCGTATCGGGCGTTGCAGGACGCTATGCCACAGCCCTCTTCGAGCTCGGTCTGGAAGAGAAGGCGCTAGAGCAGATCGAGGGCGATCTCAATCGCTTCGGCGAGGCTCTCGACGCCGCCGAGGACCTCGAACGCCTCGTAAAGAGCCCCATGTTCTCCGCCGAGGAGCAGGGCCGTGCGCTTGCCGCCATTCTCGAAGAACTGAAGATCGAGGGCCTGACCAAGAACTTCCTGCTGCTGGTCGCCAAGAACCGGCGCCTGTTCGCCACGCCCGACATGATCGGTGCCTTCCGCGCCATGCTCGCCGCCCATCGCGGCGAGACGAGCGCGACCGTCACCGCCGCGTCGAAGCTCACGGATACTCAAGTCACCGCGCTGAAGCAGGCCCTGAAGGCCGCACTCGGCAAGGACGTCATGCTCGATCAGCGTGTCGATCCGAGCCTGATCGGCGGCCTGATGGTCAAAGTCGGCAGCCGCATGATCGACACCTCGCTGCGCACCAAACTCAACAGTCTCAAGCACGCCATGAAAGAGGTTGGCTAATGGACATCAGAGCCGCCGAGATCTCCGCGATCCTCAAAGATCAAATCAAGAATTTCGGACAGGAAGCCGAAGTCGCCGAAGTTGGCCAAGTGCTGTCGGTCGGTGACGGCATCGCCCGCGTCTACGGGCTGGACAAGGTCCAGGCCGGCGAGATGGTCGAGTTCGCCGACGGCACCCGCGGCATGGCGCTGAACCTCGAGGTCGACAATGTCGGCATCGTGATCTTCGGCGACGACCGCAACATTCGCGAAGGCGATATCTGCAAGCGCACCGGCGCCATCGTGGAGGCACCGGTCGGTAAGGGCCTGCTCGGCCGCGTGGTGGACGCCCTCGGCAACCCGATCGACGGCAAGGGTCCGATCGAAGCCGCCGAGATGCGCCGCGTGGACGTGAAGGCGCCGGGCATCATTCCCCGCCAATCGGTGCATGAGCCCATGCAGACCGGCCTCAAGGCGGTGGATGCGCTCATCCCGATCGGCCGCGGCCAGCGTGAGCTGATCATTGGCGACCGTCAGACCGGCAAGACCGCGATCATTCTCGATGCGATCCTCAACCAAAAATCCATCAACGAGCGCGGCGATGAGTCGGAGAAGCTCTATTGCATCTACATCGCCGTCGGCCAGAAGCGCTCGACGGTGGCTCAGCTCGTGAAGGTGCTGGAGGAGAACGGCGCCCTGCCCTACTCCATCGTGGTCGCCGCTACGGCGTCCGATCCCGCACCCATGCAGTTCCTGGCGCCGTTCACCGGCTGCACCATGGGCGAGTATTTCCGCGACAACGGCATGCATGCCCTGGTTGCCTATGACGACCTTTCCAAACAGGCCGTCGCCTACCGCCAGATGTCGCTGTTGCTGCGCCGTCCGCCCGGACGCGAGGCCTATCCCGGCGACGTGTTCTATCTGCACTCCCGGCTCCTGGAGCGCGCGGCGAAGCTCAACAAGGACAACGGCTCCGGTTCGCTGACCGCCCTGCCGGTGATCGAGACCCAAGCCAACGACGTGTCGGCCTACATCCCCACCAACGTGATCTCCATCACCGACGGCCAGATCTTCCTGGAGACGGACCTCTTCTATCAGGGCATCCGGCCCGCGGTGAATGTCGGCTTGTCCGTGTCGCGTGTGGGTTCGTCGGCGCAAGTCAAGGCGATGAAGCAGGTGGCCGGCAAGATTAAGGGCGAGCTCGCCCAGTACCGCGAGATGGCGGCCTTCGCCCAGTTTGGCTCCGACCTCGACGCCACGACGCAGCGTCTGCTCAATCGCGGCGCGCGTTTGACGGAGCTCTTGAAGCAGCCGCAATTCTCCCCGCTGAAGGTCGAGGAGCAGGTGGTCGTCATCTATACCGGCGTGAACGGATACCTGGACGATCTCAAAGTCTCCGATGTCGGCCGCTACGAGGAAGAGTTCCTCCGCTTCATGCGGGCCGAGCATCAGGAGGTTCTCGACTCCATTCGCGACGAGAAGCAGATCACCGACGAGACCGGCAAGAAGCTGAAAGCCGCTGCCGACAAGTTCACCAAGGCGTTCGCGTGAGCTGATCCATGTCGTCGCTGAAAGAGCTTCGCAACCGTATCGCCTCGGTCAAGGCGACCCAGAAGATCACCAAGGCCATGCAGATGGTGGCCGCGGCGAAGCTTAGGCGTGCGCAGACCGCGGCGGAAGCGGCGCGGCCTTACGCGGAGCGCATGGAGGCCGTGCTGTCCAACCTCGCCAAGGCCCTTGAGGGCCGTGAGGGCGGCTCGCCCTTGATGGTGGGCACAGGCAAGGACGACGTTCATCTTCTCGTGGTCTGCACGGCCGAGCGCGGGCTCTGCGGCGCCTTCAACTCCGCCATTGTCCGCCTTGCCCGCGAGCACGTCCTGCGCCTCACCAACGAAGGCAAGACGGTCAAGATCCTCTGCGTCGGCAAGAAGGGCTACGACCAACTTCGCCGGCAGTTCATGCCGCTGATCGTCGAGGTCATCGAGTTCCGCGGCGTGAAGCAGATCTCCTTCGAAAACGCCGAGCAAGCGAGCGAGAAAGTCCGGACGATGTTCGACGACGGCGAGTTCGACGTCGCAACCTTGTTCTTCTCGCGCTTCAAGTCGGTGATGAGCCAGATCCCGACGGCCCAGCAGATCATTCCGGCCTCCATCCCGGAAGAGAGCGACGCGAGCATGGACCTTGGCGGCGCTGTCTACGAATACGAACCGGACGAGGAGGAGATCCTCACCGATCTGCTGCCACTCAACATCACAACGCAGATTTTCAAGGCGCTGCTTGAGAACGCAGCGTCCGAGCAAGGCGCCCGCATGAGCGCCATGGATAGCGCCACCCGCAATGCCGGTGAGATGATCGGCAAGCTGACGCTCAACTACAACCGCACCCGCCAAGCCCAGATCACCAAGGAGCTGATCGAGATCATCTCCGGTGCTGAGGCGATCTAGTCACGCGAAGGAACGGAACGATGGCAAGAAAAGCTGTGGTCGCAGAGACGAAGACACAAGAGAAGAGAATCGCCGAAGGCAAAGGCGCCAAGGGCCATATCCGCCAGGTCACCGGCGCCGTGGTGGACGTGCAGTTCGACGAGCACCTGCCGGAGATTCTGAACGCCTTGGAGACACAGAACCAAGGCGCGCGCCTTGTGCTTGAGGTCGCCCAGCACCTTGGTGAGAACACCGTTCGCACCGTCGCCATGGACTCCACGGAAGGGCTGGTGCGCGGCCAAGAAGTCGTGGATACCGGCGAGGCGATCGCTGTCCCGGTTGGAGATGAGACACCGGGGCCGGGCATGAATGTCGTTGGGGAGGCGATCGACGAAGCCGGCCCCATCAAGACCGCCGAGACGCGCCCCATCCACGCGCCCGCCCCGGCCTATATCGACCAGTCCACAGAGTCGGAGATTCTGGTCACGGGCATCAAGGTCGTCGACCTGCTCGCGCCTTATGCGAAGGGCGGCAAGATCGGCCTATTCGGTGGTGCTGGCGTGGGCAAGACCGTGCTGATTCAGGAACTGATCAACAACATCGCCAAGGCCCATGGCGGCTACTCTGTTTTCGCCGGCGTCGGCGAGCGCACCCGCGAGGGCAATGACCTCTACCATGAGTTCATCGAGTCGGGCGTGAACAAAGACCCCAAGGAGAACAAGGGCTCGACCACCGGGTCCAAGTGCGCACTGGTCTATGGCCAGATGAATGAGCCGCCCGGGGCCCGCGCCCGTGTTGGACTGTCGGGCCTGACGGTTGCCGAGTATTTCCGGGACCAGGGTCAGGACGTGCTGTTCTTCGTGGACAACATCTTCCGCTTCACCCAGGCGGGTTCGGAAGTGTCGGCCCTGCTCGGCCGCATCCCCTCCGCCGTGGGGTATCAGCCGACGCTCGCGACCGACATGGGCGCGCTGCAGGAGCGCATTACGACCACGCAGAAGGGCTCGATCACCTCGGTGCAAGCCATTTACGTGCCCGCCGACGATCTGACCGACCCGGCACCGGCCACATCGTTTGCGCATCTGGACGCAACGACCGTGCTGTCCCGCTCAATCGCCGAGAAGGGCATCTATCCGGCCGTGGACCCGCTGGACTCCTCCTCGCGCATGCTGGATCCGCGCATTGTTGGCGAGGAGCACTATGAGGTCGCCCGCCGCGTGCAGGAGATCCTCCAGCGCTACAAGGCCCTTCAGGACATCATTGCCATTCTCGGCATGGACGAGCTGTCGGAGGACGACAAGCTGACCGTGGCCCGCGCCCGCAAGATCGAGCGCTTCCTGTCCCAGCCCTTCCATGTGGCCGAGGTGTTCACCGGTTCGCCGGGCGTGTTCGTCGACCTTGCGGACACGATCAAGGGCTTCAAGGGACTTTGCGACGGCGACTACGACCACCTGCCGGAGGCGGCGTTCTACATGGTGGGCACCATCGACGAAGCCGTCGCCAAAGCCGAGAAACTTGCTGCCGAGGCCGCTTAATGCCCGATCCGTTCAAGTTCGAGCTGGTTTCGCCAGAGAAGCTGCTGGTCTCAGACGAGGTGGAGCAGGTTCTGGTTCCCGGTGCGGAGGGCGACATGACGGTGCTCGCTAAGCACGCGCCCGTGCTTACGACGCTGCGTCCCGGACTGCTTGATATCGGCTTTCCCGGCGGCAAGAGCCAGCGGTTCTTCATCCGCGGCGGCTTCGCCGAGGTGAACCCGGCCGGCCTCACGGTGCTGGCGGAAACGGCCATCGATTTGGATGAGCTGCAGGCCGACGACCTGGCGCAAGCGATCAAGAATACCGAGGAAGACGTCGCCGACCTCACCAACGACGCCAAGGACCGCGCCGAGACCCGGTTGGAGCATCTTCGCCAGGTACAGGCGACGCTGAACCTCTAGGCGCCGGTCACCGGTCGACGATCGGTGCGAACGCTGCGACGACGGCCTCATAGACCCCGCGCTTGAACGGCACCACGAGCGCCGGCAGCTCGGCCACCGGAACCCAACGCCACGCATCGAACTCCGCCTTGTGATCGGGCCGAGGCCGCAGATTGATCTCGCTCTCCACGCCCTCGAAGCGCGCCGCGAACCACATCTGCTTCTGACCGCGATAGCGGCCCTTCCACGCGACACCGACGAGGTCGGAGGGCAAGTCGTAGACCAGCCAATCGTCCGTCTGCGCGATGAACGCGGCGGCCCGGACGCCGGTCTCTTCCCAAAGCTCCCGCCGAGCAGCGATCTCCGGCGTCTCGCCGTCGTCCATGCCGCCTTGGGGCATCTGCCACCAGCGGCCCGCCCCTTCGGACGCGCCTTTGCGTTCTGACCGGCGCCCCACGAAGGCCTGGCCCTGCGCGTTCAGGAGCATCACGCCGACACACGGACGATAGGGGAGCGTCGCGGGATCGGCCATGAAGCCGCGTTAGCCCTGGCGCTGGGAGCGGACAGCCGCCGTGACGGGCACGAGCACCAGCCCCTTCTCCTCCAGAGAGCCGGCCCACTCGGCGATCCGCTTCACGGCGGCGGGCTCCGCCTTGGCGACGCCGATGGCGCTGCCTTGGGCTTTGGCCTCGGCCTCCAGCGCGGCGAGTGACTGATCCATGGTGCCGGTCTCTAGTTGAACCTGGGCGATGGAGTAGTCGAGCCCCAAGGTCTGGGCGATCTCACCGGCGGCAGACCCGGTGACGCTGCCGTCGTCAACAAAGATCAGGCCACGGCGCTGCATCTCCTCCAGCACCGGGCGCATCGCACTCTCACTGGTGACGAACTTCGAACCCATGTGGTTGGTCACACCCGCATAGCCCGTGTAGCGCGACATCAGCCATTGAAGCCGCTTGATGTTCTCGTTTGTGGGGAGGGTGGTGAGGAGAGTGTGGGGGCCGGGATCGACGGCCGGGTAGTTGTTGGGCTCCAGGGGAAGCGCGAGGAGGACCTCGTGGCCACCGGCGCGGGCTTTGGTCACCCACTCCTGGACGCCGCGCCCATAGGCGCCATAGGCGATACTGACCGGTGGCGGCAGTCCCTTGATCACGTCCGCGTCGGGCGCACCGGGAACGGCAAGGCCGTTGACGAGCACCGCGACGCGCGGCGGCCCGCCCATCACCTCGCCGTAGCGCGAGGGCCGCGCATAGACCTCCGCGGGACGCCGTCCATCCGCAGCGATCCTAGGAAGCGGGCCGTAATCGGATTTCTCGACCAGCGCGGCAACGGGAACGGCCTCTAGCGCCGCACCGCCTGTCTGATCGATCCCGGCCGCAAGTCCTGCCCCGGCGGCAGCACCGGCCGCGGCCGCAAGATTGGTTTCGCCCTCGCCCGGCGTCAGCGCACCTTGGCGCCCTGGGGTCTCCAGAGCTCCACCAGGACCAGGCGGCAGGGTTGCCGGTGCCGTCGGCATAAGGGTCGTCCCCTGTCCGGGGGGTGCGAGCATAGGCGCCTGAGGACGCGGCGCGGCGGGCGCCATGGCGGGCCCAGTCACCGAGAAGCCCGGCGGAAGCGCCACACCGCCGGCGGCGGCGGGCGGAGCGCTAGCAGACGGCGCCGAATCGACTTGCAACACGGCGACAGGTTCGCCTGCATTGCCGCCTGGGAAGAACATGAGGATGACCGCGCCGACCACCAAGGTCCAGAACACAATCCCCGAAGCAACGGCCAGGGCCTTCATCAGTCCTCGTCCTCCCCCAGTTCCCGGCCGCAGTCTGGCGCTTACGCCAAAGCTCCGGGGATCAAGCCGAAAGGTCTAGTTGTTGGCTTCCGCCTTCTGCTTTTCTTCTGTGTCGACCGACTTGATACCCCTCAACAAGTCGAGGGCGTATTGCAGCTGCGTATCCTTGGCCTTGTCCTCGGGCACGTATGACGAGCTTCCTGACTGCTCCTCACCGTCCTCACCCTTGAGGTGGCCACGCAGGGTCGACTCACCGCGGGTCCCTTGGATCTCTTCCTTTTTCTTGACCTCGTCGGGCAGCTCCTCTTCGACCACGATCTGCGGGTCGATGCCTTTGGCCTGGATCGAGCGACCAGAAGGCGTGTAGTAGCGCGCAGTGGTGAGCCGTAGGGCGCCATTGGCGCCAAGCGGAATGATCGTCTGCACCGAGCCCTTGCCGAAGGACCGCGTTCCGATCACGGTGGCCCGGTGGTGGTCTTGCAGCGCACCGGCGACAATTTCCGAGGCCGAAGCGGAGCCGCCATTGATCAGCACGACCAGCTTCTCGCCGTTGGTGATGTCGCCCTGGCGGGCGTTGGAGCGCTGCGTCTCCTCAAGGTTACGGCCGCGCGTGAGCACGATCGCTCCCTGGTCGAGGAACGCATCAGAGACGGAGATGGCTTGGTCCAGCAAACCGCCCGGGTTGTTGCGAAGGTCGATGATGTAGCCCTTCAGCTTCGGACCGAGTTCTTTCTTCAGTTCGCGGACCGCCTCTTGCAGATTCTCCGTGGTCTGCTCGTTGAAGGTGGTGAGCCGGATATAGCCCACGTCATCACCCTCGACGTTGTACTTCACCGGGTTGATGTGGATCATGTCGCGGACGACCTTCACCTCGAAGGGATCGTCCACGCCCTTGCGCACGATTGTCAGCGTGATCGGCGAATTGACCGGGCCGCGCATCTTCTCCACAGCCTCTTGCAGGGTGAGGCCGAGGATCTGCTCCTTGTCCAGATGGGTGATGAGGTCACCACTCATCAGGCCGGCGCGCGAGGCAGGCGTGTCCTCAATGGGCGACACAACCTTGACCACGCCGTTCTCCATCGTGACCTCGATGCCGAGACCGCCGAACTCGCCGCGGGTCTGCACCTGCATGTCGCGGAAGTGCTTCGGATTGAGGTAGGCGGAGTGCGGATCGAGCGCCGTCAGCATCCCGTTGATGGCCGATTCGATGAGCTCGGCGTCTTCCGGGGCTTCCACATAGTCGGCGCGGACGCGCTCCAAGACCTCGCCGAACAGGTCGAGCTGCTTGTAGATCTCCGAGTTGGCGGCGGATGCCGACTGGCTCCGGGCCAAGCTCACCATGGTCGAGCCGGCGGCGAGCACAGCCAGTACCAGAAGCGCCAACAGCGCGTATTCGGTTTTCCGCATCATCCTTGCACCTTCCCGGATTTTTCAGCCCACCATGGGCCGGGATCTACTGGCCGTCCGTCCTTCCTGAATTCGACATAGAGGACGGGGCGTGAACGTTTGTCGCCGCTATTGCCCGGCACTGAACCTCCCATCGCAGCGATGGGCTCGCCAGCAAGAACGAATTGGCCGAGGCTCACATCAATGCGGCTCATCCCCGCAAGCAAAATATGATAGCCCCCGCCCGCGTTGATGATCAAGAGCTGGCCATAGGAGCGGAAGGGTCCGGCATAGACGATCCAGCCGTCCGAGGGCGCGGTAATCCGGGCCTCTTTGCGGGTTTCCAGGGAGAGGCCCTGTAGGATGGTCCCTGAGGCGTCCCTGTCCCCGAACCGGCGCGTCTGACGCCCCTGGGCCGGGAGCCTCAGCGTGCCCTTGGCCTGCTCAAACGGCATGGCTGGCTTCAGACGGCCGGGGCTGGCGAAGGCCACCTTGGCCGCCTCGGGCTTGATTTCGATAACGTCCTCATTGGCGGGCGTCGCAAGGACCTCTTGCTGCAACCGCTCCCGGAGCGCCTTCTCAGCGGCGATCTCGGCGTCGTACTGCGCCACCTCCGCCTTGGCGATCCGGATATCGAGGTTCTCGATCAGCTCGTTCAGGCCCGTGACCTCGGTCGCCAATTGCTCGGTCGATTGGCGCAGCCGCGTCAGCTCCACCTCGCCTTGCGCCTGCTTCGATTTCTTCTCCGCCAGCAGCGTGTCCAGCCGCGCCTGCTCCGCCGCGAGCCGGTCGGCCTCGCGCTTCTGCTCGTCGCGCTGGGTCCGGATACCGTTCTCCAGCCGCACCAAGCCCTCCAGCTCCTCGGAGAGGTTGTCGGCCTGGTATTTGAGCTCGGGGAACACCTCGGCAAGCAGCATCGCACCGCGCACCACGGCCAGCGCACTGTCGCGGGGCGTCACGATGGCCGGTGGGGGCGTTCGCCCGATCCTCTGCATTGCGCTCAGCATCTTGACGATCGCGACCTTCCGCTCGTCGATCGAGGTCCGGATGACGCCCACTTGCTCGGTGAGCTCACCCAGCTTGGCCTCCGTCTCCGACAGCTTGGCTTCGCTTGCCTGCACACGCTTGCCCGCCTCGATCAGCGCACCATTGAGCCGCGCGCGTTCCTCGGCGAGGGCGGCGAGATCCTTGGTAAGCCCCTCCGCCTTGACGCGGCTCGATTGCAACTCCTGCTCGGTCTCATCGAGGCGCTCCTTCGCCTCGTCGCGCGAAAGATCGGTCTGCGCATAAGACGGCCACGGCGAGACGCAAAGCAGCCCGGCGAGGAGCAGCACGAACCGACGTCTTTGTCTTGAGAAAGCCAATAAATCGGAATGCGCCATACGCCCTGGCCGTTCCGCCGATGGCACCGGAGGGAAGCGGCAGAATCAAGGCAAAACGCTTACGAATCCTTAACCTTAGGCCGCAAAGCCCTTGATAGCTTGGGATCAGGGCCGGTGGTAGGGATGTCCCGCCAAGATGGTCATGGCACGATAGAGCTGCTCGGCAAGGACGATGCGGGCCAGCCCGTGCGGCAGCGTCATGGGCCCTAGCGACAAGGACATCTTGGCCGCGTCCAGCGCGGCTTGACCCAAACCGTCCGGCCCGCCGATCAGGAACGCAAGGCCCCCGGTTCCCCCATCCCTCAGCCGCGCCAGCAGCCGGGCGAAGTCCTCGCTGGAGAGCGGCTTGCCGGCTGGATCCAGGCACAGCATCTGGAAATCCGCCGGAACTTTGGCCAGAAGCGCTAGAGCTTCTGCGTTGCGGCGGGCGTCTGCGGCGGAGGCCCGCGACTCGGGCAGTTCGATGGATGTCAGGGGCGACAGATTGAGGCGTCGGCCAAGCGCCTCGGCGCGGCCGAGATAGTGGGTGCCGAGCGAGCGCTCAGGCCCCTGTTTCAGCTTGCCGACGGCGGCGATCAGGAGCCGCATGGCTCGCCTCGCGCAAATGCCGCCGTTGGAGGTCTGCCGTCGATCAGACCACCATCCGCTCCACGGGACGGTCGGCGGACCACATCTTCTCGAGGTTGTAGAAGACGCGAACCTCGGGGCGGAAGAGATGGACGATGACGTCCCCAGCGTCGATCAGCACCCAGTCGCCCTGGGGCAGCCCTTCGACGCGGGCACGGCCAAAGCCTTCATCCTTCAAGTCTTTGATGAGGTGGTCGGCGACGGCGCCGACATGCCGCTGCGAACGACCCGAGGCGATCACCATGTGGTCGCCGATTGAGGTCTTTCCTTCCAAGTCGATGACGACAACGTTCTCGGCCTTGGCGCCGTCGAGCGTTTCGAGCACGACCTTGAGCAGTCTATCCGGATTGACGCGGAATGACGTAAGTCCGGTCGGAGGCGTGCCCAGTTCGGCACCCTCTCTAGGTGAGCGCATGTTTGCGTGAATATCCTTCTGCCATTTCTCCTGGAAGCGGCCCTAGCCGGATCTCGCGCATGATGCTTGAGCAACCCCTCGATCGCCGCTTCACCCCTCAAAGATAGTATGCCGGCTCGGGGCGTTTCAATAGCTAGTATTGCCGGCGTTTTTCTTGCTCTTATCTAGGGCTCTAACCTGATTTGAAGACACTTTCGCGAATGGCGGTGGAGGACAGCCCCGAAAGCCTGTGGCTGAGGATTGTCCAGGCCGGCGGCTCCAGGACCGCCAGTCCCGCCGCGTCGGTCTCGTCCACGTAGTAAGGCGCAAACCGCTTGGCGGCCCGGCTGGCCTTGGCCTTCAGCCGGTAGCCCGGCCGGTCAAGGATGGCGATCGGGACAAGTTCGAAGATCTCCGGCCATGCCTTCCAGCGGTGCAAGTCCGGCAGGTTGTCCGCCCCCATTAGCCATACGAAGTGGACTCCGGGGAAGCGGCGCTTCAGGGCTTTGAGAAGGTCGACGGTGAAGCCGGTGCCGCTATCGAACCCGGTGACCGCGATCCGTGGATGGTCGGCGACGATCTGCGCGCCGGCCACCCGCGCGGCCCGTCCGGGCAGATTGGACACATCCTTCAGCGGATTGCCCGGCGTCACGAGCCACCACACTTGATCGAGCCCCAAACGCTTCAGCGCCGCCAAGCTGATCTCACGGTGGGCTGTGTGCGCGGGATCGAACGAGCCGCCGAGAAGTCCGATGCGCATGCCCGGCGCCGCGGCAGGAAGCTTGAGATGGTCGAGCGGCGCCGCGCTCAAGGCCGGGTCTGACCTTGTCCGCGCACCACATATTTGAACGTGGTGAGTTGCTCCACGCCGACCGGTCCGCGTGCGTGAAAGCGGCCGGTGGCGATGCCGATTTCCGCCCCCATACCGAACTCACCACCGTCGGCGAATTGAGTGGAGGCGTTGTGAAGCACGATCGCGCTGTCGACGCTCGACAAGAACGCATTCGCCGCAGCCGCATCGTTCGTGACGATGGCGTCGGTGTGGTGGGATCCATAGGCGGCGATGTGGGCAATCGCGTCGTCGAGCCCGTCGACCACCTTCACCGCGATGATGGGCGCCAAGTACTCCGCACCCCAATCCTCATCGGTCGCGGGCTTAACTCGGCTATCGGTGCGTTGGGTGTCGGGATCCCCACGAACCTCGCAGCCTGCCTCGATCAACGCGTCCACGATCGGCGTCAGGTGTGTGGGAACGGCCGCGTGCGACACAAGCAGCGTCTCCGCCGCGCCGCAAATCCCAGTGCGCCGCATCTTGGCGTTGACGACAATGTCTCTTGCCATCTCGAGTTCGGCGTTTTCGTCAACGTAGATGTGGCACACGCCTTCCAGATGCGCGAACACGGGAACGCGCGCATCCGCTTGCACACGTTCGACCAGGCTCCGGCCGCCGCGCGGCACGATGACATCGATGGCACCGTCCAGACCGCCGAGGATGAACCCGACCGCGGACCGGTCAACCGACGGCACCAGCTGCACCGATGACGCCGGCAGGCCCGAGGCAGTAATTGCCTCGGTCAAAACGTTGGCGATGACCAACGACGTTAGAAAGCTGTCCGAGCCAGAGCGCAGGATCACCGCGTTGCCGGACTTCAGGCAAAGCCCCGTGGCGTCAGCCGTTACATTGGGCCGGCTTTCGTAGATCATGCCGATCACGCCGAGGGGCACCCGCACGCGGGAAATCTCAAGTCCGTTGGGCCGTTTCCAAGAGGCCATCGTCGCCCCCACGGGATCGGGCAACGCGGCCACCTCGTGCAGGCCTTTGGCCATGGCCGCGACACGCAAGGGATCGAGACGCAGCCGGTCCAAGAAAGCCGCATCGCGGCCTTTCTTCTCGGCGGCTTCGAGGTCCTGCCGGTTGGCCTCGATGATCTTCTCGGAGTCCGCCTCAAGACGCGCGGCCATGCGGCCAAGCGCCGCGTTCTTGGTCTCCGTGGAGGCGAGCGCGAGCTCCGCTGACGCCTCGCGCGCCAGCCGGCCCATATAGAGCATCATGGGCTCTAAGCTGACATTAGGGTCTTGCGCTGGAAGGGTCACGTCTCACACGCCTTTTCGGTTCAAGGTCATATCATCGCGGTGGATGAGCTCAGGCCGGCCAAGGTAGCCGAGAATATCGGCGATTTCACTGCTCTTGCGGCCAATAATGGCACCGGCCTCCGTGTGCCCGTAGGCCGACAGGCCGCGACCGATCTCCGCGCCGTCGCTTCCTTTGATGATCACGGCGTCGCCGCGCTCGAACTGCCCTTCGACGCGCGTGACGCCCGCGGGCAGCAGGCTCTTTCCGGATGCAAGCGCCGCAGCGGCACCGTGATCCACCACATAGGCGCCCCGCGGCACCAGCGAGCCGCCGATCCACCGTTTCCGCGCCGTCACCGGATCGGAGTGGGACAGGAACCAGGTGCACACGCCTGTGGCGGCGAGCGTCCGCAGCGGGTTCAGAACCTTGCCGCTGGCGATCACCATGTCGGTGCCGGCCTGGACGGCGATCTTCGCCGCCTCGATCTTGGTGACCATGCCGCCCCGTGACAGGTCCGAGCCCACGTCCCCTGCCATGGCCTCGATCTCGGCGGTGATGTCCGGCACCTCGTCGAGACGGCGCGCCCCAGGATCGCTGCCCGGCGGCGCGGTGTAGAAGCCATCCACGTCCGACAAGAGCACAAGGCAGTCCGCGCTCATCATCGAGGCGATGCGCGCCGCCAGCCGGTCGTTGTCGCCATAGCGGATTTCGTTGGTGGCGACCGTGTCGTTCTCGTTGACGACGGGCACCGCGCCGAGCTTGAGCAATGTCGACATGGTGCTGCGCGCGTTGAGATAGCGCCGGCGCTCTTCGGTATCGCCAAGGGTGACCAGGATTTGCGCCGCCACCATCCCGCGCGCCCGGAACCTGTCCTCATAGGCATGGGCGAGCGCGATCTGGCCTACAGCCGCCGCGGCCTGGCTGTCCTCCAACTTCAGCGCACCCATCGGCAGGCCAAGCGCCTTGCGTCCCAGCGCAATCGCCCCGGAGGACACCACGATCACCTCTTTGCCTGCCGCGCGGAGGCCAGCGATATCGTCGGCGAGCGCATCGAACCACGCGGTTCGGAGCGTGCCGTTGGCGCTGTCCACCAGCAGAGCCGAACCGATCTTGATGACGATCCGGCGCGCGTCTGTCCATTCTTGTCTCATGGCCGCCATCCCTGACTTGCCCTCGGCAGCGGCTCGGATAGCGCGCGCGATCTCACGGCCTCAATCTCCCGCACGAGCGCTTGCAGCACGCCGTCGACGCCCTCGCCCGTCGCAGCAGAAACGATGAGCGGCTTTGTGCCGGATGCAGTCTCCAAAGCGCGAGCCTTTTCGTCGAGCTCGGAGGCGCCGACCGCGTCGGCCTTGGACAAGGCCAAGACCTCGGGCTTTGTTTCGAGCCCGCCACCATACGCTTCCACCTCGGCGCGGATGATCCCATAGGCGCCGACCGGGTCCTCGCCCGTGGCATCGACGAGATGCAGCAGCACGGCCGTCCGTTCCACATGGCCGAGGAAGCGATCGCCAATACCAGCGCCTTCGTGCGCTCCCTCGATCAGACCAGGAATGTCGGCGAGCACGAAGTCGAAGCCCCCGACCCGCACCACGCCGAGATTGGGGTGTAGGGTCGTGAACGGGTAGTCGGCGACCTTCGGCTTTGCTGCGCTCACCGTGGCGAGAAATGTCGACTTGCCTGCGTTGGGCAGGCCGATGATGCCCGCATCGCCAATAAGCTTGAGCCGAAGCCAGACATACATCTCCTCGCCCGGCTGCCCGGGATTGGCCCGGCGCGGCGCCCGATTGGTGGAGGTTTTGAAATGAGCGTTGCCGAACCCGCCATTGCCGCCCGTCAAGAGAACGATCCGCTGGCCGGGCTCAGTGAGATCGGCGATGAGCGTCTCGCCGTCTTCATCGAGGATCTGGGTTCCGGGCGGCACCTTCAGCACCACGTCCGCGCCCTTCGCGCCGGTTCGGTTCTGGCCCATACCGTTGCCGCCCTTCTTGGCCTTGAAGTGCTGCTGGTAGCGGAAATCTAGAAGCGTGTTGAGATTGGCCACGCATTCCACGATCACGTCGCCGCCCTTGCCGCCATCCCCGCCATTGGGACCGCCGAACTCGATGTACTTCTCCCGCCGGAAGCTCACGCATCCGTTGCCGCCGTCACCGGAGCGGACAAACACCTTGGCGGAATCGAGGAACTGCATGGCAAGGGCTTAGCATTAGAGGTCTTACCGTTGCACTAGCCGCGCAAAACGGCCTGCGCCTCGGCCCGCTCCAGGCGGTAGGTCAGGCAGTGCGTGTCCGCGCCGCGCGCCGCGCACTCACGAATTTCGCCCCCATCGGCAACAAAACCGAGCCTGCGGAGGATGCGCTCCGACGCTGGATTGTCGGCGAAGTGGCCGGCCTTCAGATAGGCAAACTCATCCGCATCGAACGCATGGGCAATCAGCGCCCGCGCCGCCTCCGTGGCAAAGCCCTGGCCCCAGTAGGGCTTGCCGATCCAGTAGCCCAGCTCCGCGTGGTCGCGATCAAAGGCGCGGTATCCGGTGCAGCCGATCAAGACGCCGTCCCGTTCGATGACGAACACGACGCCTTCCTCGCCGGCGATGGCACTGGCGATCCACTGAGCCGCCATCTCCTCGCTATAGGGATGCGGGATCGTCCCCGTCATGCTGGCAACGTCGAAGTCGCCCGCAAGCAAGCTGATCCGGGCCGCATCGGCAAGCGCCGGAGGCCGCAGGAGGAGTCTCTGCGTTCTTATCTGCACGGGACTAAAGACGACGCCATGCGCTCAGGCGCGCCGGCCAGGAGAGAGGCGCTAGGACGCCGCGTTTGGCTTGACCGACACGTAGACGCGGCCCTTTTGCTTCGTCGCGAACTCGACCACGCCGTCTGTGAGGGCGAACAGGGTGTGATCCCGACCGATGCCGACATTCTCGCCCTTGTGCCACTTCGTGCCGCGCTGGCGGATGATGATGTTCCCGGCGACAACCTGCTGACCGCCCGACTTCTTGACGCCAAGGCGCCGTCCAGCCGAGTCGCGGCCGTTGCGCGAGGAGCCGCCTGCTTTCTTATGTGCCATCGGAGTGCTCCTTTAGCTCTTCTTCTTCGCAGGGGCTTTCTTCGCCGCTGCCTTCTTAGCTGGGGCCTTCGCCGCCGCTTTCTTGGCGGGGGCCTTCTTAGCCGGCGCCTTCTTTGCCGGGGTCTTAGCCGGTGCTTTGGCTTCAGCCGGCTTCGCTTCCGCTTCCTTGGCCGGCGCCTTCTTGGCGGGGGCCTTCTTAGCCGGTGCCTTGGTCTCCGCCGTCTTGGCTTCGGCCTTCTTGGCTGGTGCCTTGGTCTCGGTCTTCTTCGGAGCCGGCTTGGCGGCCGCCTTCGACGGCTTCTTGCCGTCGGTCAGAATCTCGGTGATGCGCAACGCGGTCAGAGCCTGCCGGTGGCCTCTGGTTCGGCGGTAACCCTGGCGGCGCTTCTTCTTGAAGACGATGATCTTGTCGTCGCGCTTCTGCTCCAGGACCTCCGCGGCCACGCTGGCGCCGGAGATGCTGGGGCTGCCCGTCTTCGGAGCGCCATCCCCGCCCAGCAGCAAGACCTCGCCGAGCACGACCACATCGCCGGGCTGGCCCGCGATCTTCTCAATCTCGATAATGTCGTCCGGCGCCACGCGATACTGCTTGCCGCCCGTGCGAATGACCGCGAACATCTGTGTCTAATCCGTCTCTTGGGGCTTGATTTGCCGGCGCAAATGTCGCCGGGCACGCCCTAAAAAGGGAGCGATAAGCGGCGCAATATAGAGGCGAAACCCCAGAAGTCAATTGGCTTGCGGGCTTACTGGGAGGCCTCCGGGAGCCCGTCGGGACGGCTTGCCGTGGAGGTCCCGGCAAGCTACATGGGCCTTCGAGGAGAGGTGCCGGAGTGGTTGAACGGGGCGGTCTCGAAAACCGTTGAGCGCGCAAGCGTTCCGAGGGTTCGAATCCCTCCCTCTCCGCCAACAGTGTGCACGCCGCACAGCGATTCACCCTTGGTTAACCATGAAGGTGCAACGCTGTCAGTCGGTTAGGGGTCGGCAGGGCCCCTTGGGAGTGCCTTGCACGCTTTCGTCACTTGGACCCGCATCCGTGTCGCACCGCTCCAACATTGCCGTCGCGATGACTGCGACCAACCTCAAACGGCTGTGCAGCGGCGCTCTCAGGCGCTCGACGGCCCGCTTGCGCAGGGCCAAAACAGCCGGGGCGCCGTCCAAGGGTTCGCCCGGACTCTACCCGGAAACGCTGAGCATCCGATATCGCTACCAAAGCGATGGCTCCATCGTCGTCGTAACACCGAAGGGTCCGCGCTATTTCGACGATCTGACGGACTTTTGGTCTGCGCAGGACCGCCCCTCATCGTTTGTCGCAAGCCCCTCTAGTCCTGCTGGGCTTGGGCTGCCGACGTCGGAGCGGCATCTTTGCGCCCTGGTGATCATGCTTTCTGTCTTGGTGCTCGTCCTCTTCGCACACGTGATTGCCGGGGATTTCGCCGGTGGGTCGACACCTGAGCCTGCGGCCAAAGCCGAAATCAAGTCTGGCAACGTGTCCAACATCGAGATCACAGGCGCTCTTGCCGCGCCACAAAAGGACGGCGAACAAAGCAAAACGAACTCGCCGCCGAGACCCGGTAAAGCTGAGCAAGCGCCCGAGACGAATGCGGCCCCTGATGTGCGCGGTAACTCTGCCAGGATGCCCGTTGCCTCGCCGCAAGTTGATGCCGGTGCCCAATTCGCCATGGGCCGCACCTACGAGGAAGGTCAAGGCGTGCCCTCGAACTTCGTTGAGGCGATGAAGTGGTATCGCCTTGCTGCCGAGAAGGGTCATGTCACGGCGCAATACAAGCTAGGCTTGATGTACGGACAAGGTCGCGGCGCGCCGCGCGACCTCGTGGAGGCGACTAGGTGGATGACGCTTGCGGCCTCAAGACCTCCGGTCTCGGAATCAGAGGCCCAAGACCACGACACGGCCTTCGCGCTGACCCCTGCACAACTTTCCGAGGCCAACAGCCTGGTGCGAAACTGGGAACTGCAAGCGGCCAGCCGCTAGACATTCCGTGTGCACTATCGCGCTTCGCGAGAGATACTGGCCGAACGCCGCGCACGCGTTGGGATAAGAGCCGTAGAACTCGAAAACCGTTGAGCGCGCAAGCGTTCCGAGGGTTCGAATCCCTCCCTCTCCGCCAACTGCTGTCGCGACAGTTGCAGCGGCCGGCCAGGCCGGCCGCTATTTCAACCCGCGTCCCTGAGTTCTGTCTCCGGCGTTACTGGAGCTTGTAGGCGGCAACTTTGCCGTCGAGCATCATCGGGATGATGGCCACGCTTCCGCCATCCAACACCAGATGATCCGCACTGCCCTTGTCCAGGTCCTTTACCAATTTGGCCTTCCCATCGGACGACACATGATAAAGGCCGCCGCTGATCCAGTCGGTGATGTAGAAGCCGCCTTTCCCGTCCGGCTCCAGACCGTCCAAGTTTCCGAATGGCTCATCGACGAGGGTCTGAACCTTCTTGGACTCGTAATCGATCGACTTCAGAGTGCCCGGCGTTCCCGTGGTGAAGTCGTCTTTGATGGGGCCTCCCCATGTGGCGACAAGCAACCGGTCGCCCTCGGCCATAAGGCCATTCGGATGATCCAACTCCTCGCCCTCAAGCCACAGCGAGAGCTTGCCGTCCTCAAGCAGCCAAATATGGTTCTCAAGCATGTCTGATATGAACACGCGGCCGTCCTTGTGGGCCGTGACGTCATTCAAGAAAGACGATCCTGGCGCATCATGAGTCTCGACGACTTTGCCGTCCTTGACGTCGATCACCGCGACTTTGTCGATGTCGGCAACATAGAGCTTGCCGTCGTGCAGCGCGAGCCCCTTGGGTGCATTGAGACCGCTCACCCATTCCTTCTCGACAATCTCTCCTTCGGGTGACAGCTTGGAGATATAGCCCTTGCCGTTTGCGTCCGTAGCACCGCCATTGACGTTGGAAAGGTAGAGCACGTTCGCGTCCGCATCCTTCACCACGGACTCAGGCCCGTCGAAACCCTCCTGCTCCCAAATCAGTGTCACTTCGGCGCGCGCATTGCTGACACCGAAAGCCAAGGCAATGAGAAAGACGCTGCCGGCGATCCACATTGTAGCTCTCTGCCATCGGTCGCTTGCTGCCGCCCTTGCCTCAGAGGGATTGCGACCTTGCTCTCGTCCTTCAGGGATCGCGATACGGAATTGCGGATTGTCGGTGTCTGGGAATCTCACAACTGTTTCTCCGGTTAGAGTTCGGGGGGAACACTCGTTCTCAGCCTAGCGATCATCGCCTTGTGCGCCAAGCAGAACCGGCTACCGTCCAGGCAGCCGCGACCACACGCCTGCCCTGCACCGTTTGACCAATGTCAAGGTGCTGTTCTCACGATCCAATAAGAGCGGACTGGGACGCAAGGTTCATGACAACAAACATGATCAAATGCAGGACACTGGTGGTTATGGTCTCGGCGGCGAGTCTGGCCGCCGCGACACTCGGCGCGGCAGCCGACACGAAACCGCCCACCGACGCGGACCGGGCGAACCAGTCCCGGGCACTCTCCAAGGACTATGGGAAACGGCTGAAGGGCACGCTCCTTGAGGCGATCGAGGCAGGCGGGCCGGAAGCTGCCATTGCGGTCTGCAACACCGCCGCCCCGGCGATCGCGAAGGTGGCGACCAGTTCGTCGGGCTGGTCTCTCGGGCGCACGGCGCTGAAAGTACGCAACCCGGAAAACGCGCCGGATGCCTGGGAAAGGGACATCTTGCTGAAATTCCAAGACCAGGCCGCCCAAGGGGCCGACATGGCCGCGCTGGAGCACTACGAGACGACCACGAAGGACGGCAAGCGCGTGTTCCGCTACATGAAGGCGATCCCCACGGGAGCACCCTGCCTGACCTGCCACGGCTCAAATCTGAGCCCGTCGGTAAAGGCGAAAATCGACGAACTCTACCCCGAGGATCAGGCGACCGGCTTCGCCGTGGGCGATCTGCGTGGCGCCTTCACCATCGTGCAGCCCCTGCCGTGACTGCGCCAAGCTTGGGCGGCCGCTAGCCGTAACGCCCGGTGATGAAATCGTAGCAGCGCTCTGTCTTCGGCTTGACGAAGATGTCTGCCGTATTGCCCACCTCGACGAGTTCACCGAGATGGAAGAACGCAGCCCGCTGTGCGATGCGGGCGGCCTGTTGCATGTTGTGGGTCACGATGACGATCGTATAGCGCTCGCGTAGCTGATCCACGAGATCCTCGAACAGCGCTGTTGAGATGGGATCGAGTGCCGAACACGGCTCGTCCATCAACAGCACTTCCGGGTTGGTGGCGATCGCCCGGGCGATACAGAGCCTTTGCTGCTGACCGCCGGACAGGTCCATGCCGGATTGCCGCAACCGGTCCTTGACCTCGTCCCACATGCCGACGGACTGCAACGTCTTCTCGATCAGCTCGTCGCGGTCAGACCGGGTGGCGACCAGCCCCTGAAGCTCCGCGCCGTAGGTGATGTTGGCTTTGATGGACCAGGGGAACGGGTTTGGCTTTTGCGCGATCCAGCCGAAGCGCTGGCGCAGCACTGGCGGGTCGATTTCTGGCCTATAGATGTCCGCGCCGTCGACCAGAATGCGACCCTCAAGCCGACTGTCGACGATGATCTCGTTGGTGCGGTTGAGGCAACGCAGAAGTGTGGTCTTCCCGCACCCCGAGGG
>JGI12316J15310_10000044_pt23 | contig 62784 bp, 69 predicted proteins | sample MarCyaLeptolynsp_FD_15310 | JGI IMG/M metagenome (IMG submission 15310) | reverse complement strand
GTCTCGTCATCAAACTCGTTGGGGTAGGCGACGATCATGACGCCGGTCGTGCCGTTGCCCGAAATCTCGTTGTCGAAGACTTCCACCTTCGAATTTGCCATCACCATGACACCGGTCCCCATGGGGACACTGCCGACAATGTTTCCCGGCGGTGCAAAATTGGGGGTGTCGTTGTTGATGATCCTGTTGTTGAACACCCGGACCGAATGGCCGCCCTGCTGGGGCAGGTCCGGAAGGTCAAAGATCAGGACGCCGCCGGTATTGTGTTGCGCGACATTGTCATACACATCCGCCACATAGCTGTTCTCGATCTCGATGCCCGCCACATTGTACTCGGCCAGCGAATTGCGAACGATGATGTTGTCCGACTGGCCGACGTAAATGCCGGCGTCTGATGCGCCGCGGGCGATGGCCCCGTCAATGAGCACATTCTTTGAAGCAACCGGGTAGAGGCCATAGGCGCCGTTGAGCGGATCGGGGCCATTGGTCCATTCGGTGCGCACACGGATGAATGAAATGCCGTCCGCGCCGATGACCTTGATGGCGTCGCCCTTGGCGTCTTCAACTGCGAAATCCATCAGGGTTACGCCGGAGGATTCAACCAGCAGGCCTTCCGCACCGCTTTCCTGGGTGCGGAAGGAGAGAATGGTTTCGTCCATGCCCGCGCCCTTGATTGTTACGTCGTCCACGTTGAGGGACAGGCCTTCTGTCAGTTCATAGCGGCCCGGGCCAAGCTCGATGACGGCGCCGGGTTCCGCCAGCATCAGCGCCTGCTGGATGGCGGTATAGGCGTCGGGCGCCTCGGTCATTTCGGGGGCGGGTGCATCAGGGGAAGATGGTGCTTCGCCTGCCGGGCTCACTGGCGCGGCAGGCGTTTCCTGTGCGCCTGCCAGCGCTGTGGACATCACCAGGACCGCCACAGCGGTCGCCATCAAGGATGAACTGGCGAAACGGTGAGATGAGATGATCATTGAAAGCTTTCCCCGGGGCGCACGGCGTTGGGTCGCCGTTTTTCTTGGTTGTGGTGATGAAGACATGTGTCTTTCCAAACCGTAACTCGACAACAGCCTCCATCGGCTGGACAATTTGACCATGATGCAGATCAGGCGCGCATGAATTCTGTACCGCAGCGTGCACAGACAGGCCTGAAGGAGATGTAAACCTGGCGATCGGCGGGTTTGCGGGTCTCCTGACCCCGCTGGATCGACCGGTTGGCCCTGGTCACGCAGGCGCTGTGGCAGACGGGTCCGGCGGCATCTGATTGGGCGCACACTGTGCGACTTTTGGCCGTGTGCTGTGGCCTATTTGCACGCCCAAGTGGCGTTAAAAACGGCAGTTCTGATTCGCCGGATGCGAGTCCTGGCTTTGGCGCTAAGCGCCTGAACTCATGGATATATTGCGCTGCAGCATGGAGTGAATGGTTATCGTATGATTAACAAAACTGCTCAAAACGTGACCAAAAAGCCATACCCGATATCAATGATGTTATCGCGGCGTCACATTCGGTCACAATCGGGTTGACTCACAAAGGTGCTTCCAGTGGTCTATGCGCGAGGGATGCTGACTGGCCGGGGGGACAGGGATCATGCTCTATGTAAAAGAGCCCCTTCTCCTCCTTGCACGTCATTACGTCTAAATAGCGAGGATCGAGGAGGATCGCTCAAATGACTACTCGCAATTTGCGATCCGCACTCCTAGGCAGTGCCGTGGGTGTGGGTCTGCTGGCTTCAGGGGGGCAGGCACACGCGCTGTCCACTGAATTCGGCGAACTGAAAATCTTCTTTGACACGACGGTTTCCGTCGGTGTGTCGATGAAGACCAAAGACGCGCGTCAGGCGTTTCTGTCTGAAATGAATGGCGGTAACCCAGATGCTCGTGGCGCTCTGCCGGGGACAGTCGTAGGCGGTAATGTGGCCGCTGGTCCATTCGGCATTACGGCTCCGGTGACAATGACCCCGGGCTTCGGGATTGGTGCCTTTCCAGGTGCACCTCCCACTGTCGTTACTCTGCCGGCTCCTGGCCTGCAGAACTTTGATGATTCAGCAAATACGGATGACCGGTTCCTCAACTTTGGCGCCGGCGATCTGACGTCTGCCAACATCAAGGCTAACCACGACCTCCAGATGACGTGGCGGAACTTCACGTTGTTCGCCCGTGCGACCGAGTTCTATGACGCCGTGCTGAACAGCGACGGTGCCTACAACCGGTTCGGCATTGATGACAACAACCGTGAAGAAGTCGGCCGCGACATCCGCCTTCTCGACCTTTACCTGTCAACCGACTTTGACATCGGTTCCCTGCCGGTCAACTTCCGTGCTGGTAAGCAGGTGATCTCCTGGGGTGAAGGTACCTTCATCTTCAACGGCATCAACTCCATCAACCCGGTTGACGTGAGCACGTTCCGGCGCCCTGGCGTGGAAATCAAGGAAGGCCTGATCCCGGTCTGGGCCTTGTATGGTTCTGTTGGTCTGCCGTTTGACCTGTCTCTGGAAGCGTTCTATCAGCTCGACTGGGAGCCGTTCCAGCTTGACCCCGCCGGTACGCCGTTCGCGGGTTCTGACGTGGCAAACGCCAACTCATCCTTCGGTGGTAACCAGGGTATCGGTTTCTACTCAGGCTCCATCCGTAACGGTTTCAACCAGCGTAACTGCACAGGCACTGGTCCGACCCAGCAGGCTGCTGCAGCTGTGGGTGCTCTTGCAGGGTATAACCTGCTCGTCGGTACCGGTTGTACTGTTGCATCAAGCCAGCACTTTGCTACCGACCTTCCGACGGACGGTTCTGCGCAGGGTATTCTCCTGAGCGGCTACAAGGACGGTCCCGGCGGCATCATCGATGATCTTGGTGATTCACGTCTGCTGGGTACGTCCCGCGGTGCGGACCAGGATCCAAGCGACAGCGGCCAGTGGGGCGTTGCGCTTCGCTATTACTCTGAAGCTCTGAACTCCACGGAGTTCGGCTTCTACTACATGAAGTATCACTCCCGCCTGCCGATCGCGCAGGTTGAAGGATCCGGTATCCCTGAAGTGCAGGTCGGCGTTGTCGGCTCTGGTTCAGTGGGCACCAAGTTCCTTGAAGGACTTGGCTGCTTTGGTGCCGGTGCAGGTTCTGCTGCAACATTCGGCTTCAATGGTATCCTGACCCCGGGCGGTGCCGGTGGTGGTGACTTCCTCGATACCGCACTTCGTGACGGCAACATCGGTGAAACACTGATCCGGTACAATGACCCGAACAACACAGCGTTCAACCTGCGGGGTATTGGCCAGGCTGTCTATGCCGGTAACCCGGGTGCGCTTGCTGATATCAATGCGATTCAGCAGGGTTCGGTGAACCTCCGTCAGGTTGCTCTTCTCAACTGTGCCATTCTGGCGGCAAGTGGTCAGACGGTTGCCGGTTCACCTGTTCCGCTCTTCGCGGACGGTACGGAGCGGCTCACGGTTCAGCAGAACCTGTCAACGACTCTGATCTATCCTGAAGACATTGAACTTTGGGGTGTCAGCTTCAACACGACCATCGGCGACTGGGGCGTACAGGGTGAATTCTCTTATCGTCCGAACCAGCCGCTGCAGGTTGACACGACGCAGCAGACTATTTCTGCCGCCGGGTCACAGTGTGTGGGTCTTGGTACCTTCGGTGATGCGAATACCTTCGTATTGTCGCAGCTGTCCACAGAGCCGGGCACGCAGGCCAACCTCGCAGTCGGTGAATCCGCTTGCCGGGTTTCGAACTACAACACCGGAACAGGTACGGGCAGCACACCTGCTGCGTTCGTCCGTGAGGAAGTATTCACCTTCCAGATCGGCACGACGGCCACGTATACCAACTCAAACCCGCTGATCAATTTCCTGGGTGCCGACATCGGTATCCTGGTCACCGAGTTTGGTGTGGTGCACATTCCGGGTGTTCACGACGAAACGCCTCTTGGTCAGGCTGCGCCGAATGTGCAGGAGTTCAACCGTCTGGCTGAACTGTGCCGCTCCGGTACGGCTTTGCCGCTGGGTGGTATTCTGAACCTCGACACACGTGAGGGCTGTACGCCGACTGAAACGTCTTACGGCGGCATCCTGCTGACGCGTCTTGACTACAACAACGCGTTCGGCACGCCGTGGACCCTGTCGCCGCAGATCGTGTACCGTCACGACCTTGAAGGTCTGACGCCTGCACCTCTGGGCAACTATGTTGAAGACCGCCGCTCAATCGGCCTCAGCGTGACTGCAAACCTGCAGAACACCTGGACTGTTGGTCTGAGCTACACGGACTTCATGGGGTCTGAGCATTACCAGAACAACCTTGATGACGACTTTGTGTCGCTTACTGCGAGCTACTCGTTCTAAGGTTGGACTGATACGACTTTGACACCGGGCCGCTTCCATCTGGGGGCGGCCCGGACGTCACACCAAAAACTCGTGGGGAACACGATTGGTCCTATGGCGCAGGTGATGCTGCGAACCGGATGACCGCAAACGAACTCTTCAGTGGAGGAAGATTCTCAATGAAAACCAGTGGCATTCTTGCGGCTACGATTGCAGGTGGGGTTGCGCTTGGCGCATCTGCCGCACTTGCAGCAGTTCCGCAGGCCCAGGCAGACCGTCTGGGAAATGATCTCAACCCGATGGGTGGCGAGAAGGCCGGCAATGGCGGGGCAATCCCGGCATGGACCGGTGGTCTTCCGACACCTCCGCCGGGCGTTACCTACAACGCCGGTGACCGTCTGCAGAACCCGTTCGCGGGCGATACAGTTCAGTACACGGTGAATGCTGGCAACATGGCCCAGTATGATGGTGTTCTGACCGACGGCTACAAGAAGCTGCTTTCGACCTACGACACCTACAAGATGAACGTTTATCAGACACGCCGCTCCTGCGCGTTCCCTGAGTACGTTTACGAGGCCAACAAGAAGAACGCTGTTGTGTCCGAGCTTGTTGGTGGCGGCAACGGTGTCGGCAAGGGCATCATGGGTACGCCTTTCCCGATCATCAATTCCGGTCTGGAAGCGATCTGGAACCACACGCTTCGCTATCGTGCCTTCAAGGTGACGCGTCAGTTTACGGCTGCTCCTGTTACGGCAACCGGCGACTACACGCTGCAGACCGTGCAGGACGAAGCGATCCTTCAGTGGTCTGATCCGTCCAAGGGCTCTGCTGAGGAACTCGACAACATCTCGATCTACTACATCGCCAACACCACCGCTCCGGCGCGTGCTGCTGGTAGTGTGATCCTGGTGCATGAGACCCTCAACCGTGCGCTCGACCCGCGCAAGGCGTGGCAGTATTCACCTGGCACGCGTCGTGTGCGTCGCGCTCCGAACATTGCCTATGACAACCCGGGCACAAACTCAGATGGTCTGTCTACGTCAGACTCGTTCGACGGCTACAATGGCGCGCCGGACCGTTTCGACTGGACCGTCAAGGGCAAGAGCGAAAAGCTGATTGCCTACAACACCTATGACGCAGAATCTGCGCCATACGCCGAGTACATCCAGGCCCGTCACCTGAACCAGGACAAGGTTCGCTACGAACTCCACCGCGTGTGGACGATCGAAGCCAATCTGCGTGCTGAAAACCGTCACATCTACAGCCGTCGTGTGAAGCACATGGATGAAGATGCGTGGCAGCTGGCTCAGGCTGAGCTGTATGACGGCCGCGGCGAACTGTGGCGCGTGCAGGAACTGCACACGATCCAGCGCTACAACGTGCCGCTTTGCGGTTCTGGTTCGGAAGTTGTGTATGACACGGGTAACGGTCGTTACCTTGCTCTGGCCATGCAGAACGAAGAGCCTGGCGTGAACTACTTCGCCGACGAGCTCAATGCTGACCGCTACACACCGTCAGCCATTCGTCAGCTTGGTGTGCGCTAAGTCGCGCGACGCCTGAGTACGATCTAACGGCGGGCCGGTCCTCACACCCGAGGTCCGGCCCGTTTGTTGATGTGCACCCCCGCTGTCACAAGGTGGTTTGTGGTTCAAGCCGGCAGCCAGCGTTAGCCATAGTTCCAGCAGGCAGAAAGCAGTGTGTTTTCCCGCTAGATGAAACCGGCTGACGGTGTAGGATGGGTGTAGAGTAGGACAGACAATCGAGTGTTGGCCGCTTCGCGATCCTGAAAGGGATCCAGGCCATTGCACGTATGGCCTCTCGCAGGAGAGGCAAATGAGTGGATTGAGTTAGACCCATGAGCACACTAAACACAGCTTTCAAAGGCGGCATCGCCGCGCTGGTTCTTGCCGGCGTTGCGTCTGTTCCCGCCCAGGCCGTGCCGCAGGTTGATCCGGCAGAAGCAGCGGTTATCCGCCAGCTGGAAACCAAAGGCTACGCCACCCCTTCTGAACTTGCCGCCAAGTCACTTCTGGTCGCCGCCGCTGATCTTGGCGAGCGCCTTGTGGCCGTGGGACAGTTTGGGCACGTTGTCATTTCTGACGACCGGGGCGAGACGTGGCGTCAGGCCGAGTCGGTACCCACCCAGGCGCTCCTGACAGCCGTATACTTCGCTGACGACAAAGTCGGCTACGCGGTCGGCCATGATGCCGTGATCATCAAGACGGAAGATGGCGGTGAAAACTGGGAACTGAAATACGACGATGCAGAGGCTGAGATGCCTCTGTTCTCCGTACGGTTCGCGGATGCCAACAATGGCGTTGCCGTCGGTGCGTTCTCAACAGCGCTCTCCACCAATGATGGCGGCGAGACCTGGAACCTGCAGTCGGTCATTCCCGATCCTCCGCCGCCGCTTGAAGGCCTTGAGTATGAACCGCATCTCAATGCGCTGTTCAGTGGTCCTGACGGGTCCATGTTCATTGCTGCGGAAACGGGCTTTGTGTTCCGTTCAGTTGACAGCGGTGCCACCTGGGAGCCGATCAAGACACCTTACTTCGGGTCGTTCTGGGGCGGCATGACGCTGGACGACGGCAACATCCTGATCTACGGGATGCGCGGCAATGTCTGGCGCTCGGAAGACCAGGGCACAACGTGGACGCAGGTCGATACCGGCTCCAAGAAGTCTTTCGGCGGTGGCATCCAGCTTGATAACGGCACGATCGTTCTCGCCGGCCTCAATGGCGGTGTCGGCTACAGCACCGATGGCGGGCGTTCCTTTGACGTCGTGGACCGTCCTGACCGCAAGGGCTACTCCGCGGTCGTCGACGGTCCGGACGGCAGCGTCCTGATCTTTGGTGAGCCCGGTGTCCTGAAGCATCCGGATACAGCTGAAGGCTTCCGCAGCGGCAGTTAGGCGCACGCGCCTATCACCGTCTGAGAACATGCCGCCGTCCCGTCCTTGTCCGTCCCCAAATGGGTTTGCGGCATGGACGGGGCGGCGGTACTTTTTTGTCCCGTCCCAACCTTCAAGAGGCACATTCATGGCTGACCGGTTTGACCGATACACCCGCATCACGGCGTCGCGGGATGCCGGCATCCTCACCTTGCATCTGTCAAATCCGAACCTGCGCAACGCGGTCGATGAGCAGATGCACCATGAACTTGCGGATGTGTTTGTGGATGCCCAGGAAGATGAGACAACCCGTGTCATCGTCCTGACCGGTGACCCCGGCGGCAACGCCTTTTGTGCCGGTGGCGACATTGCGTGGATGAAGGCCGGCCTGGAAGGCAAGGCGGCAAGCCCCAGTGCAAGCGAAGGCCGTCGCATCGTGACGACGCTTCTGGATGTCGAGAAGCCGATCATTGCGGCGATCAACGGTCCGGCGGTGGGGCTTGGAGCCACCATTGCCCTGTTCTGCGACGTTATCTTCATGGGAGAGAGCGCTCATGTTGCGGACCCGCATGTTCGTGTCGGGCTGGTGGCGGGAGACGGTGGCGCTGTCATCTGGCCGCAGCTTGTCGGCTATGCGCGGGCCAAGGAATATCTGATGACCGGTGATCCCGTGTCTGCTGCCGAAGCGGAGCGCATTGGTCTGGTGAACTATGTGGTCGGCGACGATGAGTTGCAGGAAAAGGCCCAGGCCTTCGCGACAAAGCTTGCAGCGGGAGCGCCGCAGGCAATCCAGCACACAAAGGCTGCTGTGAACATGGAGCTGAAGCGCCTGGCAGCCACGGTGTTTGACGCATCACTCGCTTATGAGATGATCTCTTTCACGACGGATGACCACCGTGAAGCCGTTTCCGCTTTTCTTGAAAAGCGGCGGCCCAGTTTTACCGGCACCTGACCTGTCTGGTGGCGTCCATGCTCAATCCGCAGAGGAAATCTTATGCCGAGTGATTCAGCGCAGATTGTTACTCATCCGACCAGTGCTGATGGTCTGGTCGCTGCAGCCCATGGGTTCGCCGGGGAGCTGCGCGACCGAGCGGCGGAGATTGAAGCCGCGCGTCAGCTGCCGCAGGACATCGCGGACCGGTTTGCTGCGGCGGGGTTCTACCGCATGGCTGTGCCCGAGGCACTTGGCGGACTGGAAGCAACACCTGACCAGATTTCCGCGGTGATCGATGCTCTGGCGCAGGCTGACGGATCGGCTGCCTGGTGCGTCATGATCGGTTCCACCACCGGGCTCACGGCGGCCTATCTTGACCCGGATGCCGCGGGCCGCATTTACGGCGATGATCCAAACACCATTACCGCCGGTGTGTTTGCCCCCATGGGAACTGCTGCCGTCTCAGGCGACAGTGCGACGGTCAAGGGCCGCTGGGCCTGGGGCTCGGGCTCTCACAATGCCCAGTGGGTTTTTGGCGGCGCCCGTCTTTTGGCAGACGGTGAGCCGGTGATGGATGCCACTGGCCGGCCTCGCACGCAGATGTTTGCCATGCCGGCGAATGACCTGACATTGCATGACAATTGGGATCCGTCCGGTCTTGCCGGCAGTGGCAGCAGTGACTTTGAAGCGGACAATGTGGTTGTCCCGCTGGGACATGGAGCGGACATCACCACGCCGCCGTCTCTCACCAACCCGCTTTATGCCTTCCCGGTGTTCGGCCTTCTTGCTGTCGGCATCGCATCTGTCGCGACCGGGCTTGCGCGCCAGGCCATTGAAGAGATCATCGAGATCGGCGGCGGGAAGATTCCCCAGGGCAGCCGAAAGACTCTGGCTCACCGGCCGCAGGCACAATCCGAGCTGGCGCTGGGCGAGGCAGAGCTGCGTGCAGCCCAGGCTTTCCTGGTGGATGCGGTCGGCAGAGCATGGCATGCCGCCACGTCTGACGGTGTCATCGGAGTTGACCAGCGGCGTGACCTGCGGCTGGCGGCAACCCATGCCACAACCGCATCTGCCCGGGTTGTGGACCGCATGTATCTGCTTGGCGGCGGCAGCTCGGTTCATCGGACAAGTCCCCTCCAGCGCGCCTTCCGGGATGTGCATGTCGCAACCCAGCACATGATGACCGCACCGGCGACATGGGAACTGACAGGGCGGCTGTTGTTCGGACTGGAAACAGACACGACCACCCTGTAGGTCGTGTCTCCTGCGCCTTTCGTGCCGCGCATGTCGCCCAATGCCGCTGGCGGCCTGTCTTGACATCGAATGAACGTTCATTCAGTTGTGGGGTATGACGGATCATGATCGCAGGCTCAGGCCGGTGACGGACCCATCGGTTCAGCCGCCGCCCCCGGACATGGATGTGCCGCAGGATGCGCGCAGCAAGCAGGAGCGCATCCTGGATGCAGCGTTGGTGCTGTTTGCCACGCGCGGCTACCAGGCAACGGCCGTGCCGGAAATTGCCAAGGCCGCAAATGTCGCAACCGGGACCATCTACCGCTATTTCGATACCAAGGATGCTCTGCTCAACGCGCTGTATCAGCGCTGGAGGGGCGAGTTCAACGCGCGGGTTTTCGAGCGGGGGATGTTTGCTGTCCCCGCGTCCGGTGGGCCATCGGCGCGCGACGTGTTCGGCGGGCTCTGGCAGCGCCTCATAGACTGGCTGCGCGATTGCCCGCAGCAGGCGGCGTTTCTGGACCAGCATTTTCACAAGCCGTTTCTGGATGAAACAAGCCGGGCATATGAGCGGGCCTATCTGGATGCGTTCGACAGGTTCGTGACTCAGGCTGTGGCCACGGGGCAGGTTCGTGACATGCCGGCGGCCCTTGTCGCGTCCCTGGTCTGGGGAACGGCATGCCACATGGCTAGCCTGGATGGAGACGGCCAGCTGGTGCTGGACGAAGACACGGTAGCGCAGGCAGAGGACAGTCTGTGGGCCGCGATCAAAGCCTGAGACACCTGCCGTGCGGGAGCGGCTTTCGAGACGCCGATGATGTCTTTCCCCCTGTCATCTGATCGGCTAGCGTGTGCGCCGATCTGCTTGGCAGAAGCTGCGTGAAGCGGCCCGCAATGGCAGAAGGGGAGATATCTGTGCCAGTTGAAAAACGTGAGTTCGCGACCATTGAGCGCGACGGCCCCATTGCCATCGTCCGGTATGATCGCGGTGACGGCCTCAATGCCCTGTCGCGTGCCGCGATGCGGGAGCTCACCCAGATTGCGCGTGACTTTCGCGAAGACATTGAAACGCACGTAATTGTTCTCACCGGTACCTCAAAGATCTTCAGCGCCGGTGCAGACCTCAAAGACCCGGAGATGGCGGGCGGCGAGGATGGTCTTCTGAAGCGGCGCCATGGCCTCAAGGTCGGCCCGGACATGTGCGATGCCTGGGAGGACCTCGAGCAGCTCACCATCTGCGCCGTTGAAGGTCACTGCATCGGCGGCGGCGTAGCGCTGGTCGGCGCGTGTGACATCCGCATTGCCGGACAGTCTGCCGGATTCCGCCTCCCGGAGATTCCCCTGGGCATGAATATGAGTTGGCACTCCAACCCGCGTCTGGTGAATCTGATGGGTCCCGCCCGGGCCAAGCTCTTTGTCATTCTTGGTGAAGTGTTGAAAGCACCTGACGCGCTCGACTGGCATCTGGTTGAAGATGTTGTGGCGGATGGAACTGCACTGGATGCTGCAATGGATCTGGCACGCCGTGCTGCCGCCGTGCCGCCGGTCCCACTGCGCATGTCCAAACAATCCATAGAGATGGCGGCCAAGGCGCTTAATCCGGTTTCGACCTATATGGACCGCGATCAGTTTGCTCTGGCGTCAACAGGCGATGACCAGCGCGAAGCCATCACAGCGTTTCTTGAAAAACGCGCACCGAAGTTCACGGGCCGGTAGCGCCCCGCACAATTTTACAAAACTCAAAATCGGGAGGGCCGGATATGGCCGGACGTGTCGACGGAAAAATGGCAATGGTGACAGGCGGGGCCTCAGGTCTGGGAGCTGCGACGTCAAAGCTTCTGGTGTCTGAAGGGGCAAAGGTCGTGATCGCCGACATCAACCTCAAAGGGGCGCAGGAGGTGGCCGACGCCATCAATGCCGAGACACCTGACAGCGCCAAGGCCGTTGAGCTGGATGTGACCTCTGAGAGTGCCTGGCAGACCGCGCTGGATGAAGCGGTTGCCTTTATGGGCGGGCTCAACATTCTTGTGAACAATGCGGGCATCGGTGGCTCGGCGCCGGTCGAAGACGAGACCTTCGAGAACTGGAAGAAGATTCAGTCTGTGGATCTCGACAGCGTGTTCCTTGGCTGCAAATACGCACTGGGTCACATGAAGGCGCATCAGCCGGGGTCGATCGTCAACATCTCGTCGATTGCCGGGCTCATCGCGGGCCATAATATGGGTGCCTACAACGCGGCCAAGGCGGGCGTGTGGCTTTTCTCGAAGTCGGTGGCGTTGCATTGCGCCAAGCGCGGCTATGACATCCGGTCGAACTCGGTGCATCCAACTTTCATCCGTACGCCGATTCTTGAAGGGCTGTTCTCAAAGGCTGTCGATGCGGAAACCAAGCTCGCCAAGCAGGTTCCGCTGGGCCGGATAGGTGAGCCCAATGATGTGGCGTATGCGGTGCTCTACCTCGCAAGCGATGAAAGCCGCTTCGTGACGGGCTCCGAGATCAAGATCGATGGCGGCATCTCGGCCATGTAGTCCCTTAGCGGGACAGCGCGGAGCCACGCTTAACCGGTCGTTAGGGTGTTCGTGCAGTTTTGGATGCGCGGATGCCTGACGCGGGCTAGCGTGGCGGCGATGATTGGATCACTGACCAGTGCGGCAGAAGGCTTGCGGTCAGCCCGCGTGGGTGTGGGCAAGGCGGCGAGTGATGTTGTGCGCTCTGCCCAGTCTGCCAGCAACGCCTATCAGCAGGCGGCATCTGCCACGAATCGGGCACCGGCATCCGCGCCGCGCTTCACACCGCCGCTCGCACCGTCCACTCAGGGCCAGACGCCCGACCTGGCTGTCGCGACCGTCAACCTCACCCGTGCGGAGTTCGCCTACAAGGCGACCGCGCAGGCCTTCAAGGCTCAGACCGAAGTGATCGAGACGCTTCTCGATACCGTCGTCTGACCGGTGGCCTGAAAGACTGTTACTCCGCAGCGCCCTGCAGCGGCTCTCCCTCTTTGACATCGGCAATCAGCCGGAACTCGGAAAAGTCCGGGTTGTGCATGTCTTCGAGATATTGCTGCGGCGGGAACGGGTAGAGGTTGGGCGTGCCGGACTTGTCGAAGTACCAGCTGTCGCAACCGCCGGACGCCCACACAGTCTGCGGGGCGCGTTCCGCCATGCTCTTGTTGTAGGCATCAAAGGATGTCTGCTTGGGCGCGATGGCTTCCAGACCTTCATCACGCATCTTGTTCAGCATGCTGATGACATAGTCCACCTGGCGTTCCGAGATGGTGATCAGCGACAGGTTGCCGACGGGGCCGGTGGGGCCTTCCAGCATCCAGAAATTGGGGAAGCCGGGCATGCCGACGGCGCGGTGGGCGCGTGGTGACCCGTCCCAGCTCTCCCCCAGATCCTGACCGTTCTCGCCGGTGACCTTGGTGGGCAGGATGAAGGCCGACGCGTCGAAGCCTGTGGCGAGGATAAGCACGTCCAGCTCGTGGAGCTTGCCGTCTTCGGTCTCAATGCCTTTGGGGGTCACCCGGGTGATGCCTTCGGTGATGAGGTTGGCATTGTCGCGGGAAATGGCCGGGTAGAAGTCCGAGCAGAAGATCAGGCGTTTGCAGGCGGCCTGGTAGCTGGGGGTCAGCTTGGCGCGCAGGTCCGGGTCGGCGATCGCTTCTTCCAGATGCTCGGTGCAGGCTTTCTGGATGTCGGCCAGCTTGTCCTGGTCACCGGTGGTGGCGGCGCCAAAATTCTTGACCATGGTCTTGTAGTAGAAGTTGAACGCCATCTTCTGCAGGGCGGGGACCTTCTGCATCAGCCATTTCCAGCCGGTAGCGTATTCCTTCTGCGGCAGCGGGATCATCCATTGCGGGGTGCGCTGGAAGACGTTCATCGTTCCCACCTTGTGGGTGATGGCGCCGATGATCTGCGCGGCGGTGGAGCCGGTGCCGATGATGCCGACCTTGCGGCCTTCAAGCTTGACGGAATGGTTCCAGCGCGCGGTATGGAACATGTCGCCTTCAAAGCTGTCGAGACCGTCGATGTTGGGGAAGGACGGCTTGTGCAGCACGCCGGTGGCGGAGATCACCACGTCATAGGTTTCAACTGCGCCGTTCCCGTCGGTCAGCCGCCAGTGGGGGCCTTCATAGGTGAGGTCCGTGACAGGGGTGTTGAACTTCACGATCTCGGTCACGCCGAACTTCTCAGCGGTCTCTTCCATATAGGCCTGGATTTCAGGACCGTAGGAGAACCGGTGTGACCAGTCCGGGTTGAGATTGAAGGTGAAGGAATACCAGCGGGAGGGAACGTCACAGGAAAGGCCCGGGTACTGGTTCTCGCGCCAGGTGCCGCCTACCTTGTCCGCCTTCTCATATACGGTCAGGTCTGTGTATCCGGCCTGGCGCAGCTTCACGGTTGCCGCGATGCCCGACATGCCGGCGCCGATGATGGCGATACGCGGCTGTGTGCCTGCCTTGGCCCAGCCGGCGCTCCCGCCTGATGCGAACTCGTTGGTATGCATGTTCATGGCGCACGTCTCCCAGTATTGATCTTGTTGGGGACAAAATGACGCCTTATTGACGGGTTGTCAATAATGGTTTTGACCATTAGACTCCCGGCCACTGAGACAAGCCGATAATCCGCAGAAAAGAGCCAAAATGTCCGCAAGACCCCAGCGTATCCGCCGTACTCCGGAAATGGCGCGTGAAGAGATTATTGATGCGACGCAGGCCGCCTTGATGGAGATGGACTTCAGCGCGCTGACCGTGGATGCGGTCATGCGGCGGACCGGCATGACACGGTCGTCGTTCTATCACTACTTCAAGAGCGTCGATGAGCTGGCGCTGGGGTTTCTCGGACGGCTCGAAGATGCCATTCGCGAGACTGTGGATGACTGGCTGAATGGTCAGGGGACGGATGATTATCTGCAGGATACCCACGACCACCTGACAACCATGTTCGTGGCCATGGAGGAACACCGCACCGGCATGCTTGCCCTGGCGCGTGCCTCCAACAGCAGTGAGCAGGTGCATGATGAATGGCGCTCACGGGTGATCGACTATTTCATCGACCTCACGGCACGGTTCATCCGCCAGCAGATCATGCTGGGCCGCTCGAAGGTCGAGAATCCGGACCTGACGGCACGCAGTCTGATCCTGATGAACAATGCGCTGGCGAACGACAACCTGATGCGCGAAACGCCGGATGACCCGACCGCCATTGGCAGGGTGTCCGCGCAGATCTGGAACGCGACGATCTATGGTGTGTAGATTCCACTCCTAGAGCAGTGCGCCCTGTTCAGCTGGCAATGCTCCTTCCAGTCCCAGCAAGAATTTCTTGGCGTCCATGCCGCCGCCGAAGCCTGTCAGGGCACCGGTTGAGCCGATGACCCGGTGGCAGGGCAGCACGATGGGCAGCGGGTTGGCGCCGTTGGCGGCGCCGACGGCGCGGCTGGCCTTTGGGCGGCCTGCCTTCTTCGCCATCTCGCCATAGGTTGCCGTTTCGCCATAGGGGATGGTGGCGAGGTTCTTCCAGATCTGATTCTGAAAGTCAGTGCCGTCCAGGGTAAGCGGCAGGTCGAACTCCTTCAGCGTGCCGGCAAAGTAGGCGTCCAGCTGGGCAGCGACGTCCTTGAACATCTTGTCATTACGCTGCCAGTGGGCTGCATGCCGCACCGTCTTGTTGCCGGTGGGGAAGCTGATGAGGTGCAGCGTCTTTCCATCGCCGGCGACGAGAAGCTCACCGAGCGGGCTGGGGATGTAGGTGTAGAACAGGTCGCGCTTGAGAATATGCATCTGGCATCTCTGGAAAGTGGTGGATCGGCTACCTACACCGTAATCCAAACCGGCTGGTGAGGCTGGACGAAATCGGACGCGGTACTCGATTGCAGCTACAGCGCCGCAGGCTGCCTGGCGTAGGTTTGCTTCCAGATGCAGGGCGCATGACGCGTTTTGTCCGTTCGCTATCTTGAGAGTTCAAAATGTCCCAGACCTCAGAGTTGCAGAAATTTTCTGATCTTCATGAACCCGGCAATCCTCTTGTTCTTGTGAATGCGTGGGACGCCGGGTCTGCCAAGGCAGCCAGTGATGCGGGTGCGCAGGCTATCGCCAGTGGAAGCATGGCAGTCGCTGGTGCATTGGGATATCCCGACGGCGAAGAGTGTCCTTTTGAAGAGGGCATCTTTGTTTTGCGGCGTATGTGCGACAGTGTGAATGTTCCCGTGACCCATGACATCGAGCGGGGATACAGCGACACAGCCGCGGGGGTGGCCGAGAATGTTGCCAAGGCAGTGGCTGCCGGAGCCGTTGGTGTGAACATTGAAGACAGCCTCAAGTCAGGCGGGCTACGACCAGTCGATGATCAGGTCACGCGGTTGAGTGAGGCCCGAAAAGCGGCGGACACTTATCTTCCCGGTGTGTTTATCAATTCACGGACCGACGTTTTTGCCGGCGTGGACGCGCCAACGCGGCAGGACGTGGAGCGTGCCCTTGACCGTGCAAATCACTACGCGGATGCGGGCGCGAGTGGGTTGTTCATTCCCTTCGTGACCGACCTCTCCATCATTACTGCGGTCTGTGAAGGGTCACCATTGCCGGTGAACGTCATGCGCCCGCTGGATGGGCCGTCTGTTCAGGCTTTTGCTGACGCCGGCGTTGCGCGTATCAGTCATGGGCCATTCCCGTGGCTTGCGGCGATGGGGGCCTATGAGGAGCTTGTCCGAACTACCCTGGGCACCTAGCTGTGCTCCACGGAGCGTGATTTATGAGGTCCATGCTGTAAAGTAGGCCCGAACAGATATTGAGGGCCTTGTGACCAAGCGGGGCCCGGCTATTCGGGAGACGACCCTATGGATATGAGCTTCAGCGCGGACCTTGAGCCGTTTCGCCAGGAAGTACGCAGCTTCTTCGCCACTGACTACCCGCAGGACATTCTGGAGAAGGTCCGTGCCGGTCACTCGCTGACCACACCGGAAGTGCGAAAGGCAGAAATGGCGCTGGGTGCCAAGGGCTGGCTGGCGTCGGCCTGGCCGAAGGAGTTCGGCGGGCCGGGCTGGTCCATCGAGGAGCAGTACATCTTTGATGAGGAGCTGGAGCGCGCCGGCGCGCCGACGGTGACGCCCATGGGCGTGATCTATGTGGGGCCGGTGATCTTCAATTTCGGCAGTGACGAACAGAAGGAGAAATGGCTCGGTCCGACACGTTCAGGCGAGATGGGCTGGGCGCAGGGCTACAGCGAACCCGGCTCCGGCTCTGATCTTGCGTCGCTGCAGTTCTCTGCGGTGCGCGATGGGGATGAGTTTGTGCTCAACGGCACGAAGATCTGGACATCGGCTGCTCAGCACGCGGACTGGATTTTTCTGCTGGCGCGGACCTCCAAGGGTGAACGCAAGCAGCAGGGCATCAGCTTTGTGTGCTGCGAGATGACCCGGCCGGGGGTCACGCTCGTGCCGATCATCGGCATCGACGGCAAGCACTATCTCAATCAGGTGGTGTTTGAAGATGTGCGTGTGCCGGTGGACTACATGATCGGCGAAGAGGGAAAGGGCTGGGAATACTCGACTTACCTTCTGGGCAATGAGCGCACGTCCTATGCGCGCATCGGCGCCAAGCGGAAGATGCTGTCCGACCTCAAGGAGATCGCCAAGGCGGCGCCCATGGGCGGCAACGAGGCGCTCTATGATGATGAAGTATTCAAGCTGAAGATTGCCGATACCGAGATGCGCGTGGACGGGCTGGAAACGACCGTGCTGCGCATTCTGTCATCTGTTGCTGAAGGCGGATCGCCGGGCAACGAAGCATCGACGGTGAAAATCCTGGCGACGGAAACCCATCAGCGGATTACGGAACTCATGGTGGAGGCCTGTGGTCGCGCCGCGCAGATCGGCAGTCCGGATTGTGCATCGCCGGACTGGTCGCAGGATGCCCTGACGAGCTATGCGCCCCCTTCCGTGTCGGCCTATTTTGCCGGCCGGGCCCAGTCGATCTATGGTGGGACCAACGAAATCCAGAAGAACATCATCGCCAAGAGGGTGTTGGGGCTCTAGGAGAAACGTCAGGGTTTCTGCCGGTTTCGGGTTGGTGGCGTGCTGATGTCAGGTTGCTGGCGGGGCCCTGTCGTGGTGGCGTATGCCCGTCAGGTTCCAGTCTGGGTGTTCCCGCATCCAGCACACCGGGGGCAATTTCAGGTGCTCATTCGCAAGCTTCGTATCGACAGGGGATGGTCGCAGGAGACACTGGCGGAAGTCAGTGGTCTGAGTGTGCGCACCGTTCAGCGGCTCGAGCGCGGGGGCAATGCGAGCCTGGAAACCCTCACGGCGCTGGCCGCGGTCTTCGAGGTGGACGTGTCCACCCTGTCAACCGAGGCACCGGAGGCACCCATGTACAAGCAGAACGAACTTTCAAAAGAAGAACGCCGGGCGGTCCGCTATGTGCGCGATCTCAAGGCTTTTTACAGCCATCTCGCCACCTATTGTGTGGTGATCTTCGGGCTGTTTATCATCAACCTGTTCACCGGTATCGGCACGCCGTGGTTCATCTGGCCGATGCTCGGTTGGGGTGTCGGCGTCGCGGCGCACGGCTTGTCGGTGTTCGAGGTGGTGTCGCTGTTCAGCCCGGACTGGGAAAAGCGTGAGATTGAAAAGCGGCTCCAGCGCACCCGCCGGGACTAGGCGGATGCGCTGCTTTTCGGAGACTGTGTCAGACGACCTTGTGGTCGATGAGTGATTTCGCGCCGTCAAGGATGGCTTCCTTGCCGGGGCGGAACGTGACGCCGAGGACGGACTGGGCCTTGTCGTTGGACACAAAGCGCTTCTTGTCGAGTTCGGGCACGACCTGTTTCATGACCGGGTTGAAGATCGACAGCACCCGCAGCAGGAAGCTTGGCAGCTTGCGGGTCGGGATCTTCTTTTTCTGGGCGGGGAACTCCGCGCGCAGCAGTTTGGCGATGTCCTCAAACCAGTAGAAGTCGTTGGCGGCAATGAAGCGGTGGCCTGCAGCGCCCGGCGTTTCCATGGCGGCCACATGCGTTGCCGCCACGTCGCGCACGTCAACGATCTGGAAGCCGACTTTCGGTGTCGCCGGCAATTGGCCGCCCATGAGCTGCGTGAGGATTTCAACGGAGGCTGAGAAGTCTCCGCTCAGAACCGGCCCCAGCACGGCGGAGGGATTGACCGTCGCGAGTTCCAGCCCCTGGCCGGGTCCGGAGAGATACTCCCAGGCGGCCTTTTCAGCGATCGTCTTGGAGCGGGTGTAGGCGGTGTTGTCCTTGAGGTTGTCCGAGTTGGACCAGTCTTCCTCTGAGAGCACTTCGGGCTGATCGTCATATCCGTATGCCACAGCCGCGACCGACGAGGTCATGATCACGCGTTTGACGCCGGCTGCTTTTGACGCCTTGAGGGCACGCAGTGCGCCGTCACGCGCGGGGATGATCAGCTCGTTGGGGTCCTTGGGGAGTTCCGGCGGGATGGGGGACGCAATGTGGTGCACATAGGTGCAGCCTGCCACGGCCTCGTCCCAGCCCGCGTCTGATGTCAGGTCAGCGGCGAAAAGCTCGATGTCTGCGGCGCGCGGGTCCTGAGTGGCCAGCAGCTCCTTGAGGGCGGGGCCCTTGTCGAGGGAGCGGATGGTGCCACGGACCTTGTAGCCCTTCTCAAGCAGCAGGAGGATCACCTGCTGGGCGATGTAGCCGGAAGCCCCGGTGACGAGGACCGGTGCGGATGTGTCGATCTGGTCTGACATGGCGGTCGTGCTCCCCTGTGCGTATCTCATCTCGCGTGTGACAGAAGCACTAGATAGGGTTTAATGACCGCGGGTCAATTGTTTTGGTGCGATTGATTTCAGGCGTGGCCGCAGAGCTGTGAAGACCGCTGTGGTCCTGGGCTTTTCACGCGCTTCCCGGCTTGTTGCTTGTGTCCAGTCTGGTTACCAGGCCTGTCAGTCCGACCATCAGGCTCTCAAACTGGGCCGGCGGCATATCCATCATGTTGCTCGCCAGCCACCGGGCTGGATCTTCAGCCAGCGTGTCGCGGCCGGTATCCGTGAGCAGGACCTCGCAGCGGCGCCGGTCACTTTCAGGGCGGGTGTAGGACACAAGTCCCTTGCTGCGCAGGCGGGCGACGGTCTGGGATGCACTCGACGGGGAAATCCGGAAGAACTGCGCGAAATCACCAATGGTGGCGTGATGGGCGGTATTGCCGAAGAACCGGAGTGCCGACCATTGCGGCTGGGTCAGGTCCGTCTGTTCGCACCGGCTAACCAGCAGGCGTGCAACAGCCTCGACCAGATCAACGGCCGCCATTCCGGTGCTAGCACGGCTGTCTTTCTGCCAGGCCTTGGAAACCTGAGCCGCCAATTCTGTCAGCTGATCCATGTAACGCCCGACGCCCTAATTTATTGGGCCCTGATACAACCAGAGCTAGAGGTCCTGTAGACACAAGGCCTGATTTACAAAGCAGATATTGTAGTTCCCCATATTAATGCCAGGTTATCAGCCAGAAGCAAGTGAGATAGATCAAAAAGTTGTACAACCCAATCTATACAACCTATCTCTATCTATAGGTGTTTTCTATGAGATAATTGGCTGATTCCTATGGTTTTCAGCCACATTTGGTGGCCCTGAGAGGCTCCGTATTCTCGAGATACTGAAACATTTAACTAATTATCAAATAAGGCACTTCACTATTTAGATCGCGAACGTAAAGGGGAGTTCCGATGACTGAAGTGAAGACAGCCAATGTAGCTAAGCGCCTCAGCACATTCATGCCGAGCGGCATGTCTCTGGGAGGCAAAATCTTTGCCGGGTTTGGAGCTGTGCTTGCTCTGACGGCCTTGATGGGGGGGTTCGTCTATTTCGGGGTGGAGCGGCTCAGCAGCAACTTCAGCCATTACAGCCATCTGGCGGAGCAGAGTTCCTTGCTGCGCAACATCCAGGAAGATCTCCTGGAGGCCGAGATTGCAATCCAGGCTTTCCGCCTCAACGCCACACCGGAGAGCGCGGAGGACATCCGAAGCAATCTTGGTGAAATCAGCGACATGAATGACAAGATCGTCGAGGTGCTCACGATCGAAGAGGTGCAACAGCAGCTTCTGGAGCTGACCGGGCGTATCGGTGACTTCTCGACCGCTTTCGACGAAGCCGAGTATCTCAGCTACGACATCAACAAGATCATTGACGGACAACTCGCGCCTGTCGGCAAGGAAGCCCGCGAGATGTTGACGACCGTGATGTCGACCGCCGCGCGTGACGGAGATCCGGTGGCGGCCTATCTGGCCGGCAAGATGCAACAGCATCTGATGCTTGGCCGTCTGTACACAAACAATTTTCTGTTCAGATATGATCCGGCGGATGCCGAGCGTGCGGCAAGGGAACTTGCTTTGGCCTCGGACCTGTCTGTGGAGCTTCTTGCAGACCTTGAGAACCCGACACGCCGGGAGCTGGCAAACAGCGCGCAGGCTCTGATTGCTGACTACGCGGCTTCTTTCGAGACGGCCCGCGACGAAGTCGTGCGGCGCAACGAGATTTACGACACCAAGATTGAGGTCATCGCCAAGGAGATGGATGAAGGCCTGGACGTGCTGGTCGAGGATCTTGGCACCTTGCAGGACACGGTCGGGCATGAAGCGCTGGCAGCCGCTGCATCAACGCGATTTGCGACATTGATTGCGGTGCTCGCGACGCTCGCTATCGGTGCTGTGTGCGCCTATTTCATTGTGCGTGCGATTTCCAAACCTCTCAAGCATGCTACCGGTCTTGTGGTACGGCTTGCGGATGGTGATACGAGTTTCGAGCTGACCGGTATGAACCGGACGGACGAAGTTGGCGACATCATGCGGGCCATCGAGGCACTGCGTGCCCCGGTTGAAGAAGCCTTCTTCCTCAAGACTGTCATCGAGGAGATGCCGCTGGCGCTGATGACTGCTGACCCGAAGGATGACTTCAAGATCAACTATGCCAACAAGCAGTCGTTCGAGCAGATCAAGCAGCTTGAGAAGTTCCTGAAGATCACGCCTGACCAGCTGGTGGGAAGTTCCATTGACGTGTTCCACAAGTCGCCTGAAGTACAGCGGCGCATGGTCGCGACACCGGACAACCTGCCGCATCGCGCACGTATTGAAGTGGGGGATGAAGTTCTCGACCTCAATGTGTCCGCGGTGTTCGACCGTAACGGCGACTATGTGGGCCCTGTCGTTTCCTGGACGCTGGTGACGGCCATGGTCCGCCTGGCAGACAAGTTTGAGGAGAGCGTCGGTGCCATTGCGCAGGGTGTTGCAAGCGGTGCGACACAGGCCAAGGGCACCGCTGCGCAGCTTCTCAGCGCGGTTGAATCCACCAGCACGGGCATCTCATCCGTTGCTGCTGCGGCTGAGGAGGCGTCTGTGAATGTCCAGACGGTCGCGGCTGCTACCGAAGAAATGACGATGTCGATTGGGGAGATATCACAGCGCATTTCTGAAGTGTCGGAGGTGGCTGGTTCCGCCATGACCGAGACAAATGCGTCGGTCGAATCCCTCAAGCAGCTTGAGGCGGCCAGCATTCAGATTGGCGACATCATCGGGCTCATTACCGATATTGCTGCGCAGACCAATCTGCTGGCGCTCAATGCCACCATCGAGTCCGCCCGCGCCGGTGAAGCTGGCAAGGGGTTCGCGGTGGTCGCCAATGAGGTGAAGGCGCTCGCCACCCAGACAGCCAAGGCCACGGATGAGATCCGTGGTCACATCGAGGAGCTGCAGAGGATTACCGGCTCGGCTACCAAGACAATTGATGGTGTTCAGCAGACCAACAGCAAGCTGAGCGACATTTCCAATGCGATTGCTTCTGCCATTGAAGAGCAGAATGCTGCGACCGGTGAAATCTCCACCAATGTGCAGCAGGCGGCAGACGGGTCTGCGGAAATCTCGCGCACCATTGTCGGCGTCAAGAATGTGTCTGAAGAGAACGGGAATGCAGCCCGGTCCCTGTCAGATGCAGCGCAGGGTCTGTCGAAACAGTCGGAAGACCTGCAAACCGCGGTGGATGAGTTCCTCGCCGAGGTTCGCGTGTCCTAGCCTGATAGCCGGGGCATGGGTCGAAAGACCTGCACCGTTTCATCCCGGTCCGGCAATCCTCCGGACCGGGATGAGCTTTGTGCCACCGCGCCACACGATATTCGCTGGTCCTTGCACAGCAGTACCTTACGCACTAGATTGTACCAATTGGTACAATCTAGTGCGTAAGGATATGTCATGACCACGTCTGCCCTGCAGGACCGCCCACCGCTGCCGCCTTTCACTGAAGAGACAGCGAGACAGAAGGCGCGTATGGCTGAAAACGCCTGGAACACGTGTGATCCTTCCAAGGTTGTTCAGGCCTATACACAGGACAGTGTGTGGCGGAACCGGTCCGAGTTCCTGACAGGTCATGATGAGATTGAAGCGTTCCTGACGCGCAAGTGGGAGCGTGAGCTTGAGTACCGCCTGATCAAGGAACTGTGGGCCTTTCACGGAAACCACATTGCCGTGCGCTTTCAGTATGAATGGCATGATGCTGCCGGGCAGTGGTATCGCTCCTATGGCAACGAGCAGTGGGCGTTCGCGCCCAGCGGCCACATGCAGCGGCGCGAGGCAAGCATCAATGATGTTCTGATTGGCGTGGGTGACCGGAAGTTTCTCTGGGATGCCGGCCCGCGCCCTGAGGACTATCCCGGACTTACCGAACTGGGCCTGTAGGCCGGGTCAGGCTTACAGGTTGTGCCGGAAAGGAGCATCCATGACATTACGGATGACAAGGGCGGAGGCGGTTGCTGCCATCGGTGAACTCTTCCGGGAGCATGGGTATCACGGCACGTCCTATGGACAAATCACCGCTGCGACAGGGTTGGGGAAGGGAAGCCTCTACAACCACTTCCCGAACGGCAAAGAGGACATGACCCGGGCCGTGCTCGACCATGTGCATGCGTGGTTCGAAGACAATGTATTCGAACCGCTGGATGCCAGCCCGAACCCGTCTGAGGCTATCGACCACATGTTCGCTGCCGTCAGGTCCTACTTCCGGTCCGGCCGCCGCCTGTGCCTGCTCGGCGCGTTCTCTCTGTATGACGTGCGCACCTCATTTGACGAGGAGATAGCCGCCTACTTCACGCGATGGGTAAAGGCGCTCGCCGCTTGTCTCAGGCGCGGTGGTGTATCGCTCAAGGAGAGCCGGGACCTGGCCATGGCGGTCATGGTGGATATCCAGGGCGGGCTGGTTATGGCCCATGCCCTTGATGATTCCGGTGTCTTCAAATCCAGCCTGGCGCGTAGCGCACAGACCCTGCACATCAGACTGGATGCATGCGCAACGGTCTAGCCCGGCATGTTGCCCGGGAAGCTGGTGAGTGTGTCATCAAGCTCTACCCAGTTCTGGGCACTGTCGCACCACAGCTGCAAACCCGGCGTCAGGGTCGAGGTGTCATTAAGGGTGCCGGCCTTGATCACGGTGATGCCGGCATTGGCGGACGGTTTTGAAAAGATGGGTGACCCGCAGTCCGGACAAAACTCCCGGTCGACGGTGTTGCCGCTGTCGGCGCTGTCCTTGAACGTTTTGAGCACACCCTGGGTGGTGAGTGAGTCTGTCGGTACAACCACGTTGATGGAAAACGCGGCACCTGCCTGACGCTGGCAGTTCTTGCAGTGGCAGATCAGCGTCGCCAACGGCTCTGAACTCGATTCATAACTGACCTTGCCGCACAGGCAGTGTCCTTCAAGCTTGGTCATTCTTCTTCCCCTGACTGGACAGTGTTTGTTGCCAGGCATTGTGGCGGTGGGCCCGGGGGCTGGCAAGAAGAGTGGTTTTGCTAGAGCCACTCACCTCTCGGGGCGTTTCAACGCGGCTGTCTCCTGCCACCTGTTGGTATTCCGCCTGTCGCCGAACGGACCTCAGGCGGCACGGTCTTCTTCGCTCCTGCTCGTTCTGCGGACCCATTCCAGCTTTTCCGCGACCGGGTTGTTCTCGAAGACATTGATGGACTGATTGAACGGGGCTTGCCGCTGGGCATCATATCCCGAACGTGCCGGGATCGTCTGTGTCCAGATGATGTTGCATCCGGGGTAGGGCAGCAGGGCCTTGACCTTTGCCTGGGCATTGGCGTCCAGCGCGTCGAACTCTTCCCGCAGCCGCTCCAGGCAATAGACGCGATAGCGGGAGACGGGGACATTCGTGTAGTGGCAGCCCTGCACGGTCATCTCCATCCGGTCTTCGCCCCGGTCAAACGCGAGAGCGGTTTCCGCCAGCTGAACCAGGTGGGTTTCGGCAATTTCCCGGAGCATGGGTCCTGCATCATCGGGTACCGCTGAGAGCAGCGACGGTGCGCTGACGGTCTGACCGGCGTTCCAGGTGCGGGCGACCCATTCAGCCACGGCCGGCCAGTCATTGCGCATGATGGCGGCAGGTGTCGGGTCCTGTCCGAAGTGGCGCAGCATCGGCCCCATCAGGCCGATGTCGGCGATGGACGGGCTGTCGCCAAGCAGGAAGGGGCGGTCCTTCAGCATTGTCAGCATGTTGCGCATGGCGTTGAAGTAGCCTGCTTCAACGTGGTCCCATGTGGCCTTCGTGACACCGTCATTCACCACATAGCCGCGGCGCTGGCGCGTTTTGATAATGAAGCGGCGTACGAAGCGGGGCAGGCGCAGATGGGTGGTAATCTCGTCAGCGAGAATTCGCGAGAGCAGTTCACGATCATGTTCGTAGCTCCACCGGTAGTGCATGGCGGAGCGCCACAGCCACTCATCCGCGTAGTCTTCGATCAGTAGTGCAATAAAGCGGACAACCGGGTCTGCAGGCATGACCGGACGATCCGGGTGCTCGGATTCCAGATACTGGATGATGGGAGTTGAGTCTGACATCCACCGGCCATCGTCCCGCTCGATGATTGGGACCTGAACCGCGCCAGCCAGCTTCCTGATGCGTGCCTGATCTGCGAACGGATGTTCCATTTCATAGGGCAGGCCTTTGTATCGCAGATAGGTTTCCAGTTTTCCGGTGAAATAAGACACCGTGACGCCCCAGACTTTCATGGCTTTTCTCCTGAACGTGTTCCTGCCCGCGGTCGCAGATCCCTGCGGCCTGCTTTGACACTAGGGAGGGGCTGCGGCTTAAAATGCTAAGAAGTTACATTTCAGGCTGATTTGTTGGGACAGATGCCATGAAGGTGTTGCGGGCCAAGGCAAAGACGCTGCATGACCTACTTCCGGACGAGGTGATGGGTCGCGTTCTGGCGGCGGGAACATCGCGCGGGTTCAAGGACGGCCAGATCATCCAACAGCGCGGGGATGACCGGCAGGGTGTGTCGATTGTCACCGCAGGGCAGGTCGTGGCCGGCAATGCGGGCCTCGATGGCTCGTTTCTGGTGTCTGCGCTGTTGCGCCCGGGGGAAACTTTCGGCGAATTTACGGTGTTTGCCGGTCTGCCGCATACACACACCATGTGGTCGCAGGGGGACACCGAGATCACGTTCATCAAGGGCAGCGCATTCAAGAGACTCATGGAAAACGAGCCGCTGCTTGCACAGGCCATGGTGACGTTCACATTGCTGCGCAACTACGAGCTGATTGAATTCGTGGATGCGCAGCGGCGCTTGTCGCTCAGGGTCAGAATTGCACTGTTGCTTCTGACATCTATCGATGAGGACGCCGAGAGCGAGACGGTTGAATGCCGGCAGGAAGACCTTGCGGTCATGCTGGGGGTGTCACGGGTAGCGGCGGGCAAGGCACTTAAACGCATGGAGCAGGACAGTCTGCTGCGCCTGCACTATGGGCGGGTGGAAGTGCCTGACGTGGCCCGTCTCAGGGCGGAAGTCGCGCGCGAAGACCAGTTTTATCCGATCACGGAGCTTCAGATACCCGGCTGATCCGCCTTTGTGTCTGCTACTGCGGGCGGCGGGCCATTATCACGAGGTGGATGAGGGCCGATACGAAAAAGAGCAGTAGGGGAACAAGAAGCCCTGGTCCGAAGAAGGCCTGCAGGCGCATCTGGGTGGGAAAGTTGAAGGTCTGTTGGATGGCAGCGGTCTTGAACAAATGGGCGCCGGGGAAGCCTTCATAGGTGGCGGCGTCCGCGAGGTCGCGGCGGGAGCGGTACCGCACCATGGATATGAAGTCCCATTCGGTCGCTTCGCCGGTGCCGAACGTATCCACATAGGGGCCGGTCTTGTCGGCAACCAAAACCGGATGCCCTGCACTCATCAGCAGACGGCCCATGAAGGCGTTGGAGTAAACGGAAAGCAGTTCAGCGGGGTCGGTCGGCTCGCCGGTCTGTGGGTGCGGCTGCTTGTCGTCATGTACCTTGATGACATTGAGCATTACAAATTCCCGACCGTCGTCTGCCTCCAGGAAGCTGCGCAGAGTCCGGAGGGCCTGCGGGTCAGCGTGTGGCCGGGCGGCGAGTTGCTCCATGTATGTGTCGATTTCAGCCGGTGTCAGAGGCCCGCTCCAATTGTGGTACCAGACCGTGAAGGCGAGTGAGAGCAGGATTGCCGTTGCCCAGATCCAGATGCCGCCGGTCATGTTCTTCATTGCGCCGTCTCCTTTCCCCACAGGATATCGACCCAATAATTGGCATGAACAATGCCAATTGTCTATCTGGCCAATTGTCTGTCTGTATGGCGATGGCCCGCGGCTAGGGCCTGCTTGTGTGGCCATGCCGCCTTGCGTCTGCCATGAGGCGCAAGTACATGTGGTATCACCGGAATCAGTCATACGGATACCCAGATGCAGGTCATCGCACTCGTCGCGCTTTTCATTCTCGATATCGCCTGGTGGTTCGTCATCATCAGCGTGATCCTGAGCTGGCTCATCGCCTTCAACGTGCTCGATACCCGCAACAATTTCGTCTACCAGATCGCCAACATGTTCCATCAGCTGACGGAACCCCTATACCGGCCGATCCGGAACTTCATGCCTGATCTGGGCGGTATTGATCTGTCGCCGCTCATTGTGCTTGTCGCGATCTATGCGCTGCGCGTGAGCATCATCACCTACATGCTCTAGGCTGCGCCTCCTCTCACCACGTCACACACTCAGGAAACACCGCCCATGCCTGCCACGCTGATCGACGGCAAGACCTACGCTTCCAAAGTGAAGGAGCAGGTCACTGCGGGCGTGGCGGCATTCAAGGCGGAAACCGGCAAGACACCGGGCCTTGCGGTCGTGCTGGTCGGGGAAGACCCGGCAAGCAAGGTCTATGTGGCGTCCAAGGCGCGGGTGAGCGGTGAGGTCGGCATTCGCTCCATCGAGCACAAGCTGCCTGAAACGACGAGCCAGGACGAATTGCTAACTCTGGTGCGTGCGCTCAATGCCGATCCGGAAGTGAACGGAATTCTCGTGCAGTTCCCGGTGCCGGATCAAATCTCCCAGCAGGCCGTGATTGATACGATTGATCCTGTGAAGGATGTGGATGGGCTCCACCCGTTGAACGCAGGGCGTCTCGCCAGTGGTCTGGACGCGATGGTGCCGTGTACCCCCTATGGGGCTTATCTGATGCTCAAGGGTGTACGCGATGATCTCTCCGGGCTGAAAGCGCTGGTGATCGGCAGGTCCAATCTTGTCGGAAAGCCCGTTGCGCAATTGCTGCTCAAGGAGAATTGCACCGTGACCATGGCGCATTCGCGCACCAAGGACCTGCGGGCTGAAGCGCGGGCAGCGGATGTGTTGGTTGCCGCGATCGGCAAGCCCAACTTTGTCCAGGGTGACTGGGTGAAGCCGGGCGCGCTTGTCATTGACGTCGGCATCAACCGCATTCCGGCGCCTGAGAAGGGCGAAGGCAAGACGCGGCTTGTCGGTGACGTTGATTTTGCTGCCGCTTCAGAAATCGCCGGAGCAATTACGCCGGTGCCAGGCGGTGTCGGGCTGATGACGGTCGCCTGCCTGATGCGCAATACGCTGATTGCCGCCCATCGCCAGGCAGGGCTTGCTGACCCGGCGGTTTAATCCCCTCACGCCTTGCACGGGCCACATCACGCGGAGACAGGACATGGAGACACGGCAACTTGGTACCCTGTGGCCTGTCAGCGCCGTGACCCTCGGTGGCGGCGGCCTGGGGCAGCTGTGGGGTGAAACGACGCGCGAGGAAGCTGTTGCCACTGTGCGCGCAGCCGTTGATGCGGGCATCACTCTTCTGGACATGGCGCCTTCCTACGGGCGCGGTGAAGCGGAAACCGTGGTGGCGGAGGCCTTTGAGGGCAAGCTTCCTGACGGCGTGCGGGTCACGACCAAGTGCCAGCTCGGCACACCGCCTGCGGACAAGGTGGCCGCAGAGCTTGAGCGGCGGCTGGTGCGCTCGCTGGAAACCATGCGGGTGGAGCATGCGGACATCTTCATCCTGCACTCCAACATCTGTCCCGACGACTATGAGTATGCCCAGCATGCGGACACGCAGCACAAATGGGCGACGCGGTTTGCGACCTATACGGATCACGTGGTCCCGGCGATGGAATCGCTTGTGGCGCGTGGCCTTGTCGGTGCCTGGGGCATTACCGGTGTGGGGCTGCCGCGCACTGTCATGGATGCGCTGCGCCATGACGTGAAGCCCGCGGTTGTGCAGGCGGTGGCGAACCTGATGGATTCGCCCGGCGACATGCGCCAGTACGAAGAACCGGCTGAACCGCGCAACATCATCCGGACAGCGCGCAACAATGATGTGGGGGTGCTTGGCATCCGTGCGGTTCAGGCCGGTGCGCTGACATCCGCCATCGACCGCGCGTTGCCGGACGGGCATGCGCAGCTCGCCGACTACGCCAAGGCGGAGCCGTTTCGGGCTTTGTGTGCCGAGATGGGCGAGGACCCTGCAGTGGTTGCGCATCAATATGCGCTTGGCATGGAAGGTGTCGATAGCGTCATTCTCGGGGTGAAGAACCGGCAGGAGCTGGCTGAGCTGGTCGATGCGGAAGCCCGCGGACCACTGGAGGATGATGTGCGCACCCGGATTGACGGGTTGCGGCTGGCCTTCCAGAAGCCGCGCATTCCGCTGGAAGAATTCTCGCTCGACGATCTCAAGGCCATGGCGGGCGATGGTCCCGGCAGCAAGGACACCCTGCATTGATACGCCATATCCGCACATATGCCGCGGCAGCACTGGCACTTCTTGTGTCCGGTGTGAGTGCTGTGCCGGCACAGGCGGATACGGGGATGCTGGACTGGGACGACGAAGAGATTGCCCAGGCACTTGATGCCTTCGTGCCCCGGTTGATGGAAGAAGACAATGTGCCGGGCGCGCAGGTGGCGTTCATCCGCGATGGCCGCATGGTTTATGAGCGTGCCTTCGGCATCCGCAATGTCATCGGTCGGACGCCTGTAACGACAGACACGATTTTTGAAGCCGCTTCCCTGTCAAAACCGGTGGCAGCCCATGTCGCGCTTCAGCTCGTGGCGGCAGGCAAGCTGCGTCTCGACAAGGACATTGGCCTTGGGCTTGAGCCGCCCTGGCTCGAGCCGGGGCCTGATGGGCGGGTGCCGGCCATCACACTTGAGCAGGTGCTGACCCATACATCCGGTCTGTCGAACGACCTGCGCCGCAACACCCATGATCTTGTTGCACCGCCCGGCGGCCCCTTTGCCTATGCAGGTGAGGGGTTTGGTTATCTTGGCTATGCGGTGACAGCACATGAGCAGCGCCCGTTTGCGGATGTGGCGCGGACACGGGTGCTGGATCCGCTGGGCATGTCCTCCAGCGGGTTTGCACTGGCGGAAGACCAGATGGGCAGTGTGGCCACGGGCCATGTGAGCCTGTGGATGCCGCTGGCTCTTGTATTTGTGCCCTTTCTGATCGTGTTTGTTGTGGCGTCTGCCCTCACGTTTTTTGTTGTGCGGATCATCATGCAGCGGCCGCATATGGAAGCGCGGCATCTGGTGGCGCCTGCGGTGCTGGCGGGCCTTGCGACGATCATCGTCTTGCTGGAACTGGTCGGCCTTGGTCTCATCACGGCCGTGTTCCTGATCGCGATTATCTTCCTTCTGTGTCTTGCCTTGGTCACTGTCCTCTGGCGCATGGTGTTTCACCTTCTTGGCTTTACGCGGGCGCGGCCGGGCACGCTGGTGCGGCGGGAAGAAATGTCTGCGGCATTCTGGTTGCGGCTCTCTCTTGTCCTCGGTCTGCTCTCGCTTGCGCCGCTGATGCTGATGAGTGTGCCGTTGCCCCTGCGGGCGGCGGGGGATGTGCATCCTGCGTCCTCGCTGCGTGGTACGGCGGGGGAGATTGCCCTGTTTGCGCAGGAGGTCATTGCGCCGCGGCTGATGGCGCGGGCGGATATGCGCGAGATGACCCGGCCGCGCGTGGCGGTGGGGCAGGGGGCGCCGGACGGTCTTTCCTGGGGCCTTGGTATCGGGGTGCGGGACCGGCGGCTGCTGGATGGAGAGACGCAGCGCACGCTGTGGCAGTGGGGCTCAAATCCCGGTTACGCGAGTATTCTCATTATCGAGCCTGATGCCCGGGCGGCCCTGGTTGTGCTGACAAATGCGCAGACCGGCGGAGATCTGGTTCAGGAACTCGGCGCGCATGTCTTCGGCGGGCTGACGGAGCTTGAGCGCGGTCAGGCCTGGAACGTGCCGACGGATGCGGTTGCACCGAGCTTCTAAACGGTCTTGCGCAGGTTTCAGGTCACGACGCGTCGCTGTCTTCAATCGTGATACCGAACTCTGTCGTGAGGCGGTCGGTGTAGGCCGCGGGTGCAAGAATTGTTTCCGGCATATGCAGCCCCGGTCTCGGTGCGGGCTGCCCGTCGCCACCGATCGCACGCTGAACAGCGAGGGCGGCCCCGGTGGCGGTGAGCTGTGCCTGACCGCGCGGGTCTGACACGAGACGGGTGCGGGTCATGCTCCTGCCGCTTGCGTCGGTGCCCGTCATGACGATCTGCATGTCGTGGGACGCCGCGCCGCCTGCGCGTGTGCCGCGTGAGTTGGCGATGCCGAGGTGGAAACTGATATCCGCCGCGCCGGTTGCGGGTCGCAGGCTCATGGTGTCCAGCGTGCTCATGGGGCGGGCGTCGAAGGTTTCGCCGTCAATCGTGATGGGTGTCACCTCCGCATCCGGGTCCACCCACGTCCACAGACCGTCCTTCATCACCAGCGCCTTGCCGAAGAAGTGTCCTGCGTCTTCCACGGTCATGGGGCCGATGGGGTCTGTCATGTCGAAGAGGGCTGACATGGCAATGCTCTCCACGCTCTTGAACTGGCTCGCAAGGTCAAGCGCTGTCAGGGTCAGGATGCCGGCCTGCCAGTGGGCTGTCGGGATGACGGGCGCTTTCAGGTCCGCATGGGCGGCGTGGGCGACAAAGCCGGCCATGTCGAGCACCGCCCGGGTGATGCTGAGATGGGCGATACCGTTGGCGAGGGCATAGCCCAGCAGCTTGTCGTGCGGGTCCTGCAGGGCGGCGATCATGGCGTCGAGCTTGCCAGCGCTGTCCAGGGCCTTGTCGGGATCTGTGGTTTCAACGGCAAGTGCTTCTGCGTTGCCAAGCTCGCTGACCAGTTCCGCCGCCTTGTCGGGATTGCGGCCTGCAATGATGAGGTGGGCGTCCGGCATGATGCGGCGCAGGTGACGGGCGATGTGGCTGCCGACAAGGCCGTAGCCGCCTGCGATAAGAATGGTCTTGGTCATTTGGGTTCCCTTGGAGTCCTAAGGTTAGAGCGTGATCCCCATACGCATTTCCATGGGCACGCCATGGTCGCGGCAGGGTTCTGGTGCGATTGTTTCTGCAAGACAGGTCAGCCCCATGGCCGTGTACAGGCCAATGGCAGGGTTGCCGGAGAGGACATCAAGGTGCAGGGCGCGAAAACCGTCTGCACGGGCCTTGTTGATGGCGGATGTGAGCAGATGCTTGCCAATGCCCCGACCGCGCTGGGTGTCCGGCACTGCGAGGGCCATCAGGTAGTACACATCCTCTGGGACCCAGGCGTTGAGATAGCTGGCTTTGTCAGCGCGCTCGCCAATGCCGTAGAGGTCTTCTGCGGTGAGGCTGCCATCTTCAGCGGCCTTGATGGAGGCCTGCAGGGACGCGGCGCGGCGGCTGTAAAATTCCTTGCCCGGATAACCCAGTTCGATGCCGATGATGGTCCCGTCTTCTTCCACCAGCGTTGTTGTTTCGTAACAGTAGAGGGTGCCGCTCATGGGCCACGCCTTGGCGATGAACTTCTCAAGTTTGGTCTTTGACCCGAAGATGTAGTCATAGGACTGAGGGCCGGTCATATGGACCAGGCCGGCGATCTCAGAAGCGGGTGCATTGGCTGTCGCGGGCGTAAGGGCGTGCGTGGTCATGACGGGTGTCCAGATAAATTACTATTCGTAAGTTACGGAAAGTAAGATATATAGAGATCAGGACGAGTCAAGAGCAGGAAAGAGCATTCGCGTGGCGACGGGACAAAAACGGCTGTCCAAGCCGGAGCGGCGGCAGCAGCTTCTGGAAACCGCACAGCACATTGTGAGCGAAGCGGGAACGGATGCGCTGACCCTGCAGACGCTTGCCGAACGGGCGGGCGTTACCAAGCCGATTGCCTATGAGCATTTCGGCTCCCGGGAAGGTGCGCTGATTGCACTCTACCGGCGGATGGACAATGAACAGATCAATGCGGCGCGCGATGCGCTGGCGCAGGCACCGGGGACACTCGAGGCTGTGTGCGAGATCTTTGCTACCTCTTACATTGACTGTTGCGTCAAGGCGGGACCGGCCTTTGGCGCCATCTCGGCGGCTCTTGAAGGCAGCGGAGAGATGCATGCGGTCAAGGCGGAGTTGCGTGACATCTATGTTCGCGAATGCCATGCGGCGCTCAAGCCGTTTGTGACCCTGTCACCGGCAAAGGCGCGGGCAATGATTGTCGGCTTTCTCGGGGCGGCGGATGCGCTAGGGGCGGAAGCAGCGGCCGGACGGCTGCCGCGCAAGACGGCTGTTGCCGTGCTTGCGCAGCTGATGTGCGGGGCACTGTCAACCAGCCGCGCAGACTAGTCAGTGCCGACTGCCTTATGTGGGTCGTTGAATATGGTTGGCTTCCAGGCGGATGCCGTCCGGGTCTTCAAACAGCATTGAGTACATGCCGGGCATCCATTCGTCCTGGGCCGACGGCTCGCGAATGATCTTCGCGCCGAGGCCGCGTACGAACACACCGAGTGCATCCACATCCCCACGCGATTCCATGGAAAAGCAAAGGTGGTGCAGGCCGCAGCGGCCCTGATCAAATTCAATTCCTTTGTGTTCCGGCGTGCTTGCCTGGATGCCCATGCCGACGCGCCGGCCGACGCAATAGTAGTAGCCGTCAGCGACGATCATTTCCTTCAGTCCCAGAAAACTGAACAGTTCCCTGTAGAAGGGGAGTGACGCATCGAAGTCGCTCACGGTCAGGTTGAGATGTGCGAAGCCCTTGATATCCATGACTACTCCTCACGTTGCGGATAATGGCTGCTGATGGGGTTTCTGTATGTAACCAATGGTAACATTTAAGGTCAAGGGGTGTGTCAGGTAGCCCTTGCTCCGGTCAGTCCTGTTTGAGGTTGAGGGCTGCGCCTTCTGCGAACGGAGTGATCACATCTGCGAGGTATTTTTCCGCATCTGCCGGTGTGCTGGCACGGATGCGCCGGAGCTGCACAAGCTCGCAATAGCCATGGAGCATTGTCATCAGGCCGACGGCGAATGTATGGGCCTGAGCCTGCGGGATACCGGCGTCGAGAAATGGTTTGGCCAGAGCGGTCAGCCCCTTCTCGATGGCTTCTTCCAGCTCGGGGAACCCGCCGTCTTCGTTCAACCGGGGGCCGAAGATGACCTGGTAGGTGCCCGGGTTCTCACCGGCCCATCGGAACCATGCGCGCGCCAGGCTCTTGATGCGTGCTTCAAGCGTCTTGCCCCTGACGGCGCTTGCGACCGCGTGGGTAAGATCTGCAAGGCCGGCAAGGGCAATGGCTGCCAGCAGATGTTGCTTGGTATCAAAGTGCCGGTATACCGCCGGGTGGGATACGCCGACATCGCGCGCCAGTTCCCGCAGGGTGAACCCTTCAGGGCCTGACTGTGTGATCAGGTCAGACGCTGCCGCCAGCAAGGCTGCTCTTAGATCGCCATGGTGATATGCGGTCTTTCGAGGAGCAGCCATGGGCAGCGGCTAGCCCTTGGCCTTGGCTATAGCGTCTTCAATGAGGACACGGGCCTGGCTGGCGTCGCCCCAGCCGTTGAGCTTCACCCACTTGTCTTTTTCAAGCGCCTTGTAGTGGTTGAAGAAGTGCTCGATCTGGTCGAGCAGCATCTTGGGCAGGTCCGTGTAGTTCTGGACGCTGTCATAGTAGGTGTTGAGGCGTGACGGCGGCACGGCAACGATCTTTTCATCCATGCCGGCTTCGTCTTCCATCAGCAGCACGCCAACGGGGCGGCACGCCATGACCGCGCCGGGGACAACAGCCGGTGTGCCTGCCACGAGCACGTCCACCGGGTCCCCGTCGAGGGACAGGGTGTGGGGCACGAAGCCGTAATTGCACGGGTAGCGCATGGACGCGTTCAGGAAACGGTCCACCACCAGAGCGCCGGACGGCTTGTCGAATTCATATTTGATCGGCGCGCCACCAACGGGCACTTCAACAATGACGTTGACGTCGTAGGGCGGGTTGTCACCGATGGACAGGGCTTCGATACGCATAAACTTTGAGCCTTGTGTTTGCTGCTACTTGGAGCGGTTGTTGCGGTCTGCGAGGAGACGCAGGCGCAGGGCATTGATCTTGATGAAGCCGGAGGCGTCTGCCTGGTCGTAGACATCGTCTTCTTCGAATGTGACGTGTTCCATTGAGTAGAGGGAATCATCCGACCAGCGGCCGACCACATCGACCGAGCCCTTGTAGAGCTTGAGCCTTACTGTGCCGTTGACCCGCTCCTGGCTCTTGTCGATGAGGGCCTGGAGCATTTCGCGCTCGGGCGAGAACCACATGCCGAAGTAGACGAGCTCCGCATATTTGGGCATCAGCTCGTCTTTCAGGTGAGCCGCGCCGCGGTCCAGCGTGATCTGCTCGATGCCGCGATGGGCCATGAGCATGATGGTGCCGCCCGGCGTCTCGTAGATGCCGCGGCTCTTCATGCCGACGAAGCGGTTTTCGACCAGGTCCAGCCGGCCGATGCCGTTGTCGTGGCCGTAGCGGTTGAGCTCCGTAAGGAGTGTCGCCGGCGACATGGCCACGCCGTTGATGGAGACGGGGTCGCCCTTCTCGAAGCCGATCTCGATGTAGGTCGGTGTGTCAGGCGCGTCCTCGGGCGAAATCGTGCGCTGGTAGACATATTCCGGCGCTTCGACGGCCGGGTCTTCCAGGGCTTTGCCTTCTGAGGAGGTGTGCAGCAGGTTGGCGTCCACGGAGAAGGGCGCCTCGCCGCGCTTGTCCTTGGCGATGGGGATCTGATGCTTTTCAGCAAAGTCGATCAGGGCTTCGCGGGACTTGAGTTCCCAGTCGCGCCAGGGAGCGATGACTTTGATGTCGGGCTGCAGAGCATAATAGGCCAGTTCAAACCGGACCTGGTCATTGCCTTTGCCGGTGGCGCCATGGCACACGGCATCGGCCCCGGTCTCGCGGGCAATCTCGATCTGACGTTTGGCAATCAGCGGCCGGGCGATGGACGTGCCGAGCAGATACAGGCCTTCATAGAGCGCGTTGGCGCGCATCATTGGATAGACGTAGTCCGCCACGAAGTCTTCGCGCAGATCCTCGATGTAGATGTCCTTGATGCCGGCCATCTCGGCCTTCTTGCGGGCGGGTTCCAGCTCTTCGCCCTGGCCGAGATCAGCCGTGAAGGTGACGACCTCGCAATCGTAGGTCTCCTTCAGCCATTTCAGCATGATGGAAGTGTCGAGCCCGCCTGAATAGGCCAGCACCACCTTCTTGACGTCGGTCACGCTCATTCTTGGTCTTGCCCCGCGCATCGGAATTTCTGGTCGGACTTCGTGGAGTCCATGCGCGGGGTTTTGCGCGTCTGGCGGCGTTTGTCAAAGGGTTCGCGCCGCCTGCCGGTCAGGGCAGAAATGCAGATTCAGCCTAGAACGGCAGATAGCCCCAGACATTGACCAGAATGAAGCCGCCCAGGGCGAGGCCGGAGAGGGCTGTGAGGGTGGCGCCGCCCGCCCGCAATGCCACAAAAAGGGCAGAACCCGGGGCGTTTTCGCCATCAATCTTGCCGTGCGACCCGCGCAGGGTGCTGAACCCGAGGGCATGGGAGAGGCGGGCGATGAGGAAGACGAGGGCCAGGATCTGCACGGTCATGCCCGAGCCGATGAGCAGCTCCAGAAGGGCGAGCGACACGATGAAGATGCCGGAATTCTCGGCAAGGTTGCCGTGACGGCGGACCAGCCGCTCAAGCTGGACATCGCCCTCAATGCCGACCCCCTGACCGGTCTTGCCGCGGCGGGTGCCGGCGGCCAGCATCAGGACCTGCTGGAGCATGAGGATGACGCCCGCGAGGGCTGCTGAGATGATTGGCAATGTCATTGATGCAGTTGTTGCGTCTGGCATGAGGACCGGACCTCCCTAGAAATGAGCCTTTTGACGGCAGTATGACTTGATGAACCGCCCTGGACCACCGATGTAGGTGTCTCGTTTTCAGTCCATAAGACAGAGATAGAGCACCATAATGGTCCAGAAACGAACCGAAACCTCTGCTCCCGGTGATCCGTCCTGGGATGATTTGAAGCTGGTTCTGGCGGTCGGGCGGTCCGGCAGCCTGCGCAAGGCGGCGCAGGTGCTGGGCTTGGGGCATGCCACCCTGTCCCGCCGTCTGGGGCGGCTGGAGCAGCAGCTGGGCGTACGCCTGTTTGACCGGCCGGCCTCCGGTGCGGTGGAGCTGACCCCGGCTGGGGAAGATCTGGCGGCCTCGGCGGCGCGAATGGATGATGCGGCGGCGGTGGCTCTGCGGCGAATTGCGGGCCGTGATCTGGCGCTCACCGGCACGTTGCGGGTGTCGGTCAATCCGCTGGTCGGGCTTTATCTGCTGCCGGATGCGATTGCCTCTTTCTCCAAAGCCTATCCGGAAGTGACCATTGAGGTTTATGGCACGTCCATCTCCGCCAATCTCGACCGGCGGGAGGCGGATGTGGTTGTGCGCGTCACGGACAATCCGCCCGAGACGCTGGTGGGGCAGCGGTTCGGGCCTATCGGCTACGGATTCTATGCGGGCACCCGGGCGGTTGAGGCGGCCGGTGGGGAAGAGGCGTATCTGGCCAGCGCGCCGCCCTTTCTTGGATATAACGGTCGCCGCGATAATGCGGTGCATGTGCCGTGGCTGCGGGCGGCATTGCCCGACTCCCGCGCAACCCTGACGGCGAGTGACCCCCTGCACATTGCAGCGCTGGTGCGCGCGAGCGGTGGCATTGCGCGCCTGCCATTCATGTCCGCTGAAGGTGATCCGACATTGACGCGCGTCTTTGCGGACAGGAGCGAGCAGGCCTATTCGGTCTGGCTGCTGACGCATTCGGACCTGCGGAAAACGGCGCGGGTGCGAGCGTTCATGGATCACATGTCAGAGGCATTGCGGGCCCAGATGCCGCGTATCAGCGGTAAGGCAGGCTAGGCGCACAGCCCGTCCAGCATGGCTTGTGCGGCCTTTATGGCGTCGCTGCGGGCCTTCTTGCGGTTTGGCGCCTCCGAGATGACATGCACTGCTTCATCGAGAGAGGCAGCGAAGAGGGAGGCGGCGACGGGCACAGACAGCTTGGCGTCGAGAACTCCCTGCGCCTGGGCGGCTTCCAGCCCGTCACGCAGGGTGCGCAGGGAATTGTGTGACTGGATTTCACGCCAGCGCTTCCAGCCCAGGGCGGAGGGTCCGTCCAGCATCAGGATGCGGCGGGTGGCCGGGGTGGCGGCTGTGTCCAGGTAGATGCCGATGCCGTGCAGCAGCGCCTTGTACGCGTCAGGCATATCAACCGTTGCGTCATCAATCAGGCCTGCAAGGCGGGCATCCTCGGCTTCGACCACAGCGTCGAACAGGGCCAGCTTGTCCTTGAAGTGGTGATACATGGCGCCGCGGGTGGCTCCGGCGCGGGCGACGATGGCGTTGGTGGCGGCGTCGGCAAATCCATTGGTAGCGAATTCAGCGCGTGCTGCCTTGATGAGAGCTGCCCGGGTCCTGGCAGTGCGTTGTTCGTTGCTGGCCATGGGGAGGCCGTCCTCACAAATTTCTGTTTCACCTACTTTACAAACAGTCTGCCTGTTTGTATATCGATAAAACAAACAGTCTGTCTGTTTGTAGATTTTGTGCATCGAACCTGGTTAGGGAGAGTCGAGATGACCATTTCAAGTGTGTACCCCGTGATTGCCACCAAGGATGTGGCGCGGCTGACAGCGTTCTACCGGGATGCCTTCAAGCTCAATACCGCCTTTGAGGCCGACTGGTACGTGCATCTGACTGCCGGTGACGGCACGGGTGCCGGGCCGGGCAATCTGGCGATCATCATTGAAGGCCATGAAACAATGCCGGAGGGCCATCGCGGTGTCGCGGCGCCACGGCTGATGAACTTTGAAACAGATGACGTGGATGCGCTCTATGAGGCGATGAAGGCCTCCGGTGCGCCGATCCTGCTTGAGCTGCGGGACGAGGACTTCGGCCAGCGGCATTTCATCATGCAGGACCCGGATGGCAATCTGGTGGATGTGATCAAGCTCATTCCACCGTCTGCTAAGTTTGCCGCGCAGTACTCCGAAGCAGCTGTTCCGCAATAGGCGTGGGTACCTTGCCGGCCGCGTCCCCGGGACCCGTCCGGGGACGCCGGCACTGCCGGGGCTTCTAGTCGTCCGTCTCTTCGCTTCGGCGCGTCACCCGTTTGTGGATTTCGCGGATGGCGAGGTAGACGCCGACGAACACGAAGGGGACAAGGATGCCGGTGATCAGCGTCGCGTTGACCGGGTGGCCGGCCTTCTCAAGGGCTTTCAGCCCATAGGACATGAGGCTCACAAGATAATAGGTGATGGCCGCGGCCGACAGTCCCTTGATGGTCTCCTGCAGTCTTGCCTGAAGCTCTGCGCGCCGTTCCATGGATTTGAGCAAGGCCTGGTTCTGTTCCTGCAACGCCAATTCGACGCGGGTGTCGAGCAGGTTGGAAGCACGGGCGATGCGGGCGGCGAGGCCGTCCAGACGGTCTGCAACGGCGGCGCAGGTGCGCATGGCCGGGCCGAGGCGGCGGTCCATGAAGGTACCAATGCGCTGAAAGCCCTGGCGCTTGACTTCTTCCAGTTCAGTGAGCCGGCGCTCGACAAGCTGATGGTAGGCGCGGGCGGCGGAGAAGCGGTACTCGGTGCGCGCCGACAGATCTTCGACCCGCGCTGCCAGCCAGGAGAGTTGTGCCAGAAGGGTCTGCTCATCCTGCAGGTCTTTGATGCGGGGGGTGCGTGCCGCCAGCTCGGACAGCTTGGTCTCGATGCTGGCGAGTTCCGGGGTGATGTTGCGGGCCATGGGAAAGCACAACAGCGCCATCATGCGGTAGGTCTCGATGTCCAGCAGCCGTTGTGTCAGCCGGCCCAGACGGCTGGGGCGCAGGTCTTCATTGGCGACGATGATGCGGCTCAGGCCATCCGTATGCAAACGAAAGTCTGTCCATGCGGCGGCGCCTCCGCCGGACATGCCGGCGCCCATGCACTTGTTGTCGCCAAAGACTTCCGTCAGCCGTGCTTCAATGTCGTCCGCTTTGCCGGGCAGCGCCAGCAGGTTGATGCCCACCAGAACCTCGCCTGGCAGCTTGGCCCGCCATTCTTCCGGAATGGCGGAGAGCGGCGGGTTCTCGAACGGGGCTGCTAGAGACCCTTCTGCGGGATCCGCCTTGCATGGCCGTGAGAAGGCATAGGTCGAAAACTCTGTATGGCGTTCCCAGACAAGCCGGATCGATCCACCGTTCTCGCCAAGGTCGATCGTCAGGTGGTTGCCGAAGTTGTCCGGGACCGGTGCTCCCATGCTGACTGCCAGTTCGCGCAGCAGCTCGCGCTCGGTGGCGGCATCCGTTTCGCCGGTGATGACCGCGATCTGGGTGACCATCATCGGGGCATGCACATCGGCTGACGGGCGCGAATGCACTTCGTCATTCAATTGCTGGCGCAGGGCATGCGCCTTTATGGGATGAAGGCCCGGCATTCTCTATGTCCCCATGGAATTGCGGTGCCGCACAATGGTTATGGTGCGGCGCAGCACGAAGCGCGGGATCATACGGATCGCGGGTTGGAGCGCAAGGGTGATCACCATCAACACGATCCGCATCCGCGCCGCCTAGAACAGCCAGTCGAGGCGCAGGACACCCCAGACGATGTGCCACCACAGGTAATAGACGAGGCGCATGGCGTACATGGCCAGAAAGCCGAAGCGGCGAAAGGCGATCAACTGCAGGACGCCGAACACAAACAGGGCGACCACCACATAGACATCAAGGACGGAAAGGGCGCCGTCCTGAAGGGCACCGGCAATCTGGAAAAGCGGTTCCACCAGCGCGGACAGGGCAATGCAGACGTACATCGCCAAAGATGACTCGCCGAACCGCGGCACCAGCTTGAGGACAAGCACGCACAGTGTGAGCGGCACCAGGGCCAGCATCACTTCAGCCACAAAACCGATGGCGGGATAGAACAGCACCGCCTGCGGCCACGGCACGTTGATGTCGCGCGGAAAACCGAAAGCGACGTCCATCAGGCTTGTGAGACCCGACAGAGCCAGGGCTGCGATCAGAAAGCCCGCAATAGTAACGCGGTTTTGCGACCACGACGCGCTGCCGACCCAGCCAGCCCGATGCAGGACATGGATGCATCCCATGCCCAGCAGGCCGACACCGGCAATGGCAATGCCGGGATTGACCGCGCCCACATAGGGACGAAATGCAGCTGCATCGATGCTTGCGGCTGCAAGGCCGATGGCTATGGCGCCGACAACCAGATAACTGAAACGCAGAACTGGACTCATGGAACCATGAATCCAGTTCTGTCCGTCTAAAGCAAGTTTCCGTCCGCCGCTTCCGTCCCGGCTGACTTCGACGGTGCAACGGGTGTTGTGATGGTCGGGGTCTTGCGTATCCCCAGACCGGGAAGGGGAACAGTGCCTGCCTGTGGTGCGCCACCGGCCAGCGTTCCCGCCAGGCTGTTGCCGGCCGGCCTCGTTGTCTCACCGCGCAGTTCGCGCAGCAGTGTCACATGGTCCGGCATGGCGTTGACGAACTGGCTGATCTTGTGACGCTGGCCGTTCACATGTTTGCGCCACATGTCCCGGTTGAGGTTGAGGCTCGCGCCTGCGTTCCAGTCATCACGCATCTGGTAGATGCGCTTGCCCTGCAGGACGGCGGTGTAGACCTCCGGCGAAAACAGGTGCTGCGACTTGAGGTCGGTCACCACCGGCATGGCGTGTTTCCAGACCTCGAGATTTTCCGCCAGAGAGTCAGGCACCTCCAGCTCTTCGCGGGCGTCGATCCAGTACTGGCTATCGGTCCGGTTGCCCAGGGCGTAGTGCAGGCAGATGAAGTCCCGTACTTCGTCATAGAGGCCGGAGGCGACGTCATTGTAGCGCTTGCGCAGACTGTCCGGGTACGACTGATCCGGGAAATAGGCGATGAGCCAGCGCACGGCCATCTCGATCATGTAGATGGCAGTGGATTCAAGCGGTTCGATGAAGCCGCCGGACAGGCCGATGGCGATGCAGTTCTTGACCCAGCTGTTGCGGGTGCGGCCGACGCGCATGGGGATGACACGGGGTTCAGCATCCTTGCCTGCGGCACCCAGGAATTTCAGAAACTCGTCGCGGGCTTCGTCATCGCTGCGGTGGGCCGAAGAATAGACATAGCCCGTACCGATGCGGTTGAAGAGCGGCACGCGCCAGCTCCAGCCTGCGCCCAGCGCCGTTGACCGGGTGACGGGTTCAATGAATTTCGGGCCGTTCTCGGTCTGCTCGGGATGGGGAATCTGCACCGCCATGGCGCGGTCGTTGGCCAGGTACTTGTCGTAGGAGATGAAAGGTTCATCGAGGGCACCGTTGATGAGCAGGCCTTTGAAGCCGGTGCAGTCGATCACCAGTTCGACGGCGTGGCGTCCGGTCTCCTTTAGGTTGATGGCGGCAATGCTGCCGCCTTCGCTGTGTTCCACATCCACCATGTCATCGAGCACATGCTCGACGCCGCGATTGACGCTGATGCCCTGAAGCATCTTTGCGAACAGGCCCGCATCCAGATGATAGGCATAGCTGACAGGCTCGCTATAGGGTTTGGACCCGAGCGGCCGGGGGCCCTTGCGCATCATCCCCAGATCCTGCGCTGGAGAAATCGTCTGCACGAAGCTTGCGCCGCTTCCGCCAAAGCGTCCGTAGTAATAGCCGGGATCAATGCCGCCGACGCGGTGGCCTGTGTTGAACGGGTTGATGTAGCTGAAAGGTTTGCCCTTGGCGTCCACGTTCCAGTTGGCGAAGTCGACGCCGAGCTTGAAGGAGGCGTTGCAGGTCTTGAAGAAGTCGGTCTCCGAGATGCCGGTCTGCTGAAGCGAGTGCGACATCGAAGGGACGGTCGCCTCCCCGACCCCGACGGTAGGGATGTTCGGGCTCTCAATCAGTGTGATACGCATCCTGTTGGTGGGGCGGTTCTTCTGCATTCCGAAGAAAACCGAAAGCATGTTGGCTGTGAACCACCCGGCGGTGCCCCCACCTACAATGGTGATGTGCTTGATTGGATCTGCCATCTGAAACGTCCCCCCGGTCGTTCGGCCTGACAAAGGCCATATTCCGAATGGGGACTTTAGGAGCGGGAGCTCAGGACGCCAAGTGCTTATGCAGACGGCGTGGCTGCGGCCCGTTCGCGGGCATGGCGCACGGAGGCGCGTTCTTTTTCGCTTTCGGACTTGAGCTGTCCGCAGGCGGCGAGGATATCGCGGCCGCGCGGGGTGCGGACGGGGCTGGCGTAGCCCGCCTTGTTGATGATGTCCGCGAAAGCTTCGATCCGGTCCCAGTCCGAGCACTCATAGTCCGAGCCGGGCCAGGGATTGAACGGGATCAGGTTGATCTTGGCGGGGATGCCCTTGAGGAGCTTCACGAGGGCACGGGCGTCCTGGTCGCTGTCGTTCACGTCCTTGAGCATCACATACTCAAAGGTGATGCGGCGGGCATTGGACAGGCCGGGATAGTGGCGGCAGGCGCGCAGAAGCTCCGCAATCGGATATTTCTTGTTTATGGGCACGAGGATGTCGCGGACCTCGTCGCGCACGGCGTGAAGTGAGATCGCGAGCATGACGCCCATCTCGGCGCCGCAACGCTCAATCTCCGGCACGACGCCGGAGGTTGAGAGCGTGATGCGCCGCTTGGAGATCGACAGGCCGTCGCCGTCAGACACCAGTTCGAGCGCGTCGCGCACATTGTCGAAATTGTAGAGCGGTTCGCCCATGCCCATCATCACGACGTTTGTCAGCGTGCGGGGCTGGTTGACCGACGACGTGTTGACCTCGGGCCATTCGCCCAGACTGTCACGGGCGATGAGCACCTGTGCGACGATTTCACCGGCGGTGAGATTGCGTACCAGTCGCTGGGTGCCGGTGTGGCAGAAGGTGCAGGTGAGCGTGCAGCCGACCTGGGAGGAGACACACAGGGTGCCGCGTCCGGGCTCGGGAATGAACACGGTCTCGACTTCATTGCCGTCTGCCAGGCGGATCAGCCATTTGCGGGTGCCGTCGGTGGAAATCTGTTCACTGACGATTTCCAGACGGCTGATGTCAAATGCATCATCCAGCGCCGCGCGCACGGCCTTGGAGATGTTTGTCATTTGCTCAAAAGACGTGACGCCGCGCACATAGAGCCAGTTGTATATCTGGCTGGCGCGCATGCGGCATTCGCGGTCCTTGAGGCCGAGACCTTCCAGCGCCTTGGCCAGCTGCTTGCGGGATAGTCCAATGATGGACCGGCGCGCAGGGGCTACCGCGACGCCGCCGGTGATGGTGGGGGCGTTGGGGTTGGCGCGGGCGATATCAAGCGGCTGGGTGGGCATGGAGCTGGTTACTTGCACCCTTCGTCGATGGCGCGGATGGCGGCAGTGACGCCGGACAGGGAATAGCGGTCCGTGGTCAGCGTTCCCCGGCCGGAGGTGCCCTGAACGCGCAGGGAGTTGCCGCGCTTCATGGCCGCCACCAGCTTGCGTTCGCTAGCGCGGTCCTGAACCCAGGCACCGCCTTCGTTCTGGGCGTCATTTTCCGTGAACAGGGTGTGCTTGGCGCCGTCCACGTCTGCTGTAACCGTGCTGTCTTTCTTGTAGGGGTAGCCGGCGACGACGCTGACTTCGCCCTTGACGTTGCGGCCCGGCCAGTTGGCAACCATGACGTAGATCTGTCCGCGGCGGACGTTCTTGGGCTCTGTGTCCTTGGGCTGGCTCAGGGCGTAGCAAATGGTGTTGGGGCCGTTGGAGACCTTATACGCCCGCCAGTCCGTGAAGGTGCCAAGGGGAACCGGTTCAGCGGCCAGGGCACCTGCTGAGGGCAGCATCAACAGCGCTGCCGCCAGGGCGGCAGTGAGCGCCGAAGCGCGAGTTGCACGAGACAGAAAGGCGGGGCGTGTCATGCGCGTTAACATCCTCTTAACCATGAGCGTTCGACGAATAGGGACGAGCGTGCCCCTTCTTATCGCTGTTCGGCGTTGAATGTCACCAGCGACGGGAAATCCGGTGTGTACCCCGGGCTCGTATCTGATTGAGGGGGGACAGGTGGATGCCGCGAACCGGAGACATTGCGTCTACTGCGAGAGTGGCGTTGAATGGGAAATGTGCGCAGGGAACGTGGCCTTTTCGTGGCCCCAACCTGAGCAATATGACAGACTCTGCCGCCGGCCGGGCGGTGAGAGCAGATGACGGGTGGGGCAGGTAACGCGTGGACGTGGCAGCGGTGGAATCTGATGCTAGAGGGGCGGATGCCAGCAAGGCAACCGGCAAGGCCGGCGGCTATGACCGCGAGGCCATGGCTGACTGCATCGAGGCTGTTGCGGCACGGCAGGACAAGCAGGCCTTTGCGACCCTGTTTGACTATTTCGCGCCCCGTCTCAAAGGCTATCTGATGAAGCTGGGGGCTGCGGAGCCGCTGGCGGAAGAGCTGTCCCAGGAAGTGATGATCACCCTGTGGCGCAAGGCGGCGCAGTTCGACCGCAAACAATCATCCGTGTCCACATGGCTTTATACGATTGCCCGCAACCGGCGCATCGACGTGCTGCGGCGGGAGAGGTTTCCCGACTATGATCCGGATGATCCGCTGCTGCTGCCGTCAGAGGCCGAACAGCCGGACGAGGCGGTTGCAGCCGGCGAACGCGAGGTAAAGGTCCGCGCGGCGCTGGAATTGTTGCCCGAAGAGCAGGCGGAGCTGATAAGGCTGGCCTTCTTCAAGGGATGGTCCCACAGTGAGATTGCCGAGCATCAAAAACTGCCGCTCGGCACGGTTAAATCGAGGTTGCGGCTGGCGTTCCGTAAACTCAAGGGCGGGCTCGAGGGAACCGTATAGGCATGAGCGAACTGGACATGACAGATTCTGATGTGGCAGCGCCGGACCGCCGGTTTGGTGAGGAAATCCTCCTCGACTATGTGACCGGCACGCTGGATGAGGCGACGACGCTTCTGGTGGCGGCGCATCTTGATCTGTGCCCGCAGTCGCGCGCGCTGGTGGACATGATGGCCCATGTGGGCGGGGTTCTGCTGGAAGAGGCAGAGCCGGTTGCCATGCGCGACGGGGCGTTTGACAGCGTCATGGCGCTGCTGGAGGACCGCCCGCTGCCTGCTGCATCTGCTGCGCCTGTAGAGGCCAGTGACGATGAAATGACCATGTTGCCGCAGGTAGTGCGTGACCGCATTTCGGCATGCGGCGGCAAGTGGTCGTTTGTCGCCCCGGGGGTCAAGGGCATGGATCTCGGCTTTGAGGCGCCGCAGGCCAGTGCGTCATCCAAACCCGGTGAAGTGAAGCTCTACCGTCTTGAACCGGGCAAGGGCGTGCCGACTCACACCCACCAGGGCAGCGAAGTCACCCTCGTGTTGACCGGGGCCTTTGCGGACGGCCGGGACCGGTTCGGGCCGGGCGATGTGTCCGTTGCTTCACCTGATATCACCCACAAGCCGGTTGCCGAACAGGGGGACGTCTGTTTCGCGCTGGCGATTACGGACGCTCCTTTGCAGCTGACCGGGGCGCTCGGACTCGTGCAGCGCGCTCTGTCACTTGGCGGGTCGGACTAAGCCTGCTGGGACTGGTATTTCCCGTTGATCCGCGCCCGCGCGGTGAGGTGCGCTTTTCGGCGTAGCTGCCGATGGGTGCCGCTGCGCCTTCCGGCATGCCCATGGACGACACCGGACGGGCGGGGAAATTGCCCAGGGTTCTGACCCGGTCATACATGACGATGGCGCCCGCCATCGCCACATTGATGCAAAAGGCCGTCGGAATACGGATGAAACTGGTGCATTTCTCACGCATTTCAGGCGAGAGGGAACCGGCTTCTGGCCCCAGCACATAGGCCGCCTTGCGTGGATGGTAGAAGCTGGGGAGGTCCACAGCCTCGTCCATCAGCTCGATCCCCACCAGTTCGCACCCGGTCGGCATCTGCATGTCGTCGAGGGTGTCCCAGCCATAGTAAGGGATATTGCTGCCGGCATCGGAGGTGTCCGAGTGGGCGTTCTTGATGCGCTTGTGGGCGTCCACCGTGAAGAAGAAGCTGGCGCCGAAGGCATGGGCCGAGCGGACAAGATTCCCCAGATTTCCGGGCTTTGAGATGCGTTCCGCGCCGATGGCAAAGTAGCCGCGGGGTCGGGTGGTGGTGACGTTTGTGTTCATCGCTGTGCCTGACAGTCAGGTCGCCTGCCGATCAGTGTTGGTTTGGTGTTTCCTGCATAGCACGACCGCTTCACGGGTGCCTCACGGGGACGTGCATTTGCGATTGCATAAAAAAGCGCCATATAGGCAACGGTTTAGCGACACAATCTGCGTTAGACTTCCATCACCAGCCCGTTTTTCCGGGTATCTGAGTACCATTCCGGCAAACGGGGCCATCGCGTGACATTCAGGCATTCAACAACAAAAGCAGCATCACGGCTGCTGTGCGGCCTCGTGCTTGCTACCCCTCTGGCATTGCCAGCGTTTGCGTCGGAGGTGGCTGAGCAGTTACCCGCACCCGAGGCCCCCAGCGGCCAGATCGAGATTACCGTTGACGGGACGCAAGCACGTGTCGGTACGGTGCGGGTCAATCTGTATGCGTCGGCGGAAGCGTTTCTCGAGCGCGAAGATGCGCAGGCCGAAGTAGCGGTATCTGATGAGGGGGCCTCGGTCGTGACGTTCTCTGATCTTGCACCCGGCACCTATGCGGCGGTCGCCTATCAGGACATCAACGGCAATGGCGAGCTGGATCGCGGCCTGTTTGGTATTCCGCTGGAGCCGCTGGGCTTCTCAAATGGTGTGGTGCCGGTTTTCTCGGCCCCGGACTTTGAGGATGCAGCCGTTGCAGTTGCCGATGGTCTGACAGAGATCGGGATCACCGTGCGGAACCTGACGAGCGCCCGCCGGGCAGGCTCCTAGACACGTCCGACTTCCTGACTTCCTTCCTTTGGCGTTGATGCGCTCTCCATGGTACATCCCGTGGCGAAGCTGCACGCATGTGCATTTGCAACAAACGACAAGAGGGAGAGCGCCATGAAGGCCGTTTTGTGTAAGGAATATGGGCCACCGGAAAGCCTCGTTCTGGAAGAGGTGGCATCGCCTGAGCCGGGCGAAGGGCAGGTCCGCATCGCGGTCAAGTCAGCTGCCGTCAATTTCCCGGACGTGCTGATCATCGAGAACAAGTATCAGTTCAAGCCGCCGCTGCCGTTCTCACCGGGCGGTGAAGTGGCAGGCGTCGTCGACAAGGTTGGTCCTGGCGTGACAACGCTCAAGGAAGGCGACCGGGTCATCGGCTCATGCGGCTGGGGCGGTTTCGCTGAAGAGATTGTTGTCGATGAAGGGCGCTGCACGCCGTTCCCGGATGAAATGGATTTCGTTTCGGCATCGGCCTTCCTGATGACCTACGGCACGTCGCATCACGCATTGAAGGACCGCGCGAACATCCAGCCGGGTGAAACGCTTCTGGTTCTTGGTGCTGCGGGCGGTGTTGGCCTTGCGGCTGTTGAGCTTGGCAAGGCTATGGGCGCGCGTGTGATCGCGGCAGCCTCGACAGAAGAAAAAGTGCAGGTCGCCAAGGACCATGGGGCGGATGAGGGCTTTGTCTATCCCACGGGCGAGCTTGATCGTGCGCAGCAGAAAGAGCTGTCGGAAAAGATCAAGGAGCTCACCGGTGGTCAGGGTGCGGACGTTGTCTATGACCCGGTCGGCGGCGATTACTCCGAGCCGGCGATCCGCGCCACTAACTGGGAAGGCCGCTTCCTGGTGGTGGGTTTTGCGTCAGGCCCGATCCCCAAGGTGCCGCTCAACCTGGCGCTGCTGAAAGGCTGCCAGATCGTTGGTGTGTTCTGGGGCGCGTTTACGGCGCGTGAGCCTGAGCGTAACAAGCAGAACCTCGCTGAGCTGATGGCATGGTTCAAGGACGGCAAGATCAAGCCGCATGTGTCCAAGACCTATCCGTTGTCGGATGCAGCGTCTGCGCTCAACGACATGGCGGCACGTAAAGTGAAGGGCAAGATTGTTCTTGTTACTGAATAAGTGTCGCTGAACAGAGTCGACGAACGCGATCCACGAGGCTGGCGGCGCGGAGCTATTCGCGCCGCTGCCATCGTGTCTGCCCTCGCGCTCGTGCTCTTTGCATTTCTTGTTTATGTGCTGCTCGCGTCCAGTGATCCGGTTTACTGGGCGGGCGACATTGCCGAATTCGAGCGGCTGGATATCTCCAATCCTCCGGACAAAGATCAGATCGTTTTTGTCGGCGGTGGCACAATCCGCCAGTGGGAAAACCTGGAACAGGCACTGGCACCGCTGCCGGTCATCAAGCGCGGATTTGGCGGAGCGCATGTGTCCCACGTGACTGCCTATGCGCCGCGAATCGTTCAGCCGTATGAGCCATCGGCTGTGGTTGTCTCTGCCGGTGCGGACGATCTGGCGGATGTGGGCGGCAAGCCACCGGACCAGGTGGAAGCCGACATGGCGGAGCTGATCGCGCTGCTGCGGCCTTCCGGTCTGCGTCCGCGTGATGCACCGCAGGTTTATATTCTCTCCATCACACCGTCCCCCATGCGTGCGGCGCGGTGGCCGGCCTTTGCGCAGGCGAATGCCCAGCTCAGCGCGCTCGCGGACGCCAATCCCGGGGTCTACTTTGTCGATGTGGCTTCGCTTATTGCAACCGATGACGGGCGCATGGATGAGAGCCTCTATAAATGGGACGGGCTCACTTTCAACGAGGAAGGGTATGCAGTTCTGGGGCGTGCCATTCGCCAGCGATTGATGGCTGATCTGGGGGCTCGCCTGCGGTCAACACCGCCGCCGACAGCGGATCCACTTGGTCAGGCGGTGCCTGCACCTTAGGGCGTTATTCCTTCTAAGTATTTGGCAACGCGGGCACTTTTCTGACAAGTGACATGCACGCACACCAGACGCGATGGTTGATGACGCGGTGTCATCTTGTGGCCATGCCGGACCATGCCTAGGTTGAAGGCCTTCGTACCGGTGCCAGGAGGGGCACCGGGCTGCACTTTCCGTCAGGACACTGTTCCGCGTGACTAAGCACGAGACATCAACCGCTTACTCAGAGCGGCGTGACCGCGTAACTGCGTGGTGGCTGACGCTTGCGCCCAATACGCGCGGCGCTATGTGGCTGCTGATGTCGATGACCCTGTTCACGGTCATGGCGGTGCTCACCAAATTCCTGGGTACGCGGCTTGACCCAATGCAGGTGGCGTTCTTCCGGCTGTTCTTTGCCACGGCCGTCATCATGCCGTGGCTCATCAAGGATGGCGGCTTTATTCCCAACCACCCCCGGCTGATGACGTTGCGCGGGATCATTGGCGGTGGCGCGATGATCTGCATGGTCTATGCGTTTGTGAAACTGCCGCTGGCGGACGCGCAGGCGATCCAGTTTGCCCAGGCGCTGTTCATGGTGCCGCTGGCCATCATCTTTCTGGGCGAGGTGCCGGGCTGGCGGCGCATCACGGCGGTGATCATCGGCTTTCTCGGTGTGCTGGTGATGCTGCGGCCGTCCGGCGACTTTGAGCCCGCGGCGTTTGTGGCGCTGTTCGGCGCGCTGCTGATCGCGGGGGCGGCGATCATGGTCAAGCTTGTGTCCGACAAGGATGGGCCGCTGACGATGATGCTGTTTTCCGGTGTGTTCGGCTGCGCCATGACCATCGTGCCGATGGTGCTGAACTGGATCGATCCAACGCCCTATGAGTGGTTCATGCTGGCGGCCATGGGCATTGTCGGTGCGGGGGCGCATAATTGTTTCCTGCGGGCCTACAGGGTGGGCGAAGCCACGGCCATGGCGCCGATTGACTACACTCGCCTGCTGTTTGCCGGCGTTGCCGGGTTCCTGTTTTTCGGCACGGTGCCGGATGCCTACACCATTGTCGGCGCCGTCATTATCGCCGGCACCAGCTTTTACATCGCGCGCCGTGAAGCCGCAGTCGCGCGGGCCAAGGCGGCAGCTGCGGCGGACGAAAGCAAAACCGTATGAGTGTGGCCTCCCGGCGAGAACGGGTCGCGGCGTACTGGTTCACACTGGCACCCAATGTGCGTGGTGCGTTGTGGCTGTTGCTGTCGGCCACGCTGTTCACGGTGATGGCGGTTCTGGCCAAGACGCTGGGTGACCGGCTCGACAGTTTTCAGGTGGCGTTCTTCCGGCTGCTGTTCGGGCTGGTCGTCATCATGCCGTTTCTCATTCGCGGCGGCGCTGCCGCCTTCAAGACGCATTACCCGGTGCTGCAGCTTGTGCGTGGTGTCGTCGGGTCATCCGCCATGCTGTGCGGGTTCTACGCGCTCATCCATCTGCCGCTGGCGGACGCGCTGGCCTACAACTTCACCAAGGCGCTGTTCGTGGTGCCGCTCGCCTACTTCATTTTGAAGGAGCCTGCCGGGCCGCGCCGCATCGGGGCGGTGCTTGTGGGCTTCGTCGGCGTCATCGTGATGCTGCGGCCAACGGTCGAGATTGACCCGGCTGCACTTGTTGCGCTGGCGGGCGCGCTGCTGGTGGCGATGGCGACGATCCTTGTGAAGATCGTTGCGAAGGACGCACCGGTGACGCTCATGTTTTATACCGGCGTCGTCGGCACCTGTGTTGCGGCCATTCCCACCTATCTCGTCTGGCAGGACCCGACATGGAGCGAGCTTGGGCTGCTGATGCTCATGGGGGCCGCCGGGGCCGGGGCACATAACTGCTTCATTCGCGGCTACCGGGAAGGGGAAGCGTCGGCGATCGTGCCGTTTGATTATTCGCGCCTTGTATTTGCGGGTATTGCGGGCTTCGTGATTTTCGCCGATGTGCCGGATGTGTTCACCATTGTGGGTGCCCTGGTCATTGTGGTGACCACGCTTTACATCGCCCAGCGCGAGGCGGCGGAGGCCAAGGCGAAACGATCTGGCGGCGGCTAGCTGTTGCCCGGGTCCTGTCCGTAGAAGATCAGAAAGCCGTTTGGGTCCTTGATGTGGAATTCACGCATGCCGTAGGGCTGATCGAAAGGCGCGCGGGTCTGTGTCGGCGGTTTGGTTGCCATGACTGCTTCGTACAAGGCATCCACATTGTCCGTCTCGATATACATGGACATGTTGGAGGCGGTTACCTTCAGAACCTGCGGGTCATCCGTGTGCTGAAGATGGATGCATACATGTCCGTTGTCGACAATGCCGTAGGAGCCGTCCTCTGCTTCAAAGCCCTTGGTGAAGCCGAGATGGGTTACGTAGAAGGCGATGGCCTCTCCCACATTGCGTACCGGAACAATGGGCGCGCCGTAGCGCAGCTTTGCTGAGGCAGGATCGCTCATCAGGCATCCTCAAAATCGCCCTGCCGCAGGGTGCGCTGGGCGCGGGTGCGGTGGTGGTCCTGGATGTGGCTGCCGACGATGGCGATGGCGGTTGTCAGCACGGTGGCATCATCGGTGAAGCCAAGGGCGGCGATCACGTCCGGGATCAGGTCCGTGGGCACGATGAAGTAGGTGATGGCTGCAAAGAGCGTTGCGCGGACGCGCATGGGCGTGCCGGGGTCGATGGCGCAGTAATAGGCGGCGGCTGCATCTTCCGCGAAGGGAATCTTGCCGGCGACGCGGGCGAGCTTGCGCCAGAAGCCCTTGCGGGCGACGCGCTCATTGCGCTCGGCGACAACCGGCAGCTGGATGCGCGGGTCTTCGATGAGCGTAATGGCGTCGTTGTCTGCGGAACTGCCTGTCATGTGGGTCCTGTGTGGTGGGCACCGGAATGCACAAAACGTGAAAGGTCGTCAGCGCCCAAGATGGGGCCTCAGGTGGCCGCGTGCAAGCGTGAGGCGTGGTGCGGCCAATATTCCCCTACGTCAAAGGGAAGGCCATTTTGAGGCCGGAAATGCCGGTGGAACCCCTTGTGACACGGGCCTTTCTTCGTGGTACACCCGCGCCCAATTACTGCTCAGGATCAGCAAGATCACACACCAAAAGGCTCAAAGGGAGGCTTTGTTTCATGAAGCTCGACAGTTCAATTTCAGCCGTCATTACCGGCGGTGCATCCGGCCTCGGCGAGGCAACAGCCCGCGCACTGGCGGCAGAAGGCGTCAAGATCGGCATCTTCGATCTCAACGCTGAAAAGGGCGAGGCTCTCGCCAAGGAACTCGGCGGCGTGTTCGCTGAGTGCAACGTGACCGACGAAGCCGGTGTGGATGCCGCCTTCGCCAAGTCCCGCGACGCCATCGGCCAGGAGCGCATTCTTGTGAACTGCGCGGGTATCGGCAACGCCATCAAGACAGCCGGCCGCAACAAGGAAACAGGCGAGATCAACGCCTTCCCGACGGACAAGTTCGACCTGATCATCCAGATCAATCTTGTCGGCACGTTCCGCTGCATCGCCAAGTCGGCAGCCGGTATGATGACACTGGACCCGCTGGAAGGCGGCGACCGGGGTGCGGTCATCAACACGGCCTCCGTGGCGGCCCAGGACGGCCAGATCGGCCAGGCGGCATACTCAGCGTCGAAGGCCGGTGTTGTCGGCATGACCCTGCCGATCGCCCGTGACCTGTCCCGCGAAGGCATCCGCATCAATACGATCCTGCCGGGTATCTTTGATACGCCGCTTCTCGCCGGTGCTCCTGAGAAGGTCCGTCAGGCCCTTGGTGCGCAGGTGCCGTTCCCCGCACGTCTTGGTGCGCCGGATGAGTATGCGCATCTCGCCAAGACCATGATCGAGAACGGCTATTTCAACGGTGAAAGCGTCCGCCTCGACGGCGCAATTCGCATGGCGCCGCGGTAGGCTTCAAGCCAGCGACAGATTGGAAAGGCCGTCCGGGCAGCCGGGCGGCCTTTTTGTTTGCGTGCTCACTGGGTCTTCAAGGTGTCCCGCGTATAGGCGGTGAGCATGCGTTTGATCTCAGCGATATAGGGCTTGCGGGTGCGGGAGGTCTTTGGGGGCACCTTTGCGAAGGCATCCGTCATGGTGCTGCCCAGAACCGCGATGAAAATGCCGCGGCGGGCAGGCGTGAGCCCGGGCATGGCCTGTTTGACGACCAGCTCGAGACGGGCCGTCAGGTCCCGGCGCAGATTGTCCGCCAGAAAGCCGGCAGCACCTGCGCCTGATGGCGTGCGCGCGATGCAGATGAAGCCCTCGTTTTGATCCTGCAGGTTTTCCAGCCCGTCAACCATGTTGCTGATGAAGGCTTCGGGATCACGCGCCAGGGCCTCCGGGGTCATGTGGGTGTTCGAGAAGTCAGCGACCTCGCCGGCAAATTTTTCACTCAGCGCGTCATAGATGCCGGTCTTGCCGTCGAAGAACTGGTAGATCGACCCGACGGGCACATCGGCAGCTTCGGCAATGTCGCGGACCGTAAGGTCTTCGAATGGTTTTGACGCCAGCAGACTGCGTGTTTTTGCCAAGACGCGTTCAGCGCGCGCGCGACTGCGTTCCTGTACCGGTTTGCGGGCCATTGTTCCTCACGAGATGTCCAGCCCCTCTCTAGCAAAACATGAACCTGTCGTCATGTTATTTGACATGAACACGAACACATGTTCATGTTTATGGAGAGATCAGTTGGTGCCCTTGATGTGGCGCCAGGCATGGAGGGCATGAGATGGCTAATCCTGATACCCAATCGGAGCATGGTGATTGCTGTGAAACCGATGACGTGGCGTCACCTGAAACGGGGAAATCCGATGAGGTTTCCTTTGAGGCATTTCATCACGCGATGCATATGCTCATGGCGTCTTCCTGCTGTGGCGGAGGTGCGGGCGGCGCGACCATGGCGGCGCGCCGGGCGCAACGTCTCAGTCCGTTTGAGAAACTGGGCTTCGATGCCTGGCGTGACAGCGTCAAATCCCGCACACCGAGGTTGCCGACCATCTCCGGTACCTATCTGCTTCCAGATGTGACGGTTGTGGGGCCGGACGGGGCGCAGCAGTCCCATCGTGATGTCATCGTTTCCGGTGAGACAATCCAGAGCATCGTTCCGCACGGGGCCGTGCATATCGAGGATGTGGTTGAGGCTGCGCGTGGACGGTATGTGTCAGCGGCCTTTATCGACATGCATGTGCACATGCCACCGCATAATGTGCTGCGGCTGACGCCGTTGTTCATGCTGCAGACGCTGCGGCACGGCATCACGATCTGCCGCGATGCAGGCGATACGGACGGCACAGCCACACCCGCCGCGCTTGAGCAGGTGTATTCGGGGAGGCTGCCGGGGCCGGACATTCACTACGCCTATTCATTCATCAACCGGCCGCCGGCGCGGTGGGCCAACTCTGTTGTGTATGACGACGCGGCGCAGGCGCCGGCCATTGTTGAGCGGCTGAAACGGCTGGGGGCCAGCTGGGTCAAATCATACGAAAACCTCGACGTGCCCCGGATCGCAGCGCTCAAGGCTGCAGCCGCGGAGGCAGGTCTTGATGTCATGGGGCATGTGCCGACGACACTCGGCCTGGAAGAGGCGCTGGTGCCGGACGCGCAGCACAATTTTGGTGTGCCGGATCCCCAGAGCCTGCGCCGGGACCATGTGTGGAGCCGCATGGTGGACTGGCAGGATGTGGATCAGTCGCGGATCGATGTCATCCGGCGCGGGGCTGAGGCCCATGACCTGGCCTTCACGCCGACGCTGGAGACTACGCGCAACGCGCTTCACTATGCGGACACAATGTCCGGTGAAGCGAGATCAATCACGGGCCTGCTTCCGTCATTCTATGGTGACATCGTCTGGGACCCGGATCACGGGCTGCCGGCCTATCGCGGACTGACACCGGATGAGTTTGACCGGGCCCGGGATGCACGTGAGCGCAAGCATGCGCTGGTCGGCCAACTCTACGAAGACGGCGCTGACCTCAGGGTCGGGACGGATACCCAACAGCCCTATGTGGCGCCGGGCAGGTCTTTCCATCAGGAGGTCGAGGAGTTTGAGGCTTGCGGCATTCCGCGATCCGAAACTGTGCGGCTGTCAACCGAACATGCGGCAGCCCAGCTGGGACTGGATGACGCGGGCCATGTGGCATCGGGACAACGGGCGGAGTTGCTTGTCAGCGATCGTTCTCCTCATGCGGCTGACTGGTCGCCTGATACGTCGCTGGTTGCCGTTGCGGCGCGCGGCAAGCTTGCCATGACAGCTGACCTTGACCGGGAAATTGCGTCTGAACTCGGGCGATTTGAGTCCGTGTTTGCCGGATACACGTCGCGCTGGCTTGCCAAGTTCGCCATGAAGAAGGCTGCATCCCGCTTCGTCGCGTAGTAGTTCGTCATCGAAGCTTCAACGTCGTGTCATCTAGTGCGTTCCCGCGCCCAACTTTGGATGATCACAAAAACGTAAGTGCGCGGGCGGGCGTTTCGCTTTACAAAGCGCCACACACATAACTCCCGGAGGAAACACTCATGCTTGGATATACCTGCGTCGGCACAAACGACCTGCCCAAGGCACTGGACTACTACGAAACACTGCTGGCTGATCACAATCCCAACATGGTGATGGAAGATCCCGGCCGGATGCGGATCTACAGCAACGGCCAGGGCGGCATGCTGATGGTCACCAAGCCCGCTGACGGCGGCGAAGCCACGGTCGGCAATGGCTGCATGATCGCGATCCCCGGCGGCAGCCGCGAGGGCGTGGATGCGCTCTACAAGAAAGCCATGGACCTTGGCAGCGCGGACGAAGGCGGCCCCGGCGAGCGGATGCCCGGTTTCTATGGTGCGTATTTCCGTGATCTGGACGGCAACAAGATCTGCGCATTTCATATGGGCTAATGCATAAGCCTGGCAGACAGTCTGAGAAGGCCGCTCCTTACGGGGGCGGCCTTTTTGCTGTCTTGTCGTGTTTCCATGCCACGCTTACCTGCAACGTAGGTGTCCATGGGCCCGGAGTGGGGTTTACTGGCCGCATCTTCATTCCTCACCTCATCCCTCAAGGAGAGAGACATGCTTGCTTACGCCACAATCGGAACAAATGACCTGCCCAAGGCACTGGCCTTTTATGATGCGCTGCTGGCGGATCTGAACCCGCAGGTGCTCATGGAAGAAGAAGGCAACATGCGCATCTATGCAGGCGGTCCCGGCGCGATGATCATGGTCACCAAGCCTTATGACGGCAACGCCGCCACGCCGGGCAACGGCAACATGCTGGCGATGCAGCCGGGCAGCAAGGAAGCGGTCGATGCCATGCACGCCAAGGCCCTTGAGCTTGGCGGCAGCGATGAAGGCGCGCCGGGTGATCGCGGACAGGGTTTTTACGGCGCGTATTTCCGTGATCTCGACGGCAACAAGCTCTGCGTGTTCCACATGGGTTAGAACCCTGATTTGGCTGCGAAGCAGAAGGCTGCGCCGATGGGCGCAGCCTTTTTCGTATGTTGGGCTTGCTGTTTGTGCCGCGCGTCGTTGTGTTGCCGCAATCGCACGGCGTTCTTGCCGGCATGACCAGATCAGCAAATCGTTCACCTCGCCTGAAGCCGGTCCTGGCTTTGATCTTTGCTTTCACAGTGGCGGCCCTGTGGGTGCTTAACTCCGGGTGGCTTGCCTCTCTCTCACGTGGCGCAGGGGATAACACACGGCTTATTGCCCATCGGGGTGTGCATCAGGCTATTCGGCCGTCGGCCAAGATCGGCAATGACACATGTACAGCGGATCTGATCCGGCCGGTGACACACAGTCTCATCGAAAACACGATTCCCTCCATGCGGGCTGCTTTTGCTGCCGGTGCTGATGTCGTTGAGCTGGATGTCCATCTGACTGCAGACGGGGAGTTCGCTGTCTTTCATGACTGGACGCTTGACTGCCGGACAAACGGGCAGGGCGTCACGCATGATGCCACGATGGCGTATCTGCGTGGACTGGATGCCGGGTATGGCTATACGGATGATGGAGGAGTGACGTTCCCGCTGCGCGGGACGGCCGTCGGTGCCATTCCCACGTTGGTGGATGTGCTGGATGCACTTCCGGAAGGGCGGTTTCTGATCAACTTCAAAAGCAGGCGTGTCGAAGAGGGGGATGCGTTGATCGCTCTGCTGGCGGCCCGTCCCGCAAGTGTGCGTCAGGTCATTGGGGTTTACGGTGGTGCGCCCCCGACCCGCCGTGTGCTTGCGCGGCGGTTTGAGCTGTCCGATGACCTGAGTGGAAACCTACGCGGCCTTGATAGCGCGTCGGCGCGATCCTGCCTGATCCGTTATCTGGGTCTTGGCTGGACGGGGTATGTGCCGCAGGCGTGCCGGCAGGGGCTGGTGTTCGTGCCGGTCAACTATGCGTGGCTGATGTGGGGCTGGCCGGACCGGTTCATACAGCGCATGCATGCGGCAGGCAGTGATGTGGTGGTTGTCGGGCCTTATCGCGGTGGCGGATTTACAACCGGTATCGACGATGAGGCACTATTGGACGACGTGCCCTACGGGCGGGATGTCTACCTGTGGACCAACCGCATTGAAGTGATTGGGCCTGCCCTGGCTGAGCAGGTGCCTGACTAGGGGCTATTCCGCTGCTAGCGCAACAGGCAGGGCGCCCGGCGCGCCGCCGCCGCCCTGGTTTTCGGCCAGTCTGGCGCGCATGCGTTCGAGCACGCTGGCGGCGACAAACAGCTCTTCCTTGGAGAAACCTTCGCCTAGCGCATCCGCGAGTTCGCCGAGGCTGGCGTTCATGCGCGCATAGGCGTCGAGGCCTTTGGGCGTCACTTCAATGAGCTGCGAACGGCGGTGGGCCGGGTTGGGTACGAAGCGGATCAGGCCGTCGCCAACCATCTCATTGGCCAGCTTCTGGATGTGCTGCCGGGAAACAGGCCGCGCGCGGGCGAGCTGCGGCACGGTCTGCGGGCCCTGGGTGATGATGGAGTTCAGCATGCCCCAGACACCGCCGCGCTGGGCGTTGACGGCGCCTATCTCCTGACCCTCCGCCTGCAGGCGGAAATAGAGCCAGGGGACGCAGTTCATGACGGCAAGGGAAAGGTCGCGGCGGCCCATGGCTTTGGCGGGAGAGACGGCTTTGACGAGTTTCTTCGCGCCCTTGCCAGCTTTCTTCTTCCCGCCGCTGTTCTTTGCCACGTGCGCCCCCGTCGGTCCTGCTGTGCTGCTTGAAGCGCGGACTCTACTCCGAGCACCCAACCTCTTGAAGGGGGCAATTCATTTCTTACATGACAATTTAGTTGTCGTAATGAGATTTGTGACAGGAGGGAGACAGAATGACGAAAGCAAAGACAGGTTCACTGTCAAATCATGTGACGCAGGAGAGCGGACCAAGCTCTCAGTTCGGCAATCCGCGGGGCTGGCTGGGCCGGCTGGCGCTCATCTCCATGGCCTGGAAGAACGGCCGCTATAACGGTGCGGCGCGGAATGCGCTTGATCTGCAGCCCGGCGATCAGGTGCTGGAGGTCGGCTGTGGGCCGGGTGTTTCGTTGAGGAAAGTGGCGCGTATCGTCGGGCCGGGCGGATCTGTTTCGGGGGTGGATTATTCGTCCGCCGCCGTCCGCATGGCGCGGCACAAGCTTCACTGGATGATCCGCCGTGGCCGCGCGCAGGTGCTGCAGGCAAGTGCTGAAACCCTGCCGTTTGAGACCGGCCGGTTTGACAAGGCGTATGCCGTCAACAGCTTCCAGTTCTGGCCAAAGCCGCAGGACGGGCTGGTGGAACTGGCGCGGGTGCTGAAACCCGGCGGGCGACTTGTCATTGTGCAGCGCTCGGCGGGGCCGGATAGCAAAAGCAATTTCGCCGGTGCCCAGAGCGGCTGGGACCGGGTCGAGCGGGCGGTTGAAGCCGCGAAGCAGGCAGGGTTTCAGGTGATTGATGTTACCCAGGAACCGGCGGGCAAGCTGGTGGCGGCGATTGCGATTTTCGAGACGCCGGGCGGCGCGGCTGAGGACTAGCCCGCGTAGCCTTCCATGGCGACGGCCAGGTCAATGTCCTTCTGGCTCAGGCCGTCGGCATCATGGGTGGTGAGGGTCACATCGACCTTGTTGTAGACGTTGAACCACTCGGGATGATGATCCATGACTTCGGCCTTCAGCGCCGCACGGGTCATGAAGGCGAAGGCCTCAGAGAAGTCCTTGAACTTGAAGACCTTGTTGATGGCGTCGCGGCCATCGACCTCGCTCCAGCCTGCAAGACCTGCCAGTGCTGTGGTGCGGGCATCGCCGGTAAGTTTCTCGGTCACTGGGGGTCTCCTTGGGTAATCAGGGAACAACTGGATCTTGTCGGACCATGTGACGCGCTTTGCCTGCAGGTCAAGGCGGAGGCATCATTGCCTGATGACCGATACGCATTCTCTGGCCGCGGCGCGTGCGCCTTCACTTGATGACATTACACAACTGGCAGAGATCGCCTTTGCCGCCTTGCCGGAGCAGTTCCGCGCCCTGTGCGGCGATGTGGTCATCCGTGTCGAGGACTTTCCCGACGAAGACGTGGTCCGGGACATGGGGCTTGAGAGTCCGTTCGACATCATGGGGCTCTACGCCGGCACCATGTCTCCCTTCCGGGAAAGCGGGGACATGGGCGGCAGCGTCAACATGGTGTTTCTCTACCGGCGGCCTCTTCTCGACTACTGGGTTGAGTATGACGAGGGTCTCGGCCATCTGGTGCGGCATGTGCTGGTGCATGAGATCGGCCACCATATGGGTCTGTCCGACGATGCGATGCATGCGTTGGAGGGCGCGGCGGACTGACGGGCTGGCACTCGTGTATCAAGCTGTGACGCGGGCCAGTCTGTAGCTCTGTTCCAGATTGTAGATCGAGCCGGAGTGGCTGAGGTCGCTGGAGTAGAGCCCGAAACTGTCAATGGCGATGGGGGCGGCCTTGTAGAGGCTGTGGTCCTGGATGAACTGCTGCACCTTGAGCGGTTCGGCATTGCGCAGACGGGCCAGGGTTACGTGCGGCACGAATTTGCGTTTGTCCGCGGCGAGCCCCATGCGCTGGAACGCACGTTCAATCTTCTTTTGCAGATTGGTCAGGGCTTCGCTCGGTTCGACACCGGCCCAGATGGCGCGCGGCTGGTCATGCCCGAAAACACCGCAGCCTTTGATCTGAAGGTCAAACGGTCTGGCTGAAATGGCGGCAAGGGCAGAAGCGATGTCTTCTGCCTGGGGTTCGGTGACTTCGCCGATGAAGCGCAGGGTGACGTGGTAGTTTTCCGGCGGGACCCAGCGGGCACCGGGGACGCCGCCGCCGGTCAGCGTGGCCAGATCCATGGAGGTGGCATGGGGCAGGCCCAGGGCAACGAACAGTCTCAGCATGTCCAAGACATAGCTGAGTCTGATGTCAGCTGGAAGACGGGGTTAGAGGCTGATGCCCATGGCCTTGCTTGCCGCCATGCGCAGTTTTGCGCTTGAGACGGGTTTGGGCAGGACGGCGCTGACATTCATGTCGCTGGTCACGTCCAGCAGGGTTTCGTCTTCAGCGCCGGTCAGCACAATCACCGGGATGGACCGGATGCGTGTGTCCTGCGACAGGCGGAGTTTCTGGAGCAGCTCAAGGCCATCCATCGGCTCCATGTAGATGTCGGTGATGACGAGATCCGGCAGGCGGTTTTCGGTCTCGGTCAGCCGGCGAAGGGCCGCCTTGCCATCACGCGCCTCAAGGAAATGAGTGAGACCGGCCTCGAAGAGAGACTGGCGCAGGATGCGCCGTATGGTCCGCTGGTCATCGACAATCAACACGGTGATGTCGTCATAGGCCGTGCGGAGACAGTTAATGCCTCCAGCTGCTTTCTGGACCCCACCGGCATGCGGAATGTTCATCACATCTGCCCATTTGTTCAGGTGAATGGCCGGAATGCCACCCACGCCCTGCCCCCAACGCTACCGCGCGCACGTTTAGCGGTAGTTTTGGGGCAGGCGGGCTTTTGCTGAAAATTTGGCTCTTATTCGCCCTATTTTCGGGGTCTACGGGCAGGGGTTGGGCTGCTCGAGGTGGGCAGCTTCGATCTCCGCCAGCAGCTCCTCGCTCATGTCGAGATCGACACTGTCGATGTCCGTCTTGAGCTGCTCCATGGTGGTGGCGCCGATGATGTTGGAGGTGACGAACGGTTTGTTGGTCACATATTGCAGGGCCATCTGCGACGGATCGATGCCATGCTTCTCGGCAATGGCGAAGTAGCTTTCCATAGCCCGGTCGGCGGCGGCTGATTCATAGCGCTGCAGGCGGTTGAAGAGCTGTTTGCGTGAGCCCTTGGGGTTGGCACCGTTGCGGTACTTGCCGGTGAGGTAACCCTGGGCCAGCGGTGAATAGGCCAAGAGGCCGACGCCTTCGCGGTGGGCGATCTCGGACCCGCCCTGCTCAAAGGTGCGGTTGATCAGGTTGTAGGCGTTCTGGATCGATTGCATGCGCGGCAGGCCGCGCTCTTCCGCATACTGAAGGAATTTCATGGTGCCCCAGGGCGTCTCGTTGGAGAGGCCCACATGGCGGACCTTGCCGGCCTTCACGAGCTTGTCCAGGGCTTCGAGGATCTCGTCCAGCGGTGTGTGGGGCTTGTCGATGTGGGTGTAGCCGAGGCCGCCGAACAGGTTGATGGGGCGGTCCGGCCAGTGCAGCTGGTAGAGGTCGATATAGTCCGTCTGCAGACGCTGCAGGCTCTTGTTGACGGCCTCTTCAATCTGACGGGCGGAATGATCAGTTACTTCGTCATTGTCGCGCAGCCAGCTGAAGGGCGCGCGGCCGGCGACCTTGGTTGCGAGAATGACCTTGTCGCGGTTGCCGCGCTCCTTGAACCAGGTGCCGATGATGCGTTCGGTCGAGCCCTGTGTCTCTGCGCGCGGGGGCACGGCATACATCTCGGCTGTATCGAAAAAGTTGATGCCGCGCTCCAGGGCGTAGTCCATCTGTTCGTGGCCTTCGGCTTCGGTGTTCTGTTCACCCCAGGTCATGGTGCCCAGGCAGATGGATGAAACCTTGAGGTCGGTGTTGCCGAGTTGGCGATAGTCCATAGCCA
>JGI12316J15310_10000050_pt34 | contig 62871 bp, 56 predicted proteins | sample MarCyaLeptolynsp_FD_15310 | JGI IMG/M metagenome (IMG submission 15310) | reverse complement strand
GGCCACCCATGCGACGTCGTGAGACGCCACCCCTTGCGTGAGCAACGGCATCTGCGTCTGAACTTGCTGGTGGCCGGAATCCGTGCGGCGGTTGCCGGCGTCGAACTCGAAGGTCCGCTCCTCGACGATCTTGCCGCCGAACCGCTTCGCCGCGCGCCTCACGGACTCCGCGTAGGCCGCGTCCTCCTCCGTCTTGCCCGTGATCAGGAACCAGCGGTTCCACTTCTTCCAGATGAGGTATTGCGCGAGCGCATCGGCACGCATGGCGTTGCTGGGCAAGATATGGAAGACGTTCCGGCGGCACTGCTCCTCCCGCAAACTGTCTTCGTGGCTGCGGGCATTGAGGATCACTGAGCCGGCCGCCTCGGGCAAGTCGGCAACGGCAAGCAGATCCTCAGGCTTCAGGTCGGCAATGATTAGCGTATCGCCGTCTTTGAGGATCTCCTTGGCCTTGGCGGCAAGGTCGCCGTCCTCAGGGACCACGGCGGTCTCGAGCTCGAAATTCTGACCCAGGAACTTCGCCGTCGAGTTGTTGTCACGCACGCCGAGCTTGGCCCCGGCGACGCCCTCGTCGGTGAGGATCTTCTTCAGCAGGGAAAGCGGCGGCGGCTCCTTATAGGCCTTACCGAGATAGGTGACCGTGACGGTCTCCACCGCATCGCTTCGCTCCGCCCGCAGTGGCCCGGTTAGGACAGACACGCAGAGCGCACAGGCCAGCGTGGCCGCGAAAAATCGCGGCCACGCGAGCCCCCAAAACCAACTCCAACTCATTGGGTGACGCGAGGCTCCGACCGCTTGTCCGCATTCAGCCGCTTGTGAAGCCTGAGCTGTTGCAGCGCCGCGATGTTCTTGTTGAACGCCGCGATCTCGAATGCCGTTTTGCCGTCCGGGGTCTTGGCATCGATATCGGCACCGGACTGCAACAGCATGCCGATCAGAGGCGGATTGTCATAGGCCGCAGCGACCATCAGCGGCGTTACGCCCTGGGTGCTCCTGGCATTCACATCCGCGCCCTTGCCGATCAGGACCTGCGCGATCTCAACGACGCTCGGTCCCTGGCTGATGCGGTCGGCACGCTTGTCGACCTGGCGCAAGCTCGCCACCAGCATAAGCGGCGTCAACCCTTCCTCACCGGCCGGCTTGTTGGCCGACGCACCGATGTCGAGCAGAGCCTTAGCTGCGTAGAACTTGCCTTCGGACAGCGCGATGGAGAGCGGCGTGAACCCGGGCGAGCCATCCTCCAGGTCCGCGCCTGCCTCGGCCAGAACCTCGATGGACGGTACGTGATTGCGGTAGACGGCGTGGGCCAAAGGCGTCCAGCCGTCGCTATCGCGGGTATCTACCTTGGCGCCGCGCTCCAGGAGGAAGCTCAGCATTTTGGAATCGCGCTGCCGGGTCGCCCCGTGGATCGGCGCGAGGCCTTGCTTGTTCAGCTTGCTGATATCCGCGCCCCTGTCGAGCAGGAGTTCGACCCTGCCTTGGTCGGAGGCAAGCACAGCGTTGGATAGTTCCAAATCGAGATCCGAACCGTCGGCCAGCCATTGCTCGACCCGCTCGGCGGTCACGATCTGATCCTCACTGGCCTCCTCGGTATTAAGCTGAACGTGCTCCTCCTTGAGCGGCTCCAGAAAGACCTCGCGCGAGGCCTGAAGCCCGCGTTCGAAGAAAGTCCCGTGAGACGGAAGATCGCCGCCGACAATGCACTGGCTGCATTGCACCAGCGGAACGTCGTACTCCTTGAGAATCTTCTCGATCTCGTCCTTGGACGCCTCCAGCGCATCGTCGAGGCGGAACTTGAGCACCGCTTCGGTCGGCTGCATGGCGATGGACAGGCTAAACTCCAACGGGATCTGGTCTTCCATCAGATTCACGGGCTTGACGACAATCGGCTCCCCTTTCGACTTAACGTAGCCCGCAAAGGGCCCCCACACGGCCGCGACATCCAAGTCTCCATCGACGACCTTTTGCACCTGCCGCCAAGGCTGCTTCTCCGGAGACAGGTCCGCGTCATGGCTGATGATATGAAGCTCGACATTGTTCCGGATGCCGCGCTTGGCGAGTGCCAGGCGCATTGCGGAGTGCTGGAAGACGCCGATGCGCAGGGTCTTCAGTGCCTCATCGTCCAGGTCCTTGATGTCGAGCCCGCTGTCGTCGCGATAGGCCAGCACGTAGGCAGTGCGATAGATGGGGAGCGTGGTCAGCAAGCCCTGATAGTCCGTGGGCATGTCGAGAAGGACGTCGCACTCGGCGTTGGCAAACGTATCGCGCGTCAGGCCGCGCTCAAGATACGGGCGCCAGAAATAGCTCACGCGGACATCCATGGCCTTCGCCAGGACGTCGATGATCTTGTTCTGAAAGCCCTGCCGGTCGAAGCTCGACATCGGCATGTTGCCGGGGTCGGCGCAGACGCGCAGATTGTGGATCTTGGTACTCCGGGCAATCTTCTTGGCGATTGTCTTCTCGGCGTGCGTCAGCTCATCGAAGGTCTTCGAGCTGTTGAAGGTGAGGGGCTTGGTGGCTGCGGGTGGGGCTTTGGCCGGGCCTTGGGCTTGAGCGGGGACCAGTCCAAGCCCGACACAGACTGCTGCCAGTGGCAGAAGGCTGCTTGAAAGAAATCTCACGTCATCAACTCCTACATCCAGGTGGGGGACCTAAACATGGCGCATAGGCGGCCCCCCGAAAAGAGAGGCCGCCTACACCTATCGAGGGACGCCAAGCGCGGATTAAGTCCGCGCTTGGCGCCTGACTAGGGAGAACTAGTCGGAGAGCCTGAACGTGTACACGTTGGCACCCTGCGGGATCAGGTTCAGGCCGGAGGCCTTCGCCATCGCCGTGGCACCAATGGCACCGAACTTGTCGTTCAGGTCGAGGCCAGCGGTGATCGGCAGACCGATCCAGCCGCCAAGGCCCGCCTTGACCGACACGTACTGCTTGCCGCCCACCTTGTAGGTGATCGGGTTGCCGATGATGCCCGAGCCCAGCTTGCGGCTCCACACGACCTTACCGGAGTTCCGGTCGACCGCGCGGAAGTCACCGCCGAGCGAGCCGTAGAAGACCAGGCCACCATCCGTAACGAGGGCGCCGCCCCAGTTCGGATAGGGATCCGGGATCTCCCACGCCGTCTCACCGGTCAAGACGTTGAACTTCTTGAACTTGCCGGTGATGCCGGGCTTCTCAGGATACATGTACACGTTGGCGAACACGTAGACCGTGCCCTGCTGGGTGTGCGTGCGCTCCTGGGGCTCCAACTCCATGCACCAGTTGTTGGTGGGGCAATAGAAGTTGGCCGGGTCCTTCGGATCGACAGCGCAAGGCTGCTGGTCCTTACCACCCATGGCGGACGGGCAGGTCGACACGTTCACACCGATGGCGAACGGCGAGTGCTGCTTCACCTTCACGGGACGGCCGGTCTTCAGATCGATCTTCTCCGCCCAGTCCACGGTCACGAACTTGTTCGCGCGGAGCAGTGTGCCGTCCTCACGGTCGAGCACATAGGCAAAGCCGTTACGATCGAAGTGGACCAGGGTCTTACGCATCTTACCGTCGACTTCCATGTCAACGAGGATGTTCTCGTTAACACCGTCGTAGTCCCACTGGTCGAACGGGGTCATCTGATAGGCGAACACCGCCTCGCCAGTGTCGACCTTGCGGCCGAAGATGGTCATGGACCACTTGTTGTCCCACGTGCCGTCGTTGCACTTCTCGTGGGTGAGGTCGTCGCCCGTGTAGCCGCAGCGCAGGCTGGGGCTCCAGTGACCGGGGTTACCAGTCGAGGCATAGACCATCTTCAGCTCAGGATCGTAGCTGAACCACGCCCAAGGCGCGCCGCCGCCGATCTTCCACTCACCTTCAGGATAGGTGCTGATACCCAGATCCTTGCCGGCGGTGCCGAACTGCGGGTTGGCCTTGTTGGTGTCGGCGGTCAGGCAGACATCCTTGTCCGAACCGGTGGAGTGGCAATTCCACACCTTCTCGCCGGTCTCGATGTTGTAGGCGGTCAGACGTCCGCGCGCGGCGAACTCGTCACCACCGAAACCACCGATGACCAAGTCCTCGGCGATCAGCGTCGGACCGGTGTGCGTCTCGCCCCTCTCGGGCCAAGCATGCTTGACGTTCCACAGCTCTTGGCCGGTCTTCGCGTCGAGCGCGATGATAAAGCCGTCAAGCGTATGGAAGACCACCTTACCCTTGGCATAGTTCAGGCCACGGTTGACGGTGTCGCAGCAAGCGCGCGGGATAGCGGACTCGTCGCGATCCGTCTTCTTCACGTAGTTCCAAACCGCCTTGGGTTGATCAGGGTCGGACAGGTCCAGCGCCTGAACCCAGTTGCAGAGCGCCATGCTCGGGCAACCGGAGACGAAGAACATCATCGGCGTACCGTCAACCTCGACGACGACCGGCTGTCCTTCCTGGCCGCGCAGCGAGTTCATCGACTGCGACCAGATCATCTCGAGCTTGCCGATATTGCCAGTATTGATGTCGGCGAGCTTGCTATGGCGGGTCAGCTTGTTGTCGCGGCCAGGTGCGGGCCACCAATTCGGATTCTCAGCACGCTTGTCGATGCCGGCGGAGGCAGATTCTGCCATGGCCGGTCCCGAAAGCATGAGCACGGCGGCGAACACGCCACCCGTAAGCACTGCTAACTTTCGCAGACTCATCGTTTTTGCTCCTCCCGAGCGATTTCGTGAAATGCCGATACGATCGCCAAAGGCATCGAGGGCACGGGTCTTTTGAAGAGGCGCTTCATCGAAGCGGGCAATGAATTTCTCAACGCGCTTTGCGGCACTTGTTGCAAATTGTGACCAGCGCCGATGAACCAACCTCCACGAGCGCCTGATTAGGAACTCGATGTCTCGGAAGCTATCTGATTGAGTGGTGGAACTGTTACCAAAGCTCGGTGCTAAGGAGGCACCGCGCACTCACGGCCCCTAGCAAGCGTTTACGGGTAGTGTTGGCTTGCAGTCCTGCCAGGAATTGGTAACACGCTTGGCAAACATCTTTGCTCAGAGGCGAAGAAAGCCCATGGCGCGGTTTGGCGTCAAAAATCCTTGAAAGACTCTTCCCGGCGCCTGCGGCCCTCGATGAGCGTGCCCACATTGCCGTTTTCGGGAAGGTGCTGGATGGCGATCCGCATCAGTTCGGGCCGGGTGCGGGCGCCAAGCTTGCTCTTCAGCTGCGTGCAAATATTGGCAACCGTCTTGTAGCTGACCTTGAGTTCCTCGGCGATCTCGCCATAGGGCTTGCCTTCGGCCACCAAGACGAGCGTCTGCAGCTCCCGCGGCGTCAAGCGGTCGAGCTTGTGGGCCTTATCGCTAATGCGGGTGAAGACCACGTCGGACGCCAGGTCGTGACTGATGTAGGACTTGCCCTCGCGGACCTTCTGGAACGCCAGAATGACCTCTTCGGGTGGCGCGTCCTTCAGCACATATCCGCTGGCGCCGACCTCCAGCGCCCGCCCGACGACCATGGGATCGCGGTGCATGGTCAGAACGAGGATCGGTGTGTCCCGGTCGATCCGGCGCACTCGCCGCAAGAACGACAAGCCGCTCAAGGAGCCTGCTTGCATGGCGAGATCGACAACGATGATGTCGGGCTTGCGCTTGCGGTAAAGCCGAAAGCCCTCGGAGGCTCGCTGCGCTTCCACCACCTCCGCGGCCCCGGCGTCCTCCAAGAGTTTCTTGCAACCCTGGAGCACAATCGGATGGTCGTCGATCAGGAGAACCCGGGTCACGGGCGTCCCTCCGCCAGTTCGAGGACTGCGGAGGTGGCCTTAGGACGCCTGACCGGAACGTCGAAGCGGATCGTCGTGCCCTTCGTCTTGGAGCTGCGTACCGTGGACGTGCCGCCCAGCCCACGCACGCGCTCCGCCATGGTCGCGATGGTCAGATCCTTCGGCTTCGATCCTGGGAAACCAACCCCGTCGAAGCGCAACGTGGCGCGCAAGGTCGGGCCCTTTGTCTTGCGCGAAGCGCGGACCGGATCTTCGGTGATGTCGATGTGGACGGTCTCTGCGTTGCCTTTGCGGATCGCCGCCGTGACCCCCTCCTGGACGCAACGATAGAGCGTGAGGTCGGTGCCCTCGCCGTAGGACTTAGCGAGCCCCTCGACATTGGCCAGGATTCGGCACTCTGGATGGGCGCTTTGAAGGCCGCTGATGAGCTCCTTGATCAATTGGGTCAACCCAACTTGCCCAATGGGGCCTGGGCGCAGTTGTTTCAGGATCGCCCGGTTCATCGCTTTCAAGCGGTCCGCATCACTCAGGATCTTGCCGACATGCGTGCCGATCTCGGCGGTGCGTTTATCCGCCAGCCGGTCGGCAAACGTCCTGATGGAGGAGGCATTGGCGGCGATGCCGAACAGGCAGGCGCCGGCCTCGTCGTGCAGCTCATGGGCGATCTCCCGGCGCACCTGTTCTTGCCTGGAGATCAGCTGCCGGTAGAGCTGGCTATTCTCCTCCCGTGCATCGGCGAGGTTCCCGGCTAGCCCGTTGAAGCGATCCGTAATGAGCGCGACCTCCTTGACCCGGGACGGCTTCAGCCGCGTGGTGTACCGACCGCCTTTGAGGCTCTGCATGCCGCGCGACAGGCTTGCGAGCGGATCGAGGACCCGGCTCAGCACGATGTAGAGGATGAGCAGAACAAGCGAATTCAGCGTGAGCCAAATCACCGCGAGCGAGGCGAAGTCCCGCCACGCCTCGGCGATCTCATCGGCCGGCTCCCCAATGATGATGATGGGGTCGGCTCGGCTCGCCGAAATCACGCGGATCGAGCGGCCCTCGTCCGGGCGCACGAGAGCGGCAAACCAGTTCGGCGCCCAGCGCGACGTTAGCTCCCCGTCTCCCCTGCGGGGGGAGAGCATCTGGAGCTTGCCGTCGTCTCCGCGCAGCAGCAGGCGCACGTGGCGCAAGTTGGTCAAATCCTGCGGCAGTCGCTCGGAGAGCTGGTCCAGCAGTCCCTGGCTCGCCAAATCCCGAATGGTGGTGCGGGCAAAGCCCTCCGCGATCTCCAGCGAGGCGTTGATCTCTACGCGCGTGGCCGATCGCGTATTGAGGATCCAGATCGCTCCGGCCGTGATCGCCGCCAACAGGTTCACCGTCGCGATCACGATCAGCAGCTGAGTCCGCACCGACCGCCCGCGCCACAGTGCGCCCGGATGGAGCTGTTTGGCGATCCGCCACACGCGATTGTCCCTGGTCTTCGGCATGGCCCAGAACGGTTGTAGTGGTGGATATTAGGTAACCCAGATAGGAAACTTGGGCAAACCAACCCGCCATGCCGAAATAGGACTGTCACAGGGCGCGGGGCAAAAAAAGGGGGTGCAGGCGAGTGCTGCACCCCTCTTGACCGAGCCGAACCGCCATCGACAGCAGGATCTTGGTGTCCTCTAGACCGAAGCGCTAGCGATCGGCTTGAGTCGTCAATCCGCGGTGATCACAAAGACCTTGAAGTCCTTGTCCAGACGGAAATCGTACTGGCCCGCCTTGCACTTAACGTCCTCGGCTTCGAAGACGCCCGTGCCTTCGGACTCCTTCTCGAACGTGCCGCCGGAGCAGCCCCAAGCCTCGATGGCTTCCTTGATTTTGGCAACTTCCGCGTCGCTGGGCTTTTCGTCCGCGAGGGCGGGTGCGGCAGAGAACGCCAGAGCGGCGGCGGCGATGAGAATCTTGTTCATGGAATTTGCCTCCTTCGATGAAGCAATACGTTTCAGACAGATCGATTGATTCGCCCGTCTTGTAGCGTTCCTCACGGGGAACTTAGACCCGTAGGAATGCCAAAACTAGGAAATTCAAATCGGATTGCTTGGCAGAAAATTTGCCACCGTGGCGGCATGCCGCAGGCGCGCGAGGAACATCGCGGCCCCGCGCAGCAAAAAACGGCCGGGTCTAGCCCGGCCGTTTTCTTGCGCGTTGATGTATCCCTTTTGTGTCCTAACGGACCGGTATCACCATTTGAGCCTGGCGCCCGCCATGAGCGAGCGGCCAAGGCCTGGCTTCACGCCATCCTCCCGGTCCGTGATGTAGAGTTTGTCCGCCAAGTTTTGGCCTGAGACAAAGAAGACCAGATCGGCGTTGGGCATGATGCTCTGCGGGACCGTGTAGTTGGCACGTGCGTTGACCAACCAGACGCTCGGGACCAAGCCGTTCTCACCCTCCGGATCACCCTTGAAGGGCGTATTCTCGACATCGGTGAAGAAGTCACCGCGATAGACGAAGCTAACGCTGGCATTCCACCCCATGATGCTCTCGATACCCGCGGTGAGATACGCAACCTCACGCGGGGCGAAGGGAATGCGATTGCCAACGATGCGGGCACCGTCATCGCCAACGCCAGCGGTGATCTCACCGTCCGCGTAGGTGAAGGTGCCTTCCATGTAAGGATTGACATCCCATCCGGTGAAGGGCCGCGAGTCGAGGCGTGCATACATCTCAAAGCCCGGGATCTCGACTTCATCTGCACTGGTAAAGACGTTCTGGCCAGCGGCCGTCGTCGCGGCGCCCTTGATCTGATAGTTATCGATCCGCTTGTAGAAGCCGGCCATGTCGAGGGTCACGCCCCTGATCCCGGTCGACCGGACGCCGATCTGATAGTTGTCGCCCAGCTCGTCCCTCGGCGGGAAGGGTCCCTCCCGCTGAACGGGGATGGTGACGCCCCGGTTGTAACCGCCGTACATCGTGGTGTGATAGACTGTCTGGGGTGCCTGGCCGTTCAATACGGTCTGCGCCCCGAACAGGCCCCAAGAGAACGAGATCCCCGGCAGCCAGTACGTCTTGTTGAAGCTAAAGTTCTTGTCATCTCTCTCTAGCTCGAACACGACGCATTCCTGCTCGTCAAAGAACTCGCGTTCCACGCCGTTCACGTCCAATTCGCACTCCTCGAGCTCTCTTTCGCCCTCGCCTTCCTCTTCACTCGCAACGAGCTGCTTAACCGTCGCGTTAAAGTGCTCGACGCGTATGCCAGGAACGATGTCGAGAGCCGGCGTCGCGTGGATCACCGTCTGAAGGTAGGCCGAGAAGGCATCGGTTTCGTGCTCGCTATCGAACGTCGTGAAACCCTTCTTATCGCCATCGGTCAGGACCTCACCCTGATCGCCAAAGAAGTTGCGGTTCTTGAAGGTATGATGCTCAAAGCGTGCGCCCATCTGCAGGTCCTGCGCGAGGCCGCCGAAGAATGGGCGGTTGGCCAGCTCCAGACGCTCATCGACGCCGATATGCTGGTAGGTCCGCAACCGTCCGACCATGACACCCTCGGGGATCAGCGCTTCGTCATCACCAATGAAGATGGGGCTGAAATCGGTCTCGGCCTCACGCGGATCGGCGCCCTCGAAGTTCTGATACCGGTCACGGCGATGATGCATGTAGTAGACCCGTGACGTCAGCGTCGTGTCGAGGTCGAAGTAGTAGTTGAAAGTTGCCTGCAGACGGAAAGGATCGGCATTGTAGGTGTTGAGCGCCGAGCCGGGGTTGAAGCAGGTCTTGCAGTGCCTGAAGAACGAAAGGGCGTCTTCAGCGTTGGCAAACTCGAACTCTTCCTCTTCCTCTTCGAGTGCCTCGTCTTCGTCCAGATCGCCTTCCTCCTCGTCCTCATCTTCGATCTCGAGGTTGGCTTCGTCGTAATTGTCGCGTTGGCGCGTGTACGCGCCCGAAATCACGAAATCTGCCTTCGTGTCCTTCCAGCCGAGCGCAGCGTAGAAGTCGTTGTAGCGCAGGCGCTCGGTGTCCCAGGAACCTTGCATGTTGGCGCCAGTGTAGGACACGACCGTGCCCCAGTTGCCCCAGGTCTGCCGGTTGTGGACATGCCACCTGGCCGCCGATCCATCATCGTCAAAGCTGAGCGGGCCGTCTGTCGACACCGCACCGCCCTGACCCGACACGACAGTCTGGTTCGGCCCAAACGGCTGAATGTTCCGGTAATTGATGGCGCCGAAGTTGTTGTTCGGCGCATAGACGATCGAGCCCTTAACCACCTCGACGGCTTCGATGCGCTCCGGTGGTGGAACATGGTGCACCGACGGATCGATATAAAGGCTCATATTGATCGACTGGCCGTCCTCCATAACGAGGACCTTGCGCGAGCGCCGCGGATTGGAACCGCGGATGCCGATACCGCCGTTGCGCGCGCCGCCATCATCGTTGACGACCGTCACGCCAGGCACGCGCTGTAGAATGTCGTTGGTGTTGAACGGCTCCTGTTCGTTGATCTGCTGACGCGTCACCCGGCTTCCGGCCTCGGAGAAGTCCTGCAGGTTCCCGGGAAGAATACCGTCGAGCGGATCGATCGGCGATTGCGCCGAGTTCATGGCGCGCTCGTACGCGCCCCGCGCGCCGGGAGGTCCGTAGAACGCGGGCAGAGGCTGTGTGATCAGCGTTGAGACATCCAGCTCGGGCTCGATCGGCTCCAAATCCAGGACCGGCTCTGGTGCTGGCGGCGGCGGAGGGGGTGTCCTGACCACAGGCGTGGGACGCGGACGCGGCTGAGGCCGCGGCTCTGGCGCCGCCTGCTGAACCGGCTCAGGCTCGGGTTGCGGCTCAGGTTGAATGACCTCAACGGGCGGGACTTCACCCGTACCCGGCGTCTCACCGTTGGCAGGCTGTCCCGTGTCCGTGGCACCGTTTTGCTCCGCGGCACCGACCTCGTCTGTCGTTTGCGCGTTGCTGTCCGCAGGCCAAAGCACCGCCAGACCAAGCGCGAGCGCAGACCCAAACACACGTGAAGTCATTCTATCCCCCAGTCCTCTTTTATGGGCCCCCGCGCTAGCGCGAAGACGGCATTCCCTGTCGAGGGCGCTCATTCTTGAAGGACGGAGGGGGACGCTTCAGGTGCCACACGGGCTGGACCATAGGTGGAGAATGTCTGGTCCTTGACGTGCCTTGAGTCTCCCGCGCGAATCCCCCCGCCTCTTTTCTTGCCCCAGCAAAACGTATTGAGGGGGCGGGCGATGCGGGAGCCAAAACCCCTAGGAACTACTTCCTGCAAAGACCGCGAGGCGAGTGGAGAGCGCGCAAAGGGACGAGGCTGGCGAGTCCAAGTGGAATTGGCAGAATTCAGCCACTTAGCCCAACCACTCTGGAAGAACGGTTCTAGGATTTCTTCCCGAAAGGGAGTGGAAAACCTCAACCAAGAGAGCCGACATCGCGCCCGAGCCTGATACCGCCCACGGGTGCAATTTTCCCGTTTGCGGCATAAATGTCACAAAATGTCGCAAAGACACAAAGCGGCGGCAGAAGCAAAAGCGGCGCGCCTTTGACAGCGCGCCGCTCTTGATGATCGCGGGTCAAGCCCTCTCAGGCCTGATGGACCGCCATTTTACCATTTGAGCCTGGCACCGGCCATGAGCGAGCGGCCGAGGCCCGGCTTGATGCCGTCCTCACGGTCGGTGATGTAGAGCTCGTCGGCCAAGTTCTCACCGGAGATGAAGAGCACCATATCGGCATTCGGCATCACCGACTGAGGCACCGTGTAGTTGGCCCGGGCATTGATCAGCCAAACGCTTGGGACTAGCCCGTCTTCACCGCCCGGATCACCCCTGAACGGCGTGTTCTGCTCGTCGGTGAAGAACTCACCGCGGTAGATGAAGCTGACGGATGCGTTCCACCCCGACGTGCTCTCAATGCCCGCGGTGAGATAGGCAACCTCCCACGGCGAGAAGGGAATGCGGTTGCCGACGACGTTCTCGCCGTCCGGCGTAATTCCCTCGGTGATCTCACCGGCCGCGTAGGTGAAAGTCCCTTCGAAATAGGGATTGAGCGACCAGCCGGTGAAGGGCCGCGAGTCCAAGCGCGCGTACATCTCCATGCCCGGAATCTCGACCTCGTCGATGTTCGTGTAGACGTTGAGGCCGGCGGTCGTCGTGGCGGAGCCGCGGAGCTGGTAGTTCTCGATCCGCTTGTAGAAGCCAGCCACGTCGAGGGTCACGCCCCTGAGGCCCGTCGACCGCACACCCAGCTGATAGTTGTCGCCAAGCTCATCCAGCGGCGGGAAGGGCCCCTCGCGCTGCACGGGGATGGTCACGCCCCGGTTGTAACCGCCATACATCGTGGTGGTGTAGACGGTCTTGGGCGCCACGAGGGACTTGCCACTCGGGACGGTTGTCTCCCCGAACAGCCCCCAAGAGAAGGAGATTCCCGGCAGCCAATAGGTCTTGTTGTAATCGAAGGTTTGCCGGTTTCTGTTGATGCCAAAGACGACGCACTCCTGCTCATCGAAGAAGTCGAACTCCTCGTCGCCCACTTCGATTTCGCACTCTTCGAGCTCCTCTTCGCCCTCGCCTTCCTCTTCGCTCGACGCGGTTTGGACGACACTTGCGTTGAAGTGCTCGAAGCGAATGCCGGGCACGATGTCGAGGGCCGGCGTCGCGTGGATCACGGTCTGGAGGTAGGCGGAGATTGCGTCGGTCTCGTGCTCGCTGTCGAACACGGTGAGACCGTTCTTGTCGCCGTCCTCCAGGATCTCACCTTGCCTGCCGAAGAAGTTGCGGTTGGCGAAGGTGTGGTGCTCGAAGCGAACACCCATTTGTAAGTCCTGGGCGAGCCCGGCAAGGAACTGCCGATTGGCCAGCTCAAAGCGCTGCTCACCACCGATATGCTGGTAGGTCCGCAACCGTCCCAGCATCACGCCTTCGGGAATGAGGGCATCGTCCTCAAAGAACAGCGGCGCGAACGTCGTCTCGGCCTCTGTTGGGTCGGCGCCCTCGAAGTTCTGATACCGGTCGCGACGGTGGTGCATGTCCAGCAAGACATATGGGAGAAAGTTGTTCGGGTCGATGTAGTAGTTGTACGTACCCTGGAGCCAGAACGGGTCGGCGTTGTAGGTGTTGAAGCGCGAACCAGGATTGAAGCAGGTCTTGCAGTGCTTGACGCCGTTGAAGAAGGCTTGTTCAGGCGAGTTGAACCGATCTTCGAACTGCTGTAGCGCGCTGTCTTCTTCCAGCTCGCCTTCTTCCTCCTCTTCTTCCTCGCCCTCTTCTTCCTCCCCTTCAAACTCTAGATTGGCTTCGTCGTAATTGTCGCGCTGGCGCATATAGGCTGCCGAGAACACGAAGTCGGCATTGGTGTCTTTCCACCCAAGCGCGGCATAGAAGTCGTTGTAGCGCAGGCGCTCCGTATCCCAGGCCCCTTGCACGTTGGCGCCGGTATAGGACACGACCGTGCCCCAATTGCCCCAGGTCTGCCGGTTGTGCACGTGCCACTTGGCGGCGGAGCCGTCACTGCCGGCTCCTTCCAAGGCCACCGCGCCGCCTTCACCGGAGATCACAGTTTCGTTCGGTCCGAACGGCTGGATGTTCCGGAAGTTGACCGCACCAAAGTTGTTGTTGGGGGCGTAGACGATCGAGCCCTTGATGACCTCGACGGCCTCGATACGATCCGGCGGCGGCACGTAGTGCACCGAAGGATCGATGTAGAGGCTCATATTGATCGACTGGCCGTCCTCCATGACGAGGACCTTGCGCGAGCGCCGCGGATTGGAGCCGCGGACGCCGATGCCGCCCTGATTGCCGATGCCGTCGTCGTTGACGATAAAGACACCGGGCACGCGCTGCATGATGTCGTTGGTCGACAGCGGATCCTGCTGGTTGATCTGCTGCCGGGTCACCCGGCTTCCCGCTTCGGAAAAGTCCTGCAGGTTCCCGGGAATAATCCCATTCAGGGGATTGATGGGCGATTGCGCCGAGTTCATCGCGCGCTCGTAAGCACCTCGCGCACCGGGAGGTCCGTAGAACGCGGGCAGAGGCTGGGTGATCAGTGTCGAGACATCCAGCTCAGGCTCGAGCGGCTCCAAATCCGCGACCGGCTCTGGCGCCGGTCCTGGCGGCGGAGGTGGCGTGTAGACCACAGGGGCCGGACGCGGGCGCGGCTCAGGCCGCGGCTCCGGTGCCGCCTGCTGAACCGGCTCGGGCTCCGGTTCCGGCTCTGGCTGGATCACCTCAACTGCCGGGACCTCGGTCTCGGTGGCAGGTGTCTCTCCGGCGGCCGGTTGACCTGTCGCTGGCTGCTCAGTCGCCGATGGCGTCGTCTCCTCGGAGATCGCCTCGTTTTCCGTCTGAGCAAGAGCGTTGGTAGAAAGTAATGCGGCGATTCCGAGCGCGAACGCTCCCCCGCAGAAGCGCAGTTTCATGGCTAAAGCCCCCCTGAACGGTCCATTTTCGGACTCGTTGCAAATTGTACCATTCAGCCAATTTGACATCTACCCTTACAGTTGTGGCATCAGACGGAATTCTAGGCGTGGAACTTTGGTAATACTCTTGTCAAAAGTCCTCGGGTAACGTGCTTGAACCCTATCAAAGGCCACGCTAAATATCGGTCGGCACTTCTTTTGGGGCCGACATGTGTTTGGTTTGGAGGTCCGAGAAGCTAACACGCCAGTTAAAGGCTGCTGGTCCCGGAAGGTGCCCTAAGCCACAAAACAACATTATAAGAGGGGGCGGCGCGAGCCGTAGGCGAGCCTTATTGGGCAGCCAAAACCTGAAAACCTGATTATCTCACGCTGGGCCTGATAGGAGGTTTGTGTGCACTCAACTGTTTTGAGGGGCCTTCGGTCCAGCGCCAGCCAGAAGGCCGTGCTGATCGCCGCAACGCTCATGCTTGGTCTTGGCGCCGCGGCCGCCGAGGATGGAAACATCGCCATCGAGCTCAACAAGCTCGAGGCGCATGATCAAGACTGCCGCGCCTATTTTGTCATCGACAACAAGAAAGACAGCACCTACGACGCGCTGAAGCTCGACCTCGTGCTGTTCCGGCCGGACGGTGTTATCGGCCAGAGATTCGCCGTGGAGCTTGCACCGCTCAAGGCGAAGAAACGAACCGTGAAACTCTTCGATGTCTCCAACACGTCGTGCGACGACGTGGGGAGCTTCCTCATCAACGATGTGATGGAGTGCACGGTGAGCGCAGGCGACGCGGGTGACTGTTTGCAGGATATCTCCGTCTCGAGCCGCACTGACAACCAACTGACCAAGTAAGGACGCGTCTCGTGGAAGAAGAGATTACAGTGACCGCCGCAGCCGCGGCGGGACAAGAGTACACTGTTTGGGGTCTCGTCATGATGGCGGACCCGGTCGTAAAGGGTGTGATGATCCTGCTGGTCATCATGTCGGTTGCCTGCTGGGCGATCATCTTCGAGAAGATGGTTCGCATTTCCTGGCTCAAGGGCGCCATTGGCCGTCTTGCCCGAACCAGAGACAGCCGGGCGCGGGGCGGCCTGTCGCGTCGCGTTCTGGAGGCCGGCGAACAAGAGCTGGCTGCCGATCTCGACGACCCGCCGACCGAGCGGCGCTTCCGTGTTGAGAACGCCATGCGCTTCTCGCTGAAATCCCAGATTCAGCAATTGGAAGTTGGGCTTCCCTTCTTGGCGACCACCGGTTCCGCCGCACCCTTTATCGGTCTGTTCGGTACGGTTTGGGGCATCGTCAACAGCTTCACGGCCATCGCCAAGGAGAAGGACACAAGCCTTGCCGTCGTCGCCCCGGGTATCGCCGAGGCCTTGATCGTGACGGCACTTGGTTTGGCGGCCGCCATTCCAGCGGTCGTCGCCTACAACCAAATCACCGTGGCCCTTGGCCGCGCCTATGCGCGCGGCAACGAGTCCGTGATCGAGATCGCACGCGACCTGGTGACCGGCGAGACTGAGCAAGAGGCTCAGGCCCGGCGGTCGCGTGGCGCCAATGTTGAACCGCTTCGCGCAGGGAAACACACCTGATGGGTATGAGTGTCGGAAGCAACGGTGGCGGCGACGACGCCGAGTATCGCCCCATCTCGGAGATCAACATCACACCTATGGTCGATGTGATGCTGGTGCTGCTGATCATCTTCATGATCACGGCGCCGCTGCTTGTGGCGGGCGTTCCCGTGGAGCTGCCGAGCACATCGGCGGCGAAAGTCAGCCAGCCCAAGAAGCCGATGATCGTATCGCTTGCGTCTGACGGATCGATCTACGTCCGCGAAGAGCAAGTGACGAATGATACATTGATCCCGACGCTTGTCGCGCTGCGGCAAGCCGAGGGCGACACCGTGGTCTATGTCCGCGGTGACAAGACCCGCCCCTACGGCGAGGTCATGGAGATACTCGGCCGTGTCGGACAAAGCGGCTATGCGCGGGTCTCACTGCTGTCCCAGCCAAAGACCAATGGGGGAGCAGCGGGCGGAAGCCAGTAGGCATGTAGGCGAAACGTCATGGTGCTCCGTATCTTAACCTGGCTCGTGTCCCTCGGCGTTCACGCCGCATTCGGACTCGCCATGTACCTAGGGCCTGCGGGCGGAGCCGCGCTGGAACAAGGCACCGGCGACGACATCATGGTCGTCGAGAAGGGCATCGCCATTCAGGGATTCGCCAAACTCGGCGAAGACGTCATGTCCGTGGAGGCCGTTGAGGCCCCACCCATGATGATGGCCGCCGCCCAGCCGCTTGAGCGGGTCGAAGCGGTTGAGGAGCAACAAGAAGAGCTGCCCCTTGAGGATGTGCCGGAGGTGGAGACGGTTGAGGAGCAGCAAGAGCTTCCCGTCGAGGACGTGCCGGAGGTCCAACCTGTTGAGGAGCAACAGGTTCTGACCTCAGAAGCAGGCCCGGAGCAAGAGAACGTCATCGAGCCTCAAGAGATCGAGGAGATCCAGCCGCAGGAGAAGGTGACCGAGGTGCAGAAAAGGATGCTGGAGGAGCCGGAGCCCGAGAAGATCGAGCAGCTTCTCCCGCAGCAGGCCCCTTCGGTTCCCCAGGAAACCGTCATCGCCATGCGCGAAAGCTCAGGCGAGGAGATGTTGGGCGGCGACGCGACCGCGCACAGAGCCTATCTCGGCAAACTCAGAACCCATCTTGAAGACAAGAAAGTCAATCCGCGCACGACGCTGGTCGGCACAACAATCGTCCGCCTCACCGTCAAGTCCGATGGCGTGCTCGTGGCGCACCGCATCGTGAAGAGCTCCGGCTCCAAGAAGCTCGACGAGGCGGCAGTCGCCTCGATCCGCAGGGCCTCACCATTTCCGCCGATTCCCGCGGAGGTCGGCCGAGACACTGTCGAGGTGTCCGTCCCTTACAGGTTCACCGTGCGGCGACGCTAGCGACCAGAGCTAGTTGAACTCGTAGCCGATGAAGACTTTGAGCGCCACGTCGGACGTCTGGTCGGTGAGTCCGAACTGCGCACCGAGGCTTAAGGTCAGCTCGCGGCTCTTCCGGTAGACATCGTCGTCCTCATCCTCATCGTCATCGTCCTTGCCGAAGGTGTAGTAGAAGGCGGGACCGATGCTGTGCTCCTGCTGGTCGAAACCGCCGGCGTTGGACATGTCCTCGACCTCGCCGAACATCTCCAATGCCAACCACAGCCGCCCGCCGAACGCCTCGTAGCGGCCCTGCCAACCGTATTCGAAGCCCCAGCCCTCCTGGTCGTTGATGTCGCCGTACTGTTTGAAGAACAGGGGATTCGTCACCAGCGTGAAGTTGGACTTGGACAGTTCAACGATCGGACCGAAATGGAAGTCCGGATCCGTCTCCTCCCGCGCGTCGTGCAGCGGCCGCTCCGTGCCACCCTGAATGGCGAGGCCAAGCCCGTCACCCCGCCGCTCAATGAACTCGATTTGACTCTCGAACTCGATGGCGCTGAGGCGAAAGTCGTCGGCGACAGGCTCATCGAAGGCGTGCGTGAGTGCGACAAGCCAACGGCTTGTCGGGCTCATCTGCAGCTCAAACTCGTGACTCTGGCGAAGCGGCGCCTCCTCGTCGTCCGGCAAGAGCCCGATATCGGCGACGGCTTCCCTTGCCGGCAATCCGGAGTGCCACGCGCCGCGATACTGAAGTTGGATCTCGCCCGCATCGATTGTCGACTCTTGGATCTCGAACTCGGCAGCGGCCGGCGCTGAGAACGCCACGATCAGAGTCGCCGCCGCACATCCCACCCGGCCAGGGCCAGCGTGGCGGCGCGGACGAGGACGCGCGGAGCAGCGCAAGGTCAGTACTCCAACGCGAAGGTGATGCGCAGCGCCGCGTCGGCTGTGGCCTTCGTCAGACCGAACAGCACGCCGGCGCCCAAGTTCCACTCGCGTTCAGCGTCCGGCGCGGAGAACACGTAGAGGCTCGGGCCGAGCACATGGGCTTGTGCATCGAACGGCCCCGTTTGCACCAGTTCCTCGATCTCGCCGAAACCGAGCACGGCAACGCCGAGGCGGTCGGTCAGCTGGTAGCGCGCTTGCGCGGCATACTCGAAGCCGAGCCCTTCTTGATCTGCGCCACTGCCCAGCTCTTTCATGAGCCGTGGGTTCAAGGTGAACAGCCATCGTCCCGGCGCCAGCTCCAGGACCGGGCCAAACTCGAACTCATCCAACCCTTCGGCGACAAACTGGGAGTACGGGCCATACCCCGCCATGAAGGCCAAGCCGACCTCGCCGCCATTGCGCGGCACCAGCACGAACTGGGTCTCAATGCCAAGAGAGGCAAATTCGGTCGACTCGCCCGCCGGCTCCTCCACATTGGGGGTCAAGCGCAGCATCCACCAGTCGGTCAGCCCATACTGAAGCTCGAGCTCATGGCTTTGGCGCAATAGGTCGAGATCGTCGTCGTCCGCCTCATCCTCCCGCAGCAGCCCCCAGTGGGACGCGCCACGGTACTCGGCCTCAAAGGCGCCCCTCTCCGCATCCACTTCGGGAATCTCAAATTCGGCCAAGGCTTGCTGCGATGGCTGGATAGCCGTCAGCGCGGCGATCGCCGCCGCCGCCGCCAATCCGACCTTGCGGACGATGCCCGCTCCCCTCCACGCCGAACGCAAAGCTGTCCCCCATCAGCCGAGGTTTCGAGCGGTTTGCCCGCTTTTTGGGTCTTCTGACCAACCTATGGAAAATATCCAATGGGATATCTTCCATGTCCAGCAAGACATATGGGAGAAAGTGGCAAATCTAGCGGGATGCGCCCTGAGGGTTCACGACAAGTTGGGCGCTGCGCCCCCCGCCAACCCCCTCTTTTCTCGGAAAAATGCAGTATAGGTAACAGGCCGTCCGCCGGGGCGGCGGAGGATCGCTGTGGAGAAGAGAGGGCCTGTGGGACCCCCACCCCACAGCCCAAGGAGACGTAGAGGCGGATGCGATACCGCACAAAGCTACTCATCGCAGCCGGATTGCTTCTGGCAATGTCGCTGTCGGCGGCGGCGCTGGCCTATTGGGGCGTGTCCCAATCGCATCACTACCTCAAGCGCTCTCGCGTCGCCCATGAGCAACTGGAACGGCAACTCCAGCTTTCGCGCCACAGCCAGCAACTGTTCAAAGCCTGGACCGACACGTTGCTGACCGGCATGACGGACCGGCCTCTCGGCGCCGCCTATCTCAACAAGGTCATCGAATCCGACCTCTCCGCCCTGGAAGACCTGTCCAAGGAGGAGTTGGCCATGACGACCGGGGAGGAGCGCCGGGCGGAGGCGGCGGAACTCGACCGCCTCGCGGCCATCCGGCGCGAGTACCAGCACACTCTCGATCAGCTGGCCGAGGTCGAACGCCTGCGCAGCCGCGGCCGCCCGGACGTGGCCTGGCAAAACTTGATGACGCTCCTTCGCGACGGGCTCGATCAGGAGCTCAACGAGCTGATCGAGATCGCCGTGGCCGATGAGACCGCCGAGGTTCTCAGAATCGATGCCGACGCGACAAGGCTCCTCACCCGGCTGGAGCGCATCAGCCAGATCCATGCGGCCCTGGCCATTCTGACCACGCTGGCCCTGGTGATCCTCTTGTTGCGCCGCTTGCGCGCGCCTCTTGCCGGTCTTCTGCATGGAACGAGGAAGCTGGCCGAGGGCGATCTCTCCTATCGGATCGGCGTGTCGGGCCGTGACGAATTCGCCGAGCTTGGGCGAAGCTTCAACAGCATGGCCGCCGACCTCCAGGCGCACCAAAAAGCCTTGGAGGACGCTCAGGCGAACTTGGAGTCCATCGTCGAAGAGCGCACCGAAGAGCTCAGCAAGGCGAACCTGTCGCTGCGCAAGATCGACGAGACGAGGCGCGCCTTCTTTGCCGATATCAGTCACGAACTGCGGACGCCGCTGACCGTCATCCGCGGCGAAGGCGAGATCTCGCTCCGGGGCAAGAACAAGCGCGTCGCCGAGTACAAACACGCCATGGAACGCATTGTTGAGCAGGCCAAGCACTTGTCTCTCCTGGTCAACGACCTGCTGTTCATCGCGCGCCAAGGCGCCGGCGCAGCCAAGCTGAAACTCCAGTCCATCGACCTCAACGCCCTACTCCACAAAGTGTGCGGCGACGCAAAGATCATCGCTCACAACAAGGCGGTCGGCATCAATGTCGCCAACGGTTCGGCGCACGAGACGGTACGCGGCGATCCCGCGCGGCTGCGGCAGCTCTTCATGGTGCTGCTCGACAACGCGGTCCGCTACTCCAAGTCCAATGGCGCGATCAAGGTTGAGATCGGCCGCTCCGATAACGAGGTCACGGTCAGCGTTTCCGACAAGGGCATCGGCATCGACCCGAACGAGCTTGACGGAATCTTCGAGCGGTTCCGCCGCGGCGGCAACGCGGCGCAAATGAATGAGGAAGGTCTTGGCCTCGGCCTACCTGTCGCCAAGGCTATCGTGGATGCCCACAAAGGGAAGATCGAGATGAGAAGCAAAGTCGGGGAAGGGACGACCGTCCTGGTGACGTTGCCCGCCGATACGAAAGGGGAGCAAGCGTGAACGTGCTCTTGGTGGAAGACGAGCCGCGCGTGGCCGACTTCATCGACCGGGGCCTGCGGGCCGAGAATCATGGTGTGACGGTCGCCCCGACCGGCGGCGAGGGTGTCGACTTGGCCAAGACAGGCGAGTTCGACGTCATCGTGCTCGACCTCATGTTGCCCGACATGCACGGCTACGATGTCTGTCAGCGTCTGCGCCAAGAAGGACACCACACACCCATTCTCATGCTGACCGCCATGGATGCGCTGGACGACAAGATCAAGGGCATCAGGATCGGCGCCGACGACTACCTGACCAAACCCTTCGACTTCGATGAGCTACTGGTCCGAATCGAGGCTCTCGTGCGCCGCTCCCAGAACTTCGCGCAGAGCTCCAACGTGCTGCGCGTAGCCGACCTGGAACTCGACCGGGAGTTGCTGGAGGTGAAGCGCGGCGGCGAGGCCATCAAGCTGACCGCAAAGGAACTGGCCATCCTGGAGCTCTTGATGAGTGCACCCGGCCGGGTGTTCTCCCGCACCCGGATTCTCAACCAGGTCTGGGGCTATAGCGAGGACCCTCTGACCAACGTGGTGGACGTCTATATCGCGCGGCTGAGGCGCAAGATCGATACCAAGGGCCGCGATGCCCTGATCGAGACCGTCCGGGGGCATGGCTACCGGCTCAAGGCGGCGGACTGATGGGGCCGGGCGAAGTTCTTCCTTGGGTTGCGCCGGAGAGCTGGCAGTTCGGCACTGGAACCTTGCTAAGTCCGGCCCATGCGATAGATTGGGCCCCGCCACTCTTGCCGATGACGCGCCATACCCTTCCGGGCCTTGCCAGAGGGCCGTCCGCGATTGCCCGTCAGAGACGAAGAGCGTCGGGCCGTCCGCGCCAGGCTCATCCCAAAGATCTCGGATTGAACCAATAACCCACGTGGAGGATCCCCGTTGCGGTCACGTTTGTTAGCACTCTTGCTCTTCGCGCTCGTCAGCGGCACCTCTGCGCATGCGGCCGATTCGAACACGATCAAGGTCGGCGTCCTGAAATTCGGCACGGTGAGCTGGCTGCTTGATACGATTCAAGCCAACGGGCTCGATAAGGCTGAAGGCATTGAGCTTGACGTGACGCCCCTGGCGAGCACCCAGGCCACGACGCTGGGTTTGCAAGGCCGGTCCCTCAACCTGGTCGTCTCCGATTGGCTTTGGGTATCGCGCGAGCGGACCAACGGGGCCGATTTCACCTTCGCGCCGTTCAGCACGGCGCTGGGCGCGATCATGGTGCCCCCGGATTCTCCCATCAAGACGCTCTCCGACCTCAGGGGCAAGACTCTCGGCGTGGCCGGCGGCCCGCTCGACAAGAGCTGGCTTCTGATCGTGGCCTATGCGCTCCGCACGGCCAATATCGACCTCAGGACCGAGACCACCCAAGAGTTCGCCGCTCCGCCCCTTTTGACCGCACGGGCCAAGCAAGGCGACATAGACGCGGTGCTGAACTTCTGGCCCTATGCCGCCCGCCTGGAGGCGGCCGGGTTCACCCAGCTCATCGGGCTTGAAGACGTGGTGCGGGAGCTTGGTGCCAAGGGCGAAGTCGCCATGGTGGGCTATGCCTTCGACGCCGACTGGGCCGACAAAAACCCAAAGGCAATCAAAGGCTTCCTTCACGCGGCACGCAAGGCCAACGACCTGCTGGCGACCTCGAATGAGGAGTGGGACCGGCTGAAGCCCATCATGAGCGCCAACGACCCGACCTTCAACGAGGCGACCTTCGAAGCGCTGCGTCGCCGTTACCGCGAGGGAATTCCCGAACGCCCCATGACCTCTGAGGAGTTCGACGCCAAGGTCCTCTACCAGTTCCTGCGGGAGCTCGGTGGCTCCAAGCTGGTCGGCTCCGGTACGGAGCTTGCGCCCGGAACCTTCTGGCACGGGATGGACCGGTGACCGTTACCCTCGAAGAACGCCAAACCCGGCAAGGCTCGCCGGCGTTGCGCGGGCCTTGGATGTCGATCATATCCGTGGCGACCTTCCTGGTCGTGTGGTTCATCGCGGCGGAGATCGCACAGAGCCGGTTGTTGCCCGGACCTGCCGCGGTTCTGGACTACATCTACGAGGAGACGCTGCACGGCGACCTGTTGTTCGAGCTTGGCATCACGCTTTGGCGCGTGGTGGCCGCCTTCGTACTGGCGATGCTGATCGGAAGCGCCCTCGGTTTGCTCATGGGGCAATTGCCGGCCGTCAACCGCGTACTAGACCCGTGGCTGATCGTACTCCTCAACATCCCGGCGCTGGTGATCATCATTCTCGCCTATGTATGGTTCGGGTTGAACGAAGCAGCGGCCATCGGCGCCGTCGCGCTCAACAAGATCCCCAACGTCATTGTCACCTTGCGCGAGGGCGCCCGCTCACTCGACCCTGGCCTCGACGAAATGGCCCGGGCCTATCGCATGTCGCCCTGGAGCAAGTTCCGCAACGTGACCATGCCGCAGCTCCAGCCCTATTTCGCCGCAGCCTCGCGCTCCGGCTTGTCCCTGATTTGGAAGATCGTGCTCGTGGTCGAACTGCTCGGCCGGCCCAACGGGGTGGGATTCGAGCTTCACCTCAACTTCCAGCTTTTCAACGTGACCGGCATCCTCGGCTATACCCTAGCCTTCGTGGCGGTCATGCTCGCGATCGAGTACTTATTGGTGCAGCCTCTTGAAAGATACTCCACACGCTGGCGCAACAAGCCGGTTTAGAATCCGCATCGAGGATAAGACCCATGTGGGGGCCGACGGCACGAGGCTGACGGCCATCCGCGACTTCTCGCTCGACTTAAGACCTGAGAGCATGACCGTGCTCATGGGGCCGTCCGGGTGTGGCAAGACCACCTTGCTGCGGATCGTGGCCCATCTGGACGACCGCTACACCGGCGAGATCGAGATTCCGAAAGACGCCCGGCTTGGGTTCATGTTTCAGGAGCCGCGGCTCCTACCCTGGCGCACCGTGCGGCAGAACATCGAGCTCGTGGCCGCGCCGGCCTTTTCCGATGAGGATCTGGACCGTTTGGCGCACGCGGTCGGCATCGCCGACATGATGCAGCGCTATCCGCAGGAGCTGTCGCTTGGGCTGGCCAGGCGCGTGGGGCTGGCCCGAGCCTTCTCGACCCAGCCCGATCTTCTCCTTTTGGATGAGCCCTTCGTGTCGCTGGACGAGAAGACGGCGGACCGCCTCCGCCTACTCTTGCTGGACGTCTGGTCGGAGCGCCCCACCACGGCCCTGCTGGTCACCCACAACGCCCGGGAGGCCATCCAGCTTGCCGACCAGCTTGTCTTGCTCGCGCCCCGGCCGACGAACGTCATTGCGGTTGAGACCATCGACCTGCCGCAGGACCAGCGCGACCCCAAGACCGTCGACGCGATTCACGCCGACCTCTTGAAGCGTTTTCCGGGGAATTTCTCAGGCGTATAAGGAGCGCGCCGCTTAGGTGGCGCCCGCGGCCACTTTCCGCTGCTGGATGCCGCGCGAGGGATCGTAGGCCCACACCGACAGCGCGAGGAACACGGCCGTGCAGCCGACGACCACGGCGAGCGCCTCCCAGTTCATCTTGAGATAGAAATTGAACCGGATCAGCTCCACTGCCCAGGTGAAGGGATTGTAGAGACACACATAGTAGAGCGTGAGGCTACCCTCGCGCATCTTCCACAACGGGTAGAGTGCCGAGGAGGCAAAGAACATCGGAAAGATCACGAAGTTCATGATGCCCGCGAAGTTCTCAAGCTGCTTGATCGTCGACGACAAGAGCATGCCAAGCGCCCCAAACATCATGCCCGTCAGAATCAGAGCCGGCAGGGCCGCGAGATAGCCCCACGGGGGCAACTCGACCCCGCACAAATAAGCGATGAGCAAAAAGGCATAGACCTGGAACAGCGAGACCAGAACGCCCGCGAACAGGCGTGACACCAGCAGGAACCAGCGCGGCAAAGGCGTCGTCAGCAGCACGCGCATGGAGCCCATTTCCCGGTCGTAGACCATGGAGAGCGAGCTCTGCATACCTTGAAACAGCTGGATCATCGCGAGCAGGCCCGGCGTGATGTACACGTCGTAGGTGATGTAAGTCTCGTAAGGCGGAATGATCGAGATCCCGAGCGCGGCACGGAAGCCGGCAGCGAAGATGATCAGCCAGATCAGCGGACGGACCAGTGCGGCGAAGAAGCGCTCCCGTTGCTGCAGGAACCGCAACAGTTCCCGCCAAACGATGCCACGGAAGGCGCGGGCGTAGTGCGTGAACGTCATGCGGCGACGTCCTCGGCCGCGGTGCCGCGGATCAGGAGCCTGAACGCCTCCCCAAGGTCCTTGGTCCCCGTCTCGGCAACCACGGCCTCGGCCTCGCCGTGGGCGACGATCTTGCCCTTGTTCAGGACCACCAGATCGTCCTCCGGCTCGACCTCGTCGAACAGATGGGTCGCCCACAGCACACCGATATCGTCGGACCGCGCCAGATCGTGGATATGCCGCACGATGGCCGCGCGCGTGGGATCGTCGAGACCGATGGTCGGCTCATCCAGAAGCAGCAGCTTCGGACTGTGCAGCAACGCCCGGGCAATCTCCACGCGGCGCCTGTGGCCGCCATTCAGCGCGCGGACCTTCTCCCCGATACGCTCCTTCATATCGAGCGCCGTGAGCGCCCGGTCCATGCGCTCGTCTGCTTCCTTGCGCTTCAGCCCGCGCAACGATGCGAAATAGCGAAGGTTCTGTTTGACCGTCAGATCAAGATCCAAGGTCGGCTGCTGAAACACAACCCCAAGCGGGCCGAGCGCCTTGAACCCCCACTCCGTGGCTGACCGCCCGTCGATCTCGATTCGCCCCGTCGGGGCGTCGAACAGGCGCGTGATCAGAGAGAACAGCGTCGTCTTGCCCGCGCCGTTCGGCCCAAGGAGCGCCGTCACGCGGCCCGGATAGACATCGAAGCTGACATCGTCGAGCGCCCGCTTGGCACCATACCAATAGGACACATCCTTGACCGAGAGGACCGGGACAACTCCCGGACCGTTCTGAGCAGGTTCCTTCTGCATTATGGCAGGTTGGACTTCAGGCTCTTTCGGCCCGCTCCTTGAGATCCGCGTTTCCTTTAAGTCAGGAATACCGTCCGGCCGCCGCTTTCACAAGTCTTGGGCGACGGGCTGCCGCCGGAAGGCGGTCTCGGCCCAACTGGCGGCACCAAGCGGCACCGGGAAAACCCCGCCACCTGGCAAAAAAGAAGCCGCCCCGAAGGGCGGCTTCCATGTCTTGTGATCCAGGGTTTGGATTAGAAGAAGATGATTCCACCAACCTGGAAGAGATCGTTGTCGGTGAAGCCCTGGCTGTGGTTCGTGCCATTGACCGTGTCGGTGAACTTGAACTCCTCCATCGACAGGTGCTGCCAGCGGGCATACAGGTGCATTGCAGCTGCATCGACTTCCTGGACCACACCGAGGCCCCAGCGGTCGACCTGGGTATCGGTGATTTGGCAAGACCCGGACGGGCAGTTCGGCAGGAAGCCGCCAATGCCGGCACCGGCGTTCGCCAGACCGTAGAAGTCGTTGTACTGGTAGTACTCACCGTACAGGACCGTGGCGCCGAGCGGGTTCCAGGTCCGCTTGATGAACGGCTTCACACCCCAGCTATCGGTGTTCGGCAGCGGCTGAGTGTTGACCAAGTTGGCCAGGCAGGTACCGGCAGTGCTGGTCGTGCCCGTGCCGTCGTTTGCTGCGCCACCAGTCGGAAGCGCGGCACTCAGGCAGCTGGCCCTGGCATTGCTGGTGATTTCCCAGTTACCCGTGGCGTAGATACCAAGACCGGACGGCACGTGCATCAGAGTACCACCGACCTGGTGATAGTCTTGCTCACCGCCGTTCAGAGGGTTCGACTCAAGCCAGGTGTAGGCATAAGCAGCCGAAACTCTGAAATCGCCCCAGTCGTCGTTATAGAACGCGGCGATATCCCAGAACATGGAGTCCGACGTCCTCGGATGAATGAAGAACGCATCGGTGTTCGTCATACCGGCGTCGCTATCCAGGATCGACGGAACGACGCCCGCCGTGCCGTAAGACGTCTCGAACCGGAAACCGGCCCAAGTCGGCGAGTCGTAGCGAAGCGCTTCCTGCGCTGCGCCCAAGCAGTCGGCGCCAGGCGCCACGCCCGAAGAGCAGAGCAGAACTTGGTTCCACGAACCGAACGAGGCACCACCCGTAGGCCGGAGCGACAGACCGCCGCCCTCAAAGATCACCGAGTTGGATTCGATGACCGTGCCGGAGATGTCGGCCAGAACGGCCGGGTTGTCCGACGCCGGGCTCAAGTGACCCCAGTTCAGCGTACCGTAGGTGTCGCTCTTCACGTACATGTACGAGTAGAGCGTGTTGATGACACCGTAGGTGCCGCCATACAGCCGTGAGTTCACGCCCGCATAGTCGTTGTTGGCGCTGCTGTTGACGCCGTAAGTGGCACCCGGAACCGTGACCGTCAGGTTATAACCCGCGGACCAGCCCGGAGCGATTGCGGCGCTACCGGTAAGGGCAAAGCGCGACGCAAGGTCGTAGTCCTTGTCGCCAACGGCAAAACCGTGCTGACCGCTGTCGTACCAAGACATATTCTTGACGACCCAACCGGACAGCGTCACCGAGACCTTCTTGTTGCCCTTGCGGACAGTTGTCGCTTCAAGCTCCGCCACCCGCTCTTCGAGATCTGCGCAGCAGTCGCCGCCGAAATCGGCAGCCTGGGCCGGGGTGCTCATCGCGTATCCCCCAAACGCCAGACCAAGTGCGGCTGCGATGGCGATGCGACTGGATGTTTTTGTCAGTCCCCCAAACATATCCATCTCCACCTTCCCTGAGTAAATTGCCTAATCCAAACTCTCGCTTCGAATTTGCCTTCCGGCTCCGCATCGTGAATTCTAACCAAACAGGGCAGATATCCCCCGATGAGAGAGTTCTAGGTTCTGCTTATACGCGTTCTCACCAGAAGGTAAATTGCTATCAAACGAGGCGAGGACGTTTTTGGCCGTCTTGTGACATTTCCGCCACGAACCCCGTACCCGCCGTTGGCCGGTGAAGACTGCGACCGAGTCCGCCGAAAATAGCATAAAAATCATAGCATTAGAGGGCACCCTCAGGTTGAAGGACCACTTTGGCCCGGCCCCATTGCTGACGGTCTGAGGCGCCCTGGGGCACCGGCTGACGGCTGCACGCCCCACGCTGCATTGCACAATCTCTGCCCACTTCCGGCGCAGAAAACGGGCAGTTTATGATTCTGCCTTCTGGGCTCGGCCCTTAGACCGATTCCCGCCGAATTTTTGGCTCGCGGCGGCGGCGCTCCTGGTCTAAGAAACGCCGCGCTTGCCGCACCTCAGGCCGAGCCTAATCGAGAGCGGGCGAGCGCGATTCGTCAGGACTGGAGCGAACACATCGTGAACGATAGCGAGCAGGCACCGGACCTCACAGGCGTGCGTCTCCTCGTGGTCGAGGATGAGGCCCCGATCGCGCTCCAGCTTGAGGACTTGCTGTCGGAGCTCGGAGCCATCGTGGTCGGGCCCGCGAGCCGGTTGCCCCAGGCTCTTAAGCTCCTGGAAGACGAGCCCGTGGATGCCGCGGTTCTGGACCTCAATATCGCAGGCGATCTGGTCTACCCCGTCGCCGATGCGCTGGAAGCCAAGGGGCTGCCTTACATTTTCGCCACCGGTTACGGCATTTCGGGACTGGCCGAAGCCTATCGAAACCGGGTTGTCGTCCAGAAGCCGTTCTCCCGGCGCCAGCTCCTGTGGGCTGTCCAGAAGATCCTCCAAAGCACCTGACGCCACAGGCGTTGACCCAGGTCAAAGCCGAGACCCCGCCAGGGGCGCTATGCGACAATTGTACGGGCGAGGTGAGCCTGCCGGTCCTTGTGACACGGACGTGATTAGGCTACTTAAGCTTGTGACAGAGACCCGGTCCCTATGAACTTTAGCAAGCGGTTCAAGAACTTGCGCAGTCCGGGCTGACAACAAAGTCATCCAATCTGTTCGGCCAATAGCTGGGTGCCATTGGCGGACGTCAATGGTCTAGGGGAACGCAGACAGATGGATTATGAGACTCGCTTCCGTCAGCATTTAGAATCACTCCACGCTGAGGGGCGCTACCGGGTTTTTGCGGACCTGAAGCGGCGCTGCGGGTCGTATCCTACAGCCGAGCACTTCTGCGACGAGGGCATCCGGGACGTCACGGTGTGGTGCTCCAACGACTATCTCGGTATGAGCCAGCACCCCAAGGTGCGGGCGGCCATGCACGAGGCGATCGACGCCGTGGGCGCGGGCTCGGGCGGCACCCGCAACATCTCCGGGACCACCCACTACATTGTCGAGCTGGAGGCCGAGCTTGCCGATCTGCACGGCAAAGAGGCGGCGCTCCTGTTCACCAGCGCGTACATCGCCAACGATGCGACGTTGTCGACGCTGGCCCGGCTGATTCCCGGACTGGTGATCTTCTCGGACCAGAAGAACCACGCCTCGATGATCGAAGGAATCCGTCATGGTGGCGGTCCGAAGCACATCTTCCGCAACAACGACCTCGGCCATCTTGAGGATCTGCTGAAGTCGGTGCCCTTGGAGACGCCGAAGGTCATTGCCTTTGAGAGCGTCTATTCCATGGACGGCCACATCGCCCCCATCGGCGCGATCTGCGATCTGGCGGAGAAGTACAACGCCCTCACCTATCTCGATGAGGTGCACGCGGTCGGCCTTTACGGCCCGCGGGGCGGCGGCATCGCCGAGCGCGACGGGGTCATGGACCGGGTGGACATCATCAACGGCACGCTGGCCAAGGGCTTCGGCGTCATGGGCGGCTACATCGCCGCCAGCAAAGCCTGCTGCGACGCCATCCGCTCCTATGCGCCCGGCTTCATCTTCACCACATCGCTGGCCCCCGCCATCGTGGCCGGCGCGCTGGCCTCGATCCGCCACTTGAAGGCGTGCGACATGGAACGGGCGCGCCACCGGGAGCGGGTCCGCACCCTAAAGAACCTGATGAAGCAAGCGCGGCTCCCAGTTATGGAGAACCCGAGCCACATCGTGCCGGTCATGGTCGGCGATCCGGTGCACTGCAAGGCGGTGACCGACACGCTCTTGACCGACTACGGCATCTACGTCCAGCCGATCAACTATCCCACCGTGCCGCGCGGCACCGAGCGCATGCGCTTCACGCCCTCGCCCGTCCACACCGACGCGCAGATGGCCGCGCTGATCGACGCGCTCAAGTCGCTCTGGGCCGCTTGCCCGGTCGCTAACGGGCAATATGTGAGGCTCGCCGCGGAGTAGACATGCGCCCGCGGCCCCTCAGCAGAGCCGTTCTTGTTGCGCTGGGCGGTGTTGCGCTCGGAGCCTTCACATTCTCCACTGGCCTTGCGTCCACGCGGGACGCCACCCATTGCCTTCTCACGGCGGAGCGCATCGACGCTGGTGAAGTCCTAGACGAGGCGGAGAAAGCCGAGGCCCACGAGGCCTGCATGCGGGCGCTGGCGGCCACGGCGAGCGTGGTCCAGAAATATCAGTTCCAGGAAGCTGACTTCCTCATCACGGGGAAACGCCGCTAGGACGGTCCGGCGCGGGCTCGCGCCCGCCATCCCCTAGCGCCGGATCAGCCAAGCCGCTAGGAACGACGCGGTGAGGACGGCCAACAGAACCAGCAGCACAATCACGCCGATCGCGCCGAGAATTCCCTTGAGCGTGCCCCAGAACCCGAACGTGGCCACCATAGCGGCGAGCAACAGTAGAACGATGATTGGCATCTCGGGCTTCCCTCTCACCGGCTGAGTTTCGAGCGCTTGGCGCTTTTACCGCGTCGCCCGCACGGGCTCAATACGTGCGCAGGACCTTTAGCAGCCAACCCCCCATCGTACACGAAGCTGATGACCCCACGGCCTTGCATACCAGGCCGCGCCTCGCCGAAGGGCGTCAGCGAGCGCCAAATAGTAGCTTGCCGATCATGTCCGCCCCGACCGCGCGCTCAAACTCCTTGAACGCGAAGTACGGGAGAAGCGCAACGCACAGGATGAGCCATAAGGTCAAGGTCCCGGCAAGACCGCCCGCCAGGCTGGCGAATCCTGGGTCCAACCCACCGCCGCCGAACCAGCTGAAGACCATCATCTCCAGGGCGTAAGCGCCGAACAACAGCGCGCCGAAGGCGATCGTCTTGTAGATGATCGAGTAGATCAGCGGCTTCTGCTTCAGACTGCGAATCGGGCCGAGATGCTCGGCCAGCGGCATAACCTTCAGCAGCCAAAAGGCGTTGACGGTGGTCAGGACAAAGAAGCCGAACGTTCCGCCGTAACGGGCCTCGCCGGCCCACGCATGCAGCATCAGAAGGGCGAACACCACCCACAGATAGGCGCACGTCCCGGAGAACTTCTTGAGTTCGTCGAAGACCCGCTCTTTCGGCGACAGCTTCCGGGGCTCCGTCTCGCCTTTCAGCGCTTGCACGATGGCGCCCACATGCTCGCCGTTTGGATCGACCGCGTCGGGCACGTCCGAAGCAGCCCCGGAAGCGAGGACCACGGCTTCGCTGCCTTGCATCAACGGCTGGGCCCTGCCGGCGCTTTCTGTGTGATCGGCGAGGGACTCGCGGAATTCGATCTCCTCGACCTCGGCCCCATCCGCGGCAGGCTCATCGGCGATGGGGGCGGAGGTCTCGTCGGCGGGGCCGACTTCCGGTGAGGCGAGGCCAAAAATGGCGTCGGCCGGTTTCCACTCCTCGAGGCCTTCCGTCCAAAGAAGGTCACCCGGCTTGAAGTTGCCGGACTCAGCAAAAGCAGACAGCTCCCGATCCGACAAAGGGCCATGCTGCTGGCCGTCGCGGCTCAAATACCAACTCGACACCACGCGCTCCGCCTGGCGGTCATCGACGACACGCTCCTGCATCTTTCCCCCCAAGGCCCCACCGCGGCCCTATCAGAGCCCCGGCCAAGCTTTCAATGGCCGGCGACTGATTATCATTCCTGACGAATAGCCGTCGAGGGGGGTCGTCGCTACCACTTGACGCGCGGAAACCCGGATTTCCGTCGCGTCCTTACGCCGCGGCGGCGAGGTGGTCGCCGAGGCGCAGACCCCAGGCATAGATGGTCAAAGAGGGATTGACGCGGCTGGCGCGCGGCAAGGGGCTACCGTCGCCGACATAGAGATTCTCCATGCCATGAACCTTGCCATGGGGATCGACAACCGACCGCTTGGGATCCTCGCCGGTCACCATACTGCCCAGCGCATGCGCCGTACCGGCCATGCCCATGTACTTGTCGACGCCGACAAGCCCGGCCTCCAGCAGCCGTTCAATCCAGGCCTCGATCAGCGCGTGATGCTCCTTGGTGGCGTGCGGGATGCGGTCGAGGCTGTAATCCATGACCGGCTTGCCGCCGGGCCCTCCTGAGATGATTCGGTTCTCCGTGGACGACGAATCCTCCGTCGTGGCCCAGAACCCGATCGCGCGGGTCCCCAGAAACTTGTCCACGAAGCCCGGCGTCCACGGCGGGGACTGTACGGCCAACAGTTCCGGATCGATCCATCCCAGACACTGCATCGACGAATGCGGGAACCTGTCATTGTAGAGCACTGCCGTTTTGCGCAGGACGTCGTGATCCTTGAAGGGCGAGAACCCGAGCACCGCGGAGTTGATGTGCATCTTGAAGTTGGCGCCTAAGAGGTCGCCGCAAGGCAGTGCCAGCCCGCTCGCATGGAGATAGTCCTGGAGCAAGCGCGGAGACGACATGGCGCCTGCGGCGAGCACGACCTTGTCGGCCTCGTAGGTCGAGCCGTCGGCGCATTTCACGCCGATGATGGTGCGCCCCTCCTCCGGGCCGGCGATCAGCTCGGCAACCGGATCCCCAACCAACAGCTTGAAGTTCGGCTTGTCCGCAATGTGGTCGATCAGATTGCGCTCGGAGTCCGACTTGTAGCCTGATGGAGACGCGAACCCATCGAAGTGCTTTGCCTCTTCCGGTTTGGACAGAATGTCGTGGGACAGCCCAAGCGGCAGCGGATGCAGCTTCCAGCTTGGGTCGGCGGTGATGATCTTGTCGAGCAACGCCTGGAGTTGCGGCTCGTTCTGGAACGAGGTGATTTCCAGAAGCTCCGTCGCCTCGTCGTAATAGGGCTTCAGCACGTCATATCCGAAGGGCCAGCCCAGCAGCCCGTAGTCCGGCTCCGCCTTGAACTCCACCGGCCGGAACCGGAACAGCGCGGCGCCGTACCATTTGGTCTTGCCGCCGACATTGTAGAATTCGCCGGGGACGAAGTCCTCGCCCTTGCTGTCCAGCCACACCTCGTGATTCTTGAAGACGCCGTCGACGAAGACTTCTCGGACCTCCAGCGTGGACTTGTCGCGCGGAAGGAACGGTCCTTTTTCGATCAGGAGCACCCGCTTGCCGGCATTGGCGAGCTTGTACGCGACGCTCGCGCCGCCTGCGCCGCTTCCGACAACGATTACGTCATGTTGTGAGGCCATGATGCACTCCCGTCGCGCCGCGCGACTTCCGAGGCGTGAAGGCCCGCCGCTGTCGCGCCTCCTTTTGCAAGGTTGCCGATGCTATTGCCAATGTCTAGGCTAATCCGTCATCAGTCGCGGTCGGGGTGAGTCGCCACGCCTTGCAGCGTTAGTGGAGTCTGAAACCTGTCCACTCGATGGAGCACCGCTCATGCCTCTGAAGAATAAGGTCGCGATCGTTACTGGTGGAAACACGGGAATTGGCCAGGCGATTGTTCTCGAATTGGCCCGGCACGGCGCCAGCACCGTCATCGACTACGTCGCGCACCCCGAAGCCACAGAAGAACTGGAACGCAAGGTCGCGGCCCTTGGCGACAAGTGCCTCGGCGTCGATGCGGACGTGAGCAAGATCGCCGATCTCGAAAAGCTCATCGGTGCGGCGGTCGGCAAGTTCGGACGCGTGGACGTCATGGTGAACAATGCCGGAATCGAGACCCGCACCTCCGTCCTCGACACCACGGAAGATCAGTACGACGCCGTGCTCAACATCAACCTCAAGAGTGCCTTCTTTGGCACTCAGCTCGCCGCCAAGCAGATGATCAGCCAAGGGGGCGGCGGCCGCATCATCAACATCACGTCCGTCCACGAGGATTGGCCGATGCCGGGCAACACGCCCTATTGCTTGTCGAAGGGCGGCATGCGGATGCTGACCCGCACCGCCGGCGTCGAACTCGCCCCTCATGATATCTTGGTCGTCGGCGTTGGCCCCGGCGCCGTGGAAACGCCGATCAACACATCGACGATGGACGATCCGTCCAAGCTCAAGAGGCTGGACGCCGCAATCCCGCTTGGCCGCATGGCGAAGCCACAAGAAATCGCCAGCGTTGTCGCGTTCCTCGCCGGAGATGGCGCCAGCTACCTCACGGCCACCACGATCATGGCCGACGGCGGCCTGATGCAAAGCAGCCCCGGACTGTAGCGCCGCACCGCCATGTCGATCCCTATCGAAGACTATGCCCTGATTGGCGATTGCGAGACCTCGGCCCTGGTCGGGCTGAATGGCTCGATCGATTGGCTCTGCCTGCCGCGCTTCGACTCAGAGGCCTGCTTCGCGGCTCTCCTCGGCGACACCAACAACGGACGTTGGCTGATTGCGCCGAAAGACCCAAACGCCAAGGTCACACGCCGCTATCGGCCGGACACCCTGATTCTCGAGACGCGGTTTGAGACAAAGACCGGCGCGGCCACGCTCATCGACTTCATGTATCCTTGCGAGCCGCACCCGCACATCATCCGATTTGTGGAGGGCGAGAAAGGCACGATCGAATTCGAGACCGAGTTCGTGGTGCGCTTCGGTTACGGCGAGCAAGTTCCCTGGGTGACGATGCTGCCCGATGGACGCCTGCGGGCCGTGGCTGGCCCCAACAGGCTCGTTCTGCAGTCCAGCATCAAGCTGCGCGGCGAGGACTTCCGGACCAAAGGCTCGTTCACGGTGAAGCAGGGTGAGCGTGAGACCTTCACCCTCACCTACACGGAGTCCTACATCCCCGAACCAGACGAAGCCAAGCCCGACAACTTGCTCCAAAAGACGGAGCAATATTGGCGAAGCTGGATGTCTAGCTGCAAAGCAAAGGGCCCCTACGCCAGCACGGTCAAACGTTCGCTGATCACGTTGAAAGCCATGACCTACGCGCCAACCGGCGGCGTGGTGGCGGCGGCAACGACCTCGTTGCCCGAGCAATTCGGCGGACCACGCAACTGGGACTACCGCTTTTGCTGGGTGCGCGACGCGACGCTGACCCTGCTCGCGCTCATGAATACCGGATATTTCGACGAGGCGCGCGCCTGGCGCGAATGGTTGCTTCGGGCCGTCGCCGGCAGCCCCAAGCAGATGCAGATCATGTATGGCATCGCCGGCGAACGCAGGCTCTACGAAGTCGAGCTGCCTTGGCTCAAGGGCTACGAGAACTCAACGCCTGTTCGGGTCGGCAACGCAGCCCACCATCAAGTGCAGCTGGACGTCTATGGCGAGCTGTTGGACGCCATGCACCAAGCGCGCAAAGGCGGCCTTGCGCCCGAGAAGTCGGGCTGGGAACTCCAGCTCGCTATCGTCGAGCAACTCGAGGAGATTTGGCACAAGCCCGACGATGGCATTTGGGAGGTGCGCAGCGGCCCGGAGCACTTCGTCTATTCCAAGGTCATGGCTTGGGTCGCCTTCGACCGCTCCATCAAGAGCGCCCAGCGCTTCGACCTGAAAGGCCCCATCGACCGCTGGCAAAAGACCCGCGACGCGATCCACGAACAAGTCTGCGAGATGGGCTACGACAAAGAACTCAACAGCTTCATGCGCTCCTACGGCGCCAAGGAAGTCGACGCCAGCCTGCTCCTGATTCCCGCCGTGGGCTTCCTGCCGGCCGACGATCCGCGCGTGGTTGGAACTGTCGCCCAGGTCGAGAAGACGCTGATGAAGGACGGCCTCGTCCAACGCTACGACACGTCCAAAGCCAATGACGGTCTGCCCCCGGGAGAAGGCATGTTCCTGGCGTGTAGCTTCTGGCTGGTGGATGCTTATCTGATGCTGGGCCGGCAGACCGAGGCGGTCGCGCTGTTTGAGCGGCTCTTGGCCTTGCGCAATGACGTCGGCCTCCTGAGCGAGGAGTACGACACGACCGCCAAGCGCCTCTGCGGCAACTTTCCGCAAGCCTTCTCCCATCTGGCACTCGTCAACAGCGCCAGCAACCTTGGCCGTGAAGACAGGCCACTCGAACAGCGCTGCGATACCGACGACGCGGCCATCCCCCATGCGCCCGCAACTGCCGAGTCCGGCGCGTCCTAGGCCTTGATGTCCGCACCGTCCCCCGCACCAAGCAGCCAAAGAAGGACTTGGGCCGGCGTCGTCGCGGTCACGGTGTTCATCGCCGTTGCCTTGCTCGTCGCGGCCGCCACGTTAGGCCCGACAGAGGAATCCGGGCAGCCCCGCGACACGGCGCCGGCGAGCGGTGGCACGGAGGTCCCGAACTACGCAGCCGATATCCAACCGATCTTCAACGGCCGTTGCATCGCTTGCCATGGCTGCCTCGGCTCGCCGTGCAACGTCAAGCTCACATCGTTTCGTGGCGCCGATCGCGGCGGTTTCGGCAAGAATCCCTATTCCAGCCACCTTGGGGATTATCCGCGCACCGACATGGACGTTGTGGAGACAACCGCGGCCTGGCGCGAGCGCGGGTTCTACCCCGTCTTGTCGCGCGAAGGCTCTGCGGACGAGAACCTTGCGCGGTCTCTTCTCTATCGAATGGTCGAGGCCGGCGCCGCCCACAACAGGCCGGGATTCTCTCGCCAAGCACTCATGCCGCTCTATGCCAAGCGCTATGACCATCAATGCCCGGGCTCGCCCGATGCGCTTGAGTCCTATCTCGGTCGGCACGCCGCAGCCGGTATGCCCTTCGGCCTTCCGGCCCTGCACTCCGAACAGATCAAAACGCTACGCGCGTGGATTGCCGGAGGCGCCCCAGGCCCGTCGGACGCGGAGCGCCGCACCGCGACGATGGCCTCCGACCCGGCTGCTGTGCAGGCCTGGGAAGAGTTCTTCAATACGGCCGACAAGCGCAGCCAGCTCGTCGCCCGCTACATCTTCGACCACGTGTTCCTGGCGACCATCGTGCTTGACGAGAGCGCCGGCGATTTCTTCAAGCTCGTGCGCTCAAAGACGCCATCGGGGAGCCCCGTCGAGGTCATCGACACGCCGCTTCCTTACACAGACCCTTACGCCTACGCCGGGGTTGATCGCTTCTATTACCGCTTGAAGAAGGTCACCGCGCCGATCATCCAGAAGAACCACTTCGTCTGGCGCCTCACCCTGGCCGACATCGATCACCTGAAGACACTCTTTCTCGCAGACGACTGGGGGGACACCGGAGAGCTCGACGCGCCCTGGGACGTCGGCAATCCCTTCTTGGTCTTTCAAGCGATCCCGACGGAGGCTCGCTACCGCTTCTTGTTGGAAAACGCCGAGCTCATCATATCCGGCATCACCTACGGCCCGGTGTGCTTGGGCCAGACAGCAACCTTCGCGGTCAAGGACCAGTTCTGGGTCTACTTCGTCGACCCGGCATTTGACGTGTCGGTCCAGGACCCGGAACTCGGCCTGGACACCTGGAGCACCTTCATGGACCGGTCGCTCATGGGGAACGACGCCTACGAGGCCGCCTACGCCGCCGCCCTCAAGAAGCTCCGCCCCAAGGGCTACTCGATCGACGCCATCTGGAATGGCGGCCGCAAGAATCCCAATGCATGGCTCACGGTGTTGCGCCACGAGAGCAATGTCTCGGTGATGAAGGGGCCGCAAGGCGGCATTCCCCGCACTCAGTGGCTAATGGACTATAGCGGCTTTGAGCGCATCTACTACGATACCGTCGCCAGCTTCGAGTACTGGTCCGGCGACATTCCCAAGCTCGAGACGCTCGTGTTCTTCAACTATCTGCGCCAGGAGTTCGAGGACAACTTCCTGCTGCTCTTGCCGGAGGACGAGCGTGGGGCGATCCGCGACGACTGGACCCAAGGGATCGGCCAGGTTGCTCTCGCCTTGGAGCCATTCGCCGGAGATGACCAGCCCACGCAAATCGAAACCGACCCTCGCGATCCTCTGGTGAGCTTGGTCGAGAAGATCCGTGGGCATATGGGGGATGCCATCAGCGGCCCGCCGGACAGCCTCAACCCGCGCGTCAAACCGGATGTGTCCTTGCGCGAACCGATCAAGAGCTTTGACGATTGGGTGGCCGCAGCCTCGCTCCTGACCCAGACGAGGGCCTACCAGTTTCCGCGCTACCTCCCGAGTGTGATCTTGCTGAAGCTCAACGGCGGCGAGGAGACGCGCGTCTATTCCCTCATCGCCAACCGCGTCTATGCCTCGCAAGACACCATCGTGTTTCAGAACGGACAGGCGCTGCCGCAGCTCTACACTATGAGCATCTACCCGACGCTCATCGGCGGCTTCCCGAACTACTTCATGGAGATGGGCCTGGCGCAGGCGGGCGATTTCCTGCGCGGTCTGCGCGATGTGCAATCGATAGCCGACTGGAACCGCCTACGCGACCGCTACGGCATCTTGCGCAACGATGCCCGCTTCTGGGAGACCTACGACTGGTTCACCGACTGGAACTTCAAAAACCGGGGCCTTGAAGCCGGCTATCTCGACCTCTCCTATTACGACCTGTTCGATTCGGTCTATTGAGCGCTACTCGGCGCGCCGGTCCCCGAACCGCCAAAGCCCAATCAAGACTTCAATCAAGGCCCCAATCATCGGCATCGCCCAGGTGAATTAGGACCGTGTCTTCGGCATCCTTGTTGTCAGTGAGGACGTAGACCTTGCCGGTGGGCGTGATGGCGAGCCCCTCGATTTGCTCCTCCACCGGACGGCCCGCATCCCGAAACACCTTCACGAGATCGACCGCTCGTGTCTTTTCGACGACGGGAACGTTCGTCGACCCTCTCGGCGCGCCTTTGGCCGGCAGTTGGAACGTGGTGATCCACTTCACCTTGGCCTCCGCCCCCTCCTTGTTGTCGCGTTCGATCGCGGCGAAGCGACCATCGCCAAGATACAAAAGCTCGCTGAGACCAACGCGCGCGCCTTTGAGCACTTCGAGAGGGTAGTAGAAGAATGACCACTCGCGCTCCTTCAGGTCGAACTTGCCGATACGGGTATGCCCCGGCTCGTCCGTCTTCGTAGGACCCTGAAGCGCGACATAGACCGCGGCCGGCTCGTCCTGGAAGGCAACCCCTTCAAAGCCACGTTTAGAGACATGTTCAGCGACCAAAGGCGGCAATCGAAATTCATGCGTACACCGCCCGGCGGCGTCCGCTCTCAGCAACCGGTTCGGCGGATCGTCGCCTGCCCGTCCTTCAGAGACGAGCCAGAAACTGTTGTGCCGCGTGGCGACAATGCCTTCCAAGTCCAACGGCGCTGGGCATACGCTGAGTCTCGTCTCACCCACGATCTGCGGTGGACGGTCTTGGACATTAATCTGCAAAACACGTCTCGGCCCGCCGTCCCCATCCGGGATTGCATAGAGAATGTGCGGGTCCCGCGGATGCGCTGTGAGGCCGGAAAGGGTCCTCCAGTTCGTCACGCCTTGGCTGCCGAGTGTTTCGATCCACGTGTCTGCGTTGGGGGACTTGGCCGGTTCGGCGTGTGCAGCCGTTGCCACAAGCATCAACCCAAGTCCGGCAACGCTCGGAAGCTTGACCATGGCGGGATCCTCCCCAAAACGGGGATCAACTCTAGATTGATTACATCCAGAGTGCAACTTACGCCCGGTAGTCGGGATTCTCGTAGCCAAAGCGGCAGCCGGCTTTCCAAGCTTCGCGGTTGTTGCCGTGATTGGGATAGCCGCCCGCGTCCTTGAGGATGCGCGCCAGGTGCATCAGGTTCCACGTCATGATGGTGGTGTTGCGCTGGGTGAACTCGTTGTCGAACCCGGCCGGGCCAGTCTCCAGCTCGTCGCCATAGGACGGCCCCGGACCCGCCTCGCCGATCCAGCCGCAATCGGCCTGGGGCGGGATGGTGTAGCCCAGATGCTGGAGCGCGTAGAGCGTGCTCATGGCGCAGTGCTTCACGCCGTCCTCGTTGCCGGTGATCACGGTTCCACCGACCTTGCCGTAATAGAGGCTCTGCCCCTTGTCGTTGAGCAAACCCGACATGCCGTAGAGACGCTCGATGAGGATGCGGCAAAGGGAGCTCTCTTCTCCGAGCCAGATCGGCGTGGCCACGATGAGAATGTCCGCGTCCGCAATGTCCGGCCACAGCGTGGGCCAATCGTCGCGATCCCAGCCGTGTTCAGTCATGTCCGGGTAGACGCCTGGGGGAAGCTGATGCGCCGCCGCGTGGATGGTCGTCACCGCAACGCCCGTCTTGCGCATGATGTCCTCGGCCACGGACAGAAGCAGCTGCGTGTGCGACTCCTTCGCATCGCGCTTCAGCGAGCAGTTTACGGCGACGGCTTTGAGGTCGGAAAAGTCGGTAGTGTTTTCGGCGCAGAGTTGCTCTTGCTGAGCATTGAGCGGCATGGCGGGGCTCCCTCATGAGGTCGATGACGAGGCCCACTCTATCCGGCCTTGGCCAGGCCGGTCACCACATCGGATAAACTCTGGGTGATTTTCCCTGCGATGATGTCTCCGCCGGGATACGAAAAAAAGAGGGTGACCGCCCCCGAAGGGATCGACCACCCTCTCCGCCCTGACTAGCGGTCCAAGGTCGTGAGGAAGGGGTTCGGGAAACCCTCGGCGGCGACGGGCGCGACACCAACGGTGACCAGAGCGGCAGTGATGAGCAGGGTCTTCAACATGGATCTTCTCCTTCAGTTTCAGAGAAGGCTCTGTCTTGGGAGGGAACAGGGGCCTTCAGGTTTCGTCTAACGGTCGAAATGCGTCTGGTAGAGGTTCGGGAAACCCTCGGCGGCGACAGGCGCGACACCAACGGTCACCAGAGCGGCAGTGATGAGCAGGGTCTTAAGCATCGATCTTCTCCTTGAGTTCTAGAGAAGGCTCTGTCTTGGGAGGGAACAGGGGCCTTCAGGTCTTCGTCTAGCGGTCGAAATGCGTCTGGTAGAGGTTCGGGAAGCCTTCCGCAGCGGCGGGGGCAACACTGGCGGTGATCAGGGCCACCGAAACAAGGATCGTCTTCAGCATGGTCGTTCTCCTAGTCAGTTGGTTGTGTCTCTCTGTACGCCCAGTGATATCGGGTTTGGGACCGTTCGTTCAATTAACAAGCTCTCACAAGCGCGTGTTTATGGACTGATCGGTCTATAACCAATCCGTGATGAGGCTGTGAGGGGACGAGGCGCGTGAGACCCGGGGCTCAGGCGCCCTTCAGCGCACTGTCGATGATTGCTTGGAGGGCGTCTGACGGATAGCCGGACCGCGCCAGGACGCGCAGGCCCATATAGGTGTTCAGGATATAGGCCGCCGTGTCCGCGCGCCGTTTTGGGGACCAGCGGCCGGCCCGCCGGCTCTGCTTGAGAGCAGTGGCGATACCGTCCTCCAGCCGCTCGAACATCGCCGCGACCTTGGCTTCGACGTCCGGATCGCTGCGCGCCTGATCAACGGCGGCGTTGCAGAGAAAACAGCCCCGGCGCGATGTATCGTCCTTCGCGCTTTCCAGCATGGCGCGGATCCGTGCCAGCCCATCGCCGGCCTTAGGGTCGGTCAGAAACTTGATGCCCTCGTGCACCTCGGTCTGGTCGTAGCGGTCAAGCGCTGCCAGGTAGATGCTGCGCTTGTCGCTGAAGGCCTTGTACAGGCTTCCACGGGCGATCTTCATGGCCTTGAGGAGGTCCTGGAGCGACGCGCCCTCATAGCCCTTGAGCCAGAACACACTCATGGCGCGGTCAAGCGCGTCATCGACGTCGAATTCTCGTGGCCGAGCCATGGCATCTCTCCCCCGCGGAGATCATGCGGCATTCGTGACCGTTCGGTCAACTTTGACAAGGCTCGTGGGAGTGGCGCGCGCCAGGACGGAAGACGCGCGCGCCCGCATCTGTCATCTTATCGAAGAACTCCGTTGCCAGTATCTGTGGCTCACACCAAGCCACGCGCCCGTAAACAGCACCTCCACAACAGAGCTTCCATGAAAGCACCCTCTGGCGCCTGCACACCGACCTGGGCTCCGGCCCGCAAGGACATCGTGGGGGCAAGCCTCGGCTCCTCGCGGCTGTGGTTCACCCTCGCCCAAGGGATCGTCACCGAGGTCTACTACCCGCGCATCGACATCCCGCAGGTAAAGGATCTGGGCTTCATCATTGCCGACGGCCAAGGGTTCTGGGTCGAGCTGCGGCGGCTTGGAAACTACACGGTGAGCCTGCCCTCGCCCGGCGTGCCCGCGGCGACCGTGGTGCACCGGCATCCGCGCTTCACCTTCACCCTGGAGGTGTGCCCGTCGGAGCATCGCGACACCCTCCTCATACGCTATCGCCTGGAGGGCGACGCGAGCTTGAAACCCTATGCGCTTCTCGCCGCGCGGCTCGGCGACGACGCCCGGAAGAACATGGCCTACGCCACCTCCCATGACGGACGGAGCGTGCTCTGGGCCGAGCAGGGACCATTTGCGTTGGCGCTATCGGCCCTTGCGCCAGACGGCGCGGACGCGCTTCAACGCTGCTCTGTCGGCTGTCTGGAGGTGAGCGACGGATGGCAGGACTTCGACCGCAACGGCCGCATGACTTGGGAGTATGACGAAGCGGGTCCGGGCGCGGTCAGCCTGATGGGTGAGCTTTCGACCCATGGCCTCCTGGCTTTGGGCCTCGGCTCCAGTAAACAAGCCGCGGCGACGCTCTCCACATCCGCGCTCATGGATAACTTCGAAGAGGAATGGGCCGATCACTGTCAGGCATGGCGCTCTTGGCTCTCAGGATGCCGCCACACCGCCTTCGGTGGCAAGATCGACGACCGTCTGACACTCTCCGCCGCGGTCCTGAAAGTGCACCAAGACCGCACCTATCGCGGTGCCTCCATCGCCAGCCTCTCGGTGCCGTGGGGCGACACCAGCACGAGCCGCGGCGGCTATCATCTCGTCTGGCCGCGAGACCTGGTAGAGACGGCCGGCGCGCTGGTGGCCATGGAGTCCTACCGCGACGCCCGCGACGTGCTGCGCTACCTCATCGCCACCCAACAGAGCGACGGCCACTGGTTTCAGAACCAATGGCTCGGCGGCCGCGCCTTCTGGCAAGGCGTGCAGCTCGACGAGACGGCGTTTCCCGTATTGCTCGCCTCGCTCCTGGAGGAGCGGGACGCGCTCGACGACATTCCGATCAAAGACATGGTGACCCGGGCGGTGGGCTTCATCTGCCGCGAAGGCCCAACGACCAGCCAAGACCGGTGGGAGGAGGATGCCGGGCTGAACACCTTCACTCTCGCCGTCGCCATCGCAGCACTTGTGGAAGGAGCGGCGCATCTTGAGGGCGCCGCCAAAGACCATGCGCTCCGCGTCGCCGATTACTGGAACGCGAAGCTGGAAGACTGGGCGTTCGTGGCTGGCACCGGGCTGGCAAGGACCCTTGGCGTCAAGGGCTACTACATCCGCACCGTGCCACTCGACATGCTTGGCGATCAGCGCGTGTTCACTGAGACCGTGGTCATCAAGAACCTGGCCTACAACCCGGACCTGCCGGCAAGCGGTCAGGTGTCCACGGATTGCCTGCAGCTCGTGCGCTATGGTTTGCGCGCCGCGCATGATCCCTGCATCACCGGCACCCTCAAGGTCATTGACCATATGTTGGAGACCAAGACGCCGTCCGGTCCCGTCTGGCACCGCTACAACGATGACGGCTACGGCGAACACGACGACGGGTCGGGCTTCGACGGTACGGGCCGCGGCCGCGGCTGGCCGTTGCTCACGGGCGAGCGTGGTCACTATGCGCTGTGCGCGGGCCAGGACGTCACGCCTTACATCGAAGCCATGATGGCCATGAGCAGTCCCTTGGGGTTGATCCCGGAGCAGGTCTGGGACACGGCGGCCATTCCCGCAAAAGACCTGTTTCCGGGCAAGCCCAGTGGCTCCGCCATGCCCTTGGTCTGGGCCCACGCGGAATTCGCCAAGCTCTGTCATAGCCTCGCGGCGGGACGTCCCGTCGATCGCCCGCAGGCCACGTGGGCGCGGTACCGCGGTCTCCGTCCGAAGATCGACTACGTGATCTGGGGGCCGCGCTACCGCCCAAGGCAGATTCAAGCCGGCCATACGCTTTACGTCGCCACGAATGCTCCCGCCCGGATCCACTTCGGCACCAATGGCTGGCAGAACGTGCGCGACATGCTCACCACGGATTCTGGCCTTGGGGTGTATGTCGCCGAGCTTCCGGCCAAGACCTTGCGGCCCGGCGACAGTCTTCAGTTCACCTTCTTCTGGCCCGAGAGCGGAACCTGGGAAGGCCGGAACTACGAGGTGGCCGTCGAAGGCGCACTCGTGCCCGCTTGAGCCCCATCAGGCCGTGGAGCGCGGCACGACCCGCTCCGGGTTGGCCTCCGCCCAATCCTGCAGGAACGCCACGAGCCGTTCGTCCATGGCCGCTTCGAGATCGGCTTGGCGGAGCGAAGCACCCGCCTCCAGCGATAAGCGCGCGCAAGCCACGTGATCGCGCACTTGCGTGTCGAGCCTGTTCTCCGACCCGTGGATGATCGTGCCGAGAAGATCGCCCCCATAGCCGTTCACATGCGTAAGGTCCGGCGACAGCGTCAGCAGCCACGCCACATGCTCCGGCAGGCCGGCCCAAGCCGCTAGGTGGAGCGGCGTCATGTCCATTTCGTCGGCCAGATTGGGATCAATCCCCGCCGCGACAAGCGCTTTGGCGTGGGGAAGCGCGTCTTCCCAGAGGATGACGCGCGTCAAGATGCGCCGCTCTTCCTCGCTCAAGGCCATATGCGCCAACGGCCGGTCCGGCGGCACCTCCCCGTCCGCACACCGCGCGAGGATTGTCTCGACATCGCCGAGCGCATGCGCGTGGCCCGCCGCCTCCAACGCGCGCGCAAACGGCAGATTGCCGTAGACCATGGCGAGCGCGTAGGCCGTGCGGCCCTGCCAAATCGCATCGGGATCGGCCCCATACTCAAGAAGTAAGTCCGCGAACCGGCCATCACGCCCACGCCGCGCCGCTTGATGAAGCGCCGGAATGGGGTCCATGGCCTCTCCGCTTGGATGGTCGTGGACTTGTTCGTTCGGGTCGGCGCCGTATTCCAGCAGCAGCCGCGTGCCCTCGAGGTTGTCGAAATCGAGCATGCGGGGAAGCGCATTGGTTCCTTGCGTCTTCACGCCGTAACGCATCAGGAGCTTCACACCGTCAAGCGTGGGCAACTCCGTCGCGTGATAGAGCGACTCTTCGTCGTTGGGAGACGCGCCGTGTTCCAACAGCCATTCCGCGAGCCGCAAATTGCCCGCATGCCCCAAAGCGCCGTAGAGCGCCGAGAGCCGATGGTCGGCTCCCGGTTCGAACGGATAGCTGTCGTTCACGTCGGCGCCGGCGGCAAGCAAAGCCTCGGCGACCGCGATCATCTCGCCTTCACGCTCCGGCGCGGCCTTGAAATGCCGTGAGAACGCCAAATGCAGGATCGGCGAACGAATGCCGACAAGCCGCGTCGCGGCCCCCGGGTCTTTCTCCAGCACGCGGCGCACATCTTCGATGGCGTAGAGAGCACATTGCAGTCCGAAATTGTCCGAGCCGAGGTCGGGATCGGCCGCAAGAAGCGCATCGACAATCCAGGCTTGCCCGAGATAGAGCGCGATCTTGAGCCGCTCGGCACGCGCCGCGCGGTCCATCGCCTGCATCTCGGCGGCGAACTTCAATCGTGGCCAACTGGGATAGCCCGCTTCGCGGGCAACCACATGCAAGGCGTCTGCATGTTTGAAGTCTTGTGGGTCGCCCAGCACGCCTTGGACACGCGCGACCGCGCCTGCCTCGCCCGCGCGATAGGCTTTCTTCAGCGCCTTGGCGTCACGGCGCAGTTTGTCGAGAGGAATCATGATCGGTTTCTCCCCTTGCTGCCCGCCGATCCGCCAATTCGGGCTGGGTGAAAAACCGAGATTTGCGGTTCTTCGTCTTTCGAGGTGCCGGTTACAGCTTTCCGCGGATCAGGATGCCGCCTCGATAAACGGCGCTGCTACCCTAACGAGGCGCCGGGTCCTGGGCAATCTCTTCTGTCCCAGGGCCCTTGCTTGGCGGAAAGCGATACAATCTGATACTCCTCAGCGGCCAAATTCGAGTCGCCGGCAAGCCTGTGCCCGGACCCTAGATTGCGCGCCGCGGCCGTGGGGGATTTCGATGAAGTACCTGAAGCCGCTTGGGCTGGCCGTCGCGATCGTGACACTTCCCTTGCTTGGCGCCTATGCCATCGACCGGCTGCTCCTCTCCCCGGACTGTCCGGATTGCCATGCGGAGGCGACCAAGAACCTTCCCCTGTTCGACGGCACGCAGGACGGCCTGGTTCGTATCCGCGCCAACACCATGGAGTTTCGCGCACGGACCGCAGGCTTTGACAACGCCGGCGGCGAAGGTGTGATCTTGCTGCATGGCTTCCCCAAGACTTCGATCATGTGGGAGCCGCTACTGCGGGGACTTGGCGACGCGGGGTACCGCGCCATTGCCTTTGATCAGCGCGGCTATAGTCCGGGGGCCCGGCCCCGCGCGCGGTCCGAATACACCAAGGGCAAAATCGCCACCGACGTGCTGGCCATCGCAGACGAAGCCGGCTTCGACAAGTTCCACGTCATCGGTCACGACTTCGGCGGCATCATCGCCTGGGCTCTGGCCGACCGGCATCCCCAGCGCGTCCTGAGTCTCACCTCGCTGTCGACACCCCATCCTTTGGCGATCACCAAGGCCCTGTCGAAACCGAGTTCGCAATGGCCTCGGAGCAGCTACGTTTTGCTCTATTGGGTTCCTCTGCTGCCCGAGCTTGTTCTGGGGTTCGATCGTGCCTCGCTTCTTTCGCATCTGAAGTGGCAGGGCCACCCGCCCGAGCAGATCGAGGAGTATCGCCGCGTGTTCAGCGAACCGGGTGCGCTCCGTGCGGCGCTGAACTGGTACCGGGCGTATCAGTTCCGTGCGCTCGACCCGGTCGACAAGATCCGTCCGCCAACGCTCTTCGTATGGGGGCATGAGGACCCGGCCTTCAGCCGCATCGCCGCAAATAAGACGGCAGACTACATGGACGGCGCTTACCGCATGCGCATCGTCAACGCCGGCCATAACCTACTTCTGGAGATACCGGACATCGTGACCCAGGATGTGTTGGCGCATCTCGATGCCGCCCCGACAGTCTCCCGGCAATGGACGGCGGCTCTGAACGACAAACCGCCAGCCACAGAATCGCCGTGCGATCAGGCGCCGCCCAAGTGCTTACGCATCACCCTGTCACCAGACGGCAGCACGTTCAGACTGCGCAATCGCTGTGACGACGCCCACAAGGGTGTGGTCCGCATATCGTGCTCCGCCTGGGCGCCCGACGCAGCGATCGAGTATCGCTTCAGTCTCAGCGCCGGAACGGAGATGGCACAGGAGAGCACGGGCCTGTCGAACGGGAACTGCTACTACCGTCACCGGCTATGCGCGAAGGCGGACACGCCGCCTCCGCCGCATCGACCGGCCACGCTTTTCCCGTTCTAGAACATCGGCAGCACCATCGGGATTGCCGCCGCGATCAGCAATATGGCGAGTATGACCGACAAGCTTAGATCGGTGACGATACCGGAGGGGTGAATTTGCGGATCGTCCAACCGGTAGCCCGTCCGCACGAAGCGGATCGTCGCCACGATAATGAAGACGATCCCGACAAGGACGAACCCTTGCCCTGCACCGTGCCCCAGTGAGCTCGACATGGCCTCAAGCTCGGCCCGGCGATCGGGCGGAATCGAAACGGCGGCCGCCATCGTACGCACGAAGAGATCGAAGCGGTCGATGAGAAAACCGAAGGCGATCACCGCGACCCCGGTGCGCATCCAGGCCAGAAAGGTCCGCTCATTGGCCGCGTGGTCGGTATAGGACTTGATCATGGTAGGCCCCATCCCTTGCAGATGGAGCATAGCGTCTCGCAAAAGCGCCAAGAATGGCTTAAGGCCCGCCCGCCAGCCTCGGGAGCCGCATGGTCAGGCGGCGGCACTCATCGAGGGCTCCCAGGCGCACGAGATATTGCGGATGCCGAAGGTTCTCTCGATCTCGCGTGCCAACGCTGTTGCGGCGCTGGCGCGGCCACCTCTTTCCTCGGCGGCGCAGTGCCAAAACCCTCGATGCGGAATAAACAGCGTGAAGCCCGCATAGGATCGCCTGCCCGTGATGCAAAGGCTCTTCTCACCGCCGTTCTCGCTGAGCGTGAAATAGAAGTCCGGCACGGCGGGAAAGACGAAGGTCACCGCGTCCAGATCGAAGCCGTAGCACTCCTTCGGGAAATCCAACGCAAGCCTCGCCAGCAAAGCCTCGTGCGACAAGAGCAGGTATTTCTGTAGCGCCACGTCGGTGAACTTCAGAAGCTCGATCGCATCTCGATGCGGATCGGTCCGAGGCAGATCGGTCGGCTTGGGCGCACCGCCAAGATAGCGCTGTGTCAACTGAACGCGCCGCTTGAAGCGGAACCAGCGGCCCTTTCCGCGTTCGATGGCATCGATGCGTACGAGAAGTTCGATCGCCGTCTCGGCTGCCTTGCTCTCTTCAAGAAAGAGAATCCTGCGCGCCATCTTCTTGCTGATCTTGGCGAGGGCGGTCATCGCCTCGCGGCGCATCTGTGCGCGCTGATTGTAGCTCGCGGCCGCAACGGCCCGTTCGATCGTCTGATGATCGGCGTTGGAAAGAAGCATGGCCTCCGTCCCTGCACGCCCCCGCATTATGGTTAATGCGCAGGCTTCGGATTTGTTCCAGGTCGTGCGCCACACGCATGGACGGTGCGCCTCAACTCATCCACACCTCAAGGATAGAGCGGCCAAACGAGCAGGATCATTGGCACCGCGACCGCCGCGATGATGACTTGGAGCGGCAGGCCCAGGCGCCAGTAATCGCCGAAATGATAGCCGCCTGGCGCCATGATCAATGTGTTGGACTGATGCCCGATGGGCGTCAGGAAGGAACAGGACGCGCCAACCGCCACGGCCATGAGAAACGGATCGGCGGAGGCTTGCAGCCCTTCGGCCAGCTGGAATCCGATGGGCGCCATAAGGACAGCGGTGGCGTTGTTGTTGATGGCATCGGAGACAAACATCGTGGCGATGAGCAGCAGCGCGATAATCCCAAAGGACGCGAAGTTGCTGCCGAGAACTAGTATGCCGTCGGCGACCAAAGCCGCGCTGCCGGTCGTCTCCAACGCCGTGCCGACAGGGATCATCGCGCCGAGCAGCACGATCACGGGCCAGTCGATGCTGGTGTAGATCTCGCCCGGCTGAACGATACCAACAAGCACGACCGCCACGGCAGCCGCAATGAAGGCCACCTGCACGGGCACGATTCCCACCACCGTAGCGAGGATGGCAAGGGCGAAAATACCGCTTGCGAGCAGGAGGCGTCTCGGGCGGCCGATTTGCAGGCTTCGCTCCGCCAAGGGCAGGCACCCCAGTTCCGCAAGCGTGCTCGCCATACTCTCGGTGGGGCCTTGCAGGAGGAGGACGTCTCCTGTCTGCAGGCGCGTATCGCCCAGCCGCGCCCGCAGCCGCTTGCCGTGGCGCGCGATCCCTAGAAGATTGATGCCGTGGTCACGGCGCAAGGTCAGCGACGTCGCTTTCTTGCCTTCAAGAGGCGAGCCCGGCTTGATCACGGCCTCCGCCAGCGCCACCCGCTCGGACCGCAGCCTTTCGGCACTCAGGCCTTCGCTGCTGAGCAGTTTCAAGCCGCCCGCGTCGACCAGCTCCTTGATGGCCCCGGGCTCCCCCTCCAGGAGAAGGACGTGTCGGGCATTCACCGTCTTCGTTGGCGCGGGCGCCACCTGCCGCTTGCTCCCCTCCACGAGCCCCACGACGCGCACTTCCTGGCCGACGAGGCTCTCGACCTCCCGAACAGTCTTGCCCCAGGCTTTGCCCTCCTTTTGGACGCGGGCTTCGGCCAGATACTTGCCAACGTCGAGGGCGTCATCGTTGGCACCTTGCCGGTCGCTTGGCAGGAGCCGCGGCCCCAACAGCACGATGAACACCAGGCCGGCAATCGCCACCGCAATTCCGACGGGGCTGAAGTCGAACATCCCAAAAGGCGCCCCCATCTCCTCCTCGCGAAACGAGGCCACGATGAGGTTGGGCGGTGTGCCGATGAGCGTCACCATACCGCCAAGCATGGAGGCGAAGGCGAGCGGCATCAGAGATTTCGCGGGCGCATAGCCGTCGCGATAGGCATTGCGCAGCGCCACGGGGAGCATGAGCGCAAGAGCGCCCACATTGTTCATGAAGCTCGACAGGACGGTGATCAGCCCGGCTTGCGAGCCCACCTGCAATGTCTCAGAGCCGCGCAACGGGGTCAGAAGGCGCACGATCACATCGACGATCCCAGCATTTTGCAGGGCGCGGCTGAGAATGAGCACGGCCGCGACGGTGATGACGGCCGGATGCGCAAATCCTGAGAACGCCTGATCGAAGGGAACGAGGCCGGCGAGCACCACGGCAAGCAGGGCCAGCATCGCCACGACGTCGTAGCGAAAGCGACCCCAGATAAACAGCCCGAATGCAACGAAAAGCGTTCCGAACGCTATCGCCTGATCAAAAGTGAGCGGCATGCCCCTTACGCCTCGCCCCCTACCGTCAACCGCTTATGGCGGAAATGCCGTTCTTTGACGACGATTATAGATGCCGCCCCCTCAGGACCGCAGGGCTTGGCCTGCGGCCAAATCACCCGGCAGTCGGGCGCCGGATCAAGGCAAAGCACAAGCCAGCGCCGAATAACCCTACGACCGCCATCATTACCATGACACCGGAAAATGCGCTGCCGAAGCCAGTCCGCATGGCCTCTTTGAGCACCGTGGCATCGTCCGGGGGCAAATTCCCCATAACCCGGGCGATCGCGCTTTCCGGGCCATGCACCATCGTGATCTTCAGACTGTCAAGGTCGGCGACCTGGGACGGTAGACGTTCGATGACTGGGTCGACATAGCTGTGCTTGATGTAGGAGGCCAGCACGCCGCCGGCCGCAGTCCCCGTTGCCAGACCGATGAAATTGCAGGTCGTGATGACGCCCGAGCCCTGCCCTGCATTGGCATCAGGCAAGCCGCGCAGGCCGACGCGCGGCAGGAGCGACCAGGCGAGGCCGACGCCGACGCCGACAATCGCCAACCTCCACCAAATCTCGCCATAGGGCGTCTGCCTGCCGATATCGTGCATCAGCCAAAAGCCCGCGGCGAGCGCCAGCATTCCAGACGTGAGAGCCCAACCGAGAAGCTTCGGCGGGAGGAGCCTCGGCGCCGTGAGCGACACGGCGAGCATGGCCATCGTGAACGGCAGCAACGCGAGCCCGGCTTGGGCGGGGCTGAAGCCGAAGCCCTCAGGCGCCTGCAAAAAAAGATTGAAGAAGTAGAGAACGCCGATCTGCGCACTACCGTTGACGATCATTCCAAGGGTGGCGGCAACATAGTCGGCATGAGCGAAGAAGCCCAAATCGACCAAAGGGGCGTTAGCCCAGCGTTCCCGCACGACAAAGGCGGCGCCGGCCAAGACGGCAACCGCGAGCAACGGCAGGGTCTGCGGCGACGTCCAACCGGTGAGCTGACCGCTGGTGAGACCGTAAAGAAACGTGCCGAGAGCGAGCGTCAGCGCGGCAATGCCTATCGTATCGATGCGCGTTCCAGCATCCAGCGCATGCGGTACGAGCCGTGCACGCACCACCAAGAGGCACAAGAGGCCCGCTGCGCCGAGGATCGCCAGATCGAACACGAAGATCGCGCGCCAGCTTATCCAATCGGCCAAGGCACCGCCGATGCTGGGGCCGAGCGCGAAGCCGATGGCCACAGCGGCCGCCCATAACCCAAGGGCCGCGCTTCGGCGGTCCTCCGGCGTGGCGATGTTGATCATGGCCACCGAGGTGCTGAGGACCCCGGCGACACCGAGGCCTTGCAACACGCGTCCCCCAAGCACGAGCGCCGCATCGTCCGCCAGGGCAATCGCGATCGAGCCGAGCGCAAACGCCATCAGTCCGATGACGAAGACGCGCACCATGCCGAAACTGTCGGCGGCGTGTCCTATGGCCACCAGGCTGACGGCACAGGTCAACATGTAGAGATTGATGACCCATTCGAGCGTGTCGGTGCCGAGATCGAGGTTCGTCTTCATGGCCGGCAGCACCGTCATGACCGCGGTGGTGTTGTAGGCCACCGCGAAGGCACCGGAGCAGGCCGCCAAGACCACGAGCCAAAACGAACCGTGCGCGGCGCGTGTTGCCGTTTGGGCCACTTGACCCTCCCCCAGCGGGCTTGCCCGCAGTGATCCGCCCCGGATTGCAGTCTAGCCGGAGGCGAACGTGTCGACGAAGCGGCCCAGCGCCGCCCAGTCTGTGAACTCCCGGTCTTGCCCGCCGTCATCGAGCTCACCGCGTCTCATGACGATGAACTTCACAACTTGCTCCTGAAAATAGTCGTACTCGGTGAAGCGCGCAGCACCCCCCACGAGGAGCGTCTCACGCGGCGTCCAGCCCGTACTCGATACAAAGTCGTCCACGTAGCCTTGAGCCTCAGGGCTCTCGTCCTGCAGGACCGCGGAGAGGCTCACCGAGATCAAGGCCGACGGCGTCGTCTCGAGGAACTCGCGGTGGGCGAGCACGAAATTGGCGACGCTCTTCTGGTGATGCCCGTGATGGACGGAGCCCGCGACCAGGCAGGCATCGAACGCGCCGAGATCCAAGTCGGACAGGAGCGCGGCGCTGTCGCGCACGTCAACATCGTGGCCTTGGTCCCGCAGCCGGACCGCGGTCCAGTCGGCGATCTTACGCGTCTGGCCCTCAGTGGTTCCGTACACGATCAGGATCTTCACGACCTGCTCCTGCGGGATTTCGCGTCGTCATTTCTTGACTTTGGACACATCCGCCCTGCCGATCGTGCCTGTATCAGCGCCGAACCAAACAGCGCCGGTCTGCGGATCGTACATCATATGGCGCACCGTACCGCCCCCGGATGGTACGGGCGTCACCGAGATGACCTCTTCGCTATTGGTATCGAATCCGACGAGCAGGTTGGGTTGCACGCCGGTCTCGGCGATCCACAGCCGCCCCTTGTCGTCGAGCGCCGTACCATAAGGCAGGCTCTTCTCGCCGGAAGGTAGGCTCCATTCGGAAAAGCGGCTGGTCGCGGGATCGTAGCGGCCGAGCTTGCTGCGCACATAGTCGGAATACCAGACCCGGCCGTCCTTGGTGATCTCCACGCGCCGTGGCCGGGCGTCCTCCTCCGGGATCGTATACTCGGTGAGGATCAGCGTCTTCGGGTCCACAGAGGCAAGCTTGTTGGTTCCGAGGAGCACGACCCACGGCGTTCCGTCCGGCGCGACTTTGATGCCGTAGGGACGCGCGCCTTCCGTCGGCACTGGGATCAACGCAACGGACTTGTCCGCAAGTGTCAGCCGGCCGATGAAGTTCCCGTGCTGCACCGTGAACCAGATATGATCTTGGTCGGCATCGAAGACCAGCGTGTGCGGATCCCGCGCCGCCGCGTCGGGCATCTCGATCCGCTCGATCTCGTCTGTCTTGGGATCGTAGCGGCCGATATAGGCGTTGCGGTTGCCGGCGAACCAGACAATCCCGCTATCGTCGACGATCAGATTGTGCGGCCCGGCGCCCTCCCCAAGATCGCGCTGCATGAACGTGCCGGTCGAAGGCGTCAGCCTGCCAAGATAGCCATTGACTTGGCCAACGAACCAAATCTCGTCGGGCCCTGCGGCGAAAGGATCGCGCGGGCGCCCGTCATAGGGAACTTCCCATTCGCGGATCTCGACCGGGGTCTTGGCGGTGTCCGCGGCGGCCACCGCAAGCGATAGCGGCTCCGCCATCGCCATCACAGCGCAAACAGAAACAAAGACAAATCTGAAGGTGAGCATGGGGGCCTCCTCTTCCGCGAGGATCATCTTGACCGATGCGATTGGGGTGACACAAGCGGGTCCCGGCCCCAAAACTGCCACCGGGGCCTTCGGCGCATCCGAGGCGGCCGATTGCAAACAGCCCCCTGTTACGTTAGCTTCTGCTCCGCTTGGTGCGGAAGCGACAGCCTCCGCCTTTAAGGGAATCCGGTGTTGCCATCTCACTCGTAAGCTGGTCAATCCGGAGCCGCCCCCGCGACTGTAAGCGGAGAGTTCCCCTCCGAATGAGCCACTCGGCGTCCGCCGGGGAAGGCGGAGGGGCGCGTTGAACCGTGAGCCAGGAGACCTGCCAAGCGCATGGCAACTCAACCCGTCGGGTGCGACGGCAGGAGAACTAATATGACCACACAGACCGCGACTTTGAGCATTGCGAACATGGGCGCCGTGCTCTTCGCGATGGTACTGGGGCTTTCGATCATCTACGTGGCCGGGCATGTCCAAGCGGCCACGCTACATGATGCGGCGCATGACGTCCGTCACGCCACCGGCTTCCCGTGTCACTGAGCTGATGTTCACGCGCATACTCACCAGCGCTTTGTTCGCTGGCGCTGCAGCAGGGCTAATCGCGGCTCTGCTTCAGCTCTACTTCGTGCAGCCCGTTCTGCTCCACGCTGAGCTTTACGAAGGCGGTGACCTCGTTCATTTCGGAGCCGAGTCCCAAGTGCCGGCGGTTCAGGACGTTGGCGGCATCGATCTCATCCGCGACGGCCTCAGCATCATCTTCACGATGCTGATCTACACGGGGTACGGCCTGATCCTCACTGCGTTGATGTCGTTGGCCGCAGACCGCGGCGCAGAGATCAACGCGCGCACCGGCATTGTCTGGGGGCTGGCCGGCTTCATTGCCGTTCATCTCGCACCGGGCTTTACACTGGCTCCGGAGGTCCCTGGCGTCGCCGCCGCCGACGTATACGAACGCCAGATCTGGTGGTTTGCCACGGTCGTCGCGGCCGCTGTCGCCATGTGGCTCATTGCGTTCGGTCGTAGCTGGGCCTACTGGGGCGTGGCCGTGATCTTGCTGGTGGCCCCGCACGTCATCGGTGCTCCTGAGCCCGAAATATTCACCGGCCCCGTGCCAACCGAGATCGGCGCCCTCTTCGCGGCGCGCGCCTTCGGCATCGGCATGGCGGCATGGGTCCTGCTTGGGGCTTTCGCAGGCTACTTCTGGTCGTCGGTGGACGTGCCGCTTCGCGAGGCGCAGCACACCAAGAAGGCCGCCTGATCAGTTCGCAAAACGGCCTTGCGGGCGGCATGTCTTAGCCGTCCGCACGGCGATCACACCCAAAACAGAACTGCGTTGAGAGCCATGGACCGCACCATCCCAATGCTATGCATAGGGCTCGTTTTCGGCGCCGGCATCGGGTTCACCGTTGCCGCGGGAAACGGCATCACGCTTGATGGTCATGACCACTCAAGCCCGCTCCATCACGATGCGCACGCGGGCCATTCGGCCAAGCGGGCGCTGAAGCTGCTGGATGACGCCCCGCCGTGGATGACCCCAGAGGATATCTGCACGACCGACAACACGCGTGGAACCGCCGCGCACGCCCACGGCAAGCCGCTGTTTCTGGACGCAGGACCCGATGCGCCGGACGTCACCATCACACTCAAGCCTGACCCGAGCACAGGCTGGAACCTTCATATCGCGACCACGAACTTCCGCTTCGCGCCCAACAACGCCAGCCGCGATCACGTGGCCGGCGAAGGCCATGCCCATGTCTACATCAACGGGAAGAAGCATGGGCGGGTGTACGGGGATTGGGTACATCTTGATGACCTTCCGCAAGGACCGCTTGCGCGCTCCGTCGTTCGCGTTGGCCTCTATACCAACGATCACCGAGCGGTTTACGTCGGCGGGCGTATCGTCGCGGACGAGGTCGTCATGACCGCGGGCACGGTCAGGCAAGCGGAGGCCTCTCAGGCAAAGCCCTGACCCGCGACTTCAGACAGTCGCGCAGGCGACCGCATCCGCGCGCGTCCTCTATCCAGCCAGCCTGGCTTTCCAGATAGAGCCGAAGCACGGCGATCACGTCGGCTGTGTCATCCGGCAATGCGACGTCGCCGAACACATAGGTCGCGCGGCCGGGACCCTGAATGGCGATCGCGAAGGGACTGTCGCAAACATTGAGGCAGGCCTGCCGCATGATAGCGACCGATCCGCCAAGACCGGCTGCTGTTATTGCCTCTGCGAGCCCGAGAACGAGCTTGTCCGTGCTGTCGGGCCGGCAGGTCTCGCAAACGACGACGACCGCTTCGGCCAGGTGAGTTTCCATTGTGTTTGGTTGGCCCCTCAATGAGGTCGCATGGCGCCCTGCCCAGTGTGCGGCGCAACGACCATCTCGAACAAGGGGAGCCGTCGACTATTGAGTTGTGATCGAGAACTCAGTGGATTGGTTGCGGGGGTAGGATTTGAACCTACGACCTTCAGGTTATGAGCCTGACGAGCTACCGGGCTGCTCCACCCCGCGTCAATTTGCGTGGCCACGCATCGAAGACCCCAAGTCTGAAGACCCAAAGTCTCAAGAACGGCCATGCCCCTCGCGGTAGGTCAGCCCTTTAAGGGCCCCGCGCGAAGGGGGAGGAACCTATAACAGGTTCATGAAGATGTGAAGCGCGAGATCAGGGGCTCGACGCCCGCCGCGCGACCGCCTCTATATGACGATTCTCCTTGAGTTTGTAAAGCGTAAGCGGGTTTAGGAGCCGCCCAGCCAGCCCGGAGACAGCGTCCGGCGCTTGGCATCGTCTTTGGACTTGGCGCCTGAGCCGTCTTGGGATCGCCGCACGCCTTCCGGCCAGCCGAGCCAGACTTGTGTCCGCGGCCCACGCAGGCGATAGCCGCCGTCGGGCGCGTACTCGAACAGCCAGCGCCGCGCGGCGAAGCGGTCGCGCACGATATAGGGGAACATGATCCCCAAAATTGCTCCGAGTACGATGTCGGTGAAGTAGTGCACGCCGATCAGAACGCGACTGAGGGCGATCCAGGCCGCCAGCGTATAGAGCAGGAAACGGCCCCGGGGCCAAAAGATCGCCACGACGGTGGCAAACGCGAAGATCGTGGTGGCATGCCCGGAGGGAATGGACAGGTAGTCGGACTCGAAGGCGAAGAACTGAAACTCGAAATGGCCGACCGTGTCGTAGAGCTTCGGGCGCGCCCGGCCCAGGATGCTCTTGAGCAGGTTCGCGAGGATTCCGGCACCCGCGATGCTGACAAAGGCGAACCCCGCCGACTGGATGATCAGCTTGTAGCCGGCAGCATTGCGGAAGCCCAGGTGCTGACGCCGCATGACGATCGCGAAGATGACCACCGCGGCCGTGGGGATCAGCATCCAGTGGGACCTGCCCAGATCGGTGACCAGGCGAAAGAAGTCGCGCGCGCTTGCGCTCAGCGTCCGTGCGCGCTCCAGCATGAACGGATCAACGAGCAGAAAGCCGATGGCAAGCAGCGACAGCGCCAGCGCCGCTTGTTCGCAGAGCGTGAAATATCGCGTTTGCAAGTTCGACCCCCCGATCGCCCCTTGTCTTTCGCTATGGCCTCAGACCACCTCTGGTGCGTTCATCACCTTCTTGCCCAGCCAGATGAAATAGATATTGCGCGAGTAGATGATCAGCCCTGTCGCCTGGCCGATGATGAAGACGGGGTCCATGCGGTAGATCGCATAAGACAGCAGGAGCAGACCGCCCGCGAAGCTGAAGTACCAGAACGTCTCCGGCACGATGCTGGCCCGGGCGCGCTCTGTCGCGATCCACTGAATGAGAAAGCGCATGGAGAACATGAGCTGAGCGAAGAGCCCGACACCGATCCAAACAAGTTCGGCTGTCGGCGTCGACTGCCACCACTCAAAGAGACTTGCCCCCATCACCCTTATCCCCTCTGGCTTGTTGTCTCTATTCGTTCATCCCCCGCGGTGCCGCTGGCGTGCTCTGCCAAGGGGGGAATGGCCGTTCTCTTTCGCAGCCAGCTCACGCCGACAAGGTCGTAGATCCCAATCAGCGCACGGCCGAGATTGGTGTATTTGGAAGCCCCGTGCAGACGCGGCCGGTCGTTGACCGGCACATAAGCGACCTGGTGCCCATAGGTGAGAAAGAACGCGGGCAGGTAGCGGTGCATGCTGGTGAAGAAGGGCAGCGCCAGGAAGGCGTCGCGCTGGTAGACCTTAATCCCGCATCCCGTATCGGGGCAGCCGTCGTCCAGCACCTTGTCCCGCAGCCAATTGGCAAAGCGCGAGGCAAGCCGCTTTGAGCCTGTGTCCTTGCGCGATGCCCGCACGCCCCCGACCAGAGCTGGCTCCCCGCCCGGCGCGCCAAGGCGCGCCGCCAAAGCCGCGATGTCGTTGGGATCGTTCTGCCCATCGCCGTCCATCGACGCGATCGCGCCGAACCGCGCCGCCGTAACGCCTGTCCGCAAGGCCGCGCTCTGGCCCGCGCGCTGGCCATGCCGGAGGTAGCGGAGAGTGTCATGCCGGAGCAGCAGAGCTTTGATCTCCGCAGCCGTTCCGTCGTCGCTGGCATCGTCGACCACGATCACCTCGCCGAGCGTCCGGGCCGGAACCGCCTGGAAGGTCTCCTCCACCAGACGGCCGATATTGCCTTCCTCGTTGAATGCCGGGATCACCACGGAAACACGCATGGAACGGCCGAGCAGGGAATCGCGGGGACTGGGATCGCCAGGAATGGGATCGCCGCGCATAGGCTCACCTGGAAAACGCGAAGACGAAAAGAAGCTGCTGAGTGTGCCGCCCTTATTTGACGCGCACATGAAAGAACGGACCCACGTGACATCCAAGTGACAAATCCGCATGCCATTGGGACGCAAGAGCATCCAAGAACGCGGTGCTGTTCGGGGGACCGTTGACCAGCTCTCTAAAGAACCAGCCCGGCGCGATAGCCGCGCCATCCGCCATGCCGGACACGCGCTACGGCCTGTGGCTTCTGCTTTGCCTCGGCGGGCTCCTGGCTTTTCGGCTTGCAGCGCTGCAGGCGTCCGAAGTCGACCTCGTCATGGACGAGGCCCAGTACTGGACGTGGTCGCGGGATCTCGACTTCGGCTATTTCTCCAAGCCGCCGCTGATCGCCTGGATCATCTGGGCGGCGGGCGAGCTTTGCGGGCAGTCGGAAGCATGCGTCCGCGCCGCCTCTCCGGTACTTTATACGCTGGGCGCCGGCGTCCTCTTTGCCGTGGGCCGTGCGCTGTACGATGCGCGGATCGGCTTCTGGGCGGCCATCGTCTTCGCCACCCTCCCAGGCGTCTCCTACTCGTCGCTCCTGATGACCACGGACGTGCCGCTGATCGTCCTTTGGACGGTCATGCTCTTTGCCTGGGTCATGCTGGTGAAGCACAAGACCATGGGCTTTGCCATCTTGCTCGGCGTGACAATCGGGATCGGCCTCCTCGCCAAGCAAGCGATGATCTACGCGCTCCTCTGCATCGCCTGCCATGCCGCCGTGTCGCGGGACGCGCGGGAGGCCTTGAAGGGCGGACGGGCGCTCGTGGCCGGCATCATCGCCGTGGCGCTCTTCTCGCCGAACATCGTCTGGAACGTGCAGAACGATTTTCCCACCGCCAAGCACACCGGCGCCAACATTGGCTGGAAGTACCCCTACCTGCATCCGATATCCCTGCTGGAGTTCATCGGTGCCCAGTTCGCGCTCTTCGGGCCGATCCTCCTCGTTGTGCTGGCCCGCGCCGGACTGCGCGAGACGCGGGCGCCGAGCGATCCCGGCAAGACGCTGCTCCTTTGCTTCTCGCTGCCCATTCTCGGGCTCCTGATTGTGCAGGCGCTCCTGTCGCGCGCGCACGGCAACTGGGCGGCGACCGCCTACCCCGCGGCGACAATCTTCGTCACCGCCGTGTTGTTGGAACGCGGTCGGCGGACTTTGTTTGCGGTTTCCTTGGCCTTGCACCTTGCGCTTGGGGCCGCGATCGCAACAGCGCCCGCCTTCGCCAGGGTATGGCCCGTGTTCGAGGACCTTAGATTCCTGCGATCCTCGATCGGCTGGGACGAGACGGCCCAGGCCGTCCGCGCCAGGCTGGATCAGCAGCCCTACGGCGCCCTTTTGGTGCCGAGCCGGGAGTTGGCGGCGGAGTTCCTCTACTACCTGCGGGACTCAACCGTGCCGCTCTATGTGTGGTCGCGCAGGACCACGCCCCACAATCACTATGAGATGACGCGGCCCTTCACGGCGGGCGTGTCCGAGCCGGTCCTATTCGTCTCGCTGAGGCCTTGTCCGAAAGCCCTCACCCAAGCCTTCGCCGCGGTCACGCCCTTGCCGGCAGTGCGCGTGACCCTCGTCGAGGACGAGGTACGCACGCTCTATATGTGCCGGCTGGCCGGATTCACGCGCAAGAAGTGATGGTGGAGGGGTAGGCGCGCTTAGTGGTGCCCGTGCGCGGAGCCTCCGCCCGCGCGCACCGGAACGACGAGCTCCATGGGCCCCGCTTCGGCGAACTCCAGCGTCAGGGGCAGATCGCTGCCTTCTTCGAGGGGATCGTAGAGCCCCATAATCATGATGTGGTAGCCGCCGGGCTTGAGTTCGACTTTACCGCCCGCCGGAAGCGGCAGCCCGTCCTTCAACTCGCGCATCCGCATGACGCCCTCATCGCTCATCGTCGTTTGATGGATCTCGACCTTCTTGGACTTCGGCGACCGCGCACTGACCAGCACGTCGTCCTTCTGACCCGCGTTGCTGATGATCATGTAAGCGGCCGTGACCTTGCCTTGGCCGATGGTCGGGCGGGCCCACGCCTCGGCAATGCTGATCTCGCCCGTCTCCGCCGCCAAGGCGGTCCAAGCAAAGAGAAGCGCCATCATCGTGAGTGCAACGGCGATCCCAATCTCGATCAGACGCCGGCGGCACAGTTTCACCATGCCCTCCTCCGGCCGGAATGCTCTCACCGCGCTAGTCCTTTGCTGCATCTGCATGACCTTCTGTTTATTGCGAAGCGGACCCGGCGTCTTGTGCCCTGGTGTCGCGTGCGACGGACGGTCGCCGGAACCGGGTCAAGACGGGAGGCTAGAGGTAACAGGTTTACGGGCGTTTACGGAGCGACGGCGCGGCTCTGAGAGACCACCCGGGCGTCCCGTCCTTCGTCGAACAGGTCCTGACCTGAGTCCTGGCCATAGATATCGGCGCGGAAATGCGCGATGCCGCGGCTATTGGCGAAAGCCGTCAGATAGACGAAGTGAACCGGCACGGACCGGCGCAACTTGACGTTCTTCTTCTTGCCGCTGGCGATCTGGGCCTCGACTTTAGACACGTTCCAGCCTTGCGGACCCAGCAGCCACGCCGAGAGCTCGTGGATGCTCGCCACGCGCACGCAACCGGAGCTGAAAGCCCGTTGGCTCTGGCTGAACAGCCGCTTCATCGGCGTGTCGTGCAGGTAGACCGCGTGGCGGTTGGGCATGTTGATGCGGATGAGCCCCAGCGCATTCTGTGGTCCCGCGTCTTGGCGGAACTTGTAGCTCGCCACCTTCGGCGACATCCAGTCCACCTGGGCGGGGTCCAACGGCGGCGACCCCCAAGACCGGCTCACCCGAAATCTCTGCTCCGTGAAGTACGCGGGGTCCTTGCGGATCGCGGGAATGAGGTCCTTGCGCGCGATGCTGTCGGGCACGCTCCAAATCGGAAAGAAGTTCACTTCGATGATTTTCGCCGAGATTTGCGGCGTGGCGCGCGAGGGCTTGCCGACGATCACCACGCTATCGAGCGCGAGTTGGCCCTTCTGCACCGCTTGCGCCGTGTAGGCCGGTACGTTGACCACCACGTAGCGTGGCGCCCGGTTGATCCTCATGAGCTTCTTGACGCGCGGCAGGTTCTCCTGCAGCTGCCGCAGGCGTTCGCTGGCAGGCACGTTCAGCGCCCTCAGTGTGCGCCGGTCCAAGAAACCCGAGACGCGCAGGCCGTTGCGGATCTGATAGCGGGCCAAGCCATCGCGAAACGCCTCATCGAACACGGGGCCTGCCCCCGAGCCAGGCGGCAAGTCTCCCTCGATGACCAAACGTCTACGGATGGCTGCGATCTCACTGCCTGAGTCGCCGAGCCGCAGTGTCGAGGCTCCGCTGACCGACAGCCAGCCCCCGGCGGCCACAATGTCGCGGTATCGCGCGATGGCCAGTTCCAGGCCCTGCACCGAGGCCTCGCTCACGAACGGCACGTCCATGCGCACCTGCGGGCTCAGCCGGTTGCGCAGCGCGTCCCGGGCGGCCTGGCGCCGATCCTTCTCTTCCTGGGTGACCGGCCCGCTGTCGGTGAACACCCGATACGGGTTGAGCTGCGCCAGCGAAGGAGAGGAGATCAGAAGCGCCGCGGCGACGCCCGCAAGAACCAGCCCGCTCAGGCAGAAAACCGAACGGCGGCGAAATCGGCTTTTGGAGATCATTCAGTCAGGGCCCTCAGAGCTTTTGTTGTGATCACGCCTGTCCAAGGGCGTTTGGTTGGCGGCTTGCGGATGCCGGGTGCCACGGCGGTTCCGCGACCGGAAACCCAAGGTACCGCAACGCCTGAACCGATGAAATGCCAGCCAAAAAGGGCATTTTTTGAACCTGCCTGCCACCCGGCCCTCAATCTAGCCGCAACCTTTGCCCCCTAGGGTCGCGCCGGGACTGGGCTGGGACATGGGGCTGGGGGATCAAGGGTTGAGAACGCGGGGGCTATACCTGGCGGCTGTGATCGCCATCGCCGCATGGCCGGGGCTCAGCGGCTGCGGCGGGCGTTCTTCGTCAGGTCCCTCCGTCGCCGCCAGCACCGATGAGCGGGATTGTCTCGTCCGCGCCATGTATTTTGAGTCTCAACGGTCCAGCCATGAGGGCCTTGTGGCCGTCGGCACCGTGGTGATGAACCGGGTGGACTCCCAGCGCTTCCCCAACACCATTTGCGGTGTCGTCGGCCAACACCGGCAGTTCGCCCCAGGCGTGCTGACCCGCCGCATGGACCCCAAGCAAGCCCGCTGGGCGCTCCACGCTGCCGACGCGGTGATGAGAGGAGAGCGCCATAGGCGGGTCGGCAAGGCCCTGCACTTCCATGCGGTGAGCTACAAGAACCCTTATCCCGCAAAGTACGTCGCCGTGGCTGGTGGCAATGCCTTCTACCTCAGGCCGGGGCGCCGCTGGCGGCATGAATACACTGCGAGCGTATCGCCAGTCCGGCGCACTGCGGCGACGGTTGTAGGCAGCAAGAAAGCGCTAGCTTGCGATACCTCGAACAGTCTCGCGGCCATGTCGCTCGCCTGCGAAACAGA